>JAEHJW020004884.1_pt1 | contig 69246 bp, 102 predicted proteins | sample 9271431 | NCBI WGS metagenome assembly JAEHJW02 | reverse complement strand
TGTATAAGAGGTCATCTTAACTTCAATGTTGTCTCTGCCTGAGAGTCCTGTTAGGGGAATATTCCAAGTTCCATTTGCATTTGTTGAAGTTGCAGAACTGCCTCCGCCAGCAGGATAAGCCTCTGCAGGAATAGTGTAATAAGGATAACCTAACAGCTCGTAGTAAAAACTGACAGTTCCAACCCATGTGCCTTGAATCCTCACCTGTGCGGTTCCTGTTCCTCCGCTAATGCCTCCATAGTAAGTGCTGTCTAAAGCTGTTAAGGTCCCACTACCTACATCAGTTGAGTAGGGAACCTCACTAGTTACCCCTATATTGCCGCCCTCAGCATATACATTCCAAGCATTTCCTCCAGCGTTTCCCTGATCTACTAAGTTGCTGGTTATTGTTTTGACATAAGCGGTAACATAAACTTCTCCAGCCGTCGGAGCTGTGGAAAAATTAACGACCGCATTAAGGGTTGGTAAAATACTACTATTTATTGGCACAAACACAGAAGCAGCAGTATTAGGATTTATGCTGACAGCAGTGCTTGGGTAAGTTTGGTAATCCACTGGCGGGACAGATTGTCCGTTAATTGATCCTGCAAACTGTACGCTCTCTGATGTGATTGCTTCACTTGTCCCATCATCGTAAACAACTAATACAATATCCGCAGCGTCAAACATCTGTCCTGAACTAGACAAGATATTCCCTAAAGGAATAGTGAAACTTGTAGCACTGTTTGTACTTGGGATGGCTCCTGTATTCCCAGACAGTGTTAAGACTGTATTTTGGTTTGAGACAAGATTAGAGGTGCTGCCAGCCGATGCTGGGACTGGGTGAATTAAAAGAAGTAAAAAGCTGATAATAACAAAGATCGTAAAAATTCTTAAGGTTCGACGCATAATTTCATTCCTCCCTTTTCACTATGTTCTTTCTCACATTCCTTTTTCCATCCATTCTTTACATCCTGCAGCTGGTTCAATGCCCCTGTTAAGGCTAAGACTTCACGCTCCAGCAGTTTGACCTTCTCGGATAAATTCTCTAATTCTCCCTTTTTCCACAGAAGAATCTTTTCTATGGAATCAATCTTTACTTGAAAATAATCTTCTACTGTCATCTTTTCCTCCTTTAACTCAGCTCAGCACCGTAAGCCTGAATATTTGTATTAACGGTTCCTGTGTAGCCGTAAATCATATCTCCTGCGTTGAGCGTCAGTCCACTGCCGTAGCTGGAAGCTGTGTTCGCTGCAATCGTGGCAGTCGGAACAAGTATCTGCTTCGTCTGCCCACTGGTTCCGCCGCTTGGAACAACTTCTATATAAACCGTGTCATTAGCCGTTCCTGTATTAGCCCAGGAGATGAAACTGACAACTGTTCCTAATCCTCCTGCTGGAGAAGTGTAGAGCAGTGTATTCACAGTATTAACTGCTTGAAAAAGTATTTTGTAAGTTTCGTTTGAAACAGCCACTTTCTTATCCTCCTTTCAAGAGAAAAGCCCTTCTAAAAGTCGGTATTGGATTAACCTCAACCGTAACAATCCCTGTTACCGTATCTACTGATCCTGCTAAAGTAATGGAGCCTGAAGATTCAAGATTTACTACTCCTTCCTGTCCTATATTCGTATTGTTCACCTGTACTTCTATGGGATTAGGCAGAGTATTCTTAATAAGATCAATTGAAACAGATCCTGCAGAATAAGTATAGCCGATGGTTCCTGAAGTAGAAGTCAGTGTCTTATATTCAAGTGATCCACCCGCATCCACCACACCAAGCAGGGTATCGGCTGCTCCAACAGCATTTAATCCTGTGCCTCCGTAAGCTAGAGCTAAAGGAGTATTAGGGAGGGTTAAAGATCCATCCACCTGCAGTGTAGTGGCAACTTCCAGTCCGCCGCTGCCAGAATTATTTAATGGATTACTTGTTCCAATTCCCACATTTCCATTAGTATTTAAATTATAAATAGCATTTCCATTTGTACCCCACTGTCCTGTGATGCTGGAGGCAACAAAAGCTGTCGTTGCAACCCTATTAGAACTGTCTCCTAAAGGAGGAGTGGGAGCGGTAACAATCAGAGGATTGGTATTTCCTGTAATCTGATCAACAACAACCTTACTCTGGTTTGCCATCTACTCTACCTCCTTCCTTATGATTTATCATACTCAACTGAAATGTTGCACTGCACATCTTCTCCCAGGCTGTCTGTGATAAAAGTATCCCAAGTCCAAGTCCCTGTCAAAAGGATGTAAATTAAATCTCCAGCGTTGCAGGCAACGGTCTGCGTCAGATTTTGACTTGTAACAGTTGTTCCTGCCCCCTGTCCTGTAACAGAGGTCTGCAGAGCGGTACTGGATCCATTCCTGTAGAGAGTAGCTGTGATTTCGTCGCCGCTGCCATTCTGTGCTGAAAGCGTAAGTGTCTTCAAAGTCCCAGCGTAGGGAAGCACCAAGTAGCCGTTATTTACTACTTCAGCATCGAACGGTGTATTATCTGAATTGACGGGAAGACTGCCTCCTGTATAGTAATCATAGCCCCCTTTACCATTCGGTTCCCAAAATTGAACATATCCATTGAAAACACAGGCTCCAGACCCTGCCTGACTGGCGGCAGCAGCCTCGATTTGAGCCGCTGTCAGCCCTTGAAGGGTAGAAGCATTGATTGTCCCTAAAGACAGCGTTACAGCCCCTGTCTCTGCCGTCCCTGTGGTATTATTCGAATAGACTGTCCCATTTGAATTTGTCGAACCTGCTACGGATTCAGCAGCCGTTCCCGCAGCTGAAATCGTTACATTCCCAATCCCACTGCTGGGAGATACGGATATATTTGTCCCAGCAATAATCTTTGTTGGGACTTCTGCTAAGACTTGATTAACAGCAGCTGTTTCTATCTCAGATGCTGCCTGCCCACCCAGGGTGGCAGCATCTACATTTGACAGAGATAAAGTTACATTTCCTTCAGCAGGACCTGCTCCATTATTAACCAGCAGATCACTGCTGGAAGAAGAGATGGTATTCACTTCTGAACTGCTGCCCCCTGAAGGGGATCCTGTAAGGGTATTGACTGCAGCGGTCAGCTGCGCTAAATTTTGAACGGTTGGTCTTAAGTCAAAAATATTAGTGCTTGAAACAGCTGACTCTCCTGTATTCTGTGTAATTACAGCCAGGGGAATCCAGCCTGAAGAGGTAGGAGGAGCGGCGGCATATTTCGGCTCTGCTTTGGCTGTAGAGGCAGGCATGGAAGCAACCACAATTGTTCCACCGCTTGCAGTTGTATCTCCTGAAAGCAGTTCTCCCCCTGAGGTAGTCGAAGCATAGAGATTCGTCTGTGTTACACCTGCAGGAAAAGCAGGAGAGGTATAGGTGATGCTCTGTGTGCTGGTTCCTCCAGAGAGTGTAACAGCCACTTCATTTGAAACTTGGGATTCTCCGTTTCCATCCACATAAGTGGAAGTAAGGTAATAAGTTCCATTCGGTAAACTGCCTCCTGTTGTAGAAGAAGCAAAATTAGAACTGCTGATGCTGGGGGCAGTAAAAGTAGATCCTGTTAAAACCTGTGTTGTAATGATATAATCCCTATCTATATCAAGAAGAGAACCAGTTCCACCTAGACCATAAAGAGGCTGCTGTGGATTAGATGGATTGAGAAAAGGAAGCAGCTGTGGATTTGAATCAGTAACAACAAGCTGTGCTTCTAAGAGATAAGGAATCTGCTGATTGGCTCCTGTAGGCGCAGCATAAGCTGTCGGCAGGGTAACAGCAGTTTTATTGATTCCCTGAAAAACTAAAACATCTGCCGTATCTGCTGGAAGAGCAGCCCACTGTGTAGGATCTTCAGCAGTCTGCTGATACATACTGCCGATTCCCATCACGACCTGATTACTGATAGGACTTGTTGGAGAGATAACTAACCCTTGAACCACGCCGCCTGTTCCTAGAGCTGTCCAAGATAAGAAAGCGGATGCCTCATTTACATTTTTTTGTATAGTCAGAATATCAGGACCCAGGACAAGTTCCCCTGTCTGTATCGTTCTTCTCTTCACTTCTTACCCTCCCTATTAGCCGTATCCAAAAGCCACGACTCCTATTCCGATCCCCTGACTGCTTCCAGGACTGCCGTTTTTATAATTCACCACAACAGAATTCCCAGACCAAGAAGCAACACTCGTAGAGACACTCTGGTTCAACTCATTGATGCCGACGAAATCTAGAAAGGAAAAAGCAAACGCAACCGTAAATCCGAAGGTTAGAGTTGTCTGTCCACTCCCCTGGATATCCCCGATGAACTGGACAGCCGCCTGTCCAAGGGACTGTGCTGCCGCTAAGGGGAGTGCCTGCGACACACTGGCATTTTCTATCTGTGAAGCGGTCATGCCGTCAAGCAGGGCAGCATTGATCAGCCCATTAGATCCATTGTCTGCTGTTGTTAGGATGCTGTAAATTCCTGAAGGCAGCGAAACACGAAAATGTCCTTGATTCGCATTGTACCAAACAGTCCCTGCAGGCTGTCCTGTCAAATCGGAAGACTGTCCTGTGTAAGCTGTAGAGAGGGTGGTTAATCCCGCTGAGAAGGTGTCTACTCCTGTAATCGTTTGTCCGCCGCTGAGAAGGCAGACATTCGAAAGATTCAAGCTGCTCTCTAAAACGAAATCTGATGCTGGATGTCCCTGCAGTGTTGAGGCATTGATATTTGAAGCCCCGTGAACACCGTCTGTTAAAGTTTCCTGTTCATGTTCTGTCAAGTTTGTAAAAACAGGACGAGCATCTGTAATATTTGCACTCGTGATGCTGGTCTGTCCAAATACCGTATAAATATATGCAAGAGGAATGAATCCCGAATCTACAGAGGGCTGTAAGGCATTTCCCGCAGCAGCTGCGGTTCCTGCTTTCAAAACAATATTGATTGTTCCAAGCCTGTCCACAGGCTGAGCCGATCCATTACCAGAAGGTCCGTTGTAAGGAGTAGAATAACTGGCAGGAGGATTAGAGGTATTGACATAAGGGAGAACTTGATAATTAGCATCCTGCTGTAAAAATTCTGCTTCTAATAGGTAGTAAAGAGCTTGATTCACACTTCCTGGAGGTGTAATAGTGAAAGTCTGTGTTTGATTTAAAAACCCCTGCTGAAGAATAAGTGAGGGATTGCTAGGCAGCGCACTCCATGCCGTTTCATCTGCTTCTGCCAGCTGATAAATTGAACCAGTTGAAACAACCACATTTAAGGAATTAGGATTGGTTGGAGAAACCTGCAGTCCAGATACAACGGTTCCCGTTCCAATTATGAGAGAAACAGCATCAGCCAGAGCGATCATCGTATTTTCCTGCACCTGAAGAAAATCTTGAGATTGAACGACTTCCTGAAAGTAAACGGTTCGTCTGTCTATTTTAACCACCTCCAGGGAGAATAAGAGCGGTACTGTAGGCTTGTGATCTCTGCAGTATATCTACGGATGATATGGCTGTCCATGGAATTGTCCCAAAACATTTTACTGTGTTAATTAAATTATAAATGAGAGAATCCTCTATCAAAAAAGGATCCTCCTGTCCATTCGTCCATCCAGGAGGGCTGGAAGGTGTAAACCCTCCAACATCAAACCCTAAAATAACCGAACCATGGACAGCATTGATGGGTCGAAGCACCATCATGGCAGACTGATAAGGAAGCCCTAAATCTCCCCAAGTGCCGTAGCCAGTAGAAGCTGGAACCTGTGCTGTGTAAGCCCCACTTTCTGGACCCCCAATCCATAAGATACCATCTACGATTACAGGAGCTTCAACGAAAACGACAGGAGAGGTATAAATCGTCAGCCCTTCTGGAATAACGGTGGGAGAGGTAATAAATTCATCTGTGTTAATATTCTGAGTGTAGGCTGTAATACTGTATCCAGGACCACCGTAAGACGGGAAGAATCCACTGTTTGAGGTAAGTGTCCCAGTCTGTGAATCCATCTCTGCATATCCTCCGCAGTCCATTGGAAACCAAGGTTCTGTCATTGTCATAATAGGGGCGTTAATGGCATTTAATGCGGCGATCATTCCATTCCTCGTCGCTTTCTCCCTCAAAACCGCTGCAAGAATCCGTGTTCTGAAACTGGAATCTGGTTCTCCTGGAAGTCTGGGAAGAGAGGAGCCGAGGAAATCTTGAGAGACAAGATCTAAGAATCCACCTGTGGCAGTTGAGATCCTCGTCTGCAGCTGGACAAAATTGATGTTGTCCCCGAATAAACCATACTCTAAGGCAGCGATTAAAATAAAGCCGTAATAGACGCCGCCGAAAGCAAGCGCAGCATCCGAATACCAATTCTTGGGAGTAAGAGCGATAAGTTTACTTAATTCGATCTGCTGATTACTGTCAGGAGTAAGAGATAAACTGCTGATGCTGACAGCGTTGAGAATATCGGTATTAGCGTAAGTTCCCATATCAATTCACCGTTACCGTAACGCTGGCAGAAGTGGCAGTTCCCACATAGCTTGCACCAAGGACAGCATCAGAAGTGCTTCCATTTAGAGTAAGGGAGTTGACAGTTAAAATACTTTGGTTAGTGTAAGTTCCAACAGGACTCTGTGCCGCATCCCAAATAATATCGTAGAGCTGGCTGAAGTAAACCGTTGAGCCAAAATTGAGCGTATTGATAAAATTGATTAAAGCAGCTTGAATATTAGAAGCAATCTGTGCGTTAGTAAGGGAAGTGTTTGGATTGTGTGTAACCGTAACATCTATTGTCATTAACTGAGTATTGGGAGGTTCTACAGCAAATTGAATCGTAAATCCTCGATAGGCGTTTACAGCATTATTTACATTCGTAATCAAACTGCTGGGGGGACTTCCTGTCCCATCATCTACATAAATAGTAAAGAATCCGTCCTGTGTCTGCCCAGCAGGGTTTGTATTTTCTAATTTAACCCACCTTACGACTCCTGAAACTCCGCTGATAGCAAAATCCAAGGCTTGGGAAGTAGCTCTTGACAGGGAAGCGATATACTGGACAAATCGGGCTTTCAGTGAAGCGTCAGATTCCTGGTTTACCGCATTGTCAATAGGATTAGGATTTGTTACTGTAGAAATGCCAGGAACAGGAGTTGTAAGAACCACCAGGGTATTCGCTGAAACATTTGATACTGTGCCTGCAGTCTGTGCCTGAACTGTAACATTTACAGAAGTTTGGTTTACAGGCAGGACATAGGCATTAAGAGAAGCGCTGTATGCAGAGTTTGTCGTATCAGCGATAACAGAATAGAGATACTGTCCTGTAGGATCTTGAACTACAGTACCAACAGGAATATTAACAGCATAAGATTTAGGACTGGAAGTAGAAAAAGTTTCCTGCCCCACATCATAAGTGGCAGGAAGTCTGTAAAGTCCGAAGTCATTGACAAAGCTGTCCACATCCCCACTGCTGCCTGACAACCCTGCGCCTGCTCCAGAGGTGGATAACCTGGTTAAGAGGGCAACTCTCAGCAGGACTGCCTGCAGATCTAAAAGCTCCGCGCTCTGAGCCTCGAATAAAGCAAGTGATGGATCACCTGTCCGCAGATTAGGAATTATATTCGGATAGGCTTGGGTTAGGTAGCTGATGAAAGTTTGAACCTGCTCAAAGGTAAACTGCTGAGCTGTTTTTAAAATTAAGTTATTCGGCGTTGTACTCATATTTTATCCCTGCATTTGCAGTCCGATAACAGACTGCACCCCTAAAGTACTGTAGAAGACAGCAAATATCTGCACCAATCCAGAAGGAGAAGAAGTAATCTGCACCTGGGGCGGTGGAGAAGTCAGTACTCCAGGTTCTGATCTTATTCCTTCAATAATAGACTGTGATAGATCGGTCATAAATTTCTGTGTAACTCTTTCTCCAACATAAGTGCCGATCCCTAGTCCGTATTCAGGATGAAATAAATAATCAGGAATCGTTACAACCTGACTAACTGGATTCTTCTTAGGATTGGTTAAAAGTCTTCTTAAGATGAACTGACGCATCATTTCAAATCCAGTAGAAAAAGTTAATTTCCCGCTGACAGGATCCAAGATCCAATCCCCTCCCCAATCTAAAGAAACAGCATACGCCTGGTTCACTGTGTGTACCCCACACTTGATGCTGTTGGACTGACTCCTACCGTAGGAATATTGGTATCCCCAGTCCCTGTGCTGACACCGCTGTGAACATGGTTATTAAAAATAGTGGCAAATGCCTGCAGATCAGACAGCCGAACAATACCGTAGCCAGAAGCTAGGGTTAATGGCAGAGAGGATGATGCAGCTAAAATCTGAACTTGACCAGCACGCAGATTAACTTGATAATTGGAAGAGGTGGTCCCTGTTGTCGGCTCTTCTGCTTCAATATTGATAAAAGGCGCCTGGATTGTAATTGTCTCTGAACCTGAGGGAGTTCCCACACTGGGACCACCTTCAATCTTAATAAGCGGAGAGAGCACAGTTACCGTCTCTGATCCCGAATTTGCTGATCCATCTCCAGGGGATCCTGTAAGATTGATGTAAGGAGCTACCACATTGAATTCTTCGTCATCTTTACTTACTCCATTTGGCTGAATTCCTAAGAAGGTGGTAGTTGGAGATTTTCCTTCTATTTCAACATGTCCTCCTAAAGAGAGATAGCCGCTGTTCAGCCATTTAATATAAGTGCCGTGATTACCTTTTGAGTCTTCCATTTGATGGACAATCCAGAGTTCCCCTGAGGGCGCCCCTGGAGCTTTATGATAGTCATGGTAGTAAGTTCCTGTTACTTCCATCATCCCATCTCCACCGTCAGCAGAATGAACCGTAGCCTGTGTCAATTGATCAAGGATTGGACCTGCTTGAAATCCCCATCCATTTCCGCTCCAAGGGGTAGAAACAGGCACATTTCTCTGAATCATGTATTCACTGTTTTCAGGATTAACAGGATCAATAAAACTGCCAGGGATAAGAGCAATATCCACTGTATTGTGAACCGCGTCATAATCCAGGATATGGGCATAGATGGTCGTCTCAGTCTGATCCCACAGCCTGAGATTCGCTCCTCTTACTTCTTCAATTAGTTGAAGATGATCAAATGCCTGTGTCATAAGGAATTGGGATAAGGGAATCCTGTTAACGGGTTGATAGACGGCGGGGGCAGTGTGGTGGCGTTAATGGTCATAACCCAGCCGTTCTGTATCGAAAACCTCTGCGTGATGCTGAGAGGATAAAAATCTAAAGGACTCCCAAAAACCTCTGCTTCACCTCCTGCAGGATAAGGTTCTGCTTTTAATTTTGCTTTGATGCGAATTGGACTTTCATTTACTTCTGGCAGTCCAATTGTTTCAAAAACACCATGAAACTCATGGCGCGCAATGTCGAAGGAAATAGCTTTTGCAACATTCAGCAGATCCGCAGCGGATCGAGCTGTTCTGTCAAAGAAGATGTAAACAGGTTTTCCAGCCAGCGATTTAGTGAACAGTGGAGCAGAATAATAGAAACCATGTCCAATCTCATTCAAGGGTGGAACAAACTGCAGATTACTTAAATCTGTATTTTGAAATCCGATTGTATTTACAGGATTTCCCAACGCATCTATTCCAACCTTTACTGTCTGTGAAGAAGAGGGAACATAGCCGTAAACAATCACCTGAAAATCTTTCGAATGAAAGAGATTGCGTGTAAAAGAGAAATTGATTAAATTCCTGCCTGCTTCTAAGTGTAGGGTAGGAATCTGTTCTGATTTCTTTGGACGAACAAAATAAAAATTATTTCCGATGATGTAAGTGCTGAACCCAATCAGTCGAGACATACCTACAATTAAATCCCATGCTCTTACAGCCCTCCTGGTTGTAATATAAAGTTCACGGTAAATCCTGCCGAAAGGCGGCAGAGGGGTGCCGTCTAATCCTACTGTGTCAACATGAGGTATCAAGCCTGCGTTAGAAGCTAAAGCCGCAGCAATCTGAGCAGGTGTTAGATTGTTGAAAGTAAGATTTATCCGTGTTTCCATCAGGATAATTGTTCTATCTCTGCCGTGAAGGGTTAAAGTATCTGTCAGCATATCTCCTGAAATACTTTCGACGATGCCGTCCAGTATTTGATACATCTTAGTCTGCGCTCCTCCAGGGGCGGCGTTTAAATCGGCATTAGAACTGTCAAAAGAAGAGGCTTCTTCTGCTGTTAAGTAGCCTGCATGAATTTTTATGGGGATAATCGTAGGAGAAAAGCCTCCGAAAACACTCAGCGGCTGAATCGGGACACGAAAGGGGGAATGTTTAGGAAGAGGGGCTGTTTTTGTAAACCCCGTCGTAATCTTATGGAAGATATCATACGGCAGTTTACTCCAGCACAGCTGGACATCGAACATAGCTCCCTGTCCATACTGATTTAAGGTAACATTCCATTCGGTAAACGGCAGATTCACTACCCCTGCTGTCGAAGAATCTCCAATAATAACTGAACTGCGTGGGATAAGATGACTGGACTGATCAGCGGACTCTACAGGATCATATGTTAAATCCTGCTTCACATAAGGAGGTATTTCAACAGGAGCTAGATTAGTCAGAGACGGCAGATTAAGATTGAAGTTGAGAGCATTGAAGAACCCTAACCCCATTAGAGGTTTCCTCCTATTGGCATGGGAGATAAGATAAAATTAGGATAACTGCCAGTAAGAAGCGGAGTAGAGGTCTGAATATTATTTGCCTGTGCCACCAACTGCCACTTCGTCGGATCACCGTAAATCATCGAAGCCAGTTCGTAAAGATTGGGATTGATTAAAGGTGCTGTCTGCACAGGTGATCCAGAAGCTCCTGTGAGAAGACTCTGCAGATTTGACACCTGGTTCAACATGAGTGAAGCATTAGCAGCATCTTCTGGTATATTTGAACTCTGCACCAGCTGCAGATCTGTCTCGACATCATTTAAAAACCCTAAAGCAGTCTGTATATTTGCCTGCGGGAGCTGTTGAAAAGAAGTAATCTTCTGCGCATCCGCCTGCAGCAGATTATTTAAAGCACTCGCGGCAGAAGCCTGATTGCTTGGATCCCAGAGGTTCTCAGCCGTACTCAGCTGGGGAGCTAGATTAGAAAGAATATTTTGATAAGTTTCTTCTGCCCCAGGTGTTCCATCAGGCAGTTTAGCATTTCTATCCTGCAGGGGACTGCAGGTAATGGTATAGCGAATCATCCAGTCATTGAGAGCCTCCATGTGAAACTGGCTGATAACAGAATCAATCTTAAAAATACCCCATTTCAGAGTTACCAAGGCACCAGCCTGTCTTAAGGCATCTAACTGTAAAGCCCTTGCTTTTGCCCCTGAAACAGGATCACCTCCAAAAAGGATGCCTGTCCAAGTTAGAGGCACTGGCTGAGGTCCTAGAGAGTGAACCTGTCTTGTGCCTCCGATGAACTCATGCACAGCAACAACCTGATCGCCGCCTAAAGGACCAAAACTCTCAGGGATCTCAAAATCATGCAGTTCAACATTCCCGATAAAAAATCTAGACTGCTTAGAAGCTCCGCTGTAATTTGGAGGCTGACTCTGAGCTTGTAAAGGAGAATTGGCAAGCTGGCTGGCAGCAGTAGAAACTGCTGGCAGATTTACTCCCGTTCCTAAGAGTCCTCCTAATTGAAAAAATGACATTAACTCCTCCTTACTTTGTTACGGAATTGGTGTTAGTATATGTTGAATAAGAATTAGGCATAGGATGTAGTGTAGTATTATGCCCAGCGTGATGTAAGTGATTCTTTGTCCCCTTACCCCAGAAATTAAGTAATGCTCCAGAAATTTGTACTTCCGATCCAACATAACTACTGTCTTTCCCCTGTTCACTTTCCAAATGTTTTAAATACTTAAGAGGATGTTTCTCTATCTTTAATATTTTCTGAAGTGTCAGATCTAGATGGTGTACAGCACCCGTTAAATGATGTTCTGCTTCATAATGCTGCAGTTCTATCAATTTCCTTTTATTCAATAGTTGTATTTTCTGCTGCTCTAATTTTATTAACTCTTTGAGGTTGCCTTTTTTTTCTGCTTTTGTAATTTCTTTTTTTAGTATAGTTAGCTTTTTTGTCATATCACCTATAGCTGTATTCTGAATGTTTAGAAGAGATTTGTGAGCTTTATTCTTCTGATCTCTGGCATACTCTAATCTGTACCATTGATACAGAATCGCTGTTAACGCCGTAAGGGCAACAATTAAGACACCGCCAGCAGCAATAGAACCTGCAATAGTCCCCCAGGATGCAATGGCTGAGGTAAAAAGTCCTCCAACAAGGGTGGAGGCTAACTTACTAACTGGTGAGAGAAGCATCTTTAACGGGGATAAAAGAAAAGAAGTAAGTTTCGAGGCAACTGTTAATCCAGCAACACCTGTTAATCCTACAGCCCCCCAGTCAGCCAGCTTCTTAAGGGGTGGATTTTTACTGAAGAAATCAATCCCCTTTTTAAACCATCCTGTTACTGTCATCATAAATTTTGTAAGAACTGGAAGGAAATCTTCACCCATAACAGTCATCAAATTATGCCACTGAGCTACAAGCGCTTTCCAGTTCCCTGTAACGGTTTTGTTGTAATGGAATAAAACCTGTCGAGAAGTTTCTGCATGTTTTAAGAAACCTACGGCGTGTTGGATAAAAGGAATAAAGTTTTTACCCAGCATCATTCTCATCATAAGCGGCGCCTCTTTTGGACCGACAGCATTTGTCAGCCAATCTAAAATAATTCCCTTATTTGATTTAAACTGTGTTCCACTGGATCTTTCTAAGCCTCCACGCAGTCTCTCAAGTACTTTAAAAAACTGCATAGGTCCCCCTAAAGCGGGACGAGTTGTTGCCCCCATAAGACTTAAAAGCTGTGTACCGATGGCAGGTGTTTCTCCTTTATAGATTGCATACGGTCCGATCATTATTTTTTCTGCCAGATTTGCTAACCCTCTTGCTCCTAAAGCTCCTGAAATAGTTCGATCCTGTCCTGCTAATCCTGTCAAAACCCCCATAACCTGCAGCCAGTGTTCTCTCGCTTTTAACGGCATATCTGTCATTAGGTTCGCGAACTCCACCAGATTTTTCTGTACGCCTCCTAGGTTGCCAGCAGGGAGACCTTCTATGATAGACAGCATAACATTAAGGAACTGCCTCATATTGCCAACATCCGATGGTTTTATCCCTAAGTCTGTTGCCATCGAAGCTGCAGTCTTTAAATCTGTCAAACCTTCCCCTGGAAATAAAGATGAAGCAGCTGCCTCAAAGCGTGCGAGAGGACGAAGAGAAGGCTCTACTCCAGGCAGTCCTGTATGAAAAGCTCTGGCTGCTACTCCTCCCACTCTCACTACCTGCGCAGCGCTGAGAACCTTAATGCTCTCCGATGCTTTAAAGGCTGCTTCTCCGAAGGCTTTCATCTGTTCTGTGCTGGCTTCAGTAAAAACACGGGTTCTAAACATTTGATACTGAAAATCTGTAGCGTTCTTCACCGCCTGCTCTAAGAAAGCGGCTCCTGCAGCAAAAACAAAAGGAGCTGCCATTACCCATGCCTTTTTTAGAGCCAGAAGAGCTGCCTGCAGACGACCAACAGGCTTCTGCACAACTTTCGCATCCTCTCCAATCTGTTTAAGCTGTCTTGAGACTAGATTCTCTAGTCTGAAGACAACATAAACATCAAAAAAGTCAGTTCCGAAAGCCATTTATGGTTTACTCCTCGATTTACTGTAAAAATTACTTCTGCCTTTCATTCCCATGCCGAAAGAAACTGCTTTTTTAGAAGCGTCGAGCCAACCTAACTTGACGGCGTACTGAATCAGCTTCTGTATCTCAGGCATGGCGAAAGATGCAGCAGGCATAAGGAAAGGTCGCGGCGGCACAACTTTAGAAGGAATGGCTGAATTGGCTGCGGTAACACCGCCGATCTCTTGAAATAACGCATATTTACCAGCGTCTCCTCTCTTAGGAACACCGATAATAATCTCTGTTGTTTTTAAAAGTGGGTTAATGCTGAAAGTGATAGAACGCATCAATCTGCCTGTATCATACAAAGGAGCTGCCCTTTCTCCCTTTCTTCTCTGTCTCATTTCACGAGTAGAACGCTTTATTTTATTCCACTGGTAGCCAGCACCATAGCTGATGGCACCCCCGCTCTTAATATTCTTTCTGGCGTAGTAAGCAACAAGAACTCCTATGCCGTCAGGGAGTGTTCCGTACTTAAAACCTCCAAAGGAAGCAGGGGCTTTAACACTGCTGTCATAGCGGCTTCCTAAACCCATAATCTCACTGTCTACATAATCAGAATAGTAAAGCATGGCTCTCTTAATAACCTCAAACCCTTGAGCTATGCTTTTTACCTTAACAGAAGTCATATCAGTCTCTCGGCTTGTCCCACCGATTGGTAAACCAATTGAATTTACCTCCTTCTAATTCTCCGAAGATAATATTCCATGCTGTTCTATCTTCTTGGGATAGATTCACTGCCACCTCCCAAGGGACTCCATTCTTTAAAAGACTGAGCAGTGATCGTGTAGTGGAGTCCCTTACCCGTTTTTTAAGTCATCTGGAGAAGAAGCTCCACCTCCTACCGCGTCATTGATAACCTGGACTAACTCAATTAAGTTTCTGTAATCTCCAATCTGTCCTAAAAACAGTTTTAATTCTGCTTCATTAAAGGGCTTCTTAAAAAGAACCCCATTGATTTTGACAATTGCCATAACAGCCAACCCTATTGCTGTATTGATTTCAGGACTGTCCTTTGGAACAATTTTATTCATGTTGTAGAAGTCTAAAGCACTGGGAGATCTAACCTCTAGTGTCCAGCCTAAGGAAGGCACCTTAACACTGGCTGCAGGACGGGAGATATCACCTATCTCCTGTGCTGCCTGCAGAGATGCAAAAGACGGCACCTGTCCTTGATTGGGGAGAGAGGCAGTAAAGCCTCTCTGAGCTTCTTCACCTGACATCGGTGTAATCATAAGTTAATTTCCTCCTTTAAACGCCAATTGAACCTGACTGCGAATACAAGAATCCCTGTGGAGCAAGTGTTGGGATACCTGCTGATCCAAGTGGATCCACAGCATCAGACAGAAGCTCTTGAGCATCAAAGTCAAAAGTTTGTTCTGTTTCTTTGTTTGCCACATAATCCCCAAAGGTGGGTTTGTGCAGCACAACATAAGTAAAAATGTAAGTTCCTATCGATCCATCCGCTTCCTGGATATTAACCGTCATGGTGAGAAAGAGCTGATTCCCTGTAGAGTAAAAGTACTTATCGTAAAGAGCGATGTAATCGGATAAGAATCCATTATAGCGAGCAGTTCGAATCGTTCCTGTCCATCCATGAGGATTTCTTCTGTTGAGAGGGAGTCCTCCATTAGTGATAGGGACAACATGGATTAAGGTATCATTGACCGTTGCCTCAAATGAAGTCCCATGCCCGAAGTCGCTGAGAAGGTAGGTTCCTCCAAATGAATCGGTCAGGATGATCTGCACATTTTGACCGATGACAAAATTTTGTGGAATATTTGACATTGTTATTCACCTCCTTTTAAATTAAGTTGATCCACCTGGCAGTGAACTGCCCAAGGTGTTGCTGACACTGATAGAAACGGTTGTCCCTCCTTGTATCTGAGCTACTAAGTAGCGGACAACCGAAAGGAATACAGCTTTAATATAAATATACATAAAATGATTAGCGACCACATTCGGAGGATTGTTGTTAATATCACACTGGACAGAATAGTCGTCTAAAAGCCCTGCGCTGACAAGCTGGGAGTAAGCCGTGTTCAACACACCCCTTACAGCGGCGCGAAGTGGATCTTGAGGTTTCTGACTCTGCAGTTTGCCAATAAACGGTCCTAAATTCTTTGCTGTAAGACGAGCTAAAAAGTTTATCATCCGACCATACTCAATCCCATTCTCCGCAGGATTGCTGCTGGTATTGACACCCATCCTCCAGCCGAACATTCTGCCAGCAGGGATAGGGTTGTAAACCACATTTATCCCATTCACTTCCAAAAGCTGCAGTTCTGCATCCGTATATCGGCTGCTTGGAGTGATCGGATTCAATTTATCTGTTCCATTGACTAAGAAAACCTGCTTATTCGTAGGACTTTGAGCAGGACTTAAAGCAGCAATGGTTCCCACCATTGTTCCATCAGGTGGAATATTTCGCATCACATTATTTACTGAATCAAAGAAGTAATTCCAATCCTTTACCGCTACTGCATTAGCATCATCAATACCGAGAGAATTTAGGGTTGCAATGGCAGAAGTGGTAGAAGTATTAGCTGGGAAAGGAAGAACAACAATCATTCCTTCAGAATCAGCTAAGGTGGTTAACGCTGACCAACTGGTAGAACTTGTCAGTCCGCAGACGGCAAATACAGAAACCTGATGACTGCGGAGAGCATACGCTCCTGATGCTGCTGATCCTGTTGAGCTTGAAAAATCTGTTCCAACCAGCTGTGCATTGGTTACACTGCGTCCATCTGTCCCTCCGCTGAAAGTATAAGAAGCATCAGCAGGTGCCGTTGTGTTAATAATCTCCGCAGTATTTACTGATGGTGGACTGACCGCCCCACTAAGAGGTTCTGCAGTAATTTCTACTGTATCTCCTGCAGCAGAAATATCAAAAGTTTCCGTTCCTGCGCTGGTGGACATATAAACTTTTATCCCCGCAGCGCTGTAAGGAAGTGTGCCGTAAGTAAAATCTATACTTTGGGCAGCAGTCCCTCCCGATAAAGTAACAGATACTTCATTAGATTTAGTTGTTTCCCCCTGAGCATTAGTGAAGGTAACCACAAAATAATAAGTTCCATTCGATAGATCACCTCCTGATGCGGAAGAAACAAACATAGAAGAAGTGATAACAGGGGGATTAAGCAGAGGAAGGGAGGCAGTAATCAGCCTGCTGGCTGGACGAATGGTATTCTGTCCTGAGTTAACAGCAGAGATAAGACTTGATTGAAAAGTAGAATTCGGAAGATTTGCAAACAGCTCACTGTTTTCTCCAGGTAGAGAAAGCGCTAAATTAGAAACATTTGAATTCGCCCCTGCAGCAGCTGCTGCGATTGTGCCATTTCCAAAACTTCCAGTATATTTAGAAGTTAACTGTACAAGAGGATTATTAGAAGAATCCAAAAGTAAAGCCGATGCAGCTTTATCTGTCCCATCTGTAACACGCACACTGTAAAGACTTACAGAAGCACCTAATCCCTGTGCTTGACTGAACAGCATCAAACCTTCTGAAATCAAATCATGAGGATCGCCGACAGCGTTGGGAGATAAACTTCCAAATATCTGCTGCAGCTGCTGAACCGATCCTGCCAGCATGGGAATATTGACAGGACCCCATGACGCGGTTCCTACAAGACCAGCGATATCAGTAGGTACTCCTCCTAAAGCTGACGGAGGTGGTATGATATCTATGTAAACATTATCCAGCTGCAGATTCATCGGATTAAATGCAGCTTGTGAAATTATTTGAGGCATTTTTTATCACCGTCCTTTTATAATACTTCCTGACTGTAGTTTTGTGTTACATTAAACGCTGAAACAGTATAAAGCGGCTGAGTAAAGATATAAGGAAACTCCAGCCAGTAGTAAGTTGTTCTTCGATAGACACCCCGCTCTTCTAGTGTGTCATCTAAGCGTGTGCGGTCGTAATTAACGCGGATGTAATTTCCATCAGGGGCTAAGATGCCTAGATTGGTTCGGTAGTAATTTATGGAAGCATCCACAATATCTGCTACATATTCTCTTACAGCATCATTGGATGCCCAATAGTTTACTTGGATTAACTTTTTTGCTCTTGTTACATCTTCCTGCAGTGATCCTACACCCCCCACAGTAAACTGAACATAGCATCCCTCTGTTCCGATATTCGTAAGCGTTAAAGTATCTCCTGATGCAGAACCGCTGACTAAATTCTTTAAGCCAGCCGTGCTGTTAATGACCGATGCAAAATTTGTAAGCCCTGAAGAAAGTGTGTCGGATGCTTGAAAAATATAGGTCGCGCCGTAGTAAAGATTATTTCCGATGACAAGGGAAAGCCCCATATTATCACCACTGCCAGGGGCTGTCTGCCCCTGATTAAACGAGACAGTAAAAACAGCATCATTACCTGGTGAGATAAAAATAGGATTTGAGTTGCTAACCGCCTCATTAGGTGTGGGAACCACAACGGATCCAGCATAAAGCGTGGTAATCCACCGCGTTACATCATTCTCTATATTTGTATCATAAAGAGAGATGAACATACTGGGGACATCTTTTCTTAAAAGAGAAGTCAGCTCCAGCTGAGAAATCCACCCTTCTGCTGCCTGTATGTCAGCAGGCTCAATAATTCCATTCCCCGCTGGAATGGTGCTGACAGCAGTTTGGACTGTGGTAAGAAGCGCATCCAGAGCGTTTTTAAACCCACTCATATCGACACCGTAACATCCTCACAGAGAAGTTGGTAACCTGCTAATCCAAAAGGATTGTAGTAAGGAATATGAATAAGAAAGTAGCGGTGTCTGGTAGAGACACCTGCTGGAACATTTCCATACCCTCTCACCTGCTGATCAAGAGCAGTAGATCCAGCATTTGGATCTCCTATTCCATCCACACTTCCTGAAACAGAAGAAACTTCTGTCAGAAGAATCCAGTCGTCCTCTCTAAGCTGCACCCCTGGAAGAGGAGGTATGGTTAAAAGCCAGTAGTCTATACGAGTGGAGGTTGGAGCCTCTCCTCGTATCTCACTCATCATACGGTGCTGATTCTGAAGTCCGCAGGGGATTAAGACAGGTGTCTCCCCAGTGGATCCAAAAGAAAAAGTCTGTCCCTTTAAGACAAGGGGCTGATTATTTGTTTTTGGATTTCGTATAATCCCGCTGTAATTTCCACTAGAAAGACTCAAAGGACGATAAACTGCCACGGCAGACTCAACACGGACACCCACATTCTTCATCACGGGTCTTTTTGTTGCCAGGTAAAAATAAGAATTGTTGTCATAAGTGGGATCATTCATAGCGATGATATCACCTACCAGCATATTATTTACATTCATGGTCAGCTCATAGATCAAAGGACTGATCGGCATGGTTTCTACGGTTTTATCTCCTCCAGACATCCGCTTAAACCGACAGTAAGTAGGAAAGAGAAGATTCCCTGGATCAAATACAGCGGTGGCATTAGGATTTAAACCGATGCGGTAAACAAGGACAGGCTCTCCCACTTTCGCAGCAGCAATTCCTCTTCCCTTATCAATATGAAGCTGCACAGAGCGGTAATTAGCCATTATATAATCACCGAATTGCTTCCTCTAATGCCAGGATTGATTTTGCCTGATCCCTGGGCTGTATTGTTAGCTCCCACACCGAGAAAGTCAGCTAGGTGGAAAATCCACCACATATAAAGAGCAAGACGCTCATCCAGCTCCGTGCCTCGCGCTGTCCAGACATCTGCTTTCCAGGTATCTAAGTTCTGTGTTGCTCCTGCTAAAGCCCCTTCTAAATAATCTAAAATGGGGAGATACCCATTTAAAACAGTCGGAGGATTCGTGGCTGGATCAACCGTTGAAATAGGAGGCAGTTTAGACGATCCATTCAATTCAATAAAAGCAGACAGTGTGCTTCCTGGCTGATTGACAACCGACAGATTGGCTATCTGATAAGCGGTAGAAATGTTTGTTACCGCTAATCCAGGAGTTCCCATAGACAGCCCGCTCTGCTCTAAATTTGGATTAACTAAGGTGGGACTGTACTGCGCAAACGGACCAATCCCTAATGGAGATAGAGCGGTAAATTGGTTATTCAAAAGCACAGTATTCTGCAGAATCGAATTAACCAGTCCCTGCGATACCTGCACAGGATTCTGTGCGCCATTAGGATTTGGCAGATTACCTGCTGGCTGAACCGTATAACTGACAGTCTGCGCAGGCATCCCTGAGGCAGATATTGAGAAAGAGATCTGATCATTAACCTCTGGATTGCCAATGATAATAACCGATCCATAGTAGCTGCCAACCATCGTCGCTTCTTCAGCAGGGTCTAAATTGTTAAGACGATATTCCATCTGACCATAAATATCGAAGAAGCGGTAAGAAATGGTACCTGAAGCAAACGCAGCTCCATAAGGAGAGGAACGAGCTAATCCTGCCACAGGAAACCGCATGTGTCTTCTAATATTCACCTTCTGCGAAGGAGTAAGAGGCATTTAGTCCTCTGTCAGCCCATTCTCTACCCGACTCATCCAATCCTTAACTCCTGGCAGATCAGCAATATTTAATTTCGATCCACACTTAGGGCAGAAAATGATATGAACTTCTTCCGCATTGAGGGGCAGCATCGGTGCGCCGAGAGCCAGCAGTTTATTGATAAGATAAGGGCGTTCAATCACTTCTCCCTCCTCCAGCTCCTGTGATCGGTTCTCCAGCACAAACTTAAAAGGCGCCTGCATCCTGTAGCAGACTGGAGCAATCGGATGATTCAAAACAGGAGATTCTAAAAGTTCTGGTTCTGATGCAGGTTTATCCAGATCCTTCACAGGAGTTAACACTGATGCTGACGGATCCTCAAAGACTAATTTACTTTTCATCCTTTACACCTCTTAAATGAGATTTTGCGCTGCTAACTGTGCAATGAGACTCTGGTCCTTGATGATATAAGGCTTATTCTGCTGAAACCAAATAAAGACTCCATTATGTGTCCAGGAGAAATTCACTTTTGGTATAATCACTCCAGCACCTCCAGAAAGGGAAGCTCCTGAAACATTCACATAATCTGCCGTATCTGTGTTCGAGACAGCTAAGGAGGCAGAGTTGCCTGCAGGTCCAGAGAAACTCCCGCTTGACAGCGCCTGCACTTCAACATAGTAATTAGAATTTGCAAAAGCCTCACTGGCGTTAAAATTAGGAGAAAGCGTACTGTTCCCATTAACGAGAGAAGCTAAATTGGCTGCTGTGGTTTCTGCAGTATCTGCAGCTTTAACCGTATAACTTACAGGTGTTCCTGCCACAGTAAGCGTTATATCATCTCCTGTTGTTACTTCCCCGCCGCCAGCGAAAGTGGCTCCTGATACGGTAATCGTTACAGTTGATCCAGAGGAAGTAGAACCTGACTGAGTTACTGTATTCCCAAGACCACCTGGATAAGCGCCTGTTTTAATCGCCGTTGCTGTTGCCACATTTGAAGCAGAAGATGCCGTGAAATTAGGAGAAAGCGTGGCGTTGCTGTTGACAAGAGCGGCTAAAGCCGCAGCAATCGTAGAAGTTGTATCCGTAGCTAAGACTGTATAGGAAAGATTTACGGATAAAATCGTCCAAGTAACCACATCATTAGCTGTAATGGTTCCACCAATCGTAGCGGACCCTGAAGCATTTGTTCCGTAAATATACGCCTGTCCTGAAGCAGCAGTCTGTCCAAATTCGTTGATAAATTCTGGATCCGAAGTATTATACATGATGCTCTGCTGGTTCGAATCCATTACCGATTCATCAAACCTTGGAATCATAGAGGGAGTGCGGGAATCCACTACCCCATTAAAAACTCCAGGAGTAACATTCTGCGTACTGCCTGAACCGTCGGAATTAACAATCATCCCTGGTGTTGACATTTCATCACCTCACTTGATTATTCTAAAACATCTCTTACTTTGTAATGATTAACCCATGAAGGCATCCGTACATTTCCAGCCATATTCTTATCCTCTCGGCAGACATGGACATCTCCCTTTCCACCACCAAGGATAGGAACCGCTCTTTGTGATCCATACTTAAAATCATCTTGAGCTTTCTTAATGCTGAAATCACTGTCTCCCATCCAGTGGGCGGCAAAGAGATCTTCTTTATCTTTACTGCCGTAATTGATACCTTCCACCCTTTTCATTAGGCGTTCCCTCCAATCATACGCACCACATCAACAGCTGCTTTTTCAGCTGACTGTTCGACACCGCGAACACCTGATAAATAAGCATCAGGCACGACTTCACCGTCGCCAGGAACTCGTGCTTCTACTGCTCCATAGCAGTCTGCTTTATTCTTGCCGATATTAACGGTATCGCCGCCGTAAGTGAAATCCTGCTTCTCTTTAATCGTTTTTCCCATGACGCAGACCTCCTTAAATAAATTTAACCAGCCACTTCTAACACAACTGCTCTTTTCAATGCAGCAGTAGAACCTGTTGGAATAATAGACTGATAAGCTGTGTAATCGGTTGGTACCGCAAATCCACCCACCCAGAACCAGGAGAGGGATAAGAACTGCTGCCATCTGTCAAGAGGAGAACGGACGACCTGCACAACGCCGTTGGCTAGTTCAACTTTTGCCACATCTCCGCCGATGACAGAATTTCTGAGGTAAGTCTCCATTCCTTCAAAATCACACTCAATCAGTGATCCTGCGCCCATAACAATAGGTCTTCGAATAACAGGTCCACCTGAAACAAGTGCGCTTTGAACAGGAGCTTCTGTTGAAGTGATGTAGGTGCAGCCTAAAAATTTGACGATCATCTGCTCTACATACGCCTCTGATTTATACTGACTTTCAAACATGAGTTTAAAGTCAGCATCTCCAATTAACTGACGCATACTGAAATCATCAAGGATGCAGTGATAGGTACCGTCTCGAAGTGCTGGGACAGCATTGGCTCTTAAAAGAGCCACTGCATCCATCACCAAACTTGTGGTGAGCATGTGCGCTGCAGTTATCTCCAAGGGACTCATTGCGCCCACTTGACGGATGATTCGAGGTGCTTGACTTCCAATCAGAGAGTTGTTTGCTGTAGGGGCTGTACTTGCAGTAATCGTCAGCGTTCCAGAAATGCCGATCTGCGATCCGTCCACTGTCTTTGTTGTGCTGACATTGGTGGCGTCAGGAGAGGCTGCAGTAACGGTGTAAGTCTGCTGTGTCCCGCCAGCTGTTGGAACCTCTGTTACTGAAATAGGATTCGTTGCGCTGACAGAAACCAGCTGACCATTTACTAAAGTATGCTGGAACCCACTGATGTCATTTACATGAATACTCGTAGTTGTCGGCGCTGGACTAGATAAGATGTAAGTATTTCCACTTAAGTACTTCTGCAGAAGAGCATTGCGCGCTAATCTTTCCATTGTCTGCGCTGCCTGGACCCCATTGTTTCTCGCAGCCACTAAAACCTGGTCTCCGATTCCAGCCTGCTCAGCTAACAGATCTACATCGGTGGTCTGTCCCCACTGCTGTAATGTTGCCTGGTACTGCTCCATATTGAAGGTAACACTCGACAGCCCATTATCCAGTCCACTGTTAGTAGAAGGGTTAGCGGGTGTAAGATTAGGAGCTAATCGGCTCTTTCTTGTGAAGGTGAAAGTTTCACCAACACGGTTTGGAATCAGTTCTCTAGCGCAGTGAGCGCGGTAAGCTAATCGTGAATCCAAACCTTCTTCTAATTCTCTCTTTAAAAATCCCTGCTGGATAAGGGCATTTAACTGCGAAGGGAAAGTAGGGATTTGTCCAGATGCACTGGCAATAAAAGATGCCTGTGTCCCTCCCCCAGTATAAGTTAATTCTGGCATTTATATTCACCGTCCTTAGTAGATAGATTAAATACTGTGTTCTATTCTACCAAGGATCTGCCTGATAGAGGCGGGACCTGCCCTAATTAACTTTTATTCTGCAGTTCAAGCTGTCAAGCAGACCGCAGAATTACATCCGTCTGTAACCCTCTCTAAATTTATGAACAGCCTCTTCTTTTGCTTTTAGATACTCATCAGGACTCAAATTAGCCACAGTAAATGGCTTCTGCATCAGCTGAGAAGGAGAGGAAACTGCCCCTGGAGGAACTGCCATTCCTGTTGTGCTGACACCCTGCGGAACCCTCGCAGGTTCAGATTTAGCCGCAGTGCCATTCTTAAAAAGATAAGGCTTAGCGGCTTTTAATTCTTCCACAGCCGATGTGATATCACTGTCAAAGAATGGATCCTCAACACGAATATTGCTGAGATTAACCAACTTGTAGATATCAGCATCTACAGCGCCTGCGCTCATTAGACGAACACGGAGTTCATTCCGCTTTAATTCATTCAGATACATCTGACGCTCCTGTTCTCTCTGCAGCCTCTCCGCTTGATACAGCTCCTGATATTTACCCTGCTCAGCCTTTTCCTCAGCCTCATGCTGAAGCCTCGCTTGGTCCATCTGGTCCAATTGGGTTTTCAATTCCTTCGCTGTTTTGCGGTAAGATGCTGCCTCCTGCCTGAGCTTCTCCACATACTCACGAGAAAAATTCTCCTGATGACTTTCAGCGGGTGTCTCTCCAGGAGACTCCTCCTGCTGAACCTGCGTCGGTGGAGTTAAATTTGGTTCTTCTGGCATCGTGTTATTCCTCCTTTTTATTTTATATCAACTTACTGCATTTGTCAAGTATATACTATTTACTTATAGTAAATATAAAGTCTGTGCGCTGTTCCTGTATCATTAAATGTTACATTTATCCCCTGCGGACCTATTGTGATGCCGTCCACGACAAAGGACTGGAAATCACGCGCTCCTGCGGCAGCGCGCAGAGAAGCTGCATAAGTTGTATTATTTAATTCATCTGGAGAAGCAAAAGTAATATCCACAGATAAAGCCGTACTCGGATCAGCAACCCCACATAAAGCAACAATGCTGTTTGCAATTCCTGCCACCAGTCCAATCGAGCTGGCAGTATCGAAAACAACTACACCACTGGATGTTACACTTTTAACATTCGCCATACTTTATTCCCCCTCCTCAATCTTTATTAACGAAGCACCCTCCTGCACCAAAGCACCTGGAGAGTAGTAGATCCTGCTGATTTTGCCAGCTGTTGGAGAGGCTATAAAAATCATATTTTTCATGACTTCTCCCATCATCAAAGTATCTCCTTCTTTTACCTTCTCTCCTTCTTTCACGGATACCATTTGAATAATTAAAGCAGAAGGCGCTTTGACGATCATTCTTCATCATCTCTCCAAATAAAAGAAATCTGTGGAACAATATCTCCTCCTCCTGACCAGAGTTTAACGAAAAGACCCTTTAAAAAACCAGCCTGGACTCTAAAAGTTCCCGTCATAAAGACATTAGGACAGAGAAAGATAAGCCTCTTTAATCCGTCTGATATTTCAAGTGAGGGGAAAAATCCTGTATTGCCTAGAGCAATGGAATCAAGCATCCCATCCCCTCTAGAAAGTCTGTAAAATCCGCGTTTTACCATATAGTAAGATCTCATTCCTGTCCTCTCTTCTACAGGACAGTAGATATCTACGGGTTCAATCATCTCCCTACCGAAGAGGGGCATAATAAATATTCGCCACAGGAATGACCCCATGGGTTCCCCCCATAATGTGAACGACAAGAGAATACCTTGTCGGAACCAATGCTTGATACATTCCCACGGTAACAGGAGTAGAATGAAACAGCACACGAGATTCACCTGGTTCTAAATCCCTCATTTTAGTATTGGGAACCGTAATATCTCCCCAAGCATCAGAAAATCGAGTTTTAGACATATCCACAAAATAGCGTGTTACTCCATCTATTTCTTTTACAATTGGATTGGTGTCTAAAATGTAAAGCGATCCTGTACCTCCGTAAGTCAGAGCCTCAGAAGCAATCTGAGCTGATCCTAGATAGAGAAGGTAAGCCCCTGGTGTGGAGGGGACAAAAGCCTCAAATCCCATTTTTACTCCAGCAAGGGGGACAATCTTCAACTGGTTAATCATTTTTTACTCCTTTCTCTGGCACCTGTTCAGGAGGCACGACAGGAGGAGTCTCCTGCTTCTCTACAGCCTCTACATGTCCTGTGCCTTTAATTGGGTGAGGCAGATCTAAGAAAATAGAGAAAAGGTCAGCTGCTGTCTCTAACGAAATCATGCCAATTTGAACTGCCTGAACCAGTCCAACAGCAAACTGCTGTATCTCAGAAGAAGAGGGGAGAAAAACTTTTGTCCAGATTAAATCAACATCCTTCAACTTGTCTTCAGAAAGATTAGAAATAATATCTAAAATGGACGCTGCCCTGATGCACTTTCTGAGAAGAGGGAGTAGTCCCTGTGTGCCGTAAGTTACACGGAGACTCTGAATCAGGTCTAATTCATCTTCATCCAAGAGTTCCATTGCTTTGCCGCTCATAGGAATAGCAGTGAGTCTTTCAGGATCTCTTCGTGAGCCTGCAGAAGCCTCTAGAGCGTAAGCACGGAGCAGCTTAACATATTCTACAGCCTCGCGAAGTCCAGAACCCTTCATCTCCAAAAGCTCTGCTTTACCTGGAGGAGTGTCTTTACTTCCAGGGTAAAGTTCAATATAGTTGGAGGGAGATCGGATAACAGCAGTCCTGCCGATACCGAGTGTAGAAGGTCCGCTGATGGCAAGCTGAGGGGCTGCGGAATACTTAAATCCTCTGCCCGTCTGTGAAAGCTGATAATCAATCTCAACCGTTAAATCCAGCAGATTGTCAAAAGTGCAGATTCCATCAGGCACATCCCCAGAAGTGATGTTGTAGATCCAAACACCTGGAACAAAACCTAAGTTGTGTTTACGACTGTTTGCTGCATCAACTGCCCATTCATTCCACGGCGGTGGTTCTGTTTCATCAAAAGGGGAATAGACAATATGATCTGTCTGAGTAAACGCACACCCAAACCAGTACCATTCCTGTGGATCCTTAAATTTATAACCTAAGGCATAAAGAGCATCCACGGGACACTGATAGCGTATATGCACGGAAATAAGTTCTCCTGTGCTGTCAAATATAGGTTCACAGTAGCGAGATTCCCAGGCTTTAAAGTAAAACTGCCTATCTATGATGTCAAAACTGATAAAGACAGATCCAACGGAGCCGATATAAGCGGCATACTTCATGGTAGGGGTAAGATTTGAAGTCTTTGCCAGCTTCTCTAAAGACTCGGTCAGTTCCATATCTCCTGTTAGGTACGGAAAATGTCTTCCTGAGAATAATTTATTCGAAACATCTCGTGCGATAATGGAAGGGAGTGGATAGATAATTGAGGGACGCCTTTCTGAAAGAGGAATATAACCTCCTCCACTTTCCGTCTCCTGATGAAAGGGATGGGGGAGGTGATTATACTGCTGTCTTTTCAGTGTCAGCATCAAGCGTGTCAACTCCCTGTAGCGCGCAGAATACCAAGAGTCAAACTGCAGCCGACTCATTAACTCAGACCATATACCCATAGTTTTCTCCTTTTACCGTGTAATCCAATCAATTGCTCCCGCAGATAAAGGAACCCAAGGTCTGTCATTTACTTCATAGAGTGAAAGAATAACAGCATCCAAAGTATCAGGTGAAGGTTTTCCTCTGCGTTCCATAGATTCTTTTGATTCAATCACAAGTCTGCCTAAGCTGTCGTAAGTATAACCGATACCATACATTTCATCTACGAGAGTTGGATCATTAGGAATGGCTAAGATATCTGAAGTTAAACCCATTCTAAGTTTATCATACAGCTCTGCTCTTAGATTCTTATACTTTTCCTTAGATTGACTAGAGGATCCCAACTCTACTCCCCTTACCTGCACACTGCTGAAGATATTATCCCTCCAAATTGTAGAACTTCGTTTTTCAACCACAACTTCTTTCAGTCTGTCCACAACTCCTGCACCTACTCCTGTTGCGTCAATGTTAACAAATGTGGGCTGTTCCTCATAAATGTATTTTACAATCAATCCTACGAGCGCCATCGTATCTAAATGAATAGGAGCGCGGACCACTTTCATAATCCGATTTCCTCTCCGTGAACTGACAGCACTGTAATTTGTCCCATAGCGCGCAACATCCACACCTAAAGTGCAGTCTCCTGAAAGAGCAGTCCTGTTCTCTATTCCCCGTTTAATAATGCCAGAGGGGAAGAAAGACCGCTCTCCTCCCTCAGGAATTTCACCCAACACTTTAGCTTTAAAGACAGCTGAATCTTCACCCCATTCTAAGCGTCTATCTTCAATCCACTCTAAAGAAACACGAGGAGAACTGTAAGCGGATACAGAATGAACTTTTACTTTTGAATTATTAGACTGCACCATATCAACAAAAAATCCAATCGGATCAAGCGGAGGAGTAGAAGTAACCAGGAGTTTCGCTTGATTCCCAGTCAGCGCGCCCTTAATAGACTTATAAATACTGTCTGGAATACCCTTGGCTTCATCCAAAACAGCTAGAAGAGCGGGGGCATGAAATCCTTCCAATGTTTTTGCTTCTGATTCTTTCGACGACAGCTCTACAGAAAATCCCATTCCGAACCACTCTTCACGGTAATCTCGGTGTCGAATAGACACCGTATCCATACGGAACAGCTCCTGCAGAATCTCTGATCGGCGGTAGAGACGGTGAATCTCTGCCCACAGTCCAGCTCTTACCTGGCGGTCGAAATTAGGAGCGGTTGTTACAATCTTTGACATTGGATGCAGGAAGAGAAAAATAAGTGTACTGACAGCATCAAAAAAAGTCTTACCAACGCCGTGAGCGGAGTGAACCACCACTGTATTATAATCCTGGAGATCGCGGAGCGCTCTCTGCTGCCATGGATCTAATTCAATTTTCAAAAGATCCCAGGAACACAAGACCCAGTCGTTCATCCACTGCCGAATCATGTCTTTAAATCTTTCTGATTGGATGAAGGAATCGGACATTTACTATAAAATTTTTATCCCTATCAGTAAAATCCTTTAAAAAGAGGAGGAGAAAAGAGATGGCAAAAGCGAAAGCTAAAGCTAAAGATAAATCACGAAAGGGGAAGTAATCCTTTTCAGCAGTATAAATTAAAAAGCAGTCTGAAGTCAGTGGACTGCTTTTTTCATCACCTATTAGGAAATGATAAAATCCTCACTAGAGGGTAAAAAAGCCACTCTTTCTTCCTTCAAATTCTCTAAAGGATGCTGCTCTTCCCACTCTCTCTGTTTTTTTCGCAGAGTAAAAACTAATATATCTTTCCAAATAAGCATAGAACTTTCATCCTCAAAATATTTTGTGATATAATGATCGTGGGAACGGAAACATCCTTCTTCTTTAAAGCATAAAATATCTTCTACACTGACAAAATTAAGATGAAACGGATAAGTTCTCTCTGCAATAGATCCTTCTATCAACTTTACAGCTATCTTAAATCTGCCGTCCATAAAAGCATAGTTAATTCGAATAATATTCATACTTATTCTTCTCCTTTCACTTCTTCTACTTGTACTTCTTTTATTTTATTCACCTCGATAATTTCTCTCTTCTCTTTTTCACCGCCGAAGCGTTCTTCCCACACCTCCTTTAATTTCGTGCTGACTTGATGAACCACACTGATTTCCGATCTCTTTGTTTCAATGAAAGCTCCCTGCATCTTTGCTAGAAGTTCAAGCGCTTTCAAATTAACAGCGCGGTGTCCAGCATTTCCTTTATGGGGATAATTTGCTTCTTCCCAAAGTCTGGCTACCACCTTTTCTAAAGTGATTTCGCTGTTTTGATACACCTGCTCCAAGAGTTTCTTCAACTTATCCTCTTGATCGGGTGTATCGGGAGATAACAGAGTCTCTGCTTTCTTTACACTGATGCCTACCTCTTTGGCAGCCTTAGACACGGAGCCTTTATGTTTAAAGTAAGCCAGCGCTAATTTAGCGGACTGTAAGGATTCAGCCTTCTGGTCTTCGACATCATTCGGATCTTTAAAAATCACAGGAGGGTATCTCCCCACTCTTGACAGAAGGTGTAAAAACGATTATACTAGTTACAGTCATTTCCACAAAACTCCTTTCACTTCTCGCCCCTCAAGATCCCTTGAGGGGTTTCTTTATCTAAAGACGATTCGTAGGGAAGTACAGAAGCCCATTCTAAAGGCTCCTCCATCTGGCGTGTATAAGTCAGCATCTTCTCCTTTGCCTCCTCATACGAATTAAAAACATCCTCTAATATTTCTCCATTTACTGTAATAAACCACTGTTTCATCTTCATCCTCCTTTTCAGTCAGGGATAATAAAGATCTCGTCTGAAGATAATTTCATCTGTCCCTTTTCTGCAGGAACTTTTACGGGGATCTTCTTACCCTCCTCTTTCCACTTCTTCTGGCTTTCTAATAAGATAGACTTGGCTCGGTCTATCCAAGCATCCATAGACTGTTTATTCTTAAAGTATTCTACTGTGTAACGAGAATGATAAAGAGGACAGCCTTCCTCCCTTAAACAGATTTCAATCCCAAAATCATAATGGAAGGGATGTGTTTTTCCAGCAAGAGATCCCTCCATCAACTCTAACTTGATCTTGAGATCACCGTTTTCGATAGTACTGCACCTTATCCGAATCGCAGCCATTTCAACCTCCCATCTCTCGTATTTCATAATGCTCAAAAGAGAAACATCCTCTATTTCCATCTCTCAATAGATGTACAGCTGTCTTTAGAGACATCCCCTTTACAGTAAATAAAAGTCTGTGATTTCTGTAGTGTTCTATCTGATACATCCTATTCGGCACAGGTTTCTTTATCCGAAGAATTAAATCAGAGATACTCCCGTCTAGCTTACGATAAGTAATTTTAATCTGATTAAGGTAGTACTGGACAGTAGTACCACCCTTACCAAGACCTTCACAGGGTATGATCGAATTAAGATAACTCACCCAAGTAACTGGATAATTTAAAGGATGCTTAATCCTATCTATTACCTGCTCAAACTGGTTTACACTTAAATAAGCTATTTTCACCTTACTCCTCCTTTTCAGTCTTCATTATAACACAACATAATGTATAAGTCAAGGATAATTTTTGTATAATCTATTGACAAATAATGAACAGCTTGTTATAATAAGAAATCATGCGTCCCTCTAAACTATCCCATCCAATTTACAGAAACTGGATGGATTTAGCGAATAAATTTTGTGAGGAGCATCAAATTGACTTAAAGATTCTGCAGGCAAAAAACCGATCCCTCCTTTACTTTGACTGGAAGAAGCGATTCACCCTTTACATGGTGGACCATGGAGCATCCAATACGATTATTGGAATGATCTTGGATATAGACCCTTCCAGCGTCTCCAACATCCGAAAAATAATAAGAAAAGAAAAAGAGAAAAGAGAAAAAGAAACGCTGACGACAGCAGAACAGCTGACAAACTGTCAAACCCTAGAGCATACTGTGAAGGAAGGAGGTTAAAATGAAAGGAGTACACGATCTTCTTCTGGCATCAAGTTTGTGCCAGAAGAAAAAGAAACCTAAAAAGGAGAAATGAATGATGCCAACTTTTCCCAAACTGCTTAAAAGTCTGAAGCATCCCACGCCTTACTGGTTAATAGAAGCAGAAGAGGTTCCTAAAGACAGGATTAAAGGAGTTCTCTTTAACCAGCAGAGGATAATCAAAATTACTCTTCTGCCAGATTATCAGAATTCAAAAAATGAGAGAGAAAATAGGAGGAAATAAAATGGGATTAACTGTAACTTACCTAAAACTGGATCAGAGGGATCTCCGCTTTAGGGTTATTATCTACTGGCATCCTGTCGGTGATATGAGTTTTGCAGATGGATTACTTATCAGTGATCGTCCTTTTATCGTAGAAGAGAAAAGTAAAGAGAAAAATGAAAAAACTAAGAATAAATTAGTTAAAATCTCTCTGCGAGGTCCAATGCTCTGCGGAGAGAAGGGACTGCGAACTTCCGATCATGTGATTTATAGAGGAGACTCATGGGACGATACAAAAATTTTTGTGAAGAACTTTATCAAACTCTTTAAGAAGGAACTTAACGAATTCATTTCAACCAGAAATCTCCTCTTAAAATCAAAACCTGAAGATGAAGAAGTGAAACTCGAAGAATTAGGTACCCCAGGGGGGATCCTTATTCATTATGATCTAGACAGCCCTTATGATAAACCTATCTGTCATGGCAAAATCATTTGGAATTACAGTAAGGGTGATCTCGTCTTTAAAGACTACCCCTTTATTTTAGAAGGAGATGTTTACAGCTTAGGACCAGGAGTTTTAGGTATAGAAAAATCAGGTCAGGTACACTCCTGCAGAGAGGCAGAGTTCTATGGAAATGATTGGAAAGAAGTGAAAGAAAAAGCATGGAGCTTTATCACTTACATTAAAACGAGTATTTCCGCCGCAGCCTCACAGAATAAAGAAGAAAATCTCGAAAAACCCAAAGATTTCGACTTAAAACTCTCTCTTGATCCAGCTTATCCGCTGGAAATTAAAGAGCTGGTTCCACCTAAAAACTTACGCTATGAAGATTTATGCAGCTCTGCACGTGATGATTATGCTTTTGGCATCTACACTCCTCCTTTCCTCACAGAGGTCGAATAACTTATGAAACCTGCTGTTGAAAGAGTGAGAATAGAACTTCCCGATATAAAGAGGCAGATCGATCAGAAACTGAAAAAAGCATTACAGTACTGCTTCGATCATAATCTATCTGAAACAGAAGAAACACTGGTTAAGAGGGTGTACACTTTCCTTAAAAAGGCTCACTATATAATAGATGTTTTTGAGAATCAGCTCCTATTTTCCAAAAGAGAAATTATCAGTGATCTGGCTTTTGAATGGATGGGAAGGAAGTTTTTAATAGACAGCTATTTTGAAGATTACTTCTATGACAATTTTAAACTGGGATTGGACTGGCTCCTTGAAGATTTAGACGATCCTGAAACCGTTCGCAGAAATCTAGGATTAGACAGAAACCCCATCCAGAGTATAAGAATTAACTAATCGAATAAAAAGAAAGGAAAAAGGAGGAATAAGAAATGACAGAGATTTCAGGATGGTGCAGTCACTGTGGTCAGTATACCGAAGGCTTATACCTCTACAACGCTTCTGGCTTAAACCACTTCCGCTGCTTCATCTGTTATCAAAAAGGAGGTAAAGTTTATTCTCCTGACATTCCCTCTGTTTCCCTCCCGATTGACTCTCCGAATGTAAAAGAAGAAATAAAAATCCCTTCTTCTCTCAAGCCAGTCCTGTCTTCTAAACGCATGGACTGGGAAACCGACCCTCTCCTTTTTACTTCACTCAATCAGATGTTTCACTTTGACTTAGACGCCGCCGCCAGTAAGGAGAATGCCCTCTGTGAGAAGTATTACACAGAAAAAGAGGACACTCTCTGTCAAGTATGGCACCAGGATGGACAGCGAATCTTCCTCAATCCCCCCTACGGCAGAAACATTCACAAATGGATGAAAAAAGTCTGTGAAGAATCCCCCTTTTGTGAGGTCATTGTCTGCTTAATCGCCGCCCGCCCTGACACCTCTTGGTGGTGGAATTTTGTCCTTAAGGCTTCCGAAGTTTGGTTTTTAAAAGGCAGATGGCAGTCCAAAGGCAGTTCTTTCAACTGTCCTTTCCCTTCTGCTGTGGTTATTTATACACCAGACCAGTCCTCTACGGTTTTCAAGTGGTGGGATTGGAAAAAGAATCTGTTTTATGAAGCCTCCCGAATAGATTAGGAAGCCAGTCCCTCTTTACTTTCTCTATTCTCCCCATCATTTTCTCTTTCTCTCTTCCTTTTATTTCATATTTGTTCCCGATGTTCACACTTGTCAATGACTTTTAAAAATTATATCTGTCCCATGAGGGCATACTGCCATCGCCTAGGGATGGTCGAATTTAGTGGTATCCCCACTACCTTTTTTCGTCGCTAGACAGGAGGAAAGGGGTCTAAAAAGCAGGGGAAGGGGTTAGGGAATGGTAACATACTTGATTTTTTCAAACTTGCCTTCTAGCTAGCTTAGAAAGTCAAATATGTATAATAACAAATATGAATGAATAATAGGTGTAGATGATAACAAACATGCAGTATGACGAGTAACAAGTATATATGAATATCAAGTGTGGATGATATCAAGTATAGATGATATCAAGTCAAGTATATGAGCTAGCTGTTATGGTTTTCACAACAGCTAGCTCTTGAAGAATGATGAATAGAGCTAAATATGATACACGGAAAAAAATCCCTCGGAGCATTTTTGACCAAAAATGAAAATCACCAGTATCCATGCGGTCAATCGAAGGGTCAAAAAAAAGAGAGGATATTTTTCAAGTGTTGTGATATATCCGACATAGAAAGTGTGAAAATATTGGGTTTTCTACGAATTTTGGGTTTGTCGTTCCAGGAATGAGAAAGACCAAGGAGCAAGAAAAAATGACCAGCTCTTTCTGAAGAGCTGGTCAAAAAAGTAGAGAAACAGAGGAGCAAGGAAAACAAAAAACCCTTCCTGAAAAAACCAGGAAGGGTCTTAGGAGAGGAATCTAGACCGCTAGAGGAAGTCTAGAATCCTCTCTTAAGCAGTAAATGCTAACTGCTTCTCCTTCTCTTATCAAAGAAGCAGCAAACTTATACGCCATATCCGTATAACTTACGGAAAAAGCGTATATCCCTTCATTTTGAATCTCTACGATAATCGTTTTCATCTTTATCACCTTCCTCTATTATCATTATATTATATTTGTCTTTTCGTGTCAAGTATGCTACTAAACTCCAATACTAGCTTGACAGAATTGCGATCATCCTCTAGGAAGGAGTTTTGGGAAGGGAAACATGCTAGACTATTCCAAGGACAAACAAACTGTCATATACGAAAACCTCGAAGGAATTCGCCACATTCAAGGAGCATGAAAATGACCAGTCCATGCGTTTAGAAGACAGGACTGGTCATAAAAACAAAAAAGACCCTTCCTGATTTTCCAGGAAGGGTCTTGGAAGGGAAGGGTTAGACTTGTGCCAATTCCTTCTCAGCAGGTTTCTCGGTCTTGGATAGACCAAAGAGGAGCAAGCTAACCTGGTGAATGGATGCCTTCTCATCTTCGGAGAAGGCAGCATAAGATTCGCGGATTGAAACCGCAAGTAAGGATAATCTTTCAACCAGGGAAATATCAGGATCACTTACCCTGGAGGAAACCGATTCCTCCGTATTGCTTCCCTTGACAGAAGCATAGATTTTCGCGAATGAAAGTTTCCCTGCCAGGAAGTTCTGAAGATTCTCTGGTTTCGCTTCTCTTACGATCTTTGATACCTTGAAAAAGTTTCCAGAACAGGATTTTATCCTGTCGTCCGTTTTCAGGTTATTCCACAATTCTGTCGGCGTGGTTTCGGGATATTGTGTATATGTTTCCTGCAGTATTGAAGCTAGTGAACGATTCTGATTCCCTTGCTGCACATTGATTTTCTTTGCTTCCTGTTTCAATTGCTGAAACCCTAACAAGGTTTCCTTAATCTTGGTGATATAATTGTTAATCCCTGGAATTTCTGTTATTTGTGTTTTTACTTCTTTTGCCTTTTTCATTTTTCTTGCTCCTTTTTTCTCCTGCTTCCCTTTCGGTGAAGACTTACGGAAATTTTTCACTTCTATTCTATTATATCATACTTGACACTAAATTGTCAAGTATGAAAAAAGAAAAAACCTGAATCACTAAGCCTGGCTTGACAAAATTGAATTCCTGTCGTTCCAGGAATGAAAAACAGAAAGGAGCAAGAAAAGAAAAAACCCCTAAGGTTTCCCCTAGGGGTTTTGATAAAGAGGAAGAGGATGATTAGGTTTCAACCTCCTCCTTCTCCTCCTCCTTCCCAAGGAGGGATTCAATGGATTCCTCCTTCTCCTCTGTTTCAGGAGGTTTTTCAAAAATGGGTTTACCATCCTCGAAACCAACAGGTTTCCGCACAAGACCCGATACGAAACCCATTCCCTCTCCACAGAGGGATTTAGGTAAAGTATAGGCAGGAAGGTTGAGCAAGCGTAATACCCTAGGTAAGTGAACAGGGTATTCTACCCATACATAATCCTCTCTAGGGGAAGAGGGAACACTTACCCTAGAGATAATGACTTCCTCGAAGATATCTCTATCCCATTCCCTGCGGAGAGGGAGAATGGAAATATAATCCCCTTCCTCCTGCAGGGTGATATGAATTTCCTTCTCTGTTCGGTTGAGCAAGCTGGTCAATCTACTTTCTAAAGACTTGATCTTTCCTCTATTGAATTCATTTACAAACTGGTGAGATAAGTATTCGCTATTCATCCCCAACATTTTAATTACTGTTACTTCTTTCATCTTGTTTCCTCCTTATTATCCCTGTTTTCCCTCTCTGAAGGAGGAAAAACCTCCAGGATATACCTTCTCTACCTTACATTATAACATATTTGTTATCATCCTGTCAATCATGAGAAAATTATTTTAGCCAATACTGTATTGACGAAATTGAGTTTTCGACTTCATTCCTGGAACGAAGGTCTTGACAAGTATAAAAGTCTATGTTATGATATATTTGACAGGAGGAAAGAAAAAAAGAAAAAACACCCTCTCCGCCAGGAGAGGGAATGACCCAGACTGGGCAGTCTGGGGCGATACCCATTGGAAAAAATTTTCCCGACCAATCCGCCCGCGCATGTTCCAGGAACGAAAAAATCCCACCCAGAAAACGCCCCTTTAAGCGCTGAGATGGAATAACTTTTTCCTGTTCCTGGAACGAGAGACCGCTGGTTTAAGTGCTGAGATGGAATAAAAATGAAAACCCCAGGAAAGGACTTCCTGGGGCTTTACGGGAGGGAGGAAAAACACCCTTAAATTTTACAAACCTAACCCTCTTGATTTCGTTCCAGGAATCAAGAAGAAGAGATTCTAATCCACAGGCTTCGGCTTCTTAATTCGAATTCGAATGGAATGATTATTTTCTCCTATTCCTCTATCTCTTATTTCAATCTGCCGAAAGCTCACCTGCACCAAGCTCACTCCTTGTACCGATCCGTTCCAGGAAGTAATTCGGCGGATAGATTCCCAAAAAGCATCGTCAAAAGAGGGATGGAGTCCCTTTAAGAGCAGCTCATTAAATGCTTCACGAGAAATATAAACAGTTTTCATATTCGTTCTCCTTTCAATTTTTACTACTTGATAATTCCATGGACTGCTCCACCTCGTTTGAAATATAAATAAAATTTACTCTTCCCTTTTAATTCAGGGAACTGCTCCTCTTCTTCTTTTGAGATCTCAAAGATAATCATGTCCTCATCCCCGCTCACATACTCGCCGTACCCTTCTAAGAAAGAATAATAGAAATAAGGGGTTGAAAGATACTCCCCCTCAAACTGAGCAGAATTGATGATACACCCATCCTTTACAGTAAAGTCTTTCAGTAGATCCTTTCTCCAGTATCTAATCATATTCACTTCATCCCCCTCAGAAAAAGCATAATAATTTGATAAATCTTCCTCTGAAAATTGTTCCATTCTCCTCACTTCCTTTCTTGGTTAATTTTATCAAGCATACAGAACCAGCAGCCGTCCTCCTCATAGAAGTAGCCGCCGTGTATATCACAGATTTTCACAGGAGCTTTATTTATACAAACTCCACAGGCGGTGGAGTACTCCTGGGGGCTGATCCTTATAAAATAGGGAAACCAAACTTCCTTCATGCAGGGTTCCTCTTCTCCTTTTCTTACAACTGTCTGCTCACATTCATACAGTTTTCTCATACTTTTCCTCCTCCTTCACCACGCGGAGAACAGGGAAGGAGACCCCCTGTCTTATCGTGATGATATCTGCACGATAAAGCTGTGCATCTCTCCGCTTCTTGAAATAGGGGGATACACAGACCCACTCTCCTGATTCTAAACGCTGCTTCACGATGTATTTTTTCATTTCTCCTTCCCCTCCTCACGACATTTAAGGCATTGAATATTTGAAAAGAAATACCCTCTATGCACGATGCAGTAGAAAATTTTGCTTGGTTTTCCGCCAAGCATGTCAGAGTGGCAAATAGGGATGGATCCCTTTCCATCCCAGACCCATTCAAAATAAAAGTTATCAACTTCCTGCTTGCATATTTTACAAATCATTTTTCCTTCCCCTCCATCTTGGACACTTCATAATGTTCATAATCAGAGCTTGAGGCATTTTTGCGTCTGGCAAAAGCTCGTGCTTCTTTTTCTGTCAGGCAGTCCCATACGATAAAAGATTCCTGTCCGCTGAACTTTGTTACCTGCCAGTTTTCCATTCCGATCTCGTGCATCGTTTCTTCCTCCTTTCTTTCTTGTTCCTGGAACCTATTAAGAAATAATAACTTCCCGATCAGCTGGCTTCGATACTTCTACCTCAGCCAACCTATTAAAATAGTCCTCAACAGGTTTAAAAAGCTCTTCATCGAGTCTTTTATCTAGATCGCCCCAGGTGGGGGCAGAGAAGTTCATTTTCTCTACAGGCAGAACTCCTGTTGAAACAGGATCATAATAAACTGTAAAATCAGTCCCTTTCAGTGAGAAACTGCTGGCAACTCCCTCTGCTTTAATAATCCTCACCTCTGCGCAGCAGGGATAATACTGCTTTTTTAAAGAGTAGCTGACAGAGAATCTAATCATATCTCCCTCCTCTAATTTTAGACATTCTTCCCTTGAAAGCAGTAGTTTACCCTGGTGTGTCAAACTGACTTTTGACATAATTTCCCTCCTTCATGAATTCGAGGAGGATAAACAGAGTTAAACGCAATCCTCCCCTCTGTTCTCATGCTTACATACCTGTCTCTACTTATGACAATATGATCTAAAACCTCGATTTTCATGGTTTCAGCAGCAGCTATAAATTCCTGTGTTGCTGTGTAGTCCCTATCACTAGGATCCATACTTATCTCAGGATAGGAAGGGTGATTATGAATGATAATGAGTGCTTTTGCCGAGTATTCAACTGCTTGGGTTAGTATCTCCTGCATAGGGACAGGGACACTGTATTCTGTACCAACAGCAGGTACTGCAAACTGGATAATCTGACTGTCTGCATTTAAATAAATCACGAATAAATGCTCTATCTCGAAATATCCCATAGGCTTAAATAGGTTATAGACATCTTCAGGATCTCTGATAACCACACCTATAACTGGCTTGAGGGAGCTTTTAAACATTTCCATATCCATTATACCTCCTGCAGTTAAACCGCTGATGACAGTGATTCTGGAAAAATCACCTCATACGAAGCTCGAATACTCTTTTCTCTCCTCTCCTTCTCATAGAGATACGCTTCCTGTCCCTCGAATAAAATTGCCTCCACCTGTCTTTCCCAATCCCAGGCTTCCTTCTGAGTTTTAAACAACCTCGTGGTATCATTTGTGTGAAATCTATTCTCTTGGCTGCCTCCAGGGCAGTTGTAGCTTGTGCAGCAGGGGTTTTCTATGGAACTTGTATGAAAGGGATGATATCCCCCCATAATCATCCCCTCTTCTAAGTGGATGGTAACCTTAATCTCCAAATTACTCAGCAGTTCCTCTTCGATTATAATTTTACTCATTTTATTCCTCCTCCTTAATCCATAAATGCAGAGAAAATCCTGCTAAAACACCTAAAAGAAAGATGCCGAGATAAGACTCCAAAATCATAGTCTCTGTGCCTCCCTTCTTTCTGATTGAATCAAAAGCTCCCAAAAACCCCTCTCGTCTTTGGATAAAGTGCCTAAAAGAATGGCTTCTACCCAATGTCCAGGACAGAAACTTAATTCCTGGAACGAAGTCTGAATACAGAAAATACTCGCATCCTTACAAAAAGTGCATTTCATATCTGTTATTCTCCTTTCTCTCTTATATTATACTTGACTAAAGCGAAGTGAAATCATCAGGATAATGAGTAATCGATCCAGAGGGCTGTGCCATTTCCCTGTGGTACGCTCGCAGCATCCGCTCCTTTTCTTTGATCTGAACTTTAGATTTCACCAAAGATTTAAGTTCCTCAGGATTAAAGATCTCTTCCTCCTGGATAACAACTAGGAGCCTTTTAAAATATTCGCCTCCGCAGGGAAGCTGCAGTTTTTCCACCGCTAAGAATTCTCCGTTATGATTTGAGACAACTGAAAACCGATACATCGGCAGTGTATCTGTCTTGTCGGTTCCAGAGAAGAAGGCTGCCATGCCGTGGTGAGAATGGATATGTCCCTCCCACAGTCCATCCCTTTTCAGCAGCTTACATTGAGCAGCATCTATCTCCTGTTCAGGAATAGTGATCTCCGTTATCGTTATTTTATCCCCTTCCTCTTGAAACCTAAACAATCCCATCAGCTCCAGGTTTGGATTGACTTTTGTCAGATCTCTCCAGTATTTGTACAGACGCTCTGGAAAAATAATAACCCTTGCAGTTAATCTCTCTGCATAACTGCAGTTTTCACATTCGTGCGTTTCGTACAAAGTGATGGGCTGACTCACTTTCTCTTGTTCCTGGAACGATGTATCTTTCGTATCTCTGACCTTTTTCATGATTCCCTCCCTCTTTAAAATTTATCCTCTTTCTCTTTAACCCAATCAGGACATAAAATCTTATCTCCTGGGTAATAAACAGTATCCTCAAGTAAATTAAGATCGCAGCGTGATAAGCATGGATGCTCGAAAGTAAGAGATGTGCGAGAGGCTCCCTTAGGCAGGCAGAAAACCCAATCTGCTCCAGCTTCCACAGCTGCCTTCTTGTAAGGCTCACACTCTTCTACAGTCTTAAACTCATTCTCTATGTAGGGAATGAATCGGTGGCTGCTTCTCTCATTAGGTGTCCTTACCATCTGGAAGAGTTTAAATGTTGTCATAATTTCACCCCCTTCATTTTCGGACTCCACGGCAGATTGATGCGGATAGGCATGATGTAGCCCATAGTATGTTCTGCATCCAGTAAGTCAATTCGAAGAATATGATTCTCCTTTTTTCCAAAGAAAAGTAGTTCTACGATTTTGGCTTCCGAAAGGGGCAGAATCTTAAGGAGATAATCTGCATTGTAATGACTAACTCCTTTCTCCCCTTCTCCTTCCACCGTTACCTCCTCCGCACACTTTTTAGAGATCCTACCTCCCCCAATACCCTCTGCAGAAAGGGTGCAGATCTTCTTTTCAAATGAAAAAGTAACTATCTTCAACTTATCTTCCCCCGTATCGGCGAATGACTTCGCCCTCTGCAGCGCTTTAATTAAATAGGGTCTCCCAGTGTAGAAAGAAAATCCTATCCCTTCTCTGTCGTCCAAAGAACAGCCTTTAAACTGTGGAATAGGTTGCCCATCAGGTTCTCTAGAGAAAACATCTTTAAAAAAATCTTCTCCTGACAGGGAATTAAAGTCTGCCAAATAAACCTGCCTCTGCTCCCCAACCGCTGCAGGGAGAACCTCTTTCCGAAAATTCTTCCGAGTTAAGACATTCCCATCATAAACAACTGCCGTGATATAGTCCTCTTTCACGGTGAAGATTATGGGTTTAAGCTCCTCAAACTTAAACACCTTTGTCATTTTTAGTATCTCCTGCTTCTCAATCATCGTTTTTTCCTCCTCTCTCTTGTTCCTGGAACCTTATAATTCAACCGCTGATTTTTAAAAACGCGTCAAACACCTCCTTGTGAGTATTTGTCCAAAAGCGGACAGGTGCAAGATTCATTGTCCACTCTTCCTCATCTTGAGAGATAGTTACAAGTTCCCGCTCTCCCCCAAAAGAGAAAAAGACATACTGTTTTGGATCAAGAAGTCTGAGAAAATCATAAAGCAGGTCTAATGAAAGACATCTATCCTGTTCTGCCTCAGTTTTCATCTCAATCCCTGGGAGAATAATCTTACGCAGTCCGAAGGAGAGAACCTTACCCTTAGCAATTCCGAAAGTCATCAGTGAACAGTCAATCCCACTGAACCGAAAATGAATCACATTTTCCCGTTCCCCCCTAGCAAAAGGGCGGAGGAAGAAAAGTTCACGCTTCAACTCAGAGGGTTTAATCCCGAAGCAGATGTCTTCATGAACTGCATCATACCCACGCAGTTTAAAGTTCTCAACAGGAAGACAGCGTTCAAGAATATTCCCAAACTCACCTGCCAATTCATTCTTATCAGCAATTCTTCGGTAAAATTCCTGGAACGGCAGAGTAAGCACAGGATATCTTTTCTCTTCATACTCTTTCGTCAGATCAGCAGGAACCTTAAAAATCTTACTGACGAGAAGCCAGTCGCTGCTGAGAAATACCTTCACTCTCCCCTGTCCGATCAGAAGGTTTACCTCTGCGTTTTTGTAGCGGTTAACAAAATTTAAAATCCCTCTCACTTCTTCCTCCTTTCTTCTGTTCCTGGAACCTTATAACTCCACTAAAATTCCTGACGCATCAAACCACTCTTTCCACTTATCTGATTTACAGCAGATCGAATTATATGCATCTGCCCAAATCTTCTGTAATCTCCCCCCTTCCAGCCATTCGTCATCATTCGGCTTAATATAGGCATCATCTGGGTTATACTCCTCTAGAAGCCCTGTGAGAAGCCTTATCTTATCTACCCTCTCTAAAGATGAATTGACTTTGATAAACTTCCCTGTGCAGAAACTCGCGTTGATATGAGGATGCCTCTTGAGTTTATTCACCCTTTCTAAAGTTTCCATCTTTAAAACACACCAGCGGTCTCCTTTCTGATAAAGAGTTACCTCACAGTCGGAGAAAGCATACTTCGGCTTTGCCGTGTAAACCTTATTTCCGAGAATGAGATATTTGAGAGAGAAGACTATCTCAAACAGCTCGTAAGTCTTAACCCTGCCGCCTTCATTCAGTGCAATGTAAGTCCGCCCTGGTATGAGACCTCCAGGCATCTGTGTTTCCTGCAGAGTAGAAACCACATGATAGCACTCCCTGTGGGTATTGTAAATATTCCCCAGGGTGTATAAGTGCATACTCACTTCTGTATACAGCAGGTGAGAGAGGGAATCAAGATCAGTCATGCTTCACCTCCCACAGCTTCTGTTCCAGGAACAGGAACAGGTTCGGATAAACGAAGATTTCTCTGCAGGAGAAGTCTCTCGTATTCTTCCTGCCAGTGGTTTATCAATTCCTTAACAGTCATTCTTGACTGCTCCTCAGGAATTAAGAGGGTCATCACCCGCATCATGAGATCAAGAAAGAGCATGGGTTTGTTCTGCTCTAAAGTTAACAGAGTTTCTGTATAAAATTTAGCGAGTTCTGGAGTGTCAGCCATCTTCCAAATGATCGCATACTCTTTTATCCATCCTAGGAATTTCAGCATTACATCACTATAAGTGGCTGCTTCAAAACTCTCCAGCACAACTTTTAAATCCCTTAGGAATCTAGACTGAGGATCTCTAAGAATCTTGATACATCCCTCATGACGGCAGTCCGAAGGTTTATGGAAGCCCTCTCCTATCATCTTTGCTCTCGTGTCCGCTTCGATTATGTCCCTAATTTCGGGATGGACATTCGTGGCATCCTGTACATGCAGGAAGCGGAGCGCCCCCTGAACATGCAGTTTCTGCCTGAACAGGGAGTAAATCCCCAGTACACCTGCAGTCTGTGCCTGGAACACCTCAGGCTCCTGCGTATAGCCGTCCTCCCCCTCCAGGAGGGTTATAAAAGGGGCATCGGTAACGGTGATCATGTCCCCGTCATACCCTCCCTTATGAAACCAGATTCGTTCATCCCTGCAGAATTCACGGACAAGATTCTCAGAGGAAGCATGATCGCCTCCATAAAAGACATGAGTAATCCCCCACATCTTCAGCATGTGGATATTCTCCACAGTAATAAAATGATCATACTGCAGAACCTGGGTTCGACGCAGCCCCAGTGTCTCGAACGCAAAGGACTGGAGAGCTTCCCCTTTCCTCCACCCAACATACTTAGTGAACAAGGGCTGCCTTGCTACATTCTTTGAGAGGATCTTATCCTCATCACAGAGGTAAATTTCCTCAATCTCCCTATTTTTCATTAGTGTGAAGGCAGTCAGCGCTGCCCATGATCCAACTCCTCCACACCCGATAATTGCTAACTTTGGCATCTTTCATTCCTCCTTTCAAAAATAAACTTTCCCAAAGCCAATTCTATAAACCAAACTACTTTTTGACTAGTTAATTTCCTACCATAAATCTCTTTGGGAAAGAGTCTCTTAATTTCATTTATTGTAGAAGGTTTCAAATTGACTAATATCTTTATCCTGTCTTTTCCCATCTTTCACTCCTCCTTTTTCGTATGAATGAAGCTCGACCCCCAACCAAAGGGTTGTATCTTTAGAATATCTCTTTTGGTTAGTATCTCTGGGATTTTATTCAGAGACTTCACTTCCCTTCCGTTGAGGGTTATGACTGCTTTTCTGTATCCCAGAACCTCTGCATGACGCAGGAAAAACGATTTGGTATTCTGCTGCTTCGTAACGAAGCAGACGACATACTCACCGTAGTAAACAGCCATTTTTCATTCCTCCTCTCTCTTGTTCCTGGAACCTTAAATTTGAAATAAATCTCGAAACTGGACAAACTCAAACACCGCCTCTTTCTTGATTGTTCCATCAGGCAGTGTTTCAACGACTGCCTTTCTCTCTGTGGTAGAGACAACCACAGAGATCCCTTCTGCAAGCAGGATCTCTGCAAGAAAAAAGCAGAAAGACTGCTCCCCCATCAGGTGGACAATATATTCATCCTCTGGGGTAGGACGAATATAAGTAGCATAGAAATCCCTTGCCATGTGGATTACTCCCTCTGTGGACAAATCAGAGGGAATCGGTGGAAACGGGATATCCCTGACTAGAGAACAGCCAAAATCATCCTCGACTGCCTTCATCTGCTTCTTCCCCCATTTTGGGGAGGGATGATTCGAAACATTCAACAAGACTTTCTTCACCTTTCATTCCTCCTTTATAAAAAATAAAAAGCTCTTCTTGTTCCTGGAACAAGAAGAGCTTTCTTAAACTTCAGCCCGCAACATTGTGTGTCCTTACCTCAAGGACATCTTCCGCATCCAAACATGCGGGCAGGTCATCTAGGGACAAGACTTCCGTCCCGTTCAGTACTACTGTTACCTTTTTACTGTTTCTTGCCTTCGCCTCTGTGCGAAGGAGTTCCACCAGGTCATCAGACCCAGCATAGGGAATCCTTTCCCCATCGAAGTACATCCTGCCGTAGGCAGGTGTTTCTTCCTCAAGTCTAATTGGCATCTCTCATTCCTCCTTTTTTCAGCAGTCGAGGTTCCTGGAACCTCGACTGCTTTTTTCTTTCTTCTGCCTTTCGGCAGGATACTGTCCCTGCCCGCAGGCTAGGGGTTAAAAAAAAAAGAATTTGCCTGCTTCCATGAGATCCCTCATGGTTTTTTCTTTTCTGAACCGCCAGGTTCAGGAGAGGAAACCCAAGCAGGCTGGGTAAAACCTCTACTATAATTGTAACATTTCCTGCTTAACTTGTCAAATATAGAACAGTATAGATTTGTCAATAACTTCATTCCTGGAACGAAGAAAGTCTGCTCTCGCGTACGCGTAATAAATAATAAGGTACCGCGTACGCGTACACCCAAAGGAACGATCCTCCTTTCTCATTATAATGCCTTATTTGACAAGTATTTGATTTTCTGGTAAACTGGAGGTATCCCCGAAAGAGAAACAGCTGAGCAGGCTGTACTTTTTCTATTTGATCAGTTTAACCCGTATCAAATCCCTTAAATTTCCAGCTTACCCAAGGTTTATCCTTTTCACTTTCCCTAAAATTTTGGTTCCTGGAACCAAAAAACACATTCCTGCAGTCCTTCGGATGCTCTCCTCCTATTGTCAATTTTTTCGTCCGAGAGATACCTTTAAACACTGAGATGCGTTAATTTCTGGAGAAATCTTCTTCGTCCGAGAGACACCTTTAAACGCTGAGATGCGTTAATTTTTAAGGCTCTACAGCACATTTGACAAGACAGAGAGTCAGTGCTACAATGAAAACCGAGAAAGGAGGTAAATCACTTTGAATAAACACGATTTCAAGTCAGTAAACAGCTGCATGAAGTGCGTAGAAGACCCTTCGGCTCCATGCAGAGACAGCGTCAGCTGTCATGGATATCTCAATGGCTGCACCTGCACAAACTGCAGTGAAAGAGAAGCCATGATAACGCAGACATCGAAGAAAGTGATTAACAAAAACAAATGACACAGCAGGACAATATGGAGAAATTTAAAAGAAGACTGCTGTCTTTTGACTGCATAGGCGTTCTCAACCTCAGTCCCCCTGGGGAAAATGGAGCCCTAGCGGCTCTTATTTATTTCAACCGAGCCATGCTGCAGAACAGCTGGCTGCCGAACAGTCTGAAGATCTCGGCAGAAAACGCTTTTAAAGCACAGAAGAAAGGAGGTTAATCATGGAAAGAAAAGAGGTTGAATCCAGCAACCTGAAATCCATTGGCTACAGAGAAGATTCTGCTCTGCTGGAGGTAGAGTTTCACAGTGGAGCAGTCTATCAATATTTTCAAGTGCCTGAAGCAGTCTATCTTGATTTAATGGCTGCAGAAAGCCTTGGCTCTTACTTTAGTAAAAACATAAAAGGGAAATATTCCTATGAAAAAATTGAATGACGAGCCGAAAGTAAGGGTGCAGGTTAACCTGCCCTTACAGACCGTGCTAAAATTGAAAGCCTTCATTCATCTAGGGATGTTTGACGGAAGCATGACCAAGCTCATCAACTATATCCTAATGACCTGGCTGGATGCTAACCATGAGTTGTTTAAAGAGTCCATCAGGACCCTTAAAAGACAGAAAGAGATCTATGATTTAAGAGAAATCATCGATCCAGGACTGGCAGGCTTCTTAAAAAATTTAGAGAGAAAGGAGTGAAAATGGAGACGGTTCCAGGAACAAAGATTACCATTGAAGTAAGAGGAAATCACATGAATCCTCACGACGAGAAAACCTTTACTTCCCTCTACTTCCCTTATTCCAGCGAGACAGTTTCGATCATTAAGTCGCTGTCTTATGCGAGGTGGTTTCCTGACTCAAAATGCTGGATGATTCTGCAGGATGAATTAGGAAAATTACGATGTAAGCTGGAAAAACACAGCATCTCAGCTGATTTCCTCTATGAGAATAAATTTCTAGAGGAAACAGCGGAAAGACTGTATCAGTTAGATAAAAAAAGAAATAGTCTCTTGGCAGAAACAGGACAGGAAAGAGTGAAAATCCCAGAGATAAACGCCGACCTGTACAGCTACCAAGCAGCAGATATCGAGCTGTTCAGCTCAATGAATAAAATACTGAACGCCAATCCCATGGGGGCAGGAAAAACACTCGAAGCCATTGGAACGATTCTTGTCAAGAAAAGAACCAATCCTGAGCTGAAAACCTTAGCTGTGGTTCCCTCCAGCGTCCTTTACGAGTGGGAGAAGCAGATCCGAGAATATACGAATGAGTCAGTTATCGTCATTCGCGGACCGAAGGAGCGGAGACAGAAGCTGTACGCAGAGAAAACTCCTGCCTTCACCATCATCAGCCACGATTTACTCCGAATGAGAGTATCAGGGAGAGGAAAGAACAGTTCAAAAGAGCAGTCCTGGGATCTGCAGGTGCTGCTGGACAAGCATTTTGATGCCGTCATTCTGGATGAAGCCACAGCAGTGAAAAATTATAAGGCTCAGCGGAGCCGAGGGATTAAAGAGCTGACTGCTAAAACTCCCTTTGTCATGGGGCTGTCAGGAACACCTCTGATGAATCATCCAAAAGAGCTTTACAGTATCATTCAGACCATCTCTCCCAACTACTTCCCTTGGTGGCAGATCTTCGAAGCATCTTACCTCAACCCCATGGCAGGGAGTTTTATCCCTGGGAGACTTGAAAAACTGAGAGAGCGTCTTTCAGGTATTATGATCCACCGTCCAAAAGAGGTCATACTAAAAGATCTGCCTCCTCTTATCAATATTCACCGCTACTTAACCATGGAGGGAGAACAGCTTAAACTGTATGAGAAGACACTCAAAGACATTAAGATTTACTTTGGAAACTCTTTAGAGGACAGTACACCTGTCTATCTTCTCATCCAGAACATCTTATCCCAGATGATGCGGTTGAAGCAGATCTGCGTCCATCCCAAACTGCTTGAATACTCAGCAGGAACCGTATCCCAAGATTACCCATCCCCTAAATTAGAGTTAGTAAAAGAGCTGCTGGACACAGAATTAGAGGGAGAAAAAGTGGTCATCTTTACACAGTTTGAGAAGATGGTCAGAATTATGAAGGAAGAATTGAGAGAATACGGAATCACAGAGATTACTGGCAGCTTATCCCCAGAAGAAAGGAAAAAAATGATTGACCAATTCCAAACCGATCCTTCTACCCGCATCATACTGCTGACAGCTGCAGGAGGAATGGGGATCACCCTTACTGCTGCCAGTACCATCATCCTGATGGATCAGTTGTGGAATCCAGCCATCATGGATCAGATTACAGCGAGACTTCACCGCATCGGACAGAAAAACACCGTAAAAGCAGTCTGGCTGTGGATAGAAAACAGCATCGAGGAGAAAATCTGGAAAGTTCTGCAGAAGAAAAGCCAGATGTTCAAATCGTTAATGGAAGGAGGGGAGGCAGGAGAAGTCCTAAAGAAAGAAGACATTGAAGCGTGGTTAAAATAGACAGTGAAAGGAGAAATGAAATGACAAAAGAACGACACGGATTTTTTATGCCCTTCCTGGGCTACAATGTGCAGACGCAGGAATACATTACATCTATCCTAGATATTCGTGCAGACAATCTAGATCAAATCCATATTCTGCATCCCTCCTCAGACGAATACAGTGAGCTGAAAGATGGAAGTAAATTAGATGCACCTGGATTGTACGACATCATCTGCAATCTCGAAAAACTGGCTGAACTAAGCAATGACGCCGTGAGAAGGTTCCAGGAACAAGAAGGAGGTGAAAAAAGATGAAATACGGAGCGTCCATTACGCTGCCTATAACCCTGCGTCCTTACGAGATCGCGAAAGTCTCGGTATGGGTTGAGGAAGAAACTTCAGAACCATCCGATAACCCAGCGGAAATTGTGAAAAAGATGCAGCAGTTTGTCCGACAGCGGGCATTAGAAGAAGCGTGCAAACTGAAAGAAATGACAGAAACAGAAGAAGCAGAATAACATCAAAAAGTGAAAGGAGAAATAAAATGACTTTTGAAAAGCCAATCGGCGTATTAGAGGCATTGAAAGAAGCAGAAGTAGATTATGAAGTAGAAACCATTCCTATATATTCCAGACCCTGGGATACAATGGACATCTTTACCATACAAGGGTATCAAGCAGTGGTTAGAAAAGACACAAAGAAATTTTTGGCTGTTGTCAGCAAGCAGTATGAACCAATTCAGTTCAAAGATTCCTTCTTTCTGCTGGGGCAGATGATAGAAGAAATGAAAGGAGGAGTCGTCCGCGCAGGAGCCTTAGGAGAAGCTGGCGCTTTTATTGAAGCCAGACTTCCCATAGAGAAAACTCTAGGTGGAAGAATAGGAGAAGCTCATGATCTCCGCTTCCTTGGATCCACCTCCCATGACGGAAGCAGCGCTTTAACGATTCAATTTTTTATGAATCGCCTCGTCTGCACCAACGGACTACTGAGACAGTCTGAACACAGTATGTTCCGCATCCCGCACAAAGGGGAATGGGCAGAACGACTCCTGCTCTTAGAAAACCGAGTAAAAGAACTGCCTCTTTACCTGGAGGAAATGAATCGGTTTGCTGAACGATTGATGGCTGTTAAAATTGATCGTCCCACACAGGTATCAGCTTTCAGCCGCGTTCTTCTGAAGATAACTCCAGAATCTAATTCAAAAGTGCTGAACCAAGCAGATAAGATAATCGAAAACTTTGAGAAGACAAAATATAAAGACGGATGGGATCTTTATAACTCAGTTACAGATTGGATAGATCATTCCGTTCCCGTAAGAAAACTGAAAGAAGACAGAAGAAGCGAGGAAGAAATTAGATGGACACGATCTCTCTTCCATAAAGGACTAACACTTAGAAATGAAGCAGCAGACTTGATCCGCAGCATTGCAGTAATCGAGGACATTTATAAAGAAATGATGAGGAAATTCACCCAAGGAGGTAACTAACAGCATGAATACATTTATTGATGTTTACGTGTTTCTCTTCTGGTTTGTCTTCTCTCTATGTCTTTACTTTATTCCCTCCTTTATCGCCACCCTTACAAAAAAGAAAAATGCACTGGCGATATTCTTTCTCAATCTTCTGCTCGGATGGACAGGGATCGGCTGGATTGGCGCTTTCATCTGGTCAGTTATAAAAGACTAAAAAGGAGAAGAAAATAATGAGTAGGAAGAGTGATAATGAAAAAGCTGAAGAATTCTTGAACCGCATTTTCGATTTCTTTGCAGATCCTCCTAAGAATCTAAACATTGTAACCGAAGTCCTAGAATCTGAAGGGATAAATGTTGAGGCTTTTTGGGATAGAACAGAGAAATTGATTAAAAAATTAAGAGGAGAGAAACTATGATAAACTTAAACTCAGGAGGATCAGGTTATACCTGCCTCCTCGATACACAGGAAGCTGTAAAAATTATCATGAGACAGGGAGACGAATTCAATCATCAAAATTACCCTGAACATTTTCACAATCTGCTCGGAGACTGTGCCTGCCGCTCCTGCCGAATCGGCAGAAAGGTGCAGGATGGACAAAAATATATGAAAGGAGGAGTAAATACCAGCAAGACTGCATGAATGTGAACAGAAAACAGTAAAAATAAAAAGGAAGGTGAAATAATTATGTTGAAAACAGAGGGACTTCTCGATGAACTTCATCAGACGAACGCCGCTGCCAAAGAACCTGAACCAAAGAGATTGAGTAAAAAAGAGAATCCTGCGGAGAAGCAGCCAGTAAAGGCTGCAGAAAAACCAGCTGATGCTGACACAGCAGAACTAACACTCCCCCAGCTGCTGTCCTCTTTTGGACACAGGCTGAATAAGCTGGAGGAATCCTCCTCAGCCGATCCACACTTGGAAAAACGAGTAGCTCGATTAGAGAATCTCCTTAAAGGAATCCTCACCCTTATCGAACAGTCCATAAGAGAATCTGTAAAAACCCCTGAACCAGTGGTGCAGGAATCACAGAAAATTGAAAAACCCAAAGAGGTTCCAGGAACAGAGAAAAAGTCCATGGAAAAACCCCCCACAAAGCCTTTGGCTGTAGAGAAGATTGGAAGACCTGCCCTCCCAGCAGTGCCGCCAGCGGGAGAAGCAGTAAAAAACATCCCAACAGTGGATTATGAGGAAGCGGTTGGGTTTGTAAAAGAACTGATCATGTGGAGTAAAAATAAGAACCCAGCTAGTAACTCTCTTAAATATGTCTATGACAGCGATAAACCTGGACAGGTAACCATTATCTCAAACCTTGAACGGAATGAAATCTTCATCCCAGACAAGAATAAATTCCTAGAGATCCTTAAAACCGATCCTGAACTGAAGTACTACCCAGAAACCAACAGCTTCTGGATGTAAGAAAGATAACCGCTCCCCTTTTTAAGGGGAGCGGTCTTAGAGAAAGGAGTTGAAACGATGTTAGATACTTCGATACCTTACCCTCCTATTCCTTGGACCTGTCATCCAGAATGTAAAAAATGTTCTCTCTGTCAAAATGTCTCCTCTGTCGGCATTGGGGCAAGAGGAAGTGAAAATCCTAAGATCCTCTTTATAGGGACAGCTCCTGGAGTCTATGAAGATAAAGAAAACTTGGGTTTTGTTGGGGAAGCGGGAGATATCCTCCTCAGTGCAGTCAATCTCTGTATCACCGTCCCATGGACAGCTTCCACTCTGGTTAAATGCCGATCTTCAAGACTAGACCCTGCCTCAGGTTTAATCGTCAGCAGCGATCCACCCCCTGAAGCTGTAGATGCCTGCAGATCTTACCTTCTAGAAGAAATAAGGCAGTTCAAACCCACCGTGATCGTAGCCCTGGGAGATTTTGTCTTAAAAAAACTCATGGGAAAAAAATACAGCTTAAAAATTCACCGAGGCTACCCCCTGGAACACCCCTCAGGCATCACCGTTATTCCCACCTACCATCCCTCCTATTTAGGACAAAAGAGAAAATCTGGGATCTCCAATTCAAAACTGTGGGATCAATTCCAAGCAGATATCGAGAAAGCAGACCGCACCGCACGAGGAGAATCCACGAAAATTAACCTTAAAATTCACTACTTAACAGCCGACGATCCTGACTTCGTTGTTAAATTAACAGCCTTAGAAAAAGGATTAACAGAGGCAGACATTATTGGATTCGATGTAGAGACCAACAGCTATGAAGGAACGAAAGTAGAATCCGCTTGGCATACAGGATTTCACATCATCTCGATGGCTTTCGCTGTTAGTGAAGAGGAGGCATTTGTTACAACGCTCTACCATCCACAGTCCATGCTGCATGAATGGCAGGTAACTCTCCTGAAAGAGAGAATCCTGCCTCTCTTAAACACAGTAAAGTTGGTAGGGCATAACATAAAATATGATTTAAACACCCTGAAGATTGAATTTGGGCTGACAATTCCAGTAAGAGAAGATACTTCTCTCATTCACTGGTGCTTCAATCCTGCTTTAGGGAAGCAGTCTCTTGAAAACATACTTCTCACCTATGAACCCAATTTAGCCAAAGAGAAGATAAAAGTCAGTCTCTGGAAATCAAAGATAGAGAAAGAAAGTTATACGGTCATGCCTCTTGACCTCCTCATGACTTACAATGCTTACGACGCTGCTGGAACCCTTATCCTGTACCACCACTTGATGAAAGAGCTGAAATACGATGAATCACTCATGAGATTTTATAAGAAAGCTGCACTCCCTGCTGCAGAAGTCTTAAAGAAAATAGAAGAAATAGGAATTGTACCTGATGAAAACGCTGCCATAACAGCAGAAAAAGAAAACAGAGAAAAACTTAAGACACTCGAAGAAAAGCTGAAAAAGATAACAAAAACCTTTCTCATGCCCTCCTTTAACCCTAACAGCAGCCAGCAGGTTGCTGTTCTCCTCTATGACAAATTAGGTCTGCCGAAAGGAAAAATTACAGCGAAAGGAAAACCCTCCGTAGATTCCACTTACATCCTCAGTTTGCGATCAAAAGCCGATAAAGAACAGTTAGAAGTCATTGATCTTCTCTACAGCCACATAGACAAAGAAACAGGAGAAAAAACAGATTCCATCAAAGGCATTAACAAACTCTTATCCACTTACCTCACCACCTTTAAAACCTATATTGGAAAAGACGGAAGAATCCATCCAAGCTACAATCAAACAGGGACAGAGACAGGACGAATTTCAGCCAATTCACCAAATATTCAAAACCAGCCGAAAGCCCTCAGAAACCTATTTAAAGCCCCTCCAGGATACTTAGCCGCTGCTGCGGATTATTCCCAGGCTGAACTCAGACTTCTCGCCGTCTTAAGCAGAGATAAAAACCTGCTAGAAATCTATCGAAATAACTTAGATATTCATGCTGAAACAGGAAAAGCAATCTTTAAAACCGATACCCTCACCGCAGCGCAGCGCACCATCGCGAAAAATACAAACTTCGGCATCGTTTATGGAGAAGGAGCAGCAGGCTTAGCAGAAAGACTGTCTGTCTCAGAGAAAGAGGCACAGGGATACATTGACCGCCTCTATCAGCGGTTTCCAGGGATTCACAGTTTTATCGAAGAAAGGCACCGAGAAGTTGAACAGACTTCTAAAGTAAACTGTCCCTTTGGGAACATCCGAAAACTGGAAAATATCCTCTCCGATCATCCAGCAGACAGAGGAGAAGCCTTAAGACAGTCCGTAAACTCACCCATTCAAGGAGGAATCGGTGTCCTTGTCCTTCATAAAATGAGCCGATTAGCACAGATTATTGACTGGAAAGACTGTCAAATGATCGTGAATCTGCACGATGAAATCTGGTTTTACATTCGAAAAAGCGATCCCGTCTTCTGGCTGAAAGTGATCCAGTCAGAAATGGAAAATATGCAGTCCGTAAAATCAGATTTCGACCTTGATCTAACCGAAATTCCCTTCCCTGTTGAAGTCAAACTGGGAGAGAACTTCCGTGATATGCACCCACTCGAATCATTTCTAACCACCAATTCAAAATAAAAAGGAGTGAAAAATGGCATCAAAGCAGGACTTTTACACTTATCTAGAAAAAGGCTGTTCCGTTATCCCTATCTGCAGTCCCAGACTGATTGACCACAGTGAAGAAATCTGTGGGGGAAATTTCGGGAAACACCCTTTAATCCCTTGGACAGAATACCAAGAGAGGAGAGCATCTAAAGAAGAGATAGACGCTTGGATTAAAAAATTCAAAGATCCCAACTTAGCCGTTATCTGCGGTGAAATATCACAAAACCTCATTGTCTTCGACATCGAAGGCTACCGTATGCAGGAATGGGAAAAGTGGCTGGAAGACGAGAAAATTGAACTGCCAGAAGAAACAGTCATGTATAAAACGGGCAGCGGTGGATTCCACATCTGGCTCCGAACTCGATTTCCTGTCCGAAAAAGAGTTTTCCCGTGGGGAGAAATTCAAGCCAGTCGAACCTATGTTGTGGTTCCTCCCAGTATTCACAAAACAGGGGTTATTTATCAGTTTGTGGAGGGTTTAGGTATAGAATCCTGTCCAGTGGCTGCAGCCCCCCCTAAAATCGAAGAAACGCTCCTTGAGCCGTCAGCCTCTTCCAAACTTAAAGAATCTGAACCGCTGACAGAAAAACTTCAGTCCTTAAAAAACTTGGAAGTAGGGGAACGAACCAATACCTTAATTGCCTACGGAGGGAGGTTAGTCAGCAAGGGACTGACAGCAGAAGAGGTGGGAACAATCCTCTGGAGTTTCAATCAGCAGGCAGAAGATCCGCTTTCAGAGCAGGAATTCGCACAGACCATCCTTCCTGGCTGTCAGAGATTCTACCTAAACGAAGTGAAGACCCGACAGCAGCTGATTATTCGAAATAGAGAAGCGGAAGAGAAGCCTAAAGAGGATGACTGGCAGAGAGATCCCTGCTGGACATTTCCCAATGAAGTCATCAGAAAAGAAGGAGATATTCTCGGAGAATGGGTGTGGCGAATGGAGAAAGTGCGAGAAGCCCCTAAACACTACTTCTGGTTCTCTCTAGCGCAGCAGCTTCTGACCGCAGTCTCGGCTACCGTCAAGATCTGCGACCACTTAGGGAATCCTATTCTTACTAAGCCGAAAATGTATCTTCTCTTATCAGGAGATCCTGGCTCTAAAAAAAGCTCCAGCTTCGTTGAAGTAGATCAATTCTTCCGAAGAATTAACGCTGACGGAGCTAAATATACCGCCGTTTTTACAGCCAGCGGTTCTGGAGAAGGGATCCTTAAACTCCTGCAGGAGAGAGGAGCCGCTATTCTTTTTGCTGATGAATTTAAGTCTATCCTTGTAAAAGCAAGGCAGGAAGGGAATACCATGATCCAGACGCTCATTACCCTCTTCGAACAGGATGAAGCAGAAGTCCTGACAAAGAAGCAGATTCTGTCCAAGGCAGAAAGCGTTTACCTCAACTTTGCTGCCTGCTGCACACTGAATGACTTAAAAACCCAGCTGACCACAAACATGGAGATGTCGGGCTTTTTAAGCCGCTTTTTTATTGTCTTAGGTGTGCCAGAAAAGTCAGTCCCCAATCCAACCGAGATGACAAGGGGAATGATGCAGGATCTAGTGGTTAAATTCACAGATGCCTTAAGAACTTACGGAAGCAGATTTCCACTCAATGGAGGAGGCAGTGCAGATTACACTGCCAAGGGAGAAGTTAGACTCCAGAGAACAAAAGAAGCGGATTCCATTTACCGCTCCTGGTATGAAACAGAATACCAGCCGAGTAAGGAGAGCAGCAAGATACGCTTAGACGGCTACTTAAGAACCTTTGAACTCATTCTTGCTGTTTCACGAGGAAAAAATAAAATCACGGCAGATATTACCGAGGATGCCATTAAGATCATTACTTACCAGTGGAATATACGGCGGTTTATCTGGAACAGTCTCCAGCAGACAACTGTAAATGACCTATCTGCTAAGATTCTTGAAATAGTTCAGAAAAATCCAGGAGTAACCTACAGGGAAGTGTACCAAAGTCTCCATGCGGCTAGAAGAATGGAAGAATTTACAAAGAGTTTTTCTCTGCTGGTAAGAAATGAGGTAATCATCGAAATAAGAGATGAAAAAACCAGGAAAAGATCCCTCTACTTGGCAGAGGAAATTCTGTAACTCAAATCTTAAACGCTGAAAAAGAGAGACTGGAACTCCAGTCTCTTTTTCTTTTTATTTCATATTAGACTTTAAGAGTTTTTAGGAATATATACTTGTTATAAAATCAAATATGATGTATACCAGGTGGTAGCATGTAACCAACCATTATTGGCTACTTATTTCAGCCTTTATTATCAATGTGTTTCGCTTCTTTTTACTAAAATGATGCCAAGGTTTTACGCGTATAGGGAAACTTAATTTTAAAAGTAGATCTCTATTTTTATACCCTTGATTATGATCATGGTTACATGGTTACATGTAGTATAATAAAAATAATAATAATACTATATATACTATATATTATGTATATTAAAATGTGTAGCCAACAATGTTGCCGAAAAATGGTATCGTTTACACCTTAGGTATATTTGACTCTGGATTTTATAGTATATTTGTTAAGAAAAACAGCTAGAAATGGACTAAAAATCGTCAACTTTTACCCTTTTAGAAGCTGTTTGGGGCTATTTAACAAACATGTAAGTTCGAGATAAATATATCATAAAAATCAAAGGCTGGGAGATAACAGATATAGAGGTTTTCACTCCTTGACAATAACGGATATATATGATAAACTATAAAAAAGGAGGATGTTAAATATGTTCAAAGGAATAGAAAAAACAGAGAAAATGGATGTCTTCGCTGCTGAAGCAGCCCTGACATCTTTACGCTGGGGAGATCGTATTTCCTGTCCTCGCTGTCTCAGTACGGAGGGGATCAGGGAAGCCTTTGGAACAGAATACAATCTGAGGAAAAAGAGGATCCTTAAAGTTTGGCACTGCAATTCTTGCCAAAAGTGGTTCAGCGTGCTGAACAATACCCTTTTCCAAGGGGCTTCTCACAAGCTCCCAAAATGGATAGATGCTGTCAAACTGCTGTACCTAGACACATCTATGAGTTCTTACGAGTTGGGGAAGAAACTGAAAATCCACTACATCACAGCAGGGAAGATTCGTTCCAGGATTCTCCCCTTTTTGTTAAAGTATCAAAATGCTGGAATTCCCCTTTCAATTGAGGAAGTTTTTAAAAAGATGCTGTCAGAAAGAGGAGAACCTGCAGAGTTTAAACCTGAGGAGGTAGAGAAACCTCCCAGACACTTTCGATTAGCTAAAGGGTTTACAATGGACGAGGATGTCGTAGAAGCGGTAGAAAAGGAGGCTGTCTCCAAAGGAGTCAGCTATTCTTACCTAGTATCCAATATCTTAAGAAAAGAGCTGATTACACAGGGAGAGGGACAGACAAATGAACTTAAGAAGTAAGCTGACCCTCCATCCTTACAGCCCACTTCCTTTCTGCTTTAAGTGTGGATGCAGAGAGTGTGAGGTGAATTACTGTGCTGGCAATCCCCCCAGCTACTGGTTCTGTGAGTTCGGCAGGGAGGGATTAAATTACCGCGAACATCTTCATGTCGAATGTGTGAAATGCAAATTCAGCTTCATGATGGAGGTGAAAGACTATGAAGGAAGCAGCGGAGAAGAAGTCCGTTCTGCTGCCTTACTCCCTCCTGAAATCCCTGCTTCTAGAGAAAGAGAAAAGGAAGCTCAGGAATCTGTCGCAGACTATCCGCTGCCTGCTCTTCGAGGCAGTGGGAAAGGAGAAAGAAAAATAAAAAGATCTAAAAGTAAAAATAAAAAGTGAAAGGAGAAAATAAAATGACTAAGCAGTTAGTATTCGAAGATCCAAATCCATCGGCAGTAATTCAAACAGAACCTAAGGAGGCTGTACCATCGGCAGAAGTTCTTAATGTAAATACTCCTCCGATCTTTGTTCTTCTGAATGGACAGCAGGTTTCTTTAGAGAGCCTAACTCGAATCAGCGACAACCTTGATAAAGAGTTAGAGGAGATCACTCATACAGCCTTTACGATTCATGAACTCCTCCTGGAGGTAGAAAAAGATATCTATACTTTAGATAGTAAAATCCTTATCCGAGAAGCAGAAGCTGCTAAACCACTCAGAAAGTTAAAAGAGGAAGGGAATAAATCCATTACGGAAGCGGCGATTAAGGAAGCGGTAGATTTGGATATTGAGAAGCAGGGATTAGAGAAGAACCGCTTCTTCATGAAGCAGGAAGCTAAAAGGCTTTCTAACCTTCTGCAGCTTCTCTGGGGGAAACGAGAGATCATGAGAGACCTTTATTCCCGAACAAACATGAGTATCATGAACCCAAACATTAAAAAAGATCAACCCCTCAATTTCTAAAATTCAATTAAAAAATAAAAGGAGAATACAAAATGAAAAATTCACTTTATCAACTTTATAAAAATCAAAATAAGCAGAGAACCTTTACTTCAGATATAAAAAATTTAAAAGAATTCTTACCGAACGGCTCCTCCCTTCTCCGCGTAGTCCCTAATGAAAAAATGCTTCCTGGGGAGACCTTTGTCTTTGTTTACTATCATCCGCGAATTATTCAGCGAACGGTTGAAGAACTGGCAAGTAACCCAGATAAACCCTTTAAATCAGCAGTTTGCACTGACTGCATCCCAAATAGTAAAGAAAAATGCCCTATCTGCTTCTTCATAAACTATGCAGCAGACTACCTCTCAGAGAATACAAAACTGCTGCAGAGTCTTCAAAATCACTACCTCTTTCCTGTTCTCTACTTCCCTGCGTATCTGCCTGCTGATTTAGAAACGGGAATCTTTTTAGCATCCGCATCAAATAAACCTGTTTTAGACTATTTCAACAGTTTGATGTACATCCAGGACGGAGAAAACGGGGTGGAAGGGGGGATAAATACTGCCGACGCTGTAGGATCTATTGAAGAAGCAGTCATGGATCCAAAAACTGGCAGTGCTTTGATTTTTAAGAAAGAGACTTCTAAACGCGTGATATCGGGCAGACTTACAGAAATTGTTAAATTGACTGTATCGGTCGGCAGAAAAGCCTATCCCATACCTGGGAATATCTTAAAGCTGGAGCGTCCTGATCCAACCAGGTTCTTAAAGGAAACTCACACTAGCCTTCTCTGGGGCGCTTTGGGTAAAATGTATGGAGAGGACTTGGTTGTAGAGGCTTACAATGCCATGAAAAAAGATATAGAAATCCTCCCACCCTTTGCTTCTGAAGAAGTGCCTTTTTAAGATTACCATGACGGCTAAGACGAAGAAAGATTGGGGAAAGCAGTTAACAACTGCTTTTAAAGACAGTTATCTTTACAAAAAGCAAATAGACATCCGCTCCCGTGTTCGATCACGGCTGTCTTCAGGCAGCACCCTTCTTGACTACATCCTAGGGGGAGGTATCCCCATGGGGAGGCTGATCCAGCTTTACGGCAGACCTGAATCAGGCAAAACAGCGTTCTGCCTGCATTTACTGAAGCAGGTTCAAGCAGCTGGAGGGTATGCGGCTTACTTCCAGACAGAAGGCACTTTTGATGAAAAATGGGTCTCTGCCTTAGGAGTAAACTGCAGTGATGACGCCATGGCGAAAGGCATTTTTATTATGCCGAAGGAGACAAAGTATGCTGCAGCCTGCTTTGATGCGGTAGAGACCCTGCTGGAGGCTTACCGAACGATTTATGGGGAATCTACCCATTCCCCTCTCTTTTTAATCGTTTGGGACAGCTTAGGGGCTTCCATTGCATTAGAAGAGGCAGATAAGAAAATGACAAAGGCACCTTCTCCAGGCAGACTGGCTGCAGATATCTCAAGAGGTATCCGCAGACTTTCAAGTCTTCTGTGGGGAACGAACGCAGCTGTCGTCTTCATCAATCATGTCTATTCCAATATTGGAGTTTATTTTGGTCCTGCAGAGCGTCCAAAAGGAGGATTTGCCCCTCACTATTTCTCTGATGTAATCCTTTACCTGCAGGCATATAATCACAAAATGCCTTTGATTGGGAAGGGGATTCAGCAGAGAGTAAAGCTGGCTAAAAGCAAGGTCAGCACAGATCAAGCCGAAATTCTGCTCGATCTTTATCTCCCCAGTGGAATCTCTAATCTAGTCGGTTTAAATGATCTAAGCAGTCTGTGGTCTTATGCGGAAGAAAAACATATATTCAAAGCCGCCAAGATGGAGTTTTCATCTATTCAATCGTTTGCTAAAGAGTATCAGTCTTCTTCTAAGCTGCGGTCAGAACTGCTTCTTTATTTTCAAGACTGCTTAACTCGCTTCCCTGGATTAAAAAATGAGTATAAGATCAACTCTTCTTTTAAAGACCAGGAAGAAGTAGAAGAAGAGGAGGGGGTGAATGATGCAGAAACCGTCGAATGATAGAAAGACAGTATGCTGGAATTGTGGAGAAGATAGAGGAGAAGAGACAAAGATTTTTAAGAAATTTGGTATGGGCGACGGCAGTACCGCTTATCTGCACGCGTGCAGAAGCTGTTATGGGTTGATTGCGATGTATCTCATAATGGCTTATGGACCTGACTGTATAGAGTGTACTGCCTGTGAAGAATGGAAAAATTCTCAAAAAGCCGAAGCAGATAAGTAGATAATAAAAGGAGATGATGGAATGACCAGTTACTTTAATCACCACGAGAGAGCTGTTCTATGTGAGGCGTTAGATTTATATACTGCAGGAAAAGAGAGTAATAAGGAGTTAGCTGCGGATATAAGAAGAAAGCTACTGAATCTAGACACCTTATTTCTTGAACCCTGTCCCTCGTGTTCAGATAAGGTCGTACAATTTGAGTTTGTTGAGTTTAATTTAATCTGGCATACATTGAAGGATCTGTACGATAACCCACCCTATCCTAATTTCAGTAAAAAGATTTGGAAAGAGATGTGGGATCCAATATTTGTTAAACTGGAACAGATTGGTCGTGAGTGGAACGGCATCGTATCAAGAAATTTTACTGCGGAGGAAAAGAATCATGCCAACTTATGACTTCTACTGTGATACTTGTCAGCGAAAAATCCCTGATCAATTCGTACCCATAGGTACACAGACTGTGAAATGCTCCGTTTGTCAGCAGGAAGCTCACTATATTTTCAGCCTGCCTGATAATCTAACACACAGGATGAATACTCCCGATGGAGGCACAAGAGTGCAGAAAAGACGCTATAAAGAAGTTTACGGGAAGGACCATCCAGAGTGGTTCGAGTAAAACCTCAGAAAAGGAGCGAGGATGGGGATATTCTTCTGCAAGTTAGATAAATTTGACGAGAAAGATCCAGTCGGCTCATGGTTTGAACTGCAGGATTTTAAGGATTTAAAGGTTAAAGAGAAAGCACTGAGCTATGCTCGTTTTATCTATGAGAAAACAAGAGAGGAAAAATGATCAAACTTAAAGCCTTAGCATTAAAGAATTTTGGATCTTACGAATGTATCTCCGTAGATTTTACAAATCTATCCGATTCTCGTCTTTATTTAATCTACGGAAAAAATGGAAGCGGGAAAAGTACACTGATCGTGGACAGCTTAGAAGTAGGTCTTTATGGCAAATCCAGCAGGTATGATGTTCTTAAAGACTGCATCAGTAAGAAAGCCGACGCTTCTGAGATTTCTATTCATCTGGAGGTTAAGGATGTAAAGGTTAATATCACACGAGTAATTTCACAGTCTGATCATCTTTTACAAATTTTTTCAAACGGACATGATGTAGATTTTAACTCCCTAGCAGAAGGACAGAAATACCTCGATAATCTCTTAAAAACTCCTTTTGAGATGTTTAAGAGTTTAATCATCCTCCACAGCATCCCATTGGTCTTAGATAAATCCAGCTATTTTCAAAAATCCCTCTTCGAGACGATGCTGGGATTAACTCACCTGTCCAGAGCATCGGCTTTAACTGAAGTTCTTTTAGAAGAGGTAAAACAGAAGCAGTCTGATTTAGGCAGGAAAGAAAAAGAAGCAGCAGCAGAGAAGGAGGCTGTTTACTCACAAATTGAGAAATTGAATAAAGCAGGAGAAAAGAAGGCAGCGCTGGATAAGATCCTCTTGGAAATAAACACCTGTAAAGAGGCTCTTCGAGCAGAAGAACAGCTTCTAGAGGAGCGGATAAATACTTACAATCAGACACTCATACTTAGAAAGACTTTAGCAGACCAGGAAGAAGAAGCACAGGATATTTTAAAGAGGGAAGAACTAGATGGAGAAGACACTAGACGGAATCAAGAGAGACTCATTCATGCTTTAGGGGTACTTGAAGAATCTGGAGAATGTCCTGTCTGCGACACAAAATTTTCTGGAGAGAGTCTTCAAGATCTTATGAGAACTCTGCAGTATAAGATAGAGACAAAAAATAAGATGCTGGATAAACACACCGAGACTGAGGCAGCGAGTCAAATGACAGCAGATCGGCTTTATGCGGATTTATCCGCTGCCAACTTTAAACTGCGGCAGGATTACAATGCCACCATCAGCACACAGGAAAAAATAAAGGACTTGAATCAGACCTTACAAAGGCTGAATTTCTACCTTGCAAGGGAGTCAGCAGAGGAAGAATCCAACACCCTTCTTGAAGACTCAGAGAGCTGTATGCTTAAGCTGGAGAACTGCGATGCTGAATTGAAAGAGCTGGCAGAACAGAAGAAGAAGCTCCAGGAAGACCTTGATGCTTTAGCCGTCTGTTTAGATGCTTTTAGTGAGGAGGAGGGAGAGATTAAATCCTTAATCATATCAAGTTATCTCCTTCAGTGTTCAGAAAGAGCAGACCAAATCCTGCAGAAGGTAACTAAGGGGTCTTTATCCTGCTGGATCTCCCCTAGAGAGGAGCAGAAGGTGAAGAAGGGACGGCAGAACAAGCCCTCTCTTTATGCTGTCAGACAGGGGAAAGATGTTATTCCGTATGCGGAGCTGTCCACAGGGGAAAAGACGGTAGTCATTACAGCCCTTCTCTTTGCTCTTCATGAACTTCTCTGGGATAAGAAGGGGATTCACTGGAATATCCTTATCTTGGATGATATTTTGGAATCATTGGATGACGAGTATCTTGAAGGAGCTGTATCCTTCTTAAAAGAGAAAGAAGCTGTCCTTGACCTAATCCTTGTAACAAGTCATAGAGAACAAATGAAAGATTACTTCTCTCACCGACTGGATATCTCTCTAAATGCAGAAGGGTATTCAAAAGTGGAAAAATTCAATCTTTAAAAGGAGGAATGAATGACCAATTCACAGTTCTTACGGGATGTCGGATCGGATTTAGATTTAAGGACTGCTGTCTATCTCGCGGTTGATCCTGGACTTTCTGGAGGAATCGCCGCCATTACCAGCATAGATAAGAAAATGACGGGTATCTATCTCGCCGATACACCTGTAGTAAAGATAAAAGGGGGTAAAACCCACTATGATTTGAAAGGAATGGCAGAGTCGCTTAAGTCCAATTACAACCCTTACTGCACCTACTTTATCCTTGAGGAAGTCCATGCCATGCCAGGGCAGGGAGTTACTTCAATGTTTCGATTCGGCGAGGGATTTGGGCTGTGGAGAGGATTGATCGCGGCTTATGAGTATTCTCCTATTTTAATTACGCCGCAGGCTTGGAAATCTTACTATAAGTTTGAGAAGGGGGCATCTAAAGATGCCAGCAGATTAAAGGCACTTGAGTTATCTACCCCTTATTTTGACCTGACAGGAGATATGCTGAAAAATAAAAACAGCCACGGGAAAGCAGAAGCGTTCCTCATGGCATACTATGTTATGAATAATTTTGATAAAATTAAGCGTTAGGAGGAAGGAAATGATCCACTTAACTTACGAAGAATCAAATGATCGGCGAGAGGACTTAAAGTACTACATCGAAAGAAAGGACGGAATAATCGAGGAATTTCCCTTTGATCAAAGAGAAGGATCGGGTCAGCACATATCCGTGTTTAAAGAAGGGGTAGGCAGAATTCATATCTCTGCAGAAACCGATGAAGAGTTTTATGAAGGATGCTCCGCTTTACTGCACGAATTCAACCATAAAGGCTACCAAGCGGTTTGGGATGCTCATGAGGCAGAGTATTCTAAACGAGAGAAAGTCAGGTGGCTGGGGAGTAAGGAATAGATGCAGCCTAAAGAGACGATCACGATTACAAGAAATGATGACTTACCACTCTTAGATTTTATCTTATTAAACGGAGAAGAGCGTCTCCGATTGATTTTCTTCGGTCAGGTCAGTATTCCTAAAGTGGAATGGGGAAGAAGACTTGCTTTTCGAGAATCCTTAGATCAGGAAATACGAAATGCAAAACTGCTCAGTCTGCCGAAAGTAAAGGATTATTCCCTGTAAGGAGGATGAAATGATTGGTTATGTTCTAGCATTTATTCTCGGTGAATTCTTCGGCATCATGGGGATCAGCCTGCTTCAGGCAGCAAGGGATAGAAAGGAGGAGATGATTGAAGAATGAGAGTATGCTGCAGATGTAAGAAAGAATCGAATGAAATGTTTTATGTTTGGGAAGTATTCTATCCTTCCACAAGAGAAGAATTTCATCTCCTCTGTACCCAAAGCATCTGTAATGCCTGTATAGATGCTGTATGTAAACTGAGAGATGAAAGAGATCAGATGCAGAAAAAAGAGAAACACAAAGACAGCAGTAAAGGTATTTATGCTGAAGGAGGTATAAAATGGACAGCTTAGAGAAAACAGCAGCACAGGATGCTGTGTCTGCTTTAAACATCGGTCTTGAGCAGTTGATATCAGCAGCGGTTCAAGACCTGGTTAAAAAAGGTATTCTTCTATTAAAGAAGGAAATAGTTACCAGCAGCACACCTAAAAAGGAGGAGTTACCCATGTCTGATTTAATCAAAAAAGATGCACCCCTTCCATTCAGCCTTAAAACCGTGAATGGATCGATTGTTTTATCCGCCGATGCGAATACCTCGCTGAGTTTCACCCTTCCAGCCGAATTAGGCTCTCCAGAGGAAATTGCCAGTGCTTTTGACTTTTCGTTTGACGCTGTCAATAAACAGGTGCTGATTAAAACGAAAAAACCCATCACCATTACACTGCCTGATCCTAAAAACTTCATCTTCGGAGAAAGTCAAGATAAGCAGGCTGCAGAAGCGGAATATGATGTTCCTGTTCCACCCTTCGGATTTGTTCATCTGCCATTCCTGCTGGGATGGAAACCCAGCACAGGAACTCTAGATGTTAAATTGTGGAAAGGTATTGGAACCAATATCTAAACTCCAATGCTGGAATATGTAAAAATAGATAACTTCAAATCTATTGAGCATATTGAATTTACCTGCAGTAAATTTAACCTTTTCACAGGTATTCCTGATGCGGGGAAATCCAATGTACTAGAGGCTCTTGCGTTTTTTTCACTGCCTTACATACTGCAGGGTAAGGATCCTGTTTACGATATCTTAAAGTTTCTCAGGGTCAGCAGTCCTTTCCATCTCCTGCACCGCTTTAATGATTTTCCCACCGTTCCTAATGAGACCGAAACAATAGATATCGGAACGAATATGGGAAGGGGGAGTATTACCATCACAGATTATGGAGAAGGGTATTATTTTATGGGTGAAGGAGATCCCTCCTTCTCTTTTTTCTTATCTGCTGATAATACACTTAAAAATGTTTCTGGATACACCAGCTCTCCTTTTAAGTATTATGAATTTAATGATTTTATTTACCAATTTAGGGAAGCTCCCTGTGAGTATCTGCTGCCCCCTGATGGGATGAACCTTTTCCGCGCACTAGATGTAAATAGAGACTTCAGAAATATTATGGGGCGAACTGCTGCTGACTTCGGCTGCAACCTCGTCTTATCAGAATACGGAGATCATATAGAAATACAGAGTAAAGCTGTAAAGAACAGAATAATTGTACCTTATACTTCCTTCCCCAGCACGCTGAGGAAGCTGTTTTTTTATGTAGGGATCACAGCAGCAAATAAAAATTCAATCCTAATCTTTGAAGAACCAGAGTTATCCGATGCTCCCAAGTACTTAAGATTACTGCTGAGTTTGATGCTGGATGATCAAACTAATCAGTATTTTATCACCGTAAAATCTCACTCTTTCCTGCAGATGCTGCTGGACAGTGTGCCTGAAGAACAGCTGTCTGTATTTACTGTTTTTAAACATAAAAATCAATCTCAGCTGCATAGAATCTCTTCACCTCAAGAAAAGACTGCGCTGCTGCAGTGGGTAGGAAAATGATTATCCTTACTGCGTTTTCACGATTAAAACCAGTGTCCCTGTGGGATAAGTTAGTTCACTGGGGGATTACCCTGTTTACAGGTGGGAAAGTAGATCACGCCTTCTTCATCTACAAGGAGGATAACTCCGATAGATGGATGACTCTAGGAGCTTTATTTTCAGGAGTAGAGATTATTCCTCTCCGTGAATTCATACAGAAGCGAGAAGTAGTGGCTGTTTATGCTCCTAAAGGCTGGTCTTTAGAGGATGGATTTAAACAGATTGCGTTAGCAAAAGTAGGAGAGAAGTATGACTTCGCTGGGATCGTCGGGATGGTGTGGGTAGAAACCCTCAGACGATTTAAAATTGATCATCCTCACAACCCCTTTAATCCAAAGGATGAAGTGTTCTGCTCCTACCTTGTATCTGAAGTAGTTAAATTCAGTATGAAGTTAAGTGGAATATTGAATGATTGGAGTTTAGCATCTGTAAGTTCGGATTCTATTGATCCAAACCAGCTGCTGGAAGCGGAAAGTAAATCTAATCTTTTTTCTAAACTGCCCGTAAACCTCAAGTGATTATTTACCTCTAAATCTGAGAGCTAAGTTTATTCGTTTTGAAGTTTTTCTCTGCGAAGCTGTCAGTTTGCCTTTTTTCTTCCTAGTCCGCTTTAATTTTGAAGCGGATGACTGCAGCTTTTTCGTTGCGATTCTCTTTCCTTTTTTAATTTTTAACTGCTTACGCAGAGATCCTTTTGTGCCTTTCTTTTTTATCCCCTCTGCAGCTTTCTGCATAAAGTTAGCCATAGATTTCCTCCCCTTATCCTATTTTAGTGATAACTGCTTTCGGTGGTTCTCCATTCCCAAATTTAATTGTAATCTCAGCGTACCCCTTACAGCCCTCATGCCAGTTTACACCTTGATTCAGTGCATCAGCCAGTGTGTGCAGATTCAAATCTTGACAGCAGGTTGGACAGACAATCGGGAGATTCATTAGTTTACCTCTCTTCCTTTAGTGCCGCATCCCAGGCTTTGGCTAGGATCTCTACCTTTTCTGACGATGCTTCTTTTAACTTCACACTCCATTTTGTCAGCTTATCCTCTTCCAGCATGGCAGCGAAGATAGTAAGATAGGTCAGTGCATCATTCACTCTGCTCATGATCGGTTCTGATTCTCCGTGAGGGCTTTCGGGGTTTCTCCTGACAGCGCTGCAGATGGCATCAATATGCTTCATGAAATAGACCAGCCAAACTTGATATTTTGTTAGTCCCAGCCTTTCCGCATTACTTTTAAAATTGTAGAGAGCATCCTGACCATCGCTGTAATCCACTCCCTTTATCTGCGAGAGGTTTCTTACCTCTTCGAAGCAGCGTTCTGCTACTTTACTTCGTTCTTCGAATGTCATACGGACAGCCCCGCTTCTCTGCAGATCGGCAGCCACGGCTCCTCTTTGATCCACTGCTCTATTTTTTGAGCATACTCAACCGCAGCTTCTCCAGAGCCGTTATAGGCTTGACTGGCGTAAGTCCAGTTCTGGCTGTGCGTTTGATACAGAATCGAGAGAAACCGCGTACCGAATCCGATATTCAGTAGAATATCAAAGACCGCTGAAGACAGAGCAAAATCGTGAAAGCGGTCGTCAATCTGCATACAGCCCTTCCCGTGTCCTGAAGGAGAAAGGATATTGGGATCTGTTCCTAAGCTGCACCATCTCGACTCCTCCCAGCAGTGCGACCGCACCCTTTCGACGGGAACGCCGTACCATGTGGAAGCGAAATTAGTCGCCTCGTAAATTTTCTTTATTACTTCAGCGTCAGTTTTTGCCATAGTTTATTTTCTCCAAGTAATACCGCTCCATCTCTTCTACTGCTGCTTTCAGCATGTCTTTTACGATGCTGCTGAAGGGGACAGATGGGAAATACAGCTTGAATCGCTCGACGATATTCGGATCGATATCGGCGGTAATACGCATTTTTCCCTCTGGTGTTATCATTTCTCCTCCTTTACTTGAATCCAATTAAATAGTGGACTAGGGTGATAATTCCACCTGATACTGCCAGGGTTCCTGCAGCAGAGGCAAAAATTAAACGAATCTGAAGTTTGGCAAACTCACTGACTGTTCTCTCTAAACAGCTGAGTCTTTCATCTACCCGCTTGGTGATCGGATCTTCTACAGCAATATGGACAGCAATCATTTTATTATATTGATCCTGATGTTCTAGAAACTGCTGCAGTGTTTCTTCCAATTTATCCTGTCTGTCCATTACAGTTTCCATACGCGTATCCACCTCTATGAGTTTTTTTATGAATTCGTGCATATCTTTTTCCATTCAATCCTGTATCCTTTCTATAGTCTGAAACTATCTTTTCTTCCATGCCAAGCGAATTAAATAAACCAGGGCAAAAGAGACCGCTCCAATGCTGAGTTTATAAAATCTCGACAACTTATTTCTAGAGATCCAAAGGATGAAAAATGCCATCAAAAGCCAGCCTACGCCGAGAACTGTCAGCATGAAAAGATAGAGAAGGTCATGGAGAGAGAAGCTAAATAATCTCATACAAACTCCCCGCAGTCTGCATGAGGGAAGCGAAGGACGAGAGGAGGCTTATCACGGAATCTCATACCCATAAATATTCCACGACATCAGATTTCCTGAAGCACCCGAAACAACACAAATTTCCTGCCCTGAATTGATGCGTATAGGCTGTGAAGCTAAGTTGATGTAAGCCCCTTCAACGGTCGTATCACTTGAAATAGTTGAAGGAGCGTTATTGAAGTAGCTAGCAAGCTGTCCTTTTTCTGTCCCTGCTGTCGGCGCAGCGGTGTAAAACAATCCTGTGCCGTAAAGCGTAGAATCGTTCGTGCTTATTGGGTTAAGCGCTGTACTCGTTCCGCCGCTAGCCTGCGTCGAATAAAGAGAAATTTCAAACGAATCAGTCCCTGCTGTAAGCGCTGTATCATCGAAGGAAATTCCTGTAACAAATTCAGTAGAAGTAGCGTTTCCCAGCAAACACGCGTTTATTCCTGCGATCGTAGATCTATTATCGCTCCACACAAACCTCGGAACCTGTATCCTGCCTGGAACCGTATAAAGTCCATTCGTGATACTGACAGGACTGTTGTTAAGATTTGGTGTTTCGTTCAAATTGCTGGCTGTCGGCTGAACAGCAGTAACAATCCCTGGCGGTCCGCCAGGAGAGAAAGTAACATCTGCTGTCCCTGATGTATAAGAGGTCATCTCAACTTCAATGTTGTCTCTGCCTGAGAGTCCTGTTAGGGGAATATTCCAAGTTCCATTTGCATTTGTTGAAGTTGCAGAACTGCCTCCGCCAGCAGGATAAGCCTCTGCAGGAATAGTGTAATAAGG
>JAEHJW020006719.1_pt1 | contig 69358 bp, 113 predicted proteins | sample 9271431 | NCBI WGS metagenome assembly JAEHJW02 | reverse complement strand
CGTAGGTCGCGGCTCTGGTCGCGGCGTAGGTCGCGTCGTCGGTCGCGGCGTCGGTCGCGGCTCTGGTCGCGGCGTAGGTCGCGGCGTCGGTCGCGGCGTCGGTCGCGGCTCTGGTCGCGGCGTAGGTCGCGGCGTAGGTCGCGGCGTCGGTCGCGGCGTCGGTCGCGGCGTAGGTCGCGGCGTCGGTCGCGGCGTCGGTCGCGTCGTCGGTCGCGGCGTCGGTCGCGTCGTCGGTAGACGGACGAGCAACCTGGACGCCATGGGCGGCGGCTACGGAGATCCGAACCGCCTCGCGCACCGAGGACAGGAGTACAGGCTCCGGGACTCGGCCGAGCAGCTCCGGGTGCTCGCGCAGGTACCAGGCACCCGCTGCAATGGCTGCTGCAAGCGCTCCCCCGATGGGAGACGCGCAGAACACCACGTTGCGCGGCTGCTCGAGGTTCGCTGCGCTGTAGAGGCCAGCGACCGCGGTCCGCATGGCGTCGCGGTCCTTGTCGGTCTGCGGGTCCGTGCGGAGCGCGATCGAGATCCAACGCTCGGCCCACGGATGCATTTGCGCCCTGTGTTCGTCGGTCAGTGAGTACAGCTTCTTTTTGTCCATGGTCTGGTCAGTCCTCCACGTCCTGGTCGCCGTTGCCACCGCGCTCACGTAGAGCACGGATCTCGTAGTTCCCTGGCTCGAGGGTGATCGTCTCGTGCCGGCTCGCGTGCGTGACGGGCGCCGTCTCTGCGACGGTCACGCGCCACCCGGTCCCCACTCGCTCGACCTTCGCGGGACCAGCGATCACATGCTGCCCCTCGTGGCTTCCAGCCAGCACGTGGCCGGTCACCTTGTCGCCCTTAGCGGCTCGGTCGGTGCGATCGAAAACTAGGTCACCCTGTCGTGCAAACAAATTCATGCGGTTCACTCCTCCTATCGAGTGGTCGGATCGGCGGGAGTCGAACCCGCTACCCTGTTGCGGCCGCGTACAGGGCAGGCACCGGCAACGATCCGAGGCTACGCGCGCCACTCGGTGGGGATGATGGCGGCGCGCGTAGGGTAGGGGTTACAGCTCGTACTCCAGGTCGCTCATGGCCTGCGTGACGTCCGCCGGCAGCTCGATGTCGCACTCGCCGAGCGCGTCCAGCAGCTTGCGAGCAGCCTTGCAGACGTTCTCGACCTGGTCCTCGTTGGCGGACACGAGGGTTTCGAGCGCTCCGATCGCGTCCTTGATCGTGCTGTGGTCCGGCGTGACGTTGTCGCCGCCGATGTGTTGGGTGCGCAGTCGTCGAAAGTTCATGGGCGGTCCTCCTCACACGTCGTCGGCGCCTGGCTCGCGGGGGGCGGGCCGCGCCGGATTCGGGTTCATCTTCACCGCGTGCAGGGTGACGCGCTGGGGGCGTTTCTTTGGGAGCTTGATCTCGATCGACTGGTCGCGCTCGAGCTCGGGGCTCCCCCACACGCGGATGCCGTCGGCGTCCTGGCCCTTGTACTGCGTCTTCACCGGGTAGAGCGTCACCCGGTGGCCGACCACGGACTGCGGGTCGTCGCCGCCGAACATGGCTCGCAGACACTGGGTGTTCGTCACGTTGACGATCCAGGCCTTCTCGGTCTCATTGAACCGGATGATCTTTTTCTCCTCGTCGGCTCCGCCCTCTCCTCCGCCGACGACTGCCAGCGACGCGGCTTTGATGGTGAGCGTGCGCGGCTTGCCTCCGAGCATGTCGGCAGAGAGGAACGCAGAGTTGCTGCCCTCCGACCAGGACTTTAGCGGCCTTTCCTTGATGATTCCTTGTTCACTCATCGTCGAATACCTCCTCGTCGTCAGGGTGCGGCTGGTCGTAGGCCCTGTCAGGCAGCACGAGCAGCGTCTCTCCGGGGTGCATCCCCGGCCACGTGTTGCGCGCGGTGCACTCGTCTACGATGCGCATCGCGCGGCGGTATTGCGAGCGCCCGAGTTCGAGCACCGCATCGGTCACGACGTAGCAAGCGCAGTCGAACGGCTCGTTTTTCTCGACCACGAGCTCGACGACGCGCTCCGCTGGCTCGCCGTTCGCGATCAGTATCGAGTCGTAGAGCGCCCACTGCATCGGGTACACCAGCCGAGTCGCGTCCCACTCGAACGACCGCAGGGACGCGCATGTCTTGAGCCCGAGCAGCGTGCGCGTCTCGCTGAATGCATCGACGCGGCCCTTACATAGGTGCCCCTCGATCGTCGCCGTGATCGCCTGCTCCGTCGCGAACACGCTTTCCAGTTGGGCGCGGCACTCGGGGTGCTCGTGCAGAGCCCGCCCACACTCGAACATCACGTCGTAGTCGGCCTCCGAAACCAGAGTCTTGCCGGCCGCTAGCGCGTCCGCGGTGAATGCCTTGCCCGCCTTCGTTGAGCCGTTGTGCGGGTTGATTGCATACTCGGTCGCGAAGCGAGCAGGCTCGAAAACCACGCAGTGAAACGCGGACCCGAAGCGCAGTGCTTTCCGATCACGCTGATAGCCACGACGCGCGTACGCGCGCGGGCTGGTCAGCGCGAGCTTTAGCGTCGAGTAGTTCAGCCCGGGCAGTTTGTCGTAGGCCGTCACTCCGCCGCCCTCCCCGTCTCCAACGTGTCGGGCGCCCTGTCGTGGTCCAGAGCGGAGGCCTCGGCCGAGCTGGCGGATTCGAGGATGCGGCGCTCGCACTCGGCGATGGCCCCGGTGACGGTGCCGAGGACATCGGCCGGGTCCAGATCGACGGAGCGGGACCATCCGACGTCCGGATAGGAGTGGTCGATGTGCTCCTGCACGCTTAGGCTGGCGCGCCCGCGAATGAACGTGATGCTGGAGCTACGCCACCTCCCAGCCGGACTCGCCTCCCGCCACGCGTCCAACGCCTCGAACACCCCACTGCCAATCAGGTCCGTCATCCTCATCTGACACCTCCCGCCATCGCTGGCGCTCCAACATCGGGGGCCGCGCCGGCGTCTCCAGTCGGAGCAGCCCCCGGGAATCGTTGTGACCGCAGTTTCTCCGCGCGGTTGTTGTAATCCCTGCACACGTCGAGGCAGTTCGCTCGACAGATCGGGTCCTGGCGCGAGTCGCGATTCTCCAGCCACCGGAAGCGGTCCTCGCGCATGGTCGGCCCAACCTCTCCGATGGGGTCGCCGCCCTCGCGGAAGTGGATCACGCAGGGGAAGTGCCACTTGCCGGCCACGATGCAGTCATCGCGGTTCAGGTGGCACGTGCCGCAGTCGGAGGAGGTCAGCCCGCGCACCGTGCGACCGGCATCCATCCCGGCGAGTCGATAGCGCAGGATCGGGCGGCGAGCGAGGATGCTGTCCGGGATGCTGCCAACGTCCAGCCCGGCACCCGATTGCGCCGCGGGAATCACGCGGATGTCCGCCACCCCGAGCGAGTCCGCGAACGCGATGGTGCGCGCCAGCTCGCCGATGTTGGCGTCCGTCACCACGACGCCGACGGTCACGTAGCACCGCTCGGCGAGCCACCGGATGTTGGCGGCCACCGCGTCGAACACGTGGAGTCTCCCGGCCATCCTGTCGGCGGTCTCGGAGCAGCACGCATCGAGCGACGCGGAGACGTCATTGACGCCGGCGCGCAGCAGCTCGCTGTAGGTGTCGATGGGTGCGCTGCCGTTGGTCGAGATCGCGATCCGCTTGCATCCCCACTCTTTGGCCACGCTCACCAGCGAGATCAGCCCACGGAATAGAGTCGGCTCCCCTCCGCTGAATCGGACGTTCCGCAAGCCTTCCTTGCACCAGATCCGGAGCGTTTCCTCCGCGGTGGCAAGCGGCATGTCGCCACGGCACTCCGGGCGCTGCGGTCGGCAGTACGGGCAACGGAAGTTGCAGCGGGACGTCAGGATCATCTCCGCGCGCATGAGCGGGCTCGTGGCGCACGATGACCGCGCCCGCTCATCGCTCATTGTGTAGAATCCGATCTCGCTGAGTTGGTCCGATCTACTTTCCATCACTCGCTCCCTGTGAGTTGCATCGCCCTCAGCACGTCGCCCACGAGCACGGGCGCGTGCTCCTTCGTCACCGTCGGCACCCGCACTGCTGGCAGGCGCGCGAATCCAGGCTCGTCGAGCCGCAGCGGGAAGTGCACCAGCGACTGCGCCGAGCACTCCGCGCACAGGCACGGCGCCTGCGCGTCGTCGGTCGTGCCGAGGTCGTTGCCGCAGACGTCGCACGGGCCCGACCACGAGCGGTCGCCGCGGGGCACGTAGAGCACCGAGACGCGCGCCGAGTTGGTGGAGCCGCAGGCGCAGTTGCGGAGCTCGAGGCGCTCGGCGTACTGGCGGACCACCGAGACCTGCCACCCGACGAGGCGGGTCGCCATGCGGTGCTCGTACAGCGTCCGCTGGTGCGCGCCGCAGCACCGGCACGGGGGAGGCGCCGGCAGCGGCTCGGGCAGGGGCTCGAGGTCCGCGGGCGAGACGTACACCTCGGGGCCGCCAGAGGCGTAGCCGATGTCGTAGGGGCGGGTCATGGCGCACCCTTCGCGGCCGCCTCGCGCACGGCGCGTTTCTTCGCCATCCGCATCATGCGGTGGGCGTGTTTCCCCTGCCGCCTCTTCTCGCGCTCCCACTCATAGAATAGGTCTGCGCCAGCGTCGTGGATCGTGATGTAGGTGCGGCCATCGCGGCGGTAGTACGGGAGCACCTGGCCGTTGCCGACGAGGCGAAGCACCTCGTGGTGACCCTTCGGCGGGACCGACTCGTACCCTTGCGACCGGGCCCACACGACGAACTCCGTCACCATCGTCGGCGCGAACGCGACGCGGGAGCGATTCTCGGCGCTCATGGCTCCCTCGGCCGGTACATGTCGCAGTATCCGCAGTGCCTGGTGAGGCCGTGACCGACACCACACCATCCGCTCCTGTCGCCCGGCACCGAGTAGTCCCGAGCCCACCGATCGCACTCCCCGCACGTCCCGCGCTCCCGCTCCGCATCCTCGCGACCGGCGGCGTAGGCGGCGCGGAGGGCGGTGGCGGTACGCTCGTGATGCCCGCGGCGCTCCGGGTACACATCCAGATCGTCGAGTGCTCGCGCCAGAGCATCGCCAGGAGTCGGAGCCGAGAGGACACAGATCCCGATATCGAGGTCCGTCTCCAGATCGATGATCGCGCGAGCGGTCAGCACGGCTACCGCGACGTCGGCCCAGTCGAGGTCACCCACAGCGCGCCTCCCTCCCCGCCCGCCTGCGCTCCTCAGCCCGCGCCGCGACCCGGAGCCGCTCCACCACTCGAGACGCCTCGCCGGCGGCCTCACCGGCTGCTGTGGCGTCGTCGCGGGCCCGCTGGGCATCCAGGCTGCCGGGGCGGGTCGCGCGCACGTCTGCGGCGTGCTGGGCGGCGGCGTCGGCTGCGATCCAGGCGTCGGACGAGGCGAGCTCGGCGCCGGCGAACGACCGCGACTCCGCCGCGATCTGGGCGCGCTCGAGGGCCCTCTCCGCGCACTGGCGCTGGTAGGCGACGGGGGTCACGACATCACCCCCAGATTCCGCACAAGGACGCGAGCCGTCGGTCCGCGGGCGAAGATTTCGGGCCCGTCAGGAGTGACGGTACCAACGGCCGCCCACTCTCCGTCTACGCGCAGGAGTTCGCGCTTGCAGCGGGGCACGCTTACCCACTCGGCGAGCAGGTCCCACGCCTCCAGCTCGTCCGCGGCCTCCTGCAGCGGCCCGATCACGTAGGCGATCGAGCGCAGCAGTGCGATGTGTTTGGCCATTGGGGCGGTCACAGCAGCCCCAGCCCCTTCGCCAGCTCGACGTGGGTGGAGGCACGGGCCTCGCGCGGAACGCTCCAGCACCTTTCGTGGACGGCGTACGCGGCGACGAGCTGGCCATCCTCCCAGTAGATGTCGCGCGAATCGTCCGCCTGCTCCCACTTGTCGAGCAACCTCCTCGCCAGCAGCTCCTCCTCCGCCGCGTCCATCGCCTCGCGAGCAGGGGCCGCGCGACGCTCGGACCGCAGGAGGTCAGCGGACGCGCCCAGGGCACGGTCGACGCGGGACGCCATGGGGTGGCGGGTGGTCACGCTGACACCGCCTCTCCGCTCGTCTCGACGACGACCACGACCCGGCGCTCTGTCCTGGGCACAGCGAGCTGCACCCAGGTCTGCACGAACACGTCCCCGACGAGGTCGGTATGCCAGTAGCCCATCTGCATCCCCGGAGCCGGCGTGGGGCCGAGCTCACACCAGGGAGAGTACGCATAGCCGTGTGACGGGTCAAGGGTTGGGCGGAAGATTTCCCAGCGCGATGCGTAACGTTTCTCGCATCGGGACGTCCGGCCTGGTAGAAATGGCCTATAGTTGCGCCATCATGGGACGAGGGACACGCGACGAAACCGTCACCGTCACGCTGCCGCGGCGGCTGTACGATCAGATCGAGGCATTCCTCTGCCTCGTCTCCTCGCGGGGGCCCGTGCTGGCGCGTGCGCTCAGGGCCGGGCTTGCAGGCGGCGCAGGATGTCCCCCAGCAGGGTCATCGCCTGATCCAGTCGCGCGACGTCGTCGGCGGTCAGACAGATAGGCGCTGGGTTCGTGGGATCCGCCGAGTAGAAGTCGCTGTCTAGAAGCGGCTGGATCCGCAGGTATCCTGCATCCGCGGCTCTGCGCGCCATGGCCGTCGTCGGCTGGATGGTGCGCTTGAGCAGGCGCGAGATCTGCTGCTGACTCGTCCCGAGCTCGGACGCGAGCTGCGCCTGCGTCGCGTTCGCTTCGATCGCGCGCGCCAGCATCCGGACGACGAAGTCCGACTGCTCGGGGGTCAGTTCCGCGGTCCGGGCCATACGTGGAGAGTACTCGGAGCCGGATACGCATGGCCGCGTTTCGACGCTTGCGCTCTAACACAGGAATGCGTATCAATGGGGGTCATGGGCGTCAGAGAGATGGTCGAGCAGGCGCTGCGGGGGATGACCCAGGAGCAGCTGGCGAAACGGATCGGGACGACACAGCAGACGATCAGTCGGTGGTCACGGGGGGACGTCCCGGACACCGGTGAGGTCGTCGCGAAGCTCGTGCGCATCCTGAACGAGCAGACGGCGGAGTCATCCGACGGAGCTCACGCCTCGGGGCCCGAGACGAAGGGGGCCGCGTGATCTACGTCGTCTCGATCCCTGGCTACGCCAAGATCGGCCACACCGACGACGCCGACCGGCGGCTCGGCGAGTACCGCTCGCACAACCCGCTCGTCACGCGCTTCGACGGCGTCTGGCGGGGAAACCTACGCCGTGAGCGGGCGCTGCTGGCGCTCGCGCGGGAGACGTGGACGGAGGTTCCCGGGACAGACTGGCTCAAGGTGGATGCAGGCACAGCGGTCGCCTTCGTGGCGGCGCACATCGCGGACGAGATCGGACCGGAGCCAATAGTGCGGCCGGTGGTTGACGGCGCCTTCACGGGTGCCGAGCTCGTGCGGTCGGAACTCCAGCGGCGCGGGATGCGGGCCGCTGGACTCGCGAGGACGATCGGTATCTCGAAGGCGTCCATTTCGGACCTGCTGTCTGGGAAGAAGTCGGCCGGCTTGCAGACGGCGCTATCGATCGAGGAGTGGTCGGAAGGTCGGGTGCCGCGGACCGCGTGGCTGGTGAAGATGCCCCGCACCTCCCCCGCCCCCGCGGAGCCGGCGCCGTGAGCGACTTCGACGATATGCCCGAGGCAGACAAGGACCTGATCTCGGAGCGCTGGGGCATGGCGGCTCTAGTGATCGGATTCAACGAACTGGCCAAGATGCAGAACACGCTCGCTGGGAAGGCGTTTTGCCGCCTGATGCGAGCGCAGTCGGAGAAGCGCCTGCGGGAACTTGGGCACGAATTCGAGATCACGAACAAGGCGTCCATGTTCTCGCTGCCGATGAGCGTGCCGGGAATCGAATTCCTGCCGTCCGACATCGAGCTCATGCGCCAGTGCGTAGCCGAGCACGACGCGAAGGCGGGCAAATGACTCCCTGCCCGTGCTGCAACGGTCGCGGCGGGCGGATCTTGCCGCTGCACCAGAACAACCCATTTCGCTGGCTCGGCCATCTCGCTGTCGTCATCTGCTACCGCTGCGGAGGGAAGGGGTGGGAATCATGAGCACGGCAGGCACCTACGACGCCCCCGGCGTCCATATCGAGTTCGGCGGAGCAACCCCCGTGCAGGGTACCGGGACGCTCGACGGGCTCTGGATCTACTACCGGAGCCGCGGTGAAGGCTGGTCGCTCGACGTCTACGACTGCGAGATCGGCGAGGACCTGCCGGACGAGGGGCACTTGGTCTGGGACTGCTACGAGCGGTCGCACGAGTGGCCCGGAGCGGGCTACGTCGCGGCCGAGGAATCGTGCGCCAACATCGCGAAGGCGGTGGCGATGTTCCGCGAGTGGAGAGCTGCGCGATGACTCCGACCACCCTCCGCTCCTGCGCCTCCGTCGCCGAGCAGCTCGCGTCCGCGCCGGGGACCTCGACCTTGGACGTGGCCTGGTGCATCGGACGGCTCCGCGAGGTCGATCCGGGGCTGGACTACGACACCGCCCGCCGAGTCCTCGCCGCGAACTTCGAGCCGAGACGCACTGCCGATGAGGCCGCGCGAGGTGCATGGCTGGCGAGCAGGAGCGACGCGCCCCGAGAGGGACGCGCCGACAGGGTGAGTCCAGCGCGTTTGGAATCCGTCGTCTCATGGCGGGGCAAGGTGGCCATGCGTCGGAATCGCGCAACGGGAGCGTTTGAAGCGTTGCGGGTGTTCAGGTTCGAGGAGGAGCTATTCGGATGACGATCGATTCGTACAAGGGTGAGAGCCTCGGCAAGAAGATCGGGCGCGCATGGTTCTGGGTCGTCGTTCGCCACTGGCTTGGAGAGCAGTTTTTCACCGGGAAGCACCTGGTACTTGCGAGCCGCGAGGGTGGGGACGTTGCTGTTCTGAAGGCGATGGGAGTCCCGGCGAAGAACATCGTGGCCATGGAGCTGAATCGTCATGCGGCCATCCTGTTCGCGGAGAAGCACCCTGACGTCCGGGTCCACATTGGCGACGTTGCCACACTCGTGAACGACAGAATGTTCCGAGGAAACCTATCGTGCGCGCATCTTGACTTCTGCTCTTGGTGCACTCCTGAGGTGGTGGACGCGGCTGTCCGTGTCGCCAGGTTCGGGATGCGTGACGGCGGGGTGCTATCGATAGGGGTCATGAAGGGGCGCGAACAGGGCTACACGAAACGGGAGTTGTCAGCACTCAAGACGATCCAAGACGAAGAACCGTGCATGGACCGTAGTCTTCAAAAAGCGTGGCCAGCAAGGGACAGGCAGACATGGGCGCGGATGGAAAGCTCGAAGCGCAGGAGATATCTGCTGCTGTTTGCCATCAACGAGGAACTATTGAGCGGGGGTCCGCCCGTAGGGGTCATGCCGATGACCAGCGTCGGGTACAACTCAGGAAAGACGCCCATGCTCTATGACGTGCTCGTGGTTTGCAGGGACATGACGAGGAGGCGCCTATGCCTGCGAATGAGCAAGACGCTCGAAGAGGCAGCGGACGCGAATTTGCAACACGCAAAGGATATTGCGGAGTGGTCCGCGAGAAATTACCAGCTCATCGACGACAGGATTCTGTCGTCGGCAGACGACTTCTTGCGTCTACACCGCGCCATCCCTTTCGCTGGGAAGACGACGCTAGCCGGAGAGATGGAGATCGGCGAGCCGACGCCGATCGTCGCGGCCACGGTTGCGGACGCTATCGAGCGCCTGAACCCAGGGACATCCGCCGCCGATGTGCTTACAGTAAGAAGGGGACGTCTCGCGGCATGGCGTGCTCATGCAACGCGCGGGACCTACGAAATGGGAGCCGCTGAGTGATGGCCGACGTCCTCAGCCTCTCCGCCTTCCGTCGCGCCAAGGCGACCCCGCCCGTCCCCCTGTCCCCAACCCCCGCCGACGTCCACATGACGGCCGCGATCCTCTTGGACGACTACGTCAAGCGGGTGCACGCGACGGGCAGCGAGGCCGAGGCGCACTTCGCCGCGATGGCGGACGCGATCGAGGACGCGGTCGACCACGCGCGGACGCTCCCTGAACTCGTGGAGGCGCTCGACCAACTGGTGGGCGGGGCACGACTGGCGGCGGGGATGGCAGAGAGGAGGGACGCGAGGTGATCACTTTCGACAAACTGGCGCGGCACTGCTCGAGCAGGGTCAAGGTTGGTGGGGAGCCGCACGGGGAACTCATCGGCGGGAAGCGGTGGGCCTTCGCGACGGACGGGCACTACGCGGTGGTCGTGCGAACGCGGAGGTCGACGCTTCCCGCCACCGGGAGCCGCCTGTTCGCCGAGTCGATCGAGAAGACCCTGCTCGAGAAACCGCGCCGGGTCCGAGTCGGTCGCCTGGTGGCATCCTGCCGCAGGATCGCGCAGGGCCAACGGTACATCCCAGGGGACACGGTCGCGCGCACTCGATCGATCCGGATCGGTGAATCGGACTTCAACCCGGTCATCCTGGCTCGGTCGCTATCAGACCTTCCTCGCTCGCTCGTCGTCGAGCTGCGCACCGGCGGAGAGCGCGAGCCGATGGTCATCAGCGGGCGAGATTGGATGGTGGTGCAGATGCCACTGAACCCGCTGAACGGGTGGCTCGGGGTGTCGTTCGAGGGATGGGAGCGGATCGAGGAAGGGAAGCGGGTGCGGGGATGAAGACCGAAACCGAGGAAGGCTGGGAGAGAGAGTGCCGGGCGATGGCGAGAGGCCGGCACAGCGTGGAGTTCGAGCGGAAGCGCAAGGCGTCCCTGTTCACCGAGCAGGAGTTCGCGGGATGGATCGAACGCGCCCGCGGATTCCACGAGGACGCCCCGTCGGTCGTCCTCAACCTCGAGATCGCCGTCCGTGCGAAACTGATCGAGGATCTCCGCCCCGTCTTCGAGGCGGCCGCTCGCGCTGACCAGCCGCTCGTCGAGTACCACGGGCGCAAGCTCGGGACGGAGCTCGTGCCGCTGCACGGGAGGCTGGTGGGATGACGAAGCTGCTTCTGGATCGGCGCGAGGCGGCGGCGCTCATGGGCGTTTCCGTGCGGAGTTTCGACCGGCACATCCGTCCAGCGTTGCCGATCGTCCAGGTCGGTGGTCTGCCTCGGTGGATTCTCGCGGACCTGACGGCATGGGCAGACCGAGCAAAGGATGGGTGCTCCGACAGCGACCAGGACGGCCGTTCTCCGTCGCCTGGACCCTCGAAGGCACGCGCACGGAGCTCGGGCTCGGGACCCACGATCGCCGAGAGGCTGAACGAGCTGCACGCCGCGCGTACGCGCTCGCCGTCCAGGGAGTCGTCGAGCGCAAGCGGCAGCCACGTCGAGCGAGCACAGGCGGCGCGCCAACCGAGGAGGTCGGGCGCTCATGGCTAGCCGCATCGGCACTCGGGGAGCGGACGCGAGCGCTCTACCTCGTGCACGTGGGTACGCTCGCCAAAGCCTTTCCATCGTTGCTGGACGTGACGACGGATTCGGTCGTGGAGTACCAGACGGCGCGGTTGCGCCAGGTGATGGCGGCGACGGTGCGGAAGGAGCTCGCCACGTTGCGCGGCCTGCTCCGCTACGCGCACGCGAAGGGCAAGATCGGACTCGTGCCCGAGGTGAGGACGCTGCCTCGCTCGAAGGGCACGCGCTACGAGAAGCCGCGGCGGGTCGCGGCGGACGAACTCTCACCGGAGGAAGTGCGGGCGCTCATTGCGGCACTACCCGAGGAGAGCCGTGCGCGTCTGGACCAACCAGCGTTTCCGGTGCGCGATCGATTCGTCGTGGCGTACGAGACGGGTCTGCGGCCGTCGTTCCTGGACGCGCTGAGCGTTCCGGAGAACTACACGCGGGGGCAGGCCTACCTGCGGATCCCGACGGAGCACGACAAGACGGGCGACGCGCGCACGGTCCCGATCACGCCGAAGGCCCAGGCCGCGCTCGACAGGTGGGCGCCGAGGCGGGGGATCATCTTCGGGGCGCACGACTACCGCGACGCGATCCGAAAGGCGGCCCTGGTGGCGCTGAGCGAGGACAAGGCGATGCGGTTCTGCGGAGCGCATCTGCGGAGCGCGATGATCACTCACGCGCTGGAGCGAACCCGAAACGTCCCCGGCGTCCAGCGCCTGGTCGGCCACCGGCAACTCGCGACGACGAGCCGATACCTGAGGGCGTCGGATCGGGCGGCGCGGGCCGTGATCGATGCGCTGAGCGAGCTGGATTCCGAGGACAAGTAACGCGGACAAGGTCTGGGGAGCGGTGCGAAGGAGAGGACTTGAACCTCCATGGGTGTTACCCCGCTAGCACCTCAATCCAGCGGGCTCTCGAAAACGCTGCGAATACTACGGGTGCGAGTGCCACGGAGTGCCGTGAAACGACGGCTCGGGACGGCGTAACGCGGACTGTCCGCGGCACCGCCACCTTCCCCGGCCCCCACCCGAAGGCTTGGCCGTGGCAGCCGCCCGCCTCCCCGTCCGGCTACTCCCGCGAGCAGGCGGAAAGCACGTTCGTCGTCCCGGAGCCGAGGCGCGAGAGGGGGCGACGTGGCTGACCTCGAGGACCTGGTCCGTCGCATCCGTGCGCTATCGCGGCCTGACCGCCTGCGGCTAGCTGCCGACCTGATCGACGGAGGACGCGAGGACATCGCGGCGAAGATCGCGAGCGAGGTAGTCGAGGAGCTCGCGGTGCGGAGCCTGCTCGGGAAGCGGGGCGGGTCGTGACCAACGTCACCAGCCTGGACGCCGCTCGGTCATCACCGCGGAAGCTCGCCCGCAAGCTCGGGAAGTTCTGCGGCCACCGCCATTCGATCCTGGTCTGCGAGGAAGACCGAACCGTTGAGTGCGGAACCTGCGGCGCGAAGCTCGACCCGTTCGACGCGCTCGCGACCGTCATGCGCGAGTGGGACAAGTGGGAGCAGTCGAAGGCGCGGTCGGAGCACGACGCGAGACGCGCAAGCGATGAACTGGCGGAGGTGAAGCGCCATCTTGCCAACGCGAAGGCGGGGCTGCGGAGGGCGACGAGATGACCGCCAACGCCGCCACGTGTCGCGCCCGGCGCCAGCGATTGGTCGCCGCCGGTCTTTGCATCCGCTGCGGTCGCTCCCCGTCACGCCCCGGCGTCACCACCTGCGCGGACTGTGGCGCCCGTGACCGGAGCTACGTCGCCGGCAGGTATCGATCGATCCGCAAGCACCGCGAGACGGACCGCGCGCACGCGCTGGACGTGAATCGCGAGTGCAAGATCCAGCGCGGCATCTGCTGCGACCAATCCTGGCGCCGCGGCGATGTCGGAGATCGCACCGTCGGCAACGTCTGCCCCGGCTGCGGGCGCGTGCGCGAGATACCCCCGAGTGCGCACGCTGTCGGGGACGCGGTGAGCAACTGGAGGGTGGATTGATGGGACGCATTGCTGATTTCTTCGACCCGCTCTGGCCTGCGCTGGGCGCCGGGTGCGAGGCCGCGAGAGACGAGACCGACGCTGAGCTCATCCGAAGGCTCTCTCGGCACGACATGTCCACGCGCGGCGCGCTCGGTGGGCCCGACGCCGAGCTCTACGAGGCCACGCCGCTCTACACCGACGACCCCGACGCCGACTGCGAGCCGGCGCGGGGAGATGAGGGGGAGGGGTGATGGACAGGGCGGCGCTCCTTCATCCTGTTCAACCGAGGCACGACCTCGATTTCTACGCGACCCCCTCCTGGTGCGCCGACATCGGGGCCGTCATCGCGACTCCGTCCGGCGTCTCCACCGTGCTCGATCCGTGCGCTGGTGATGGAGCACTGCTCGACGCGATTCGCCGACGCAATCCGAACCTGACCGCGCTGGGAATCGAGCTCGACCCGATTCGCGCGGCCGCGTGCGGGGCCACGGTCGGCGACGCGCTCTCCGCGGAATGGAACCACGACTGGCCGACGGCCGATTGCGTGCTGATGAACCCTCCGTTCAATGCGTGGCAGCCGTTCGTGGACCGGGCGATGTCGCGCGACTACTGGCGCGTCGTCGTGCTGCTGCGGATGGGCGCGCTCGCCGGCCAGAAGCGCCGCGAGTGGTGGCGACGAATCGCCGACAGCCACGGCGTCCGCGTCCACATCCTGAGCCGTCGCCCCTCCTTCACCGGAGGCGGTACCGACGGGTGCGACTATTGCTGGGTCTCCATCTCGCGCCACATGCACGAGGAGGGGATCCGGTGGGTTTGAACAACATCAGGAGGATCGATCGAATGAATCTGGATATCGTCAAGTCAGCCACCAAGGAACTCGAGGACGCCCGCCTGGTCGTCGAAGCCGCCGAGGCCAAGCTCCGCGCGGTCGTCAACGACAAGGGGCCCGTCGTCACCCTCACCCCGAAGGGCGCCGCCGCCGTGTCGCGAGTCGGGAAGCGCAAGCCTGCGGGACCGCGGGGACCGAAGGCGAGGAAGGCAACGCCGGCGGAGACGAAGCGCGGGCCCACGCTGACGCCGGCGGCGAAGAAGGAGCGCAAGCCCAGCGTCCACCCCGAGACCCTAGCCCTGGTCGAGTCCGCTCTCGTCGCCGCGACCGAGCCGCTGAGCAGCGAGCAGATCGCGGCCATCGCCGGAATCCACGCGCCCGCGGTGAGGCTCGCCGTCCGCGTCCTCGGCGCCAAGGTCGAGACGCTCGGCAAGGCGCGGGCGACCAAGTACCGCTGGGCGGGGGTGAGCGCGGGGGAGGAGGAGTGACCGCCATCCCCGACCCCCCGTGGCGCGACTCCACCGACGGAGGAGAGGCCGAGCGATACCGCGAGGTGCTGCGCGCCCTCGAATCCGCCACCGGTCGCGTCGCCGCTCGTCTGGAGCTTCGATGGGAGAAGGGCGACGACGACACGCTGCGGAAGGCCGTCATGGTCTGCACGGCGGCGACCCGCGAGGAGGAACAGGCGTTGGCTCGTCTCGCCATCATGGTGATGGTCGGTGACACCAAGTACCACCTCGACAACCCGCAGCCGGAGACGGCCGAGATCGGCGCGCGAGGAGTTCGCGATCCCGGCAACCCGTGCGAGGAGTACGAGCCAGACAAGATCAACCCGGTTCCACACGAGTGCCCGGGCGACGGGCATTACCTCTGCGCGGAGTGCGCCCGACGGAAGGAGGTGGCGCCGTGATCCCGGCGTTTATCTGCGGACCGTTCCGCGCTCCTACCCAGTGGGGAATCGCGGAAAACGTGCGTCGCGCGGAGCGAATCCACCTGGCCGCGTGCCGGCTTGGGTTCGCTTCCGTGTGCCCGCACGCCAACACGGCGCACTTCCAAGGCGAGTGCTCCGACGAGTTCTGGCTGCGGATGACGAGCGGGATGCTGGACATGGTCGCGCATCACGGCGGACCGCTCATCTGCCTTCCCGGAGCATGGCGCACGTCGAGCGGGTCGAGAGGGGAGCTGCACCGAGCGGAGACGAAGCACGCGATTCGGTTCGAGGCCAACGTCATCAGCGACGACCCGAACGACCTGCTGAGGGCGCTCGCGATCGGATACTCCGGAAAGGACAGCCTCGGAAACGATTCGTGGTCCCCCGGCTTCTCCAACGGATACACGATCTCGCTCGAGGAATGGCTAGGCGACGAAGGGCGTAGGGAGCGCCTAGCAGCGTGACCGCCCCGCCCCGCCCCTTCACCCGCGAGGAGGTCGCCCGCTTCCTCGCTTTCGCCGACGAGACCCTGGCCAAGCCGCCGGCGCGGCCATGGATCGAGCGGACGGAGGGGCGGGGCGTGAGGCTGTTCAGGTTCGTGCTGCCGCTGGCGATGACCCGCGGCGCGAACGACGCGATACGGCACCGGGCCGGGTGGGCGCTCGCGAAGGAGCGCTCATCCGTGCTCGCGGCGATGGCGGGGCAGATGTGCGACCAGCTCAGGGACGCGCGCGGGCGCCTGCCCGACCACATGCGCTACTGCCCGAACGGACGCGGCCTCACGCCCGTCTACCCGGAGGCGCTCGCGGGCAGGCCGCATCTGCGCTGTGTGAGGTTTTCGTCGGTGCCCACGGACGACACGGCGGCTTGGTGGAAAACAGTCGGGGACGTGCTCCTAGAGCCGCAGGAGGCACGGGTTGTCGTCTCGAAGAAGACGGGCGCCCGGCGGATGGTCAAGGCCGTTGCCGGGCTCGGAATGCTGCGAGGCGATGACCCGTCGCGGCTGCTCACGTCGGCGTGGTGGGAACCGGCGGCGAGGGGCTGCGGGGTCGCACTAGTGGAAGTGTGGGACGGGAGCGCATCTGCCGGAAATGCACCGCCGGAGTCGTCAACATCGCCGGTCATGTGCGGAACTGGCAGACGGTGAATCGCGCGCTAAAGTGTCATTTCATGCCGGGAAACATCGACATGTGCTACTCTGCGACGTCAACCAAAAAGAACGGGCCCGGCAGCGCTACTAACGCCGACTCGGGCCCCACGCCAAAGGAGAGCAACCTCCCATGACGCACGAAGAATCTACGTCCGAACTCGCCCAGGTTTCAACCGGAACGCCTGAGCAGCCCGAGCCGAGCTGCATTTCCGGTCTCGCTGCCCACCTGTCGTGGGCGCTGCATCTGGACGAGAAGCAGGCGCGCAAAGCTGCGGAGATCGCGACGCAGTGGCGAGACGGGGATGGAGAATACGCTTTCGCCAGGTGCGAGAGCCCGGCGGAGTGCCTGTTCATTCTCGGGGGCGTACTGAGTGGGGTGGATTTCGAGACCAGGGACTCAGCCAATCCAGAGCCCGAATTCTACGGCCCGGAGATGGGCCCCAGGTGGGACAATCTGACGCAAATAGCCACCTGCTCCGGAATGGTTCTCAGTTCTCAGGTGCAGTTCGGCAGAAGCCGAGTGGACTTCCTGCTCGAATCACTGGGCGCCCCGGAGCGTCCGTTCACGAGCATAGCGATCGAGATCGACGGGCACGAGTTCCACGAACGCACGAAGGAGCAGGCGGCGTCGGATCGCGAGCGGGATATCCACATGCTTGAACCCGGGATCCCGGTGATCAGATTCACCGGATCTCAAGTCTACGCAGACCCCGTCCGGTGCTTTCAAACAGCAGTGCGGGTCCTGGAGGGATTCGAGATGATGTGGTCGTCGCAGTTCGAATTGCAGCAAGCGGCGTACCAAAAAGGCTTAGAGAAAGGCAGGGAGGTCGCCGCGGACTCCTTGGATTCCACTGCGAAGGCCGCCGAATGAGCCCGCAGCATCGCTATTCAAAGGTCTCCCGCCGGATCTGGAACGACGCCGGGTTCCGCAGGCTGAGCCCGATCCCGCCCTGCGGGCAGGGTCTCGTGTTCCGCCTGCTCACCGCGCCCGAGTGCACGTGCATTCCGGGCCTCTTTCAGGCGTGGGAGGCCGGACTAGCCCAGGCGATGGGCTGGGACCTGAAAGCCTTCCGGGAAGCCTTCGGGGAAGCCTTCCGGGAGGGGATGGTGGAAGCGGACTGGAGCACTGGTCTGGTGTGGCTCCCGAACGCCATCAAGCACAACACCCCGGTGTCGCCGAACGTCATCAGATCATGGGCTGAGATGTGGGCGGAGCTCCCGGAATGCCCGCTGAAAGACAAGGCGTATCGTGCACTTAAAGCGTTCTGCGAAGGAATGGGGGAAGCCTTCGGGGAAGCCTTCGGGGAAGCAATCGCCGATCCTTCCCCTAATCAGGAGCAGGAGAAGGAACAGGATCAGGAAGAGAACGATCCCCCCGAGCAGTTGGAACTCACGACGCCACCGGTTGCCGAGCCGGATCCGGTCCGCGAGGTGTTCGACCACTGGCGTCAAGTCGTCTGGTCGCAAGCGAAGGGCGGGCGCGAGCCGAAGCTGACCGAGGAGCGCCAGCGCACCATCCGCGCCCGTCTCCGATCGTATTCGCTCGACGACTTGCGCGAGGTGCTGACCCGCGCATCGAAGAGCAGGTTCCACATGGGCGAGAACGACGGATCGAAGTTCTATGGCGACATCGACAACCTTATCGGATCGGATGGGAAGGTCGACAAGTGGCTCGCGAGCCCCGAGCCGAACGCACACGCGCAGGCGAATCAGAATCCCGCGGTTCGCATCTCACCCGAGGGGCGCCCGTTCATTCTGGAGAGTGACCTGTGACCGCCGCCGCCATGACGATCGCCGAGATGCTCGACGCCGAGCCTCGCGAGCCGGTTCCGTGCGCGGCGCGATTGCTCCCGGCCGTGGCGGACGGTCACCTGTGCGCCGAATCGTGTTCTCACTTGCGGCGCAACTACGACGGCGATCCGCAGTGCGAGGCGTTCGACTCCGAGCCGCTGCACCCGTCATTCGAAGCGGAGCCAATCGCGACGACGCCGCGCGCCGAGAGGTGCGCCGCGTGTCTGATCGCCGAGGAGCTATTCGATGTCCGATGACGACGTCGCCGTGGTCCACGCCGCGCTCGCACAACGCGGATGGTCGCAGATCGCTCCGACGCTTGGGCTGCGCTACCAGTCCCCGAGGCATCGCCAGCGCTGCCCGCTGCACGGCGGAAAGGACGACAATCTGACGCTCGACGTGCACGACGGGCGCCTGTCGTTCTTCTGCGCTTCGCACTGCGGATCTGGCGACGTGCTTTCGCTAATCCAGCAGATCCGCGGGTGCTCGTTCCCAGAAGCGCTGCGCGAGGCCGCGGACCTGGCCGGTGTGGAGCTCGCGGAGCCCGGAGATCCCGAGGCACGAGCAATCCGGGAGCGCGAGCGGGCCGCCTACCTTGCCGCGCACGCGGCCGCCCAGGCGGAGGCCGAGCAGGAGCGTCCCGGATACCCGCCCGCCGACCAGGTGCTGGCGCTCTGGGATGGCGCCGGGAGCGTCGCCGAGGACCGCGAGGCCGCAGGCTACCTGGCGAGCAGGGCCATAGACCCGGCCCAGGCGGCCGCCAGAGACGTTTTGCGCGTCCTACGACCTGGACAGCCCCTCCCGCGCTGGGCGCGCTACAGGGGCGACCGGGACGCGGCGCGGCCATGGCCCGAGACCGGGCACCGGATCCTAATCCGGACCTGGGACCACCTAGGGGAGCTCCGGGGCGTCCGGGCGTGGCGGGTCGGCGGCGACGAGGGCACTCCCAAGAGGCTCCCCCCTGCTGGCTACTCAGCGGCCGGGCTCGTGTGCGCGAACGGCGCCGGAGTCGCCCTGCTGCGCGACCCGTACCCGTGCCTGGTCGTGATCGCCGAAGGGGAGCCGGACCTGTGCGTCCACGCGACCCGCGGCGACTACCCGGCGATCGGAATCACGTCAGGATCGTGGACGCAGGCGCTCGCGGATCGAATCCAGTTCGGGTCCGAGGTCGTGATCCGGACCGACAACGATTCGGCTGGCGACAAGTACGCCGACCGAATCCGGAAGACGCTTGGCGAGCGGGCGCGCATCTGGCGCACGGAGGCGGCGGCATGATCGACGACAGCGATCGAGCGGTGCTCAACAAGTTGCCGGCGGACCCGCGGGCGGACTGCAAACAGGTCCAGGACGGACCCCGCATCCTTACGGCGCGCGAGATGTTGGAGGGGTCGGTCAAGCGTGCGGAGTCGGGGCGCCGCGGGAAGTTCTCGCCGACCGGCAACACGATTCTCGACGACATGACGGGCGGCATCGTTCCTGGCCTCTCGTGGGTGTTCGCGGCGCGCACCAACTGGGGAAAGACGATGTGGACGGTCGGCGTCGTGGACGAGAATCTACGCGCGGGCCGCGGCGTCCTCATCGTGTCGATCGAGGATCCAGAGGATCTGTACGCCGACAGACTCATGCTCCGCCGATGCGCCGTGCGGGCGAACCGTGGGCACGGCGTCGCGGTGTCTGCGGATCGTCTCCGGCTCGGTAACCTCACGTCCGACGAGAAGCTGGCGATGCGAGAGGTCGCCGCGGCGGGCGAGCGCAAGCCGATGTTCGTCAACGCCGCCGACTGGACGGGGGCGCGGATCGAGCGGGAACTGGATCAGATCCTCGCGGCATATCCCGACATCGAGCTAGTCATCCTCGACTACATCCAAGAGGTGCAGTCCGACGAGCGGTTCAACAACCCGCGCGAGAAGGTGAGCTCGAACGCGAAGCGGATCCGCAACGTCGCCGCCCGACACGGGCGCGGTCTGATCATCGTCAGCCAGATCACCGAGGACGACGATCCGGAGAAGTGGCCGCGCATGAAGCAAGTGCGCGACGCGAAGGATGTGGTTATTGCTGCTGGGTACGTGCTCATGGGCGGCATCGCGAACACGGAGATCCGCAACGCTCGGGGCGAAGTCATCCTGCGGGAAGGCGACCGCGGCGTCCGGGTCGAGAAGGTCAAGCGAGGCCGCAAAGGGTTCGTGAAGCTGCCGTGGGATGACGACGCGGCTTGCTTCCTTCCGGTAAGCGACGGGCGCGACCGATACGACGACTTGGCACCGACCGATCACTGGAACGAGCGCGGCGAGCGCGACGACGGTATCCGGGACGGGTTCGGCGGGATCTAGGACAGGAGGAGAGACATGAAAAGCATACTGGTGTTCGTTTTCGTCGTGTTGATCTGTGTGCTCAACGCAGCCTTGTGGGGAATCCCGAGCGGGCTCGTCGCGGCGGTGCTGGCGATGTGCGTCGGGATCGACCCGGAGGCGGCTGGGTACACCGTCGGATGCATCATGGCCGCGTTCGGGTTCCTCGGCGTCGCGTTGCATGCGCTGGGGATCGCACAACACGGAGTGGCACGATGACCGATCAGAAGTGGGCGAAGCAGATCGAGTGGATGGGGCGACGGTGGAGGCTGGAGAGCTCCGCTCCGGAAGACGTGTCGTACATTCGCAAGAGCCGTCGGATATCCCTGGTTACGTACGACGGGGAATTCTGGTCCGCGTCTCTGGATGTGGTCGGACTCGAGAAGCACAGCGAACGAGCCGGTGCGGCCACCTTCGGCCACCCCACCCCCGCGCGAGCGCTCGCGGCGCTGCAGCGGCTGGTGTGGAGCATCGGGAAGCGGGGTGCGGCGTGATCCGGATTCAGGATCTGGAATACGAACTCGGCGTCGCTCGTGGTTACCAACGCTCAGCCGAGCGTGACCGCGATGACTGGAAGCGCCGCGCCGAGGCAGCCGAACGCGATCTCGCGGACGCCAACCGCACGGTCGGGCGGCTCATGCTCGGGAGGCCGGGCGATGTCCCGCCGGCAGTGGCGGAGCTGTTCAAGGGCGTGGCCGTCGAGACGCTCGACCTCGACCATCGGCGCGGAGTCGAAGCGATCGGCGAGCAACGGGCGTTCGTCGGCGCGGGACGCTTCACCGGAAACGAGTTCATCACAATCAAGGCGACGGTGCGACGGGTGCCGGCGAAGCTCGCCGAGCCCTACCCCGGCGCGTGGCCCGACACGGCTCGGCATCTGGCGGGCGGGATGGTGAGGACATGACCGTATCGAAAGAAGTGCAAGACGCAGCAAGGACGCTTCGTGGACCGGTGACCGTCGCCGACTGGCAACGCGAAGTCCACGCGCTCGCCCGCGAGAAGGGGTGGCACCCGGACGGCATCGACCCGCGCGATCCGAACCGCGCGCTGGCCCTGCTCATGCTCGTGACGACGGAGCTGGCCGAGGTCGCGGAGGACATCCGGCGCGGGAAGTGGGACGCGGCCACGGAGGAGAACGGAAAGCCGACGGGCGTGCCCTCGGAGCTCGCCGACTCGGTCATCCGGATCCTGGATGCGTGCGCGGCATGGGGCATCGACCTCGAAGCCGCGATCTCGAGCAAGCACGAGTTCAACAAGACGAGGCCGTTCAGACACGGCGGGAAGGCGGTCTAGATGGCAAACGATCTGAACGACGACGAGAAGCGCGGATACAAGCTGGCGGTGCTGCAGATCGCGGAGGGCATGTGCCTGGCGGACACCATGGGAGATGCGCGGGATGCGGTCTGCGAGGCAGCAAAGCAGGTAGACGTCGAGATCCCCGAGGACGGACGCGGAGGCTTCGACTACACGGCCACCGCCGAACTCGCGAAGGCGCAGCGGGAAGGGATGAACCCGCCATGATCCAATTGCGCTTCCTGTTCTCGGTCTTTCGCTCACGCTCGGCGCGGGCACATCCGATCCCCGCTCCTCCCGTCCGCCGCTCTCTTCTTGCCCGTCGCAAAGCCGCGCGTCCCGCACCAAACAAGCCAGCCGCTCCGCCTCGAACGACCCGCCGCTGTCGCCGAGTCCTGCACGCGGCGCTGGTGTTGATCCACCGACCCGACCCGACCGAGAGCGAACTCGCCGCGCTGCGGGTGATGTTCGCGCCCGAGCTCGCGCGCAGGCGTTGCGCCGAGGGGGTGGCGGTTGCCATCTTGGGGGCGAGGTGATGGCAAAACCGAAGCGCGAACCCGTTGGCCAGATTGGGATCGGCATGCCGTTCTTCAAGAAGTCCAAACCCGAAGACGGCACCCGCTACCTGCTGACCGCTCGTGACGGCAGGCGGCACATCACCCGGGCCAAGAGCTCGGCGGAAGCGCGAGAGCACGCTGCGAACGCGCTCGGGTGCGGGGTCGGCGACATCGTGACGGAGGAGGCGGTGGGGGGATGAATGCCACCCCGACAACCGAGAACCAGGGCGCCTCCCATGCGACCTATGACGTCCCCGGCGGGCGCGTGTACTACTCGCGGATCGTGAATCCTCCGTACATCGCGGTGCGGACCGACGGGGTGAAGTTGCCGGGTAGGTTTCGGACGAAGCCAGAGGCGGAGGCGGAGCTGGTGAGGGTGATGGGAGGGGTTGGAACGTGAGCGGTCCCGACTTCATCATGACCGAGTCGATGATCGGCGACGCGCTTTTCGAGTACGCGAAGACGCTGCCGGGTCGTCGCGGGAGGCAAGCGATCGCGATCAACGTCGTGCTCTCTCCCGGAGGGAACTGCGCCGAGGTGAAGTTCTGCGAGACGGCCGAGGAGATGAAGGCGTGGCTGAAGGAGCGCAAGGCGTGACCTCGCTCGTCTGCGCCGCCATCGGCCTGCTTGCCGTCGCCCTGTGCTGGTGGCGCTACTCATGGATCGTGAGCCCGGACGGGGCCGCCTACCTGGCGATGGCCAACGGCGCGCCGGCGCCGGCCCCGTTCCGGTGGCGGCTGCTGCCCCGCATCCTCGGCAGGTGGCCCGCGGTGTGGCGCTGGTGCTCTTGGGCGTCCCTGGTTGTGAGCGCCGTCCTGGTGGGCGCCTACGCGGAGCAACGCGGTATCCCGGGCTGGTCGGCGGCTGGACTATTCTGCGCGCTTCCGTGGTTCCGTGGCCTAGTCAGGATGCCGATCCTCACCGACCAACTGGCGATGGTGTTCGCGCTCGGCTCCGCGCTATCACCGCCGTGTCTAGCGGTACCGTTGGCCATCGTCGCCGGATGCTGCTCCGAGCGGGCGCCCGTGTTTGCCGCCGTGTTCGCGTGGTCGCCGCTGCCCTTGGTCGGGCTCGTGGTGCCGGCCGTGATGGCGTTGACGACTCGCGGCCCGAGCTCGGCGCACAACAGCTTGCGCACCATGCGGGAGCTCCACAACCGAGCGCAGCCGCACGTCTACGCGCAGCTTCTCGTCGCGACGGACCGGGCTCGACTCTACCAGTGGGGCGCGCCCGTGGTCGTCGTCTCGGCGCTGTCGGCGCTCCCGCCCGCGTGGTGGCCCGCCGCCATCCTGGCGACCGTCATCTCACCGGCGAGCGATTGGGTGGCGCCGTGGAAGTGAACAAGCTGCTCGGCCTCTGGGTCACATCGATCTCCCAGGAGAAGGACAGGAAGGATCCGTCGCTGTGGCGCATGGGACCGGTGCTGGAGCACATGGATCCTGGATGCCCGGTGAGTCTGTGCTTCCCGATCCACGAGGACACCCGGATCGTTCACCTGCTGCGGGAAACGGAGGCGCGATACTGGACGCGGTTCATGCTCGGGCTCGTGTCCTTCGAGTGGACCCAGCCGGGGGTTGCCGCGGCGCGCAGCGGATGAGCAGGTTCTGAGCATGTACGATCCGGACTTCTTCGCCTCCCGCGCAGCCCGCGCCGACCTGGACGCGAAGATGTGCGTGCCGGACGTCAGCCTGGCACTAGGACGCTGCCCGTCGAGCGTCCTGGATGTTGGGTGCGGTGACGGTTCATGGCTGCGCTGGTGGCGCGAGATGGGGGCCAAGGCCCTGGTCGGCATCGACGCGCACGGCCCCGACGCATGGGCTCGGCAGACCGGAGGAGCGCATGTGCGACTGGACCTCGCGCAGCCGTTCGACTTCGGGCAGACCTTCGGGATCGTGCAGTGCTTGGAGGTCGCCGAGCACGTGCCAGAGGAATCGGCGGACACGCTGGTGGACTCGCTCTGTCGCCACGGTGACCGTGTGCTGTTCTCGGCGGCTCACCCGGGGCAGGGCGGGACAGGCCACGTCAACGAGCAGCCCATGGCCTACTGGGCGGAGAAGTTCGCGGCCCGCGGATTCGTCGGCCAGGACATCGTGCGCCACCGAATCGCACCGCAGGTCTCGCCGTGGTTTCGCGACAACCTGATCCTCTTCTGCCGCGAGTCGGCGAAGGTCACGGTGCCGACAACCAAGATTTGCACGGCGGCGTACCGCGATTGCTTCACGGAGGTGGAAGACCGTATCACCGACATGACGAAGTCCCCGCTGCTGCCGCGAGTCTACGGCGCCGAGCCGTTCGCGAGACACATGCTTTCTCACGACGCGGTGGTGGAGAAGATGCGCAGCAAGATCGCGGATGAGACGATGCTGCTGCCGAGGTGGCGCGACGTCGAATACTCGCTGTGGATCGACGCCGACACCATCTTCGGCGTGCAGCAAGCGATTGATCTGGTGGTAGCGTGCCACGCGAACCGCCTCGACATCCTGAGCGGCATCTACACGACCAAGCAGGAGCACGCGCGGATCGTGCACAGGGTGAACGGCAAGCCGCGGTCGCTTCCGCTCGGCCCCTACGCGCAGCCGTACCAAGTGGATGGGGTCGGGTTCGGGTTCTGCGTGGTGCGGAATGCGATCTACGAGCAGATGGCCGTGGACCGTCGCGCCGGCATCAAGCGCGCGTGGCTCGGGCCCGGCGAGTTCGTCTTCGATTTCTTCGCGACCCGCGTGGAGAAGCCCGACGACATGTGGCTAGACCCGGTGACAGGAGCGCTCTGTGGTCCGTGGTTCAGCGAAGACACCGCGTTCAGCGAGCGCGCGATCGCGAGCGGCCACCAGGTGTGGATCCAGCCGCAGATCTGCGTGAAGCACCGCGGCCGGTACGATTTCGGGGTCCAGAACATCCAGACGGAGGCAGCATGAAGATCGGGGTGGTGATTCCTGTCGCTGGAGGCTCTGCGGGGGCTGACGATAGGACGATCGATTCGGCCTTGCTGGCGTTCAGCGCTGCCGATGTTGACGGACTCGTGGTCGTCGTTGGCGACGGATACGGCCCTGATCCGCGGAGTCGTTCGGGAGCGGTCGTGCGGTTCGATCTACCGGTGCCAGCGCTCGACGCCGGCGCCACCCCGCGCAGCATCGGGGCCGCCTACGCGCTCGGGCAGGGATGCGACGTCATCGCCTTCCTGGACGACGGCAACACCTACGACCCGACGCACCTCGTGAACGCCGTGCAGTGCATCCAGCGCGGAGCCGAGGTCGTGACGTCGCTCCGGTGGATGATGTCGCTGACGGAGGAGCCGCTCTACGTGGACACCCAGGACAGCGACGGCGCGACGTTCGCAGACACGAACACGATCGTCCTCGGAGGTCGCGCGGCGAAGTTCGCGACCACGTTCTCGTGGTTCGCCGAGCCGAGCGGGACCGATCGCATCTTCTGGGACCGGCTGACCCGCAGCTTCGGCGACGCCATCGTGTGCACGGGACAGCCGACGGCGCTCTACGAGACCGAGTGGGCCGCGCATTACAGTGTGGCGAACGAGGACGGAACGCCGCGGTTCACGCCACCGAACCCGGCGAAGTTCGTGAGGCTAAAGCCAGACGGAACCCGGTACGCCATGCGGGGCGAGCCCAAGTGGACGGGTACGTGCTGGGTAGCGAAGGAGGACGGGAGACCATGAACGAAGACACCAAGACGACTGAGCAGGTCACAAGCGAAGAGCTGTTTCAGAGGAGACAGGAAACGCGGCACCGTCTGGAATCGGACGTGAGGCGTTGGCTCGAGTGCGCCAGGCTCGCGCAAGCCAAGATCGATACGATGTCCGCGTCGTCGTGCGGCGCGTGCAAGCACTTCGAGCCGGACCCGCGAAAGGTTTGGGCGTCGTCCAGAATGCCCTGCGCGTTTGGCTGCGACGCGAGTGGACCAAATGACGCCTGCGGGCACTTCTTCGAGCCGAAGGATGAGCCATGACCATCTGCGCAACGATCCTGACCGGCAACCGCCCCGCCCTGTTGGCGGCAACGCTGGCGAGCAGCCGGGCGGAGCTGCTCAAGTGCGGCCGCGTCATCGTGCTGCACAACGGAGGCGACGCGGAGACGACCAAGGTGCTGGACGAGTGCGGCATCGATCACGATCGCATCGTGCGGGACGGGACCATGATCCCGAACGGGCCCGCGACCAGCGTCCTCGCCGGACACGCGAAGGCGAGCGGGTGCCCGTTGTGGTGGCACCTCGAGGACGACTGGGAGCAGGTGCCCGGGCTCGTCGCGCGTCATCCGACCTGGTTCGAGGACGCGCAGGAGATCGCGAGCAACCCGGCGATCGGGCAGGTGCGGCTGCGGGAGGAGTCGCACTTGGGCCGGTTGCTGACGCTGCCGGACGGGCTGCGCGGTGACGGGAGCGGAGCCGCGAACACCAACTGGGTCGATGCGCGTCCGGTGGCGTGGCAGGTGCAGGAGGGAACACCGTTCATGGTGGCCAATGCGCACTGGACGCAAAACCCGTTCATCTGCCGCGCCGAGATCGCGTCCGTGCTCGCGCCGGAGAAGCCGGGCGAGTACATCCGCGGCGTCTACCCGGCGGAGGACGAGCGGCACGCGCAGGCACGCTTCTACGGACTGAACCTGCTGGTCGCGCAACTGCGGCCCGGCGTGTTTCGGCACATCGGCGACGAGCACTCTCTGGAGGGGCACCGATGGTAAGGGAAAGGGACCAGGAGTTCCCGAGGGTCATGCCCGAGTCGGATGACGAATGGGCCAAGGCTCGTCGCATGTACCAAGCCATGCGCAGGGACTACAACCGTATGGAAGCGCGGGCGATAGAGGCCGAGCGTTCGTCGCGGGACGCCAAGGCCGCGCTGGCAAGGACCAAGTCGAGGCTCGACGAGAAGACCGCCGAACTCAGTGACGCCATGTCGGAGTTCAGCGCGTATAGGAGCTTTCGGTCTGCCGTGTCGCACATTCAGCGGGCTGAAGTGCTGATGCAGCAAGCGGCGGACGCTTGCGATCGCCTACTGGCCGCGTACGAGAGGACTGAAGGAAAGTGGTCGGAAGAGGCGCGGGTTGAGGCAGAACGATCCAGCCGGAAGCTTCGGGGGATGATCGCCGCCTTCTGCATCGACAGGGTATCGGCGTTGCAGTGCGCGGCGCTGAAGTACATCCCGAAAGACGGAGTGGGCGATGGCTGACGCAGAGGATCCGGAGTTGGCGTTGCACCGCGACATCGCCTCCCGCATGGGGCGCCAGTGCGCGCTGCGCCGGGCACGCTACTACCACCAGATCCTGGATTCGCTGCGCGAGCAGGAGCGCAGAACGAACAAGATCGCGCTCGTGTATCACGACCGGGCAGACGAGGCTGACAGCGACGAGGATTGCGAGGGATGACCGACTCCGCTTCCGTCATCCCCTGGTATCCCGACATCGAGTGGCTCCTCATGGGCTCGGCCGCCGACCTCGGGGAGCACTCGTGCGGGACCGACATGCGCTGCGGCGGCGGCAACCCGGCGGAGTATCTTCCCTACACCGACCACCAACTTGGGTACGGCCCCAAGCACCACGGGCGGGGAGCAGTGGTTCGGTGGCGTCGATGCCGAGCGATCTGGCTCCGGGTCCCGAACCACCACCAGCGCGTCCTGGTGGCCCACTACTGCGGCGCCAGCGTCAGCGCATCCGGCGGAGCGCACGCCCGTTCCCGGTTCCCCCAGGGCACGGAATCGCGCCTCGGTCAGCTCACGGGCGTGGCCCTGCTCGTCGCCCACGAATGCGGGGCCCTGGGCGACCTCCTGCGGGAGTGCATGTCCGTGGGCGGCAAGGCCATCGGCTCCGCCAGAAGCGCGGCCACACGGGCCGTCACGGCCGCCCACGAGGCATGGGACCAGGCGAGGCGCGAGGAGGCGGACGCATGGGCGACGAGAGGCTGAGCGAGGAGTGGATCCCGCTGCGGGTGGCCCGGCAGGTGTCGGGCATGTCCGTCGTCACGCTCAAGCGGGCGGCGCGCCGCATCGAGAAGCGGCTCGGGTCGCCGGTGCTTAAGCGCTGGGGATCTGGGCAGTGGCACATCTCGGCGGCGGCGCTGCGGGCCTACCTGCGAGGCGACCGCGTCGATCATCTGCGCGACGAACTCACAGAACTTCGGGAGATTCTGGCGACCCACGGGGACCGGCTCGTATCTGTGCGGAATGCCGGGAAAAGGTTGGAGTCCAGGGTATGCCGGCTAGAAGGCCGCAAACCGGACAAACCGATCACTTCGGACCCCTGATCTCTGTAGGAGCCCCCGGGAGAGGCCCGCCCACGCGCTACCGTCGCGAGGACGAGCCCCGGGCCGGCGCCACGAGGCGAATCCGGTCGCTCACGCCGCCCGACGCGACGCCGCTCCAGCCCCCGCCAGCGCCCCGAGCAGAGCCGCAGCCGCCGAGAGGTCGCCGACCGCCTCGGCCTCGCGTAGCTCGGTCTCCAGGGCCCGGCGCGGGTCGGTCTCGGGACACAGCTCAGCGGATGCAGCCGCCCACCGAAGACGGTCAGCCTCGGCGAGATGGCCCAGCGATTCGAGATCGCGGGCCGCGCGGAGCAGGTCGAGAGAAGTCACGGGGCACGCACACAGTCTAGGGCGAACGGCCGGAAGCGTCAAGCGGCCGGCGGGCAGATAGGGAATCGGGCAGGACGATGGGCGCCGGAAAGGCCCGAGAGTGGGCACGAGAGGAGCGGCGCACCGAGGTCGCCAGGCTGCTGAAGAAGGGCTGGACCGAGCGGCAGATGGCTGCCGAGCTCGAGGTCCCCAAGAGCACGATCCACGAGGACGTGGAGTTCATCGCGACGGAGCTCGTCGAGGCTCGGATCGCTGACGCCGAGAAGGCGCGTGCGCTGGCCGCCGACAAGCTGGCGGTTGCCGAGCGGGCCGTGATCCAGGTGCTGGAGACGGCCTCCGATGTGGACCCCGAGCTGGCGCTGAAGGCCACGGACCGGCTCGTCCGCATCCACGAGCGCCTCGCCAAGATGTACGGCACGGACGCCCCCGAGAAGATCGACGCGACCCTGACGGAAGGCCCATCCCCAGAGGCAGCGGCGCGGCTGGTGCGCGAGGCGTTCCAGACCGAGGAGACGCATGAAGCAGGTCACCGAGGCGGACGTCCGGGCGATGCTCCTGGACCCGCAGACGGAGACGCTGGATAGGTCTGCGGACACGCTGGATCGATACCGGCGGGCGTTGCCGGTCTACGAGTGGAAGGCCCTCGAAGCCTGGTCCACGACGTTCTACCCGTACCAGCGGGCATGGGTGTTCGAGCCCGCCCGGCGCGCGCTGGCACTCGGTTCGCGGCAGATCGGCAAGAGCCACGGCACTGCTGGAACCGGCACCCTGTGGGGAGCGTTCAACGGCGAGCTCACGACGATCGTTTCAATCGGGCAGCTCGAATCGACCGAGGTTCTCGACAAGGTCATCAAGCACGCGAGCATTCTGGAGCGGCTCGGGTCGCGAATGGCTCGCGTCGTGTCGGCGAGCAAGACGCACGTTGCATTCGCATCCGGCGGCCGCGTCCTGGCACTCCCAAGCACCGGCGGTCGGTCGTTCACCGGCAATCTGTTCCTCGACGAACTGGCGTATCAAGAGCACGGCGATGAGGTGTGGGACTCGGCGATGCCGACCACAATCCGCCGCGGCCTCAAGAGCAGAATCGCGAGCACCGCGAACGGCGTCGGCAACCTCTTCCACACACTGTGGACCGAGCCCGAGAAGCGGGTTGGGTACGCGACGCACGAGACGCCCCTGAAGGTGGCGCTCGACGCCGGGATGCACGTGGACCTGTTGGATTGCTGGTCCGCGGTTGCGAAGGCAGACCGGCGCCTGTTCGACCAGATCTTCAACTGCCGCTTCCTCGACGGCGCACAGCAGTACATTCCGAGCGCTGCGATTTCGAAGGCGGCGACCGACAATCTGTACGTCATCCCGAGCACGGGATCGTGGTTCGCTGGGCTCGACATCGGGCGCAGCAACGATCTGACGGCCCTGACGGTCGTGCACTTCGACGGCGAGGTCGCTCGCGTGCGCGCCATCGTGACGGCGAAGCGCACCGACCACGATTCGCTCCAGAATCTCGTCGCCTGGGCATTCAAGACCTGGGACCTCCGCCGCCTGTGCGTGGACGCAACGGGCCTCGGGACGTTCCCGGTTGACGAGATGCAACGCAAGTTCGGCCGCCAGAAGGTCGAAGGTGTGACGTTCAGTGACTCCTCGAAGGAAGAGTTGGCGACCACGCTCTACGGCGCCTTCGCCGAGGAATGGATCCGAATCCCGTCGATCGACTCGGCGACGAACACGATCGAGCCCGGGGGCGCCGCGGCGCTGCAACGGGACGTGACTGCGATCCGCCGCTTGATCACGACTTCGGGGAACGTCCGATACGACGCGAACCGCACCGATGAAGGCCACGCCGACCGGGCATGGTCGCTCGCTCTGGCACTCCACGCGATCACGAATCGCCCTTCGTCACGACAGGTGAGATTCGATGGCCGCGCTTCAGCAGCTTGAGGGGGCCGACCTCGCGGCAAGGATCGCAGACGCGAATCGCTCCCCGCGCTACCGCCGGCTGAACGAGCTGGAGCGCTGGGTCGATACCACTCAGTACGACGGTCGACCCGACTGGTTCGACGGCTCCGAGCAGGCTCCGCCGCTGCGCTCGCGCAAGCCCTGCATCGCGTACCCGATCGTACGTAGCGCCATCGACAGTAACGTCGACCTCTGCTTCGGCGAGGGCAAGTTCCCCGCCATCCAGCTCACGGACGGCGACGACAAGGACACTGGCGGCGACGAGAGCGCGCTCGACGACGACAAGAAGAAGACGATCGACGTCTGCATCAAGAAGCTCTCGACGCTGTCTCGCCTGAAGCCCGCGATGCGGACGGCCATGAGCCTGGCGCAAGCCGCTGGCTCCGTCGCCATCATCGTCGGTGTGCGCAACGGCAAGCCCGCGATCGACATCGAGCAAGCCAAGCGGTGCACGCCAGAGTTCAACGCGGACGAGTCGGTCCGCTCGCTCGAGATCCGGTACCCGTTCATCGCCGAGACGAAGGCGCCCGACGGCAAGTGGCGCGCCGAGTGCCGCCTCTACCGTCGCGTCATCAACGAATCGCGCGACGTCACCTACAAGCCCGTCAAGGCGCCCGAGGATGGTCGCGAGGTGGCGACCTGGATTGAAGACACGGTCGTCGAGCACGGCCTCGGGTTCTGCCCGGTCGTGTGGTATCGGCACATGCTGGCGTGCCGGACCGAGGGCGTGATCGACGGCAGAGCGATCCATTCGCACCTGCTGGACGAGATCGAAGCGCTCGACATGGCGCTGTCTCAGTGGCACCGGGCCGCGTGGTTCGCCGGTGACCCACAGATGGTGATGACGGGCGCCGACGACCGGCCGGCACTCGGTGGGGAGTCGATCGTCAGAGCGCCGGACGTACTGCTGTCGTCGGCGAACGGCGGGCAACTCAGCGATTCGAATCCGCCCACCGGGCAATGGGGAGGCCGACCCCGACCCGCGCTCAAGAAGGGGCCCGGCGAGCTCTGGACGCTCGAAGGGTCCGACGCCAAGGTCACGCTACTGACGCTGCCTGGCGACGCGCTGAAGGCCATCCAGGACCACTGCCACGACCTGCGGCACAAGGTGGCCGAGGGGTTGGCCGTCGTGTTCACGGACCCCGAGGTTTCGCGGTTCGCCAACTCGATGTCGGGCAAAGCGCAGATGATGCTGCGCGCCCGCCAGCTCGATCGGTGCGATCAGTACCGCGACGACATGGCGGACGGCCTGGTGATTCCGGTCGTGCACCTGTTGCTGCGCGTGGTCGCGACGGCGGGCGTCAAGGCAGCGGCGATCGTGCGGGCGCTGCCCATCATCGCGTCTCTCGGCGAGGAGCCTGGGATCACGCTGCGGTGGGGCGACTACTACGCGCCCGAGCCCGAGGAAGAGAAGCAGATCGCCGAGTTCCTCGCGTCGGTCGAGAAGTCGCTGCCGCTGCCGGCCAAGGTGAAGGCGCGGAAGCTCTCCCGTGCGCTCGACATCGAGAACGTGGACGCCTTCGTCGAGGAGCTCGAGGCCGAGAAGGCAGAGCGCGACGCGAAGGAGCTCGAGAAGGCCGAGGCCGGCGCCAACGCGCTGATGCGGGATGCACATGCGGGCGCGGTCGGAATCGGAGATCGAGGCGGAGCAGGAAAGGGCCCGCCGTCGCCTACTGGCCGCCGAGGGGGCGCTTCTGCTGCTCCTGCTTCGGCGGGCGCGACCACTGGCAAGTGATCCCGGCGTCGTCTTCGCGCCTGACTTCAAGGACGGATTCGCTCGCGACATCATCGCGGGCCGCCGAGCAGCTTTCAACGCAAGCGTCGCCGACCTGTCGGGCTCGGCTGAGTCGATCGGATTCGACCTCGAGATCGCGGGGCTGCCGTGGGGCGACGAGGTTCGCCGGGCACACCAGGCGGCGACCGGATTCGCAGACGGGCTGCGCCGCCACATTGAGCTCGCAGACCTCGACGACATCGACGATCTCGGGCTCGACGCTTGGGTCTGGGCCAAGAATCGCGCCGAGCTGACGGCCGCCACCGAGGCATCCAGCGCCTGGAACTCGACGCGGGAGCTCGCGCTACAGGAGACGGTTTCCCGCTACCCAGAGCTGGCCACCGAGCTCTACAAGGTCTGGGACGCAACGCTCGACAAGCGCACGTGCGAGACCTGCTCGGAGGCGCACGGATCCATCGTCCTGGTAACGGAGTCGTTCCGGTGGGGCGTCCCCGGGCATGTGCATCCCCGCTGCCGATGCGAGGAGCAGATCCTCACTCGGGATGAACTCGGGCGGGCACCTGAACGAGCGGCCCAGCGGCGTGAACCCGAGCGAGTCGAGGTAGCGCCGACGCCGCGTCCGCCACCGAAGCCAGAGCCCAGGCCCGAGCCGATGCCGGCGCGTCCGGTGCCGGTACGGAAGGCCCCGGAGATCCAACCTCGGACGCCACGTCCGCCGCCGCCTGTAGCGCCAGCTGCCAGGCCAGCGCCTGCCCCTCGGCCACTGCCGCCGACGACGCCGCCAAGAGCTCCCAGGCCCAAGCCTACGGCAGCCGAGCGGGCATCCGCGGCAGACCGAAAACTCCTGTCCCGCGCTGCAAACGCCCCCGTCCTGCGCCACGGAGATCTCGACTACCTGCGCACCGGGATGCGGCCCGAGTCGCTCGACTACGCCCGCAAACAACTCGCCGACGGAGACCCGACGCTTGCAGCGCTGAGGCGGGCCCCCATCGAGATCGCGATCTGGCCCAACGGGCAGCGCGTGCTCACCGACGGCCGGCACCGACTCGCCATCGCGCAGGAAATGGGCGCCAACGCAATCCGAGTTCGCGAAACCACGATGGGCCCGCGCGGCGGCGTGAAGACGTCGCGGATCCGAGTGATGCGCATCGATCAATCGACGCCCGTGCTCGGGCCGAAGACGAATCCATGAAGCGCTGCCAGGTCTGCAATCACATCTCCGCCGACTCCGTTCCGACGTGCCCGATGTGCGGGGAAGCGTCATGGGAATCGATCCTTGGGGTCGCGGCGAAGGCGCCCGATCTTCCCCGCAAGCAGACTCGTGAGGGTGCGATTCCCCCCGGCTCCACCAATCGCGACGACCGACGCCCCCGAAGGTGACCGATGCCGATTCAGCGATTCCAGCAGGTCATCAGCGGCACCACTGCGACCAGCACGGGCACCTCAGCCGTCACCGAGATCCTCGGCAATGTCGTGAGCGGCCTGTCCAAGTACGACTGGTTCACGGTCGACGCGAGCCTGATCGGCAACGCGGTCGGAACGCTGGACGTCTACCTGCAGCGCCAGGTTAGCGACACGTCCGAGGTCACTGGCGGCGTCTGGGCCGACTGGATGCACTTCGCCCAGTTGCCCGCCGGAGCGTCGCGCGTCTACTACACCGCGAGCGCCTACGGGACCGATGACCTGGTCGCCGTCGGTCGCGGCACCGACGCCAGCGCCGGCACGCCCGCCCTGTCGGCGAGCACGAGCCTTGGGGGCCACCCAGGCGAGGCCCTGCGCATGGTCGCCAAGGCATCCACGGCGACGCGCACAGGGGCCGCCCTGGCCGTCACCATCACGGCGTGGCGGGGCCGTCGCTGATGGCCTGCTCGTGCGGATGCGAGTTCTCTCGGGTCGCCATCGGTCCGACCGGCAAGACGCGCTTTTGCCGCGATTGTGGGCTGCCGCTGGCGCCCGAGGCCGCTCCCGTCGTGGCGCCGCCGCCGGCCGTCGAGAAGCCAGCCGCGCCCGCCCCGAAGTCCTGCCCGCTCACCGCTTGCGACATCCTCCGCGAGGCCCGCGCCGAGGCCAAGGCACTGCGCTCCCGCATCCGCACCAACGAACGCGCGGTGGCCGCCGACCGCAAGCGACTCGCCGCCATCACCCGACTCCTGGACGCCGCAGAAGCGCGACCGCGCGCGGTGGTCCGTCCCATCCGTACCACCGCCTGACAAGGATCTGAGCCATGGCAATCAGCACCGCCACCGTCCTCAACGCTTTCGACTTCCAGCGCCTCAGCGACCGGACGCACACCATCAGCGCGGCCGAGTACGAGGTCTGGACCTGCAAGGTCTCGTGCGACTTCGTCACCGTGGACTACGCGCAGGCGAACGACGCTACCATCACGGCCGCGACCGTCATCCAGAACGCTCGGCGCAACGGCAAGACGGCCACTATCCTGGCCTGCGGATTCGTGTCGCCTGGCGTGTTCAACCTCGCGGCGACTCCGACCGTGGACACCCTGTACGGCGGCGGCGGCACCGTCAGCGTCTCGAACAGCGTGGCCACTGTCGTGCTCACGGCCGAGGACCTCACGACCGAGATGACGAACGCGACCGTTCTCTCGACCGCCACCTCCGTCATCCCGAGTGTGTGGCAGATCACCTTCCACGAGCCCGTCACCGGCGAGTGATGCGCTAGAGCATCGGTTCCGGGGGTGAGCCGAGGCGCGTAACTGCGCCGCAATCGCCCCCAGCCCACCGCGTCCGACGCCCCATCGCGCCGGTCGCCATCAGCACCGGGGACGACGCCCGCAAACGGTCGAGGAGTGCGAGATGACCACCGAAGCACAGGGCACGACTGCGCCCGCTACCCCCGAGCCGACCACCGCACCGGCGCCCGACAAGCCGCGCGTCAAGGCCGACGATCTCCCGCCCGAGGCGCTGAAGGCGCGGCTCGAGGCGGAGGCAGAGAAGACCCGCCGCGCCGTCCTGGCAGAGCTTGGCGTCACCGACACGAAGGACGCCAAGGCGGGACTGGCGGAGCTGAAGAAGCGCCAGGACGCCGAGAAGACCGAGTCGGAGCGGCTGACCGCGCGCGTCGCCGAGCTCGAAGCGCAGGCCGCCAAGGCGAGCGGGTACGCGGCCGTCATCGCGAATCGTGCCGTCGCAGAGCTCGGCGCGCTGAACGACAAGGCCCGCGCCTACGTGACGGCAGCGGCCGGCGACGACCCCGCGAAGCAACTGGCGACCATCGACCAGATGCGCGCATCGGGGCTGCTGGAGACGCCGGCTCCGGTCGTCGCGTCCGCCGCACCTGCGACCACCTCGGCGGCTCCCGTGGCCCCAGTCGTCCGCGACACCACGCCCGCACGCGGAGCCCCGCCCGACGCTGGCGCTGGCCGCGTCACGGACCACCGCGCCGAGTGGGAGCGCCTCCAGAAGATCAACCCGATCGCGGCCGCGGCCTACGGCAATCGCCACGCCGCCGACGTGTTCGTTCCCCAGACCTGATCACCCCGAGCGCGGACTTGCTGCTCGGACAGCACCGATAGGGACCCCAAGAAATGTCCAACCTCACCCGCGCAAACATCCCCACCGAGTTCTACGACTGGACGTCCAGCCAGCTGCTTGTGCAGCCGGAGCCGCAATACACCTACGCCGACTTCCTGATCCGAGCGCTCGGGATCTCGCTAAACATCCCGAGCGCGGTCGGGATGCCGGGGCGACAGATCAGCGGTACCGGTCCCGCCTACGAGACGTCAGACACGCTGATGATCGAGCCCGATCTGATCAGCGATGGTCTGGTCGCCGCCAAGATCGACTTCAATGGCCAGCCCGGCAACGTCGTGCGGGTGAACCGCCCGAAGTACACGGACTCCGCGTACCAGCAGGCGGACCGCCGGATCCCCGTCGGTACCACGATCTCTACGACCGGGATCAAGATCGACGGCGAGCAGGTCCCGCTCGTGCTCGACCGCTTCGGCGGCCCGCACAACGGCACCACCGTGGCGCCCTACGTGCTGGAGCGGTTCGATTCGAAGATGGGTCTGCACGATGCGGTCAGCCGCGTCGGCAAGCACATGAAGCGCGACTTCCACAAGACGCTGGATCGCTTCGTGCGCGACCTGTTCGACGACGGCTCGAGCACCCTCTACCCCAAGAACATGACGGCGGCGAACGACGCCACTGCCAAGGGGATGTACCCGCTCGACTACGAGACGATCTCGCGCGTCGCCAAGACGATGGACGAGTCGAACCTGCCGACCCTCGGCGACGGCAAGCGCATCCTCGTCGTCACCCCGACGGGGCTGAAGCAGCTGAAGGACGATCCGCAGTTCGCGCGGTACGCGCACGACTTCGAGTCGAAGAACCCGCTGTTCCAGCGCTACACCGAACTCGCCTACGTCATCCCCGAGTTCTACATCTTCAAGAGCAACACGCTCGACAAGACGACGAACTCGTCCAGCGTCGCGATCCACAACGGCCACGCCATCGCCCCCGGCGCCCTCGGCCTCGGCATGGGCGAGCCCCCGCGCGTCGCGAACAACACCAACGACAACTACGGCGAGAGCGTGCCTCTCGTGTGGCTGGCATACCTGGCGATGCAGCTGCTCGACAACCGCATGGTCGTGAACGTCAAGTACACCGAGGACGTGTCCTGAGCCTCGGCCTGGACTGAAGGAAGGGACACACCATGAACCGAACCTCCTCGGTTGCGAAGACCGGAACCTTCGCGCTCGGCCCCGTCGGCGCCGCCAAGAGCATGGACGCGCTGGATACTTCCCGCGTCGGACCCGGATCCCTGTCGGCTCGCGTCTATTGGTCGGTCTATACCGACACGATGACGCTAACCGGCAAGTGGCAGGGATCGGACGACAACTCGACCTGGCGCGACATCAAGACGGAGAACAACGCGGCCCATGTCGTGCTACAGACAAGCACCGGGACCGGCGCGGAATACGTCAAGTGCCCAGAGTGCATCGGCGGCATCCCCTACGTGCGCTTCTCGCTCGTGTCGGGAGTCGCTTCCGGCACTGCTGGCGACACCTATTCGATGAGCTACAGGTACATGGCCAAGAGCCCGTTCGAGGCCGTGTTCCGCTGGTAACCGACTGACGGGGGCGCGATGGCATTCACGACGCAGGAGCTCTACCGCATCAAGCGGGAGACCGGATACCACCTGCTGACGATCAACTCGCTCCCGTTCATCGGCTACGTCCAGATCTTCGATTCCGTCATCCAGACCAGCCTGGCCGCCGAGGTCGCCACGACGAGCACGCTCGCCACGGCAATCGCGGCGGCATCCAGCCCGGCCCCGGTGGCGCTCACGCTGACGAGCGCCGTCGGATTCGCGGCTGGTGACAGGGTGGTCGTGGACGTGGACGATCGCGTCGAGACGGTGACGATCCAATCGCTCGCCGGCGCGGTCGCGACCGTCCAGCTCCGCAAGGCGCACTCGGGCACGATCCCCGTGGCGCTCGAAGGAACGATCACCATCGTCCGCGACCTGCTGCGGAAGATCGAGGCCGTGCGCGAGCGCATGGCTGAGACCTACGGCGAGGGTGCCATCAAGGCCGTGGACGAGGTCGAGTTCTACGGCCAGCGCAACCGGTCGATGTTCGGCATCCTCGGCTCGCAGCTGATGGCCTGGCGCGACGAACTTGCCAGCGTGCTCGGCGTCCCCAACGGGTGGCGCGCGCGGTCGGCCGGCGGCGGGTCGTGCGCCATGTCGGTCTACTGATGGTCTCCCATGACCGCGACGACGAATCGCCAGCGGTACCGGGACCTGGCCAACCGCTACCGCCGAATCCCCGGGGAGCTTGGATTGCGGCCATGGCGCGTGTTCGCGCTCGTCGGCGCCTGGAGCGGTACGGACGCGGGCGAGGGGACGCGGACCGACACCGAGACGGAGCTGCTGGAGCATGGGCAGCCGCCGAAGGTTCGGCAGGTCAAGGCCGACCAGGTCGCGCTCGACACCGGGCTCCAAAACGGTGACTACGTCATCGGCCCCGTGACGCCAGTGGTCGGGACCGCGTGGGACGCAATCGTCGGCAGCAACGCGGCGGCCAATCAGGCGTTCCAGTTCCGGATCACCAACTCCGAGACGGGCGACGACCACCGTTGCGTCCTGGTGACCATCACCAGCGACCACGCGCTAAACACCATGATCACCGTGCGTCCAGTGCGGGGCTGACGTGACGGAGTCGCTATGCCAGCGCGTCGGTGGCACCGAGCTCCCGCTGGACGTCAGCGCCATCACGGCCGCGGCGACCTTCGAGCCGTGCGATCCGGCGCTCAACGTCATCGCCGACCTGATGGCGGCCGCGATTCGCGCCGAACTCGGGAGCGCAGCCGGGCAGGCGTGGGCATCCGTGTGTGCGACCCTGCCGTCTGGGCACCGACTGGCGAACACGACCAACTCAGTCGGCGCCGTCTGGAAGGTCCGCCCAAGCTCGACGCTCATGCGTCAGATCCGCGTCAGCGCATGGCCGCTCCTGACCGCGTGGCGCGAAGGTCCCGGCGAGTACGAGCAGCTGACCTACTGCAAGGAGATCATCCGGCAGAAGTGGGGTGTCGCTTGGGTGCTCGGTGACTACGAAGCCGACCTGACGCTCAAGCTCGCGCCCGTCTTGCAGATGGTCGGCCGCGTGATCGCGCAGACGGCGATCCACGGCGCGCACCCCGCCTACGAATCCGGCACCCGGCAGTTCGGCGCGAACCGAGGCTGGCTGCAAGCGATCCGCCCGCTGAGTTACGACGCCGGCGCCGCCGTCTTCGCGGACGACGACGAGGCGCGATTCTGGTGCGCAAGCGCCACGCTGGAGACGATCGAGGTCTCCCGCGATCTGGACGTCGGCGGAGAGATGGACGGCCTGGACCTGTCACTGGCAGCCGGCAACGAGACGGAGCTGGTGCCGGAGTTCGTGATCGGTAGCGGAGACTTCCCCGGGGTATGATGTGTTCAACATCCCGAAGCTCCAGGCGACGCACAAGCGGGCGCTGGCCGACCACAAGGCAGCCGAGCAGGAAGCGCTCCGGATCGCGGGTGCGCACGCCGAGGAGCACGTCAAGAACCACTCGACGTTCAAGCGCCGGTCCGCCAGCTCGCTGAAGGACAACACCCGATCTCGAATCGTTCGCAGCCGCGGCGGGGCACTGCTCCGGCTCTCGTGGACGAAGCCCTACGCGGGGTTCATCGAAGCGGGGACGCGGGCGCACGGAATCAAAGCGCGGCGCGCGCCGGCGCTGGTGTTCTTCTGGAAGAAGACCGGGCGCGTGATGTTCCTGAAATCGGTTCGCCACCCCGGGACCCGCCCCTACAAGTTCGGATGGCGCGCGACGCATTCGGCGCACCGCGTGCTTGGGGAACGATTGACGATCGGAATGGCTCGCGTGAGCCGCCGGTTCCACTGATCCAACTATCCGCCACCCTTCGCCGGAGATCCTCCGCGGGTCGTCCCCCTGCCCGTTCTCCGTCCCGGCGTTGCGTGTGGCGGTCCTATTCAACCGGGCGCGGCCCGGAGGAGAGACGATGCAACTCGCGTTCGTTCCGCTCAACGGCGCCCTCGTTCCGGTGCCCGGTGAACTCACGGTCGATGGGCAGCCGCCGCGCCGAGTGTGCGCGATGGTGAAGCGCGGAGAGTGGGCGTTCCTCTCGTCTCCGCTCACCGTCGAGAGCACGGCTCGCGAAGCCGCTGGCCTGATCCGGATGGCGCAGCGCGGAGACCTCGCGGCCGCCGACGCGCCCACTGCTGTCGCCTGCGGGGTGTCGTTCGAGCCCGTCGAGTTCGCGGGCGAGCGAGACGGGTGGAGAGTCGCCAAGGCCACGTCCAAGAGCCGCGCCGCGGCCAAGGAGAGCTGATCCGATGGGCACCATCCGAGTTACCGGGATCGCGGACAACTTCCGCACGCCCGGCGGCTACGCGGAGATCCTGTTCGCGCAGGGTCCCGCCAACGCCGCCCTGGGGCCGCGCACTGCCGTCGTCGTCGGGCCCAAGCTCGCGACCGGCACCGCCACCGTCAATACTCTGTACGCACTCCCCGACGAGGGGACGGCTTCGCTGCTCGCTGGCACCGGGTCGCCGTCGCATCGCCTGGCGCGCAAGTACCTGGCGTGGGGCGGGGCGCCGGCTCTGTACGGCGTCTTCTACACTCCGACCACCGGCACTGCGGCCAGCAAGTCGTTCGCCATCACGGGCGTCCCGACAAAGCGCGGGCAGGCAGACGCGCAGGTCTGCGACTCGATCTGCTCCTACGGGTTCAGCACATCGGACACCGCGTCCAGCGTGGCCCACGGCCTCGAGTCGGCCATCAACGGCAAGACGTGGCTCCCCGTCACGGCGGCGGCCTACCACGCCATCACCGGCACCGGCATCACGCTGACGGCGCGCATCCCCGGCACCACGCAGAACACGGCAATCCGCGTGCGCACGGATGTGACGAGCGGCGCAGGTGTCACGGTCGGCGCGGGCGGCGATCTGACCGGCGGCGTCGGCGATGACTCGTCCCCGCTCACCACGGCGCTCGCTGCGCTGACGTCGGTGCGCCGCTACTACATGGGCGTTCCTGCCTCGGACGCGACGCTGGCAGGGCTGCTGAAGACCCACGTGGTCAACAAGAGCCTCCCGAACCCCGGGCTCCGCTCGGTCGGCATCGTGGGCGGACGCGGCACCCTGGCGGCGACCACGACGATCGCCAACGGGCTCAACAACGCTCGCATCCAGTACGCCTGGCACGAGGACAGCGACAACGACCCGGCGGAGCTCGTCGGCGAGCTGATGGGTCTGCGGGCGCAGACGGAGAACACGGACGCGGCCGCGAACATGGCCGGCACCGCGTTGCACCTCAACAAGCAATACGACGTCGCCGACTGGCCGACTCCGGACGAGCAGAGCACCGCCATCAACGAAGGGATCGCGCCCATCGCCTCGACGGACTCTGGCGCCTACCTGGTGATGTCGGTCAACACGCAGTCGAAGAACGCGGCCGGCACCGTCAACGACTTCCGCGCCACCGAGACGCATCGGGTTTCGGTCCCCGACTACTACATGGATCTGGCGCTCCAGACCTGGGCGCTGAACTTCCAGGGCAAGAAGTTCGCGGAAGACAAGCGCACTGCGGACGGGCTCGTGGACCCGAACCAGAAGCCGTCGGCGGGCCTCACGCGGCCGTCGAACGTGGCGACCATGCTCAAGCAGTTGCTCCGACAGCTCGAGGACGAGGAGATGCTGCAGAACGTGGACGCGAGCGTTGCGGCGCTGCGCTGCCAGAAGAGCACCGTCAACGCGGGGCGCTGCGAGGCGCAGGTCAACCTCCACACCATCGACCATCACCACCAGCTGGTCGTTCTCGGCAAGGAAGTCAGCTCGGGCTGACCGCCGACTGAAAGGACACGACGATGCCCGCATTCGGCGCACTCACCGACTTCCTGGTTCGGCTTCCGGTCTTCATCAACGGCACCGCCATCGAGAACGTCACCTCCGTGGAGATGACTCTCGACTCCGGCCGCACCGCGATCTTCACCACGACGCAGGGCCTCGCGGGATTCGCGGAAGGCGCCAAGTCCGTCACCATCAAGGTCAACCTGGCGGTTCCGATCTCCGGTCTGGAGTTCGACAACTGGAAGCTGGCCAACAGTGGCGACTACGTGTCGATTCAGATCGGCGTCGGCCGCGTCGACTTCGCCAGCACCGGCAAGCTCATGGACGCCGGCGTGTCTGGTTCCGTTAACCAGGCGGTCGAAAACTCGTTCACGTGGCAGGGGCCGGCGGCGAACATCGAGTAGCCGATCGAGCTCCACATACCATCGCGGCCTGAGGAGAGGAGGAGCGCGAACTTCAGGCCCGGGGATACGTGCGCGTGCGCGCGTGTCTGCCGGGCCTGTGTCGTGCACAGGGGAATGGCACAGTACCAACCACCAGTCGAAGTTCCGGCGTCGGAACTGTTCTTGAAGCTGCTGGAGCGCCCAGCGCCTAGCGACGTGTTCGCGTTCCCGCGCACCGACGAGCACGGGGAGCCCGTGTTCAACGTGCGGGTGTTCGTCCTTCCGGAGAAGAAGCTCGAGGCGTGCAAGCTCCGGGCGCGCAAGTGGCTCGTCGAGCGCGTGGCGAAGGAAGGCGCTGACGTAGCCAAGGAGCTCGACGCAGAGACAATCGGCGACCGCGTCTCAAAAGAGCTCATCGCCGAGGCCGTGCACGAGGACCGGCTCGTCTACGGATCCGACGAGACGGGGAAGCCGCGCTACCACCGCATGTTCCGCAACGCAGACGATGTCGGCGAACTGACGGGCGATGAGGTCGGGGCGCTCTTTGGCGCGTACCTGCTGACCCAGATGCAGTTCGGGCCCACCGACGTGGTGTTCTCCGAACCTGCGGCCGTGAACGAATGGGTCGGGAGGCTGCAGGAAGGCTCTCGCCCTTTCGTACTGCCGCTCTTGCAATCGCATCAGCGAGACGCTCTTCTCTTGTCCCTGACGGATCGCGTCTCCGCTGTTTTGCGCATCCTGAATTCCCCGCCAGAGAGCTGGCAGACGTCCTTGGAATCGCTCCGCACGAGCTGGCAGGCTGGCACCGCCTCCTATTCGAAGCCTGCTGCCGAGAGCACCCATACCCCCGATGACGACGCGCCAGCGCGCGAAGTGATCACCAAGGAAGCAGCCATGGAGGCCGCGAAGGCGCTGCGCAAGCAATCCCGGATCTGAGCTGAGCCATGGGTGCGATTCTCGAGTACGACATCAGCGTCGTCGGCCTAAAGAACGTCGACGCGGCGTTCGCGCACATCGAGAAGCGCGCTCGCGAGGCGAACCGAAGAATCGCTCAGCAAGGGTCGGCGGCAGCGCGAAGTGGCGGGCGCGTCGATGGCGTACCAACGGCGGCCCGCCGGGCTGCGGTGGTGGACGAGGACAAGCTCCGTGCGGCGTCGGCTGCGCGCATCGAGAAGATCCGCGAGCGGTCGGCGGCCCGCATCGCCAAGCTCGAGCGGGACGCGGCGCTGAAGACGGAGAAGGATCGCGAGGCTCTGCGGTTGAAGGCAGCGCGCGCGGCGGAGCGTCACCAGGCGCGCATGAGGCGGCTGGACGAGGCGGCCGAGAAGCGGAAGAAGCAGCGCAAGGAGGAGTCGGACAGGATCCTGGCGGCGGACGACCAGCGCCGGAAGTGGCGAGCGGCCGAGGCGCTGGAGCGTAAGAACCTGGCGAACGCTCGGGCTGCGAATGCTGACCGGCTCGCCAAGAAGGAGAGATTCGCGTCGGCGGTCGGCAGCTCGGCTCTCGGCTCCGTCGTCAGCATCGGGCGCGCCGCCATGGGAGCGGCCGCCATCGGCGGAACGGCGCTCCTTGGGTCCGCCCTGTACGCCCAGAGCCAGGAGAGCGTCCGGGCCTCGCAGCTCGCCAACCAGGCGGGAACGCCGGGGCGCAAGGGCGAGATCCTCGCGCAGGCCCAGGGCATCCAGGGCTTCACCGGCATGGAGGCGCTGGAAGGGCTCGGCGCCTGGACGGACCTCACCGGCGATCTCGCGACCGGGCAGGCTATCCTGGGAGAGCTCGGGCAGACGGCGCTGGCGACCGGGACCAACCTCGAAGACCTGGCGGCGGCGGCGGCCAACGCCTTCATTCCGCTACAGGACTCGATCCCCGACTCGACGAAGCGGCTCGAGGCACTGAAGAACGTCATCCGGTCCACGGCCGGAATGGGGGCCGTCGGCGCGGTCGAGATCAAAGACCTTGCATCCGAGATGGCGGGGCTTGCGGCGCAGGCCAGCAAGTTCGAGGGCGGTCCCGAGCGCGTCATGCAGACCGCGGTGGCGATGGCGCAGGCATCGCGACAGCGCGGCGGATCGTCGTCGGCAGCCGAGGCCGTCACGGCGGTGGAGCGATTCGGCTCCGACGTGATGACGAAGCAGAAGGATCTGCGCGCCATGGGCGTGGAGGTCTTCACCGACAAGAGCCACACGCAGCTGCGCGACCAAGAATCGATCATCCAGGACGTGCTGGCGGCGACGCACGGCGACCTGGGCAAGATCGGCGGCATCTTCAACGAGCGATCGCTGCGCGCCGTGCAGGGATTCAGCCCGCTCTACAACGAGGCCGAGAAGCGAAAGAAGGGCACCGGCAAGGCCGCGGTAGCGGCTGAGTTCGAGAGGCTGCGCAAGGCGACGCTGAGCGACGAAGGCGTCAAGGCGCGCGTCGATTCGCGAATGCAGGACGCCGACATCCAGTTCAAGGAGACGCTGAAGGCGCTGAATGCCGAGCTCGGCTCGCAGTTCCTTCCGATCGTTACCGACCTCATCAAGGCACTGAAGAACGCCACGCCGCAGATCGTGGAGATCGGAAAGGCGGCGGCGGGCATCGCCAAGTGGGCGGTCGCCAACCCGTTCGAGGGCGTCGCCGCGCTGGTGGCCGCGAAGGTGTCGGCCGACATCGCCGGCGCAGCGATCGGGGCCTCCGTACAGAAGTCGATCGAGACAGCGCTCGGAGGCGCCGCAGGCATGAAGCTCGGGGCGCTCACGATCACGGCGGCGCTCGCCTATCTGACTGTGAAGACGCTGGCAGACGCGAATGATGCGGCCGTGGACAAGGCCGTCGAGCGGACCGCCGAGACGTCGAACATCATCAGCCGTGCGGCGGCGGAGAACCGCGCGACGGACCCGATGGCGTTCCTCAACTGGGCCCCAGGAGCAGACACGGGGACGACACTCTCTCCGGAGATGCGCACCAAGGCCCAGGCAGAACTCACACGGCTGCAGGCGCTCAAGACAGAGGCCGCAGCGCGAGCGAAGCCCCCGGTGGCAGGCGGCGGAACCGGCATGGGTGGCTACGCTGCCCCGAGCGGCGCAGCTGGTCCCGGTGACCTGCTGATGGGCGGCCTCACCGACTGGATGGGCGTCACTTCAGGCGGCGGGCTCGAGGGGCGCGCCACGCACGAGCGCGAGGTAGAACGTGCCAGCCAAGGGGCCTACGACAAGGACATCGCGGCCCTGATGGCGGAGCTCGGGATGGCGGCGCGGGAACTCAAAGAAGGCGGCGCGGCCATCAACAAGGCCGCCGGCGGCCTAAACCGAGGAAACGCGCCCAGCCCGGCGCCGGCCGTGAAGTAGTCACGGCGTCGGCGGCGCTCGCCAGCGGTCGGCGTTGTCTAGCGCTTCCTGAGCCGCCTTCGCTGCCCGCAGGTTCTTGACGATCTCCTGCTCCTCGTCGGAGAGCCCCGAGCAGAGCAGGCGCTGCATATGGAGATCGTGTTCCAGCCGGATGACGCGATCCATCCGTACCAACGACGCGCGCGCACATAGCCCGGCAGCCGCCAGCGCCAGTGCGAATCCAACCCACGCCACGATCTCGCGCGCCTTCATGCCGCGCAGTCTACGAGCACGTCGCCACCGCGCAACGTGAACGGACGTTCCGCACATGGCCGACCGCGACGCACTCTCGAAACTCCCCGAGTTCAAGTGGCGAGGGAAGGAGTACCCGATCAAGTCGTCGCGGCACTCGTTCCGGCACGAGAACGCAGAGCACCGGGTCAGCTACGGCGGGCTGACGCTGGTGGAGCCGCTCGGGCCGCAGAACCCGACGTTCTCCTACGTGCTGCCGATGGATCAGGGGATCGCTCGCGGCCCCTACTCCAACCTGTTCGCGAAGGTGCCGACGCTCGCGCGAGACATGTACGACCGCACGCCGGGCGAGCTGACGGATCCGGTCTTCGGGATCTGGACCGTCATCCCGGTGGACTTCTCCTCCGATCTGGAGGCGACGAGTCGCAGCGGCGTAGAATGCCAGGTCTCGTTCTTGTGGGCGCCCGAGCTCGACAAGGACGTCAAGCGCCGGGGCGGCGTCGATACCGTCTCGGGTCTGGCGAGCGACGCGGCAGCGCTTGAGAAGGGAATCACGCTCGTCGCCCGCAAGTACGACCTGCCGTCGAAGCCACCGCGCATCGACGCGCTGGATCTGGTCGTCAACGTCACCGGGCAGGTGTCGCGACAGATCGAGAAGGTGCAGGCGAGCCTCAAGCGCTTCACCTACCAGGTCGAGAAGACGGAGCGATTCTGCAGAACGCTCATCAAGCAGACGCGCGACCCCGACGCATTCGGCGCGCACCGTGAGGCTCGGCGCATCAGGGCGGCCGCGATCCGCACCTCGAAGGATCTGAACGCAGCGGCCTCCGACGTCGTGCAGGTGTCGATTCAGAACGCCAAGTCCGTGCTCTCGGTGGCCTTCGAGTTCGGCATGACCGCCAAGGAGCTGATGGCCATGAACCCGACGCTGGCCGCTTCTCCGATCGTGCCGCCAGGAACTATCGTCAGCGTGTTCGGTGGCGGGAAATGACGACGCAGACCGAGTGCCCGCTCACGATCGAGTGGGAAGACCTGCCGGCGTCGCAGCGCCCTCGGGTCATCGTCGAATACTCGCTGGAGTCGGCGTTCCTGACGTCCACCGATGCCTGGTCGGTGACGCTCTACGACGACGATCCGGCGCGCCTGGCGAACCTGGCGCTGGCCCCCGTCTCGCTGCTCATCCACGGCAACCGGCAGCTGTACGGGCGCGTCGAGCGCGTCTCCCGAGGCGGCAACGGGCGCGAGGTGAAGATCGCTGGGCGCGATCACCTGGCGGACATCGTCGAGTGCAACGTCGATCCGTCGGTCCGTGTGACCGAAGACATGACGTTGGCGCAGGTCGTCAACTTCGTAGCGAGCCCGTGCGGGATCTCGACCGTGTTTGGCGAGGCGGACGCGCAGACCCGCAGTATCAAGAGCGGAGCCCCACTGAAGGCAGGCAAGGATCAGGGGTTTCCGTCTCTCGTTCCCGGCAACCTGAAGCCCGAGCCAGGAATGGGCATCTTCGACTGGCTCAACCGACTGGCGGCGCGGCAGGGCTGCACAATCCAGCCTGGGCCAGACAGAAGCTCCGTCATCCTGGCGGCGCCCAACTACGACAGCAAGCCGATCGCCACGTTCTCGCGGGCAAGCGATCCGCGGCCGGCGCGACGGAACAACATCAAGAGCGCGTCTGCGGACGAGGACTACAGCTCGTTCCCGACTGTCGGACTCGTCTCTGGAAAGGTGACGACGGCTGGCGATGCAGCGAAGGCAGCGGGCAGCGTGCGCGACATCACGCAAGGGATGCCGCCGGCTCTGCTGCGGCTCATCGGTTCGCGCATCTTGACCAAGCGGATCAAGCCGGAGGCGCCCGGCAGCGCGGACGCGAAGAAGCTCTACCGACTGCTCTACGTCAAGGACGACGAAGCGCGGAAGCCCGAGCAGGTCGAGCGCTCGATCGCGCGCGCGGTGTCGGAGCGGCTGCGCGCCACGTTGTCCTATGAGGTGACGGTGCGCGGGCACAGGGATCCGGATTCCGGGTACGTGTTCGCAACCGACACGATGGCGCAGGTCAAGGACGACGTTTGCGGGATCGATGAAGCGTTGTGGGTGGCGTCGCGGACGTTCACCTACTCGCGCGGCGCCGGCGCCGAGTCGAAGCTGACTCTGTGGCGTCCCGGCTCGTTCATCCTCTGAGGTGCCATGTCTGCGCAGCTGGTGCGGCTCAACAACGGATTCCTGGCGGTGAAGACCAACGCCCCCATGGCGTCGTGCTTCAACGTCGTGGGCCCGTCTGACGCCGACCAAGAGCCGTTCGGCGACCTGCCGCTCATCCAGTGCCTGGGCCTGTCGGCGCTGCCGTATCCGCCGACGGAAGACGGGCACGCCGAGGGGATCGCCATCGAGGGCGTCGGCGGGCTGCCGGGCGTCATCGTGTCCGCGTGGGACACCAGGACGTTCAGCCTGTTCGGCAAGCGCGAGCCCGGCGACACGGTCCTGCACAGCACAGGGCCGAACAAGGCCGCGCAAGTCATCTGCACCGAGAAGAAGCGCCAAGTCATCCTCGCCACCAAGAGCTCGGACGGCGAGGCCGCGATGGTCGTCCTGGACGGCAAGAACAAGAAGTTCCAGATCCTCGGCTGGGGGCTGCTGCTCGAGCTCTCCGAGAAGGGCGGGATCGTGATCGAGGCCGGCGCGTGTCGGATCACCGTGCACCCCGACAACGGGATCGCGATTCAGGGAGCGACGACAACCGGCGGCGCCATGGCGGTCCCGATGATGTCGATGGCAGTTGCTCCGGCCGCCACGTGGACGGCGCTCGGCGCGCTCGCCGGTCAGCCCATCACAGCGATCCCCAACGCGATGGGTGGCCTGTGAACGTCTGCGGACTGCGGCTCGCGCTGCCGTCGTTTCCCCTGCCGTTCCCAAAGCTGCCGCCCATTCCACCTTCGTTCCAGATCCCTTCGCTCGACGTGGATCTTCCGTCGTTGCCGAGGTTGGCGATCCCGATCCCGCCGCTGCCATTCCCGAAGCTTCCCCCAATCCCTCCGGAGCTGCCGAGCATCTCACTGGACGTGGACCTTCCGAGCCTCCCGCGACTCGCGATCCCGATGCCTCCGATCCCGTTGCCGAAGTTCCCGCCCATCCCGCCCGCGCTGCCCATCCCCACCATCGACTGCCCCTTCTGAGCCATGGGATTCGGAACCTCACCCGTCGGCGGATTCCCCGTCGGATTCTCGTCGCCGACCACGGCAACCGCTCCGGCAACCCCGACGCGCTACGTGCGCGCGATCGGAGTGGACACGAAGGACTACGCGATCGACGCCACCGGCGCATTCGCCCGCACGTCCCCGGTTCGGCAGCGCGTAGTCCTGGCGCTCTGCACGATGATCGAGAGCTCGAACGTGCAGCGCGACTGGGGGATCTCGCGGCCCCCGAAGATGGGCCGGAACTTCGAGGCTCAGGTCGAGGCGGCGGTCCGCAAGGCCATGTGGCAGCTCGTGGACGTCGAGAAGCTCGTGGCCATCGAGTCGGTGACGGTTGAGCGCGGAAGCGGCGGGCGGGCTCGGGCGACGATGCTGTTCCGGGACCTGACCACCGACCAGACCTTCGTGGAGGGCGTGACGCTTGGCTGACCTTCAACTCCCCGACATCGAGATGATGCGCGATCAGATGCTCGAGGATCTCGAGCTCGGCGCCGTCGATGCTGGTGTCTCGTCTCCGCCCATCGAGCCCGGTTCCGACTGGTACGCGCTCGCGACCGCCGAGGCGAACCTGCACTCAATCGGCCTTCAGAACATCGCGCTGGCCGCGCAGGATGTGACGCCGCTCGACGCCACGGAGCCGAAGCTGGACGAATGGCGGCAGGCGTTCGGTCTGCCCGTCATCCCGGCGACGATGGCGAAGGGCAAGATCATCGTCGAGACGACGGGATCGGCCAGCATCACTGCCGGAGCCCAGCTCACGCACGCAACCGGGCAGCGGTACGCCGTTGACGCCACGGCTATGGTAGCCAACTACGACGAGATCGATGTCACGTGCTTGGACGCTGGGGACGCCGGCAACCGAGACCCGGGCGACGTGCTCCAGTTCATCGCGCCGCCCGCGAACGTGAAGACGCAAGCCACCGTCAGCGCCACGGCGCCGCTCGAAGGCGGCAGCGCGACGGAGGACGAGCAGCGGAAGCGCGATCGGATCCTCAACCGCACCGCGACGGCCCCCGGCGGCGGCAACTGGGGGCAGCTCCGACAGATCTCCATCGAGGCATCGCCGGCCGTGCAGGACGCCTACGTCTTCCCGGCACTCGGAGGCCCGTCGAGCGCGAAGGTGGTCATTACGCGCAAGTTCGATCCGGCGCGCCGCGTGTTCACCCGCTCGCCGTCGGACGTCGTTGCCGAGATCGTGCGCACCGCCATCCAGGCGAAGGTGGCGGACGCGCAGAACGTGGTCGTGCAGTCGGCCGCCGACGAGAACGTGTCGGTAGCCATCCTGGTCGAGATCCCCGAGTCGGTACTGACCGGCGGGGACGGAAACGGGTGGCTCGACGCGGCGCCGTGGCCATCGCTGAATGGAGACACCCGCGTTGCCGTCACGTCGGTGACGAGCCAGACCGTGATCACCGTCGGAGCGCTGACGACGACGGCACCCGTCATCGGCCAGACGAAGATCGCGCGGTGGTCCACGGTGGATCGCGCGTTCCAGGTGCGCACGGTTGTCAACTACTCGGGCTCAGCGAGCGCATGGGTACTTACGCTCGACGCCCCGCTATCGGACTCGGACGGCTCGATCGTCGCGGTCGGCGACTACATCTGCCCGGCGGCGGCCAACCTCGCGGCCTACGGCGCGACGTGGCGCACGGTCATGGAGTCGATCGGCCCGGGAGAGAACACGGCGGACGCCGCGCGACTCCCGCGGGCGCTGCGGCACCCGCTCGTGACGAGTGAGGATTCGCCGGAGCTGAACGCGAGCCAGACCAAGGCGCTCGCCAACGTGCACCCGGAGATCCGAGACGTCGCGTACAGCTATCGCAGCCTGACCGCTGCCACTGTGGCGGCATCGATCGCGGCGGCGCCCAACGTCCTGAACCCCTACCGGTTCGCCATCTACCCGCTGGTGTGACGATGACCACGATCCCGAATGGTGCTCCCGCGTGGGTGCGGTCGTCCGACTACACGACCTACGGCGGACACCTCAACAAGCGCAACTACCAGGACGAGCCGATCGTCAACCCGAGAACGGACGTTGGCGCGAACGCGATCCAGCGCATGGGCGCCGACCTGGCAGCGGTCGCGCGCATGGCTCCGTTCTGCAACGTGACGTTCACTGCTAACGCGGCCGGGAGCTCGATCAGTGTCACCGCGTGCCGGCTGATGACAGGATCGATCTCGACGGCCTACGCGGGCACGTCGCCGCCGGCTGGATTCCCGACGATCACGCACCTGACCGGCAAGAGCTACCAGATCGCGATTGGTGGCTCCTACACGGACGAGTACGGCGTGGCCGGCACGTTCGCGCCAGCGTTCGCTGGCGGCTCGTGCACCAGCTACCTGGCAGCTGACGCGGCCTACGCCTCGGGTGTCAACGTGGTCGTGACGACCGGGACTGGGACCGGCACGCACTCGGTCTGGATCGCCTGATGTCTGGCCTCGGAGGATTCTGCCCGTTGCCGCTGCGCCTCGGGGGCGTAGACGACGAGACGTCCTGGGGGGCCACCGACCATGCGGCAGCGTGCCGCGACCTCGTGGCGGCCGCCAGGACGCTGCCGTTTGCGCACGCTGTCGTGCGCCGGTCCGGGTCAACGCGGACCCTGACCCAGTACCGGGGAGCGAACGGGGGGGCGATCGCGGACGGGCCTGCCGTGGCGGTGTCCGGATCCTACGCCGCGCAGCTGACGTTCCCTTCAGAGTGGACGGACGTGCTCGGGGTACGGCGATCCATCAAGATCGACCACGTCGAAGCCGCGCCGGCCAATGGCCAACAGGTCGGCGACGTCGGGCTGATGGCGACGGCGACGCTCGGCTCCTCCGGTGGGCGTCAGATCGTTACGACGTCGATTCTTGCCGACGGCGGGGAGATCCGCGTCACCGTCTGGGGGTCCTATCTCGACACGGTCGCCATCGGCGACTACGACGGCGCGACCGACAAGACCGATTCCGAGACGGAGCGCACTCCCTACGCCTGGAGCCTGATCCAGATGCTTCGCGACGCTCGCGGGTCGGCGTACTCGCGGGAGCGCGGGACGCTCGTGCACGTGGAGAACCTGGCGCTTGCCCGAGCTCACGCGGCATCGTGGCGGCGGGCTGAGCGGCTGTCCTGCAACGGCAACCCGGCGCTCGCGGTCGAGAAGGCCGAGGAATGGCGGCAGGTGCTTGGGGTGCGACGGCGAGACGGCGACACCAACGAGAAGCTGCGGCAGCGCAACGCGGCGAAGCTTCGGGCCGCGCTGGGACCCACGCGCCTGACGGTGGACGACGCGGTCGCCGGACTCATGGGTCCGCTCTACGCGCGTACGTGGCGCAACTATGACGGGGCCACGATCGCGGACGACAACCTGGGAACGTTCTGGCCGACCGTGAACCCCGGCGCGCCATCGCGCGACATGGGCGGCGGCGCCTGGTACTCGGATCGCTCGCACATCGTCGTCGAACTTGTGCGCCCCGCGTCCGTGTCGGCGCTTGAGTGGCAGGAGAAGCTAGCCGATCTGACGGAGCTGCTGGATCTGATGCTGCCGGCGACGGCGACGTTCGATTGGTGCGTCGGCGCTGACGATGGCTTCACGCTCGACGATGACTTGCTCGACGAGGGCTGCCTGGGTACCCCATGACCGTCACCGTCACCACAGAGCCTACCTACGTGCTGCCCGGCAAGACGTGCGAGGTCACGGCCGCGTGCAGCGTCGGGAACTTCGTGCGGATGGTGCTGACATCGGCGCCGGAGGCATCTGAATACTCGCGCCGGGTCCGCGCCGAGAACCGATCGGAGCTGCAGCTATGGACCGAGGAGAGCGGGCAAAAGCACAAGTTCACGTTTGACGTCCCGGGCACCTACGTCTTCGCTGCGCGTGAGTACACGAAGGGCGGTGTCTACTACGGCGGCGGGTACTCCGGGGATCCACTCGGGGCCGCGACCGAAACCTACGTCGCCAGCACAACGGTCAACGTCAACGTGGGCCAGCGCATGACGGCGCCGATCACCGTCGGCCGCGATACCGGAACCCTCACGCTCTACGTGTGGGGCTCGACGATTCGACCGACCACGATCCCGACGCATGGTGAGGTGTCGCCGCGCATCGACGGGCAGACGGAACGGATGAAGACGGCGGCCGCCTCGGGGGCAGTCGTGGCGACGCTGACCGCCCTCGACAACGTCGCGTGCGCGACAGCTGCCCCATCGCTGGCAACGGCCCTGAACGACCTGATCGCGAAGTGGAATGCCCACATTGCGAAGGTGACGGGCTCACCCGCGACGCACACGGTCGCCGACATCAGCAACGCGATCCCCGCGAGCTATAGCGGCGCGTCAACTCCGGACGCACTGCGAGAGACCGTGACGTTCATCGCGTCGCGGATGCGTCGCCACTACACCAACGACACAGGAACCGGAGTCGGAACGGCCCTCTACCACTCGGCCGCCGACTGGGACAACCTGCCACAGTTCACTGGGGTGGGGGACACACTCTCCGCGTCCCTCGCCCTGGCCTCTCTCTGGCGATCCTACGAGGCGCACCGTGTGGATTCGGTGCACGGCTCGTCGGACGCGACCAACACGCTGAACGCGCTCGCGCCGCTCTACGCCGTCTATTCGACGGTGATGGGCGTGCTCGCCAGCGACAACCCGACCGCCCCGACCACCGACAATGCCGGCGCCACGCTGCTGGCCCACCGAGCAGGATTGACGAGAGCATGACGACTCCGCGCTTCTTCACCGATCCGCTCAGTGGTGCAACCTACCCGTTCAAGGGGCGGCTGACGTCCACGCAGATGAACCAGATCCTGGTCGGTCTGCGGGGAATCGACTACGCGCTTGAGTGGAACCAGGCGTATCAGTGGCCCGTCGCGACCACGATCACCAGCTTGCTCGGCAAGTCGGTGGCGTTCAGCCGTGCGACGATGGAGGCGCTGGTCCTCATGCAGCACACGGGGGCCACTACGGTCAACGTGCGGTCGTACACTCCCGCCGGCGCCTTCTATGCGGCCAAGACGATCACGGCACCGGCTGGCGGTTGGACCACCACCACTTATGGCGTCGTCGTCCCGTCGCCGACCATAACCGTGGTGGGCGGAGCGACCGTCAACGCAAGCGCCCAGAAGGTCGCCACCCTGGACGCGACCACGGGAGCCTTCACGACTCGCAGCATGAACAACGCGGAAGCCGCCGTCGGCCCCGCCTGCGGCGTCTGGGACCCGTACCACAGCTTGTTCATCCTGGGAATCAACGGCACCGGTACCACGGGGAAGATCGAAACGAGCCCGACCGGAGTGACGTGGACGCCGCGCACGTCGCCGAGCGCGACGACGCCATCGGCCATCGCCACGGACAGCGCCGGCACGGTGGTCGTCCTCCTCGCCGGCAGCGGCAACAAGGCGTGGCGCTCGACGACCGGGACCGCGTTCGACGAAGTCACGATGCCCGCAACGGCAACATGGTCGAGCCTAACCTACAGCGCCGGTCTCGGCCTCTGGGTGGCGACCGATGCTTCGGCCAACCTGGCAACCAGCCTGGACGGGCAGTCGTGGGCGGCGGCGACGCTGGGCGGTGGCATCACCCACCCGCAGAAGCTGGCCTCGACAAAGAACCTGGTGATCTCACTGTCAGCCGCCGGCCTCACCGTCAGCACCGACGGGTCCACGTTCAGGCGCGCTGTCTACGAGAGCCCCACCGTTACCGTGAACGACCTCTGGGCGAACGACGAGATCGCCTTGGCGCTCACCAACGACACGACAGACGGCAAGCTGCGGGCGTCGCCGCTGTTCAGGATCTAGGGCAGACCGGCAGGCACACGGTCGAGCCTGCCCACGTCCCCCAGACGCACGCGGGGTCGGCGCTGTAGCAGTCGGAGGCGCCTTCGACCTCGCACAGCACGGAGTCGGATCCGTCGCACTCGATGCGCCCGCGCGGGCATTCGACTGGGCGCGGCCATGGGCCGTAGACGGCCACCCACCGGGCGCAGCCACCGGCGTCCACCCAGCCACCGTTGGTGTCCACGGCTAGAGCTCCAGCCGTTCCTGCCTCCTCGTGGATTCCGGCTCCTCCTGCGCCGGCTTCACCGCCCGGAATGCGCTCCACGGTACCACCGCAGGCCACCGTGAGACACGCGCACATCACTGCCTCCGCCACGATCCTCATCCCTGATCCTCCTCAGGGGAATCTAGCCACCGGGCGCCCGCCCGCAAGTGAGACCGCTACATGGCCGGAATTCTCGCGAATAGCTCCAGCAAGACGATGACCAGCGGCGCCACGTCCGCCGATGTCATCGTCACCGGGTACCTGCGCAACGAGCGCGTGACGCTCGGGGTGACGCCGGCCGGCTCCTCCTACGTCTGGGCGCTCGGGCTGCCGTCGGGGTCGAGTTCGGCGCGAGCGAAGTTGACGGAGACGACGGCGACGACGCCAGCGTTCACGCCAGACATCGGCGGCACGTACACCATCACGTGCCAGGTTAGCGGCGGCACCACGTACACGATGCGCCTGACGGCGCTCGATTCGGCCGTGAGCGAGCCAGCGGAAGCGCTGCGATTCACGCCGAGGGCCGACGCGCAGATCGCAACGCCAGCCGCGGGGGTCGCCGTCTACTTCTCGTCCACGCAGTCGTGCCTGTGCCTGAAGACGTCAACGGGCACGGTCCGCAAGTTCACGACCACCGCCGCCTGAGGGAACGATGACCAGCGCAGCTTTCACCATCAACGGTTCCGCTGTCCCGCAGACGACGGGGATCCCGGTCATCGCCGCCTACGGCTCAACGGTCACGCTCGCGCTCTCGTCGGTCGTCGGCGCCAACTCGATTCAGTGGGCAATCGCGGGCACGTCCGGGTCCACTGTGACGGCGCCGAACATCACGCGGGCGGGCTCTCCGCTCGGCGCCACGGCAACGTTCACGTTCGGAGCTGATCCAGGCGACGGTGGCGGGATGGCCTATGGCGTGCGGTGCCGGGTCACCGACGGCGCCGGCGTCACCTACGAGTCGCACGGGATGGTGGGGGCCGCGGACGTGGCTGGGTTCGTGCCCCTGGCGATCGGCGAAGACAACGGGTGGCGGCACGCGACCGCTGGGTGGCTACCGGCCATGAACCAGCGGTGGACGCGAGCCGGAGCAACGGCCCTCGCCCGCGCCTCCTACGACGCCACCATCCCCTCGACGGTGGTCACCGGCTCGACCCCGATCTGGTTCACGCTGACGCCATCGGTGCCCCTGGCGCTCGCGACGCTGCTGCCGGCTGAGGGGGTGCGAGCGATCCAGGTCGACCTCGGCGTCCTCGACCAGGCGACGAGCAAGCGCGACACTGTATCGATCCAGTTCCAAGTCGCGCGACTCGCAGCGTCCTACGAGCTCGCCGCGATCGACGGAGTCGGCACGGGCGTGGGCATGACGGTGAGCTGGGCGTCGCCGGACCTGGCCCTTGCGTGTGCAGCGGCGGCCGACCCAACTTACGGAGTGCTGGAAATGCAGGCCACGATCAGCGGAGCGAACATCCTCGTTCAGGCGAAGGTCATCGTAGCCAGCGCCCGCACCATCGTCGGCCGCGTCTACCACGGGGTGGCGCTGTGAGGTGCGGGCTCGGGGTAGGCGTCGGGATGGGCCGTCGCCAGCGCAGCCCCATCGCGCGCGGCCTGTCGCTGCTGAATGGCTCCGACACCCTCGGGTGGTGGGACATGCACGCGGCGGCGGCGGTGACGGCGCTGACGGTGACGGCTACTGCGGACGTCAGCACGTGGAGCAAGAGCGCGGGCGTCACCATCACGGCGGGAATCGCGGACGCGGACGGCGGGACGGCTGCGTATCGCGTGAGCGTCGCGGCGACCGGCGACCTCAACATCCGCGGTCCCAGCAACGCGAATTTCTACTCGGGATTCACCCGCACCAGCGTCAAGGTCAAGCCCGCCGCGTGGTCGTCGATGACGTACGTCCGGTGGGTGCAGTCGGTCTACGGAAAATCGTTCGTCAACATCCTGCGCGCCTCCGACGAGACCGTCACCCGCACTGAGACGCAGGTGTATTGCACGGCGGCGATCACCAACTACGGCGCAGACTGGATCGACCTAGGAAGCGGCTGGCGGACGCTGGAATTCGACGAGCTCTGCACGCACGTCAACGCGGCGATCGTGCGCCAGCAGCCGTCGCTGCTGTTCGCGGCGCCCGACGCCACGGCGCGCGATCTGGTGGACATCTACCAGGTCGTCCACACGCAGGAGCGCATCTCGGCCGTCGCCGATCGCAAGGGCGGAACTGCGCTCGTGCAGGCGGCGAACGACGCGCGCCACACGGTCATCCCTGGCGGATGGCTCGGACGGGACTGCGCGGTCGGCGTCGTAGATGGCGGCTCGAGCAGCACGTCGGCACGCGCGGTGGGCGCGGGGCCCTGGGCGGTGTTCGGCGTGCTGCAGCCCCTGCGCCCCGAGTTCGCGACGGCTGCGGATCCCGTCGTGACGATGACGGGAGCGACGGCTGCGGTCTCGCTCACGGTCACGGGTGGCACTGCGGTTGCTCGCGGCACCTACTCGTGGAGCTGGACGACGGACGCGGGCGTAACGACGACCGGCACGTTCGGAGGAATTCTCGCCGCGGTCCCGGTGGCGGTCGCGCTCGTGTACACCGGGAGCGTGCTGCGCCTCTACGTGGACGGCGCGCAGGTCGGGACGGACCAGGCCGTGAGCGGCACCGCGACGATCACCGGCGTCAACGTCCGCGGGCAGGCGTCGCAGGTCGCGTGGACCGCGTGGGTGGTGCGGCAGGGCGCGCACTCGGCGGACCAGGCTCGATGCGTGTCGCTCGCGCTGCGAAGCTACGCCAATCTGCCGGCGCGCTGGAGGCTCGTGCTCAAGAGTGGGCAGAGCAACTCCACCGACACGCAGCAATCCGTGGACCGTGCCTCGCTCGGGCGTCGGCTCGTGCTCGGACAGGCGCTCTCGCGTCGCGGGCTCGACGCGCTCTCCGCACTCTCGTACTGCCCGTGGTACCCGGCAACGTCCGTTTATTGGCATGTCTACGGCGACAAGCGGCAGCTATGGGGCGGCACCGGGCAGTCGTTCGTCGCTGCCGCCGTCGATGCCGCGGACTACGGCCTGTGCGTGATCGACATGGGCAAGGGCGGCGAAGCGATCTCGGCATGGCAGGCGGGCGGCGCGATGCGCACGCACACCGAGACGCAGTGGCCGCTCGCGGTCGCTGATTTCGGCACGACGCTCTGCGCTCTGGAGGGCATCGTCTGGAATCAGGGCGAGGCCGACGCCGCCTATTTCCCCGATGGGTATCAGGCGCGATTGACCGACGTGATCGGGTGGCTGCGCACGCTCGGAGGCAACGCGACAGCCTGGGTCGTGATCCAGAGGCTCAACGTCAACATCGCTGGCGGCGTCTTGCCCGAGGATCGCGACAAGATCATCGCAGCGCAGACGGCGTTTGTCGCCGCCGATGGGCACGCATACCTGGCTCAGGCCGACTTCGCGCCGCCGCAGTACACCACGCCGCATTACGAGCGGTGGGGTATCAGCGTCATGGGCCAGAACCAGTACCGCGCTCGCGTCGGACTCGCGCCGCCCGCGCCTTGAGGAGAGGACACAATGCAAACGATTCTCGACACCACCCAGCTCGTCGGCGTCATCGCCATCATCGTCTCGGGCGCGCTCACCGTGACGCGCCTGCTCCGTGTGCTCGAGCCCCTGCACGGATGGCTTCCTCCCAAGGCCCAATGGGCACCGGGCGCCATCTCGGGCGCCGCTGGCGTTCTGGCGGCGCGTCTGCCCAGCGTGACGGACTGGGTCGGGTTCGCCGAGGTCGTGCTCGAGGCGGCTGTACTGGCGGCGCTCGCGGCCGCGGCTGGGCTGCACGCGCCGGACGCTGCCTCGCCCAAGCCTCCCGTGCCCCCGACGCTCGTGCTCCTCGTGCTGCTCGTCGGCGTCGGGATTGCGGGGTGCGCGCCGACGCTGGAGCAGAGCCGGGACGTGGGGACCGTGCGTCTGACCCGCGACGTCGCCGCTGGGGAGCCGACCTACCGCGACTCGCGGCACTGCCAGCGCCTCGCGACCTCCGAGCGGTGGCTCCGCCGGGGTGCCGTGGGCGCGGCCGTCGTGGGCGGCGGAGGCGGACTCGCCACCATCCCGGTGGACGACAAGGCACGCCCCGCGGTCGCGGGCACCGCGGCGGGGTTCGCGCTCGCGGCTGGCGTTCGCGGCTGGCGTTCTCGAGGCCGAGCGGATCGAGGTTGCCCGGGACTGGGCGGAGGATTGCAGCCAGTGACGCCCGAGCAGGTCCAAGAACTACGCGACAAGGTGAAGCGAAACTCGGCCACGCTGGACGCCTGCCAACTGCACGATTTCCAACCCGAGGAGCCAGGCAAGATGTTCTCGAACCACCGGTGCACCAAGTGCGGGGGTACCGTCGATCTGAGTCGCGCGGTCTGGTACCAGAAGGGACTGTCGCACGGGAGGGCCAACCCGTGAACGGCGCACCGCAGCCGCGACTGGATCTCACGCTGCCGATCGCCATCTTCGGGCTCGCGATCGGGCTCGTGCTCGCCGCGCACTGCGCGGGGTGCGCGCCCGCTCCGGGTCCCGTCGGGCCCGAGCCGCCGATCACCCCGCCCGACCCCGCGAGTGTGACCCGCGCGGACTGCGACGCGGCGGAGGTGCAGCTGCGCGCGCTCGACTGCGGCGCCCCCGGGCCGCGCTGGGCGGACGGGTTCGGCGCCGAGTGCTGGTCGTCGGCTCGCGACGGCCAGGACTGGCACCCGAGGTGCATCGCCCGAGCTCCCTCGTGCGAGTCCGCGGACGCCCTGCGCCGGGTGGGGTGCGCGCCATGAATCACGACCGCGACTCCCCGCCTGTGCGTAGCTCGCGCCCCGCATTCACCGTGACGCATGGTCCAGCGCTCACACGGAACCAGCAGAAGGCCGCGCGCAAGGCGCGCAAGGCGAGCAAGGCCCAAAGAGGCCGGGGCCGTAGTCCACACGCGCGCGAGTGTGCGGGCTCTCTGTGCCCTGAGCTACTCGCGGCGGCCATGATTCCGACTTGGCTGGGGGTGCCATGATCCTCCGAAGCCGCGGGCTCGCGCGTCGCACGCGAGACGAGCACGATCACTTCCTCAAGCTCGGGCGTCTCTGGCGCGCTGCGGCCGAGCCCGTGTCCGTGTTCCGCCCCCGGGCGGTGCTACACGACCAGCTCGGCAAGCCCTCCTGCCTGCCGCAGTCCTACGCCCAGGGCATCGAGCCGATCACGGGCAAGCGCGTCTCGGCGGTCCGCTGGCACGAGGGTGCCCGCACGCTGCAGGGCATGGCCAACATCGCCGACGTGGGCACCCGGAGCGCGTTCGTCCTCGGCTGGGCGGACCGCCATGGCTGGGCCGACTACACGCCGGGAGAGGATGCGCGGGCCGAGCCGTTCGACACCGACGGCCTGGTCTACGACTCGATCGGCGAGGCCATGGCCGCGAGTCGCCGCGCCCACCGGCTCCTGCTGCACCAGGTGATCGACACGACCGCGAGCGTGGACGCGATCCGCCGTCAGATCGTGGCGGCGCTCAACGAGCCGGACACGTTCGTCCCGCTCGAGGGCGGCACCCGCGGGGACTTCGACCACCTCGAGCCGAACGCCATCGAGACGGGGAAGAACCGCGGCGGCGACGACCACGGGCACGCCGAACTCGCCTGCGGCTACGACGCCAAGCGCGACGCGCTTTTGGTGAAGGGATCCTGGGGCAACTGGACGTGGTGCACGCTGCCCGACGGGACCATCGCGCAGGGCTGCTACTGGTTCGCGCTGCCCGCCGTGCGCGGGCTCTGGGCCGCGGACGCGATTCGGGTGGTGCCATGATCGACGCCGCCGTTCGCCAGCGCATCCTCGAGGAGGCGCGCGCGTGCCTCGGCCTCGGCGGCCCCGAGCCGTGGGGGACCGAGGCGGGCGTCCACGGCGGAGCGTCTCCGGGCACGGGCTGGTGCGGCCTGTTCGCGCGCGCGGTGTGGCGCCGAGCGGGGCTTGTGGTGCCCGACTGGATCACCAGCGACGCGAACACGGGTCGGCTCCGAAAGACGACGGACCCGCAGCTTGGCGATCTGGTGTGCTGGCGTGGCAAGGCAGGCCACCAGAGCCTGTTCGTCAGGTTCGAGGGGCCGTCGATCATCGTCACGCTCGACGGCAACACGATCGGCAAGGACCGCGACGGCGCCGACTCGTTCTCGTGCGTGGCCGAGCGTCGTCGCGCACGAGCCGAAGCCCTCGCCTATTACTCGGCCCCGGTGGAGACATGCAGCCCAAAAGCGTGACGCCGGCGCCCGTTTTGGGCGTTGATCTCTCCGCCTACCAGCCCCCCGCCGCCGTGCAGTGGGATCGCCTGCGAGAACTCGGCTACTCGTTCGCGTACGTGCGCGGCGTGCGGACGGGCGACCAGATCGACGTCCACTGCGTCGAGCACGTCGAGCGGGCGCGCGCCGCTGGATTCCGGGTGGGACTCTACTCGTTCTTCGTGCCGGGGATTGACGCCACCTCGCAGGTGTCCACCTACCTCGGTGCGCACCACGCCTGCGGGATGCGACCCGGAGACCTCGCGCCGGCGCTCGACTTGGAGAGCCACTCAGGGGCGCCAGCGTCACCGGCGTGGGTCGAGCCAGCGGCGGAAATCCTGGCGCGCTGGCGGGAGCTATTTGGGGCCGCCGTCCGCTACCACAACGTCACCGACTGGCACGCGATAGGCTGCCCGGAGGCGCTCACCGCGTACCCGCTGTGGCTCGCCGACTACACGCCACCGGCGGACCTGCCGTGCGTGATCTGGCAGCAGCGCTCGGGCAAGATCGCTGGCTATGGCTCGGCGGTGCTCGACCAGAACGCGGCGCTCGGCGACCTGCCGGTGATCGGGGCGACGCAGCCGGAGCCCGCGCACGTCGAGCCGTCGTCGCTCGCGCAGGAGATCGCGATCCCGTGGCCGCAGTGGGACCGGGATGCGCACGATCGGCTCAAGACGGAGGCTGTCGCGCGCAACACGGAGCGTGAGCCGTGAGAGACGACGACCTCCCCGCCATCCGCCGCGCTGGCCTGCTGCCGGCCGTGCTCGCGGTCGAGGCGCTGCTGGCTGCGCAGGACACGGGCGACCCGCAGAGGTGGCGCCGTCTCACGCTGGCGCAGCTACTCGACCACGTGGACGGGCACGCGCGCTCGGTCGTCGAGTGGCCGTCCACCATCGACTCCGCCACCAGCCGCCCCGAGGCAGAGCACCTCGCAGCCCGGGCCCTGATGCTGGTCGCCAGCCTGGAGGGACAGCCCCGTGGATGACTACGACACCGACCCCGGAGCCTGGCCCGATGACTGACCACGAGACCGAGAGCAGCCGAGCGCCCACGGACCCGGCCCCGCCGCTCAGCGACGATACGCCCCCCGGCGGCAGAGCAGCCGTGCACCCGCCGCGGGTCGTGCTCGGGCCCGAGGCGCAGTCCGACCTGCTGGTGCGCCTGGTCCTCGGCGTCGAGGAGATGGGCCGGGAGGTGCGGGCCATGCGCGGCGACCTGCGGCTGGTGCTCGAGGAGGGGCGCGCCCATGCCGCCCGCCTGAGCGCGATCGAGGCCAGGGTCGCGGCGCTCCGGTGCCAGCAGTCCGGCGAGTGCCCTGGGGGCTGACGTGACCGGCGACCGCCCCTCCCGCGAGTACCGGATCGTCCACGAGGCGGGTACTGGTCTGCCAGTGCTCGAGCCGCTCACGGACCCGCCTCCGACGCGCGAGGTGGCGGCCCCGGCTCCCCCTGCCCCGAGCTACCCCCCATCGCGCCGAGCCGCGTCCTGGGCTGCCCTGGCGGCCGCAGTGCTCGGCTCGGGCGGCGTCGGCGCAGTCGTCCAGGCTGCCCGGGGGGACAGCGAGACGGCCCGCGCCGTCGCAGCTCTGACGGTCCAGGTCCAGACCCTCACCGGCCAGGTTACCCGGCTCGAAGCCGCCCAGGCGAAGACGGGCGAGGACGTGGCGCACCTCCGCGGCCAGCTCGAGCCCCTGGCCAACGTCCGCGGCAGGATCAGCGAGGCCGAGTCCCGGCTCCGGCAGCCGCCCGCGCCGGATGTGCGGGGGGCACTGAGGGCGCTCGACCAGCAGTAGCTACCCCCGCCGATTCGTCGGTGTCGGCCCCGTCGGCCAGAGTCGGCGGGGCCTGTCTACGTCTAGGGCCCGGCGGCCGCCCTGCGACACCGGGCCAGTAGCGCTGCCTGCTGCTGGATCCCGGCGTATGCCGCGGCTCTGCCGGCAGCGGTGAGGCGCACGCCGTCCTCGTGCACTCCGGGCTCGGACGGGATCGACTCGACGTACCCGAGCTCGCGGAGGTACCCCCACACGATCTGGTCGTAGCGCCCGAGCTCGGTCGGAGTGAGCCGAGAGCCGAGCCGCGTCGATAGCCGCCCGATCCCGCGTGCACACCACAGGTCCAGGAGCGCCCGAGCCGCCGGACCGCGCCGAACCTGAGCTCCGACGGAAAAAGCCCGCTCCTCGCCCTCCTGAGTGAGAGCGATCTCGTCGGGTCCGCCAGCGACGCCGAATTGGGGACGCACGGTCCAGAGCGCTGGGTCTGTGCTGCGGTAGTCCATCATCTCCTCGATTCTGAGCCCGGCTCCCTTGCGGGGGCCGGGCCCGTTGCATTTTGTGTCGGCTATCCGGGGGCAGTCGGACCCGCCGGCGCAGGGGGTTGGCCCGCGCGCCGCATGACGCACCTCCTCTCCGCGCAGGCGTAGACCTCAGACGCCTCTCGAGCCCGGGGCACCGGTTTTCCGGCGCCACCCGGGCGGGAGGGGGTGAGTGGGGTGGCCTCACACGTCGTACTCGGCGCGGTCGGCTCCGTCGTCGTCAGTATCCTCCGGCTCGTCGAGGTGGACGCGCCACTCGCTGCCGTCCTCGGTGCCCCAGTACTCGCTGCCGGCCGATCCAGTCTCGACCCAGTCGTCGCACTCGGCCATGAGTGCCTCGTGCAGCTCACGGCTGGCGGGGGCGTGCACGATTTCGTCCTGCTGGATGCTGCGGGCGATGAGCTTGCGCGCGGCCTCGGGCACCACCACGGACGCCGTCAGGTCCGACAGCTCGGGGCCGCACTCGACGTCGCCCACCTCGGCGTAGGCCGCGGCGCAGGCAGCCTCGGGGCTGGTGGCGTCGTACTCGCCGGCGCTCTCGTCGGTGCGGGTGTCGATCACGCGGTAGGTGCGGGTCTCGGTGGTCTGGGTCATGGTCTCTGGTCTCCTCTGACGCCTCGAGCCCCGGGGTCTCTCGACCTGCGGGGCGGGACAGGCGCCGGGGCCGTCACCCGATGCGCGTCACCTGGTGTCCGGCGGCGCGCCACACGCGCTCCCAGTGGTCGGCCTCGCGGGCCTTGACGGTCACGGTGCGGGTCCCGTAGCCGGCGCTGGGGCTGGTCACGAGGCGGAAGGTCACGGTCTGGGTGGCGCGGTTCGTCGTCGTCATGAGTGGTAGTATGCGTCCGTCCGTCGCCGGACGCAAGGAGTTTTCTCACTTGCCCTGTCGATTTCTCGAAATCGGCAGGGATCCCGCTGATTCCGCGGCTCCGAGCAACACCTGGCGCGCCCACTCGGACGTGGACGAGGCGTGGGCAGTCGCGGCCGCCCGGTCGAGGGAATGGCGCTCCACCTCGGTCAGGCGGAGCTCGATGCGGTGGGTCCGGGCGGCGGGGTCGAGGATGGGGCGGCGGGTCATCGTGGGGGCTCCTGGCGGGCCTGCCCCGGGGCTCTGGGCCTACCGGGGCGGGATGGGGGGATAGGATCGTCACCCGGAGCGACCAGCGCGATAATCCGTGGACGCGCGTACCCCGACCCGGACCGCGGTGTCACAGGAGTCGTCGTCGCGGCCCAGCACAGTCCCCGCCGGCAGCCATGCGTCACGGCCCCAAAAATCAACGGCCAGCGCTGGTCTGCCCGTCCACACATGGGTCGGAGTGGTACGGATGACGTGGATTATGCCGTCGATCTCAATCTCAGTGTCGTCGGTGGTCGTCGTTGCGGTCGTCATGTCCTATCTATACGTCCGGCAGCCGACGGACGCAAGGGGTGACGATACGTCAGGGATGCACTTTGTCCCGCGGGCCTGACACCGCCACCACCAGCGCCCGCGCGCAGTCGGAGACGATGCCATGCCCGACGGAGGGCACGACCCCGCGGCGTATCGCCCACCAGTCCTGGACGCCATCTCGGGAGCGGTAGACGCTGCCGACGATCCGCCGTCCGCGCAGCAGGTCCCACCAGTCAGCGCTGGTCAGTCGCCACCGCAGCCCCGTCGCCACCCGCTCCGGCTCCTCACACTCCCACGGCCAGCGCCACAGCCCGCACCCGGGGCACTGGGTCTGGCGGATGCCGGCGGCGATGTGCGCCTCGGCGAGTGCTCCCGCGTCGGTGTAGCGGAGACGGGGCGACGGGCGGCAGCGGGGGCAGGTCACGGGCTCGCCTCCTCGCACTCGGTCGGAGCCAGCTCGCGCCACGCGGCGAGCGTCACCCGCCGCGCGTCGAGTAGCCCGCCGTCCGCATCGACGACGCGGTAAAATACCTCTCCACAGTCCACCCCATCGACCAGGATGCGGCGACTGTGCAGGACGCCGCCCCGCTCCCGCAGCTCGTCTCCCTCGTGCGGATCGGTGCGCGGGTCGCGGCTCACGTCTCCACCCCCATCGCTGCCCGCACCTGCCGGCAGAGGGCATCGGCGAGCTCGAGGCGCACGTCGGGAGGGGGGTTGCTGACGCGCCGCACGGTTCGCCAGCGGTGACGTCTGGACGATCGGGTGTGCTCGACGCCGGAGACCCGCACCGAGTAGTCTCCGCAGCTGCCGACGATCGAGGCGGCCCACACGGTGCGTGAGATGCCTCCGGGTACCTCGCGCGTGACGCTGACGGGGGTGATGGGGTCAGGCATGGCGGGGCTCCCAGCGAGAGCAGCGCTCCTCGGGATTGCGGGGCATGCGACCCGTCCCACTAGAGCACCACCCTCGCGAGTAGTGCGCGCACCCGTCGCACCGCCGCCTCGACAGCGCCACGAGCTCCCGCACGCGGGGGATACACGTGCTCTTTTCCGGGATGGCCACATGCCCACGGTCCCGGTACCGGCACTCGCCGACGTTGGGCGAGTAAACGGGGGTGAACGCCGGGCACTCCCTCGAGCACCGCGGCTCCGGGCCCGATTCGTCGGGGCGGATGTTACTGGGCACGGAAGCGCCCCCTCCCTCGCGACACGAGCGCACGCTCGGGCAGCACGCTACCCAGCGCCTCCACTGGTACGCCGCGCTTCACCGTGCCCGCAGGCAGTCGCTTGGTGCCGATAATCGTCATGTGCCGCAGCCGGACCGTGGCGCGCTTCGGTCCGCGAGACAACACGTCCACCGGGTACGCGAACGTCCCGCACCAGCCCGATGTCAGCAGCCACGCTCGTTCACTCGCCTTCGCCATCGCTCTCCTCCTCATCCTGCGCGAGATGGTCGCGCTCCGGTGTTTCGACGTCGTATTCTGCGGGGCCGTCCGTGCAGTCCTCGCAGTCGATCGCCTCTCCGCCGTCGGCAGCGTCCGCCAGGATGTAGCCGCGCCCGTGGCAGGTGGGGCAGACAGCGAGCCTCACGGCCCCTCCCATCCCAGCGCCGTCGCCAGGTCTGTCCACTTGGCAGCCGCGGCCACCTCCCCGGCATCTTCGTCCATCGCCCGCAGGTGCGGGCGGCCCGCGCTCGGTACCGCCACCGCGATGCTGATCCAGCGGATTCGCTTCTCGCACCACCGGTCGACGTAATCACGCGCCCGGAGCTCGCGGCGGGCGAGGTCGCGGTCGCGTTCGATCTGCTCCCAGTAGCGCTGCGCTGCCGAGGGAGTGACGCCGTCCGGGTCTCCTCCGCACTCGAGCCCGGAGGCGGACTTCCAAGCCTCGATCTCCTCCAGCAGTTCCGCAACCCGCATCACCTCGGCGTGGGAAGACTCCGTGATTTCTCGCGCGGCCGCTCGTAGTAGGCGTATCTCGGCCGCGTCGGACCACATGGGCTCTCCGCTCGGCCGCAGTGAGCGCCATCCACGCAGAGTCTCTCCGATGGCGTCCAGGTACCGCACGTGTCGCGCCCTCGCCTCATCCCGTTCCCGTCGCAGCCTCGCGCAGGCGTGGCGGGCGGCGGCGCGGATGCGGAGAGGGGTCCAGCCAGCGCAATACCAGTAATTGATCGCGTGCACGACGGCGCGATCGACGGCGTCTTTGACTCGAGCGCCATTCATTCGCAGAAACACCCTCGGCCACGGATTCCTCCACCGCATCACACGTGGCCTCCTTCGAGGATGTCCGCGACCGCGAGCGCCCGGTCGCCCCATTCCGACCACCGGCCTCCCGCCGCCTCCAGTGCCCGCTGGACGCGCGATCGATACTCGTTACGCTCTGCCATGAGGCTATCGATCAGCCGGCGCGAGAAGTTCCGCGGGGCCACCGTGGCCGTGACCCGGATCACAGTGCGTCCGTCGTGGTAGTTCTGCACCTCGATCACGGACTCTGACGGGAGTAGCCCGGTCTCCGCGAGCCATGCCTCGACCAGCTTCTCCTCGTTCGCGCGGATGAACGCGAGGCGCTTTTCTGCGGCGGCCCGCAACGTATCGCAGAGATCCATCACACGTGCCCTCCCCGTCGAGCGAGGTCGTCGGCGGTGAGGGCGTCGCGGGCGAGCACCTCGGCCGACGGGGCGCCGTTGCGTAGTCGAGGCCGGTTCGCGATCAGTTCCAGCGCGCTCCGCAGCGCGGCGATTCGGTCGAGTGGGGTCATCGTTTGTCACCGAACTTTCGTGCGAGCCGGTTGTATTCGGACCATTCTGGATCGAGCTCACGACTCGCCCGCAAAGCGAACTCGCGCAGAGATTCAGGCACGCGCCCAGCAAGACCGGCCTCCCAGGCGTTCACGATCTCGCGTAGTCGAGACGCCCCTCCGTCGTCGTGACGCCCGTCAAAACCAGCATTCTCGGCCGCGACGTTGGCCGAACTGCGAGCGAGTTCAATGGTGCGCTTCTGCTCGTCGGTCATCGTAATCACTCCGTGTACATCCGGCACAGGACGTGGATCCCGTACACGCCCGCGACGAGCGCGAGCAGCATCTGCACGTGGTCCCAGGTCATTCGTCGTCTCCCATGGCGTCGAGTTCGGATTCTTCCCTGTCCTGGAAGTACCTGGAGTCAGCCTCGGACTCGGTCCCTTTCCAGAGCCTAACCACTGCCTGGCCCCGCTCGCGAGCGACAGCGGCACACCTGCCCCGCTTCTCGGCCATGATCTGGATCCTCGCCGTCAGCGCCGCCACGAGCCCGATCACGTCCTCCGGCGTGGCGCGGGCGGGGTCGAGTTGGAGTGATGAGCACAGGTCACGGTGGTAGATGGCGAACGCCGACGCCATCGCCATCAGCTCCTGCTCCCTCAGCAGATTCACCGCCGCCGTCGGGTCGCTGACCTCAGCCAACACCCCCGCCCGCTCCTCATCCGGCAGCGCTCGCAGCGCGGCGGTGAGGTCGGCGGGGGTTGCCGCATCGAATCGTTCGTCGCACCCGCTGCCATCGTACACCCAGAGCTTTCTCGACATGATGTCTCCTCGTCGGATCGGCAGTAGAGGACGCTACGCCTCCACGCCGTAGTGGAGCTCGGGGTCGCGCTCGCACTCGGCCGGAGTCCAGGCCGTCGCCTGCCATTTGCGGGCGGCCTGGGCCGTGCGCAGATCCTCGTGCACGGGCTCGAGGTAGTCGGGGGAGGTGCCGTCCTGCAGCTTCGGGGAGCGTTTGCGCAGCCAGCGATTCTGGCCAGCGACGAGCAAGGCGTAGCCGAGCCCAGTGCCCGGGTCCGTCCACTCGTCCACCACGGTCGCGCCGAGCATCTCGGTGACCAGGGCCCACCCGTGGCGCTCGCCGAACACCCGCCGATGCTCGGTGGGGAGCGAGCGATACTCGTCGGCGGTGTAGGACTCGGGGCGCGTGAGCAGCCGCTCGGTAGCGCGCGTGCCGTGCCAGTACCACTGCGCCCAGCCGTCCTGCCAGGCGATGGCCGGCGCACCGGCGCAGTGCGGGCGCGCTCGGTCGTCACGTTGGATCGTGATCGGGAAGTCACTCACGATGGCGAAGCGCGCGTGCAGGTAGCGAGGCCCACCGTGGATGGCTGCCTGCTCGTAGTGACGCCACGCCGGGTAGGTGGGGAGGTCGAGCCCAACAACGCGATCGAAGAACGACAGAAACGAGCACCACCCAGCCCACTGATTGCCGCCGTTCTTCATCCGGTACCAGTACCGGACGCAATCGAGGAGGAACCTTACAACGCGATCGTAGGTCGCGGCTCTGGTCGCGGCGTAGGTCGCGTCGTCGGTCGCGTCGTCGGTCGCGGCGTCGGTCGCGGCTCTGGTCGCGGCGTAGGTCGCGGCGTCGGTCGCGGCGTC
>JAEHJW020000377.1_pt1 | contig 69536 bp, 89 predicted proteins | sample 9271431 | NCBI WGS metagenome assembly JAEHJW02 | reverse complement strand
TAGAGACGTAAAACCTTTGAGTGCAGACTGGCACGCAAAGAGGGTTGCACACTTTGTCCTCAATGATTGGGATGGCACAATAGAGGTTGATATTGGAGTGCCCTCACTGCAAGCATACTCTTCTTGGCCGGTGCAGGATGGCAATCACCGTTTAGCTGCGGCAATTTTTAAGGGCACCAAAAAGGTACCAATTGCTTTTTCTGGTTCGATAGACTATGCTGAAAAGATTTTTGGTAAGGCATTTACTAAACAATTGGAGATTCAAAATGCGCAGCTTGACGTGACAAGAAGTTGACCCCTTTTGCATGAGCAACGGATGGAAATAAAATGAGTAACCTAACACAGCAAGAAATCGAATCTTTGTTTGATCGGGCAAAGAAGGGAGACATTACGGTTCTACAAGACCCTAACGTTAGTGGCGTTCCTGACTCCTACGGAGAGACACCTTTGCACTACGCAGCAGGGAAACTCAAAGAAGCTATCGACCACCCTGACGTGAGTAAGGTTAAAAATGTAGACGATAATACCCCACTTCATTTTGCGGCTAGCTTTTTTGAATACTCTCTTCAGCACCCCGATGTGTCTAAGGTCAAAAATAAATGGGGCGTCACCCCGCTTCACCATGCAGCATTAAAGTTTAATAAAGCTATTGAACACCCCGATTTTGATAAGGTTAAAGATGAAGATGGTGACACTCCTAAAGATTGGAGCATGAAATGAGTACATCTGAAAACAGTTACATACAGGTTGTGCCCGACCATTGTGATCTTATCGTGTGGCGCAACACATACTACCACTTACCGCTATGTAAGTTAGAGCCTAAACTAATACACATGGAAGGAAGCGGGAGTCCACTTATGAAAGCAAAGCTGAAACTGGCCGGGTGGATTGACAATCATGGAATTGTTTATAAGGTTAATCAGTGGTCGCCAGCAGACCCTACTTTGCTTGATGACCATGAAACCGACTGGCAGCCGCTTTTTACTATGGATAGCGTAGAACTGCAAAGAAATACAGGTTGGTATGTTTCAAGCGCTGGTGTTGTACACAGCGCAGACGGTAAATGCAGGATAACCTGTGAAACTGAGCAGTCGGATATTGCTATTGTCAAAACACTGGGAGAAGATGTTGCTTTCGCGCTGAATACTATGAAGGCAGCAGTTCAGGAAATTAAACGGCTACAGTTAGAAAATGCAAAGCAGTCAGAAAAGTTGGACAAAATTGCAAACGTTATGGGGAACAGGGATAGGTAATGAACCATGCAGCTTTCAAATTACAGCCTTTAACAACTAGAGAATAAAAATGAGCAATCTATCACCGAAAGAAATTGAATCTCTTTTTGAGCGTGCAAAGAACGGTGACGTTACGGTTCTGAAAGACCCGGATGTGAGCGAGGTTATAAATAAGTGTGGTGAGACCCCTCTGCATTACGCGGCTCTAAACTTTAAGAAAGCCCTGAAGCACCCTGATGTGAGTAAGGTTAAAAATAATCTAGGGGCTACTCCTTTGCATAACGCGGCAACAACGTTCAAAAAAGCGTTGCAACATCCTGACGTTTCTCTAGCCAGAGACAATTGGAATGACACGCCTCTTCATTGGGCAGCAAGACACTTTAAGAGTGCGCTAAAACACCCTGATGTTTCTACGGTGACAAATAATAAAGGGGAAACCCCTTTGCACTATGCTGCCAAGGTTTTTAAGAAAACGTTACAACACCCTGATGCTAATAAGGTGAAAGACAGCAGTGGAAAAACTCCTCTGGACTATGCAATACAAAAGTTAATTGCGTGAGTACTTTATTAAGGCGCCGCTTTTTACACATTTCGTAAAAACCCAATCGTGTAAATATAAGCTGCAGTCTATTAACACCATGTTTAACGGCGCGATGTGGAACATGCAGCAGAACATTCAGCAAGCGGTAGAAAGCATTCAAGCACGAGGCATGTAACTTAACTCTCACTCAACTAAGGAATACCAATGGAAATGAAGACCAAGACTGTATGCATATACCACGCAAACTGTCTAGACGGTTTTGCATCTGCCTATATTGTTCACTCTGTACTGCCGGACGCAGAGTTTGTTCCCGGAGTTTATGGCAATGACCCGCCTGATGTTGCCGGTGCTCTTGTCTACATCGTGGATTTTTCTTACCCGCGAGACGTGTTACTGCGAATGGCGGAGCGGGCAAGCCGCATTGTGATTCTAGACCATCACAAGACGGCGAAAATAAACCTTGTAAATTTACCGGACAACGTTGAGGTTGTATTCGACATGGATAAGTCTGGTGCTAGACTGACTTGGGAATACTTCTTACCGAACAATCTTGTACCCAAATGGGTTTATCAAGTTGAAGATCGAGATTTGTGGCGTTTTGCCTTACCGGGAACCAGAGAAGTAACTGCTGCTTTGTTTTCTTACCCTTATGACTTTGACGTGTGGGCAGAAGTTACACGACAGCCGTATTACCTTTTAGCTGAAGCCGGGGAACATCTCTTGCGCGACCACGATCAAGAGGTTAAGAAACTTTTGACTCACGCTAGATTTATGCGTATAGGCGGAATAGAAGTTCCCGTGGTTAACACTATTAAAAAGTATGCGTCTGACGTTGGGAGTCTACTATCTATTGATAAACCCTTTGCTGCTACGTATTTTGACACTGGAAACATACGTGAGTTTAGCCTGCGTTCGTCCCCGGACGGCGTAGACGTTTCCTTGGTTGCAGAAATGTACGGTGGAGGTGGTCACAAACATGCATCTGGCTTTCGTATATCAATAGCTGAAGCACAAAAACTGGAGTTGTGATGAACTTTTATTCTCAAAGTAACGGAGTGCCTTTTTCCATACCGAGCCAATCAAATTTCGTGTCTTTTCATGGACAAGACGGAAAGGAAACTGGAAGGTTAACTTTTACTGATGGCGTAATGCACTTTGAAGGGAACGCTGATGCATCAACAAAGATATTCTTAGATGAACTGGTACATCTTTTTAACGAGCCTTGCATTAAGTATGCAACCCTATCAGCACGGATTCGAGATTTGCTGCATTTGCTAGAGTACGCTCAGATCAGTTGTCCTTCTCCAGGCGACTTAGAGCAAGCAGAAAAGCTGATTGCACACATTAAGACCAGTTTGGGTTGACATAGGTTACTCAGATGAAACCGTCAGAAAAGAGAGCATTAGAGTCTAGTTGGGAGAAGCTGTTAAAGCGGCACAGCAAGCCCTTGGAAAAGGGTGCCAAATATAACGGCTTACCTTCTACAGAAGTTGTTGTGACTGCTCCAATGCCATACCGCCGAACTTCCGTACTGGACAATGCTCCTTCATTGGTATTAAAGGATGCAACCTTCACATTTTCCAAAAGGGATTCCCCTAGCTTGCAGGAAGCAAAACAGCTATGGAAGACAAGAGTAGGGCAAGCCTATCATAAGGGTGGTTTGCAGCTACTCACTAATATGGACGTTGAAGAACAGAAAACAGGTGCACACAGACGGAGAAGTTAATTGAGAGCTAACGCCGAAAATGTTGTGTTAAGGGAGCGTATATTGGAGACGTTGAAAAATGGCCCTTTGGACATTCCACAGTTACGCTCACTAGTAAAGAATGACCGTATAACCATTTATAACCAATTGCGTAGTCTGCTACGTGAGCATAAGGTTATTAGTTTACCAAACCATTACTGGGCATTAAAATGAAACCTGAATGCAAATACTTGTCCTTGGGCATTATTTCGAGTATTGCTACCTCTGTTCATATGGAAACAGGGGATTTAGTAGACGCCATCGTAAATAACAAGCGGCTGCTAGTAGCTTCCTCAGATAACTCCTTGACTCTTCAAGTACGCGACCTATACGATATTTGGGGCCAACTCAAGGATATAAAAGATATGGATAAATCTAGGGCGGATACGTTTGAAGCGCTTTTGCGTTCGGTTGTTCCTTGGAGGTAAAAATCATGTGGACTCATTTTTGTTCTGTAGATCAAGCAAAGATTTCTGTAGGCGACGGAGAACAATGCAACTGGTGCGGCTTGATGCAGCCGCATGCTTGGAAAAAGCATTGGCGACAAAACAAAAATCTTCCTCTCGGTAGAACTATCGAACAGCTAATGGAAGCTCCGCAAGGTGGCACTTTTGTTTGGCATTCTGCTGATGTACGTCTTGTTAAACGAATGGCTCTATTTGCTGGTCGTCCTGATTTGACCATTATTGGAGGGGACGAATTCATTAACCTTATGAAAAGAAATTCTGGTGATAGGTCTAAATACGTAGTAGACCATTACGCCGCCAGTAGAATTAACAGTCTGCTTTTAGAGTGGGAGCGTAGACATCACGTCAAATACAGAGAATTCTTGGAGCGCGTTTATTACCCCATTAGTAGAACGAGTTCGTAGAAACAGGCAGAGCAGTTAAGACTCATAAATTTGACGCAACTGAATCCGGGTTCATTTCTTGAGGAAACCTTAATGCAGTTACTAACAGCAGCTACCAAAGATGAAAGCTCGGAAGAGCTATATACAGGAGAAGACCCGTACCTGTTACTTGGTTTGACTGGGGAGCGCTATGTCTACACTTCAAAGGACATAAAAATAGCGTACAGGAAAATGGCAATGAAGCATCATCCTGATCGCGGTGGGAACAAGGACGTTTTTGCCAAAATAACTGGTGCCTACGAACTATTATCTAACAGCGTCAGGAGAAAGCGTTTTGACGAAACGGGCTTTTGGGGAGTTACGCCTGAAATGCTTGAGCAACAAGCGCTTGGGAAACTAACTCAGCTATTTTCACAGGTACTTGATTCCTTTGTCTCACAACTGAACACCAATCTTGACTACTGTAACCCAGTAACCGAAGTAGAAACGATGCTTCATCGGGAAGAAGCCTCTATTATGGAAAGACTTCAGCATATAAAAGTGGGCACGAATCGGTACAAAACCGTTATTAAAAGGTTAAAGTCCAAGCGAAAAGTCAATCCAGTTATCTCCTTAATGGAAAGCCGAATACAAAATTTTATCCAAGCCCGAGAGAATCTTAGCAACGAGCTACAGGTTGTTCGTGAAGCTAAAAAACAAGTTAAGGATTATAGTTACGAAACCGAGTCTGCGGCACATATTTTTATCAATTTTTAAAGGTTCAGCAAAATCTGCACGATCCAAGCATTTTTAACCTACTTAGTAAAGAGGACTTATCATGGATACCAGTACCCAGTTAACCCAAGAACAGGGAGATTATTAACAAGGCTGCAACCGCTTCCGTCCAAAATTTGGCATGGTCATTAGTAGCCGCAACTACTGTGGGAGTTGCGGTAGGCGCTGCTGCTGGATTTGCGATAGGAAGCTATCGCAACTCGCAGAAGATGCATAAAGCGGTTGAATTCGCGTATGACAAAGGCTGGCAAGATTCTGTCGAATTTATTCTCACAATGTAAATGTTCTGTAACTAAGACTGAAGCGTGCCAACTGCCCAAAAACCGCTACCGCCTATTTTGGGCGTCTAAGTCTGAGTACCCACAATACGCACGGTTGTTTTTAGATGATGGAGGTTCAAATGAACATGCATAAGGACGTGACGGTTTTTATGGCCGATGTTTTTCTATCTGACTTGTCACGCGGAAAGTCTTCGGTAATGGTCTTACCCGTCACCGCAGATATACAGGACAACAAAGTTGTCACCTGTTTAGTCAAAAAGCCAGCTAGCTTAACTAGATCAATGGTTGGCGTAAGCTACACCTTAGACCAAACACCGCAGGACTACTTCCCTGTATTTGCACTTACGGAAAAAGAGTGCTGGCTAAAGGTATATAATGTGTTGAATTCAATGATTTTTAATCTAGCGAAGGAACGCACGCGCGCATTAGACTGTGCATGGTGCGTGGCGTAGCCAACTTTCAGCTAGGCCTTCTTACTGAAAGAAAATATGAAAGTCCATTTATTACCCACGGAGTTTTCTGGAGCACCTGACGTTACCGCAATGTTGCAAGCGTTCTACTCTCGCTCCCTGATGCCCATTGAGCAGCGTCTTACCGATCTTGGCTCGGACATGTCCAGTGTGCGTAAGGCTCTTCGCAGCTATTACATTGGTTATGGGCATCGCAGTATCGGTCAATGCGGCACAACTACTTTGTTTATTGAAGACGTGCCTTTCTACGTTGCCAAAGCAATTCAGCATCACGCTTTATACAACGGACAGGAAGCATCCACCCGCTATATCGACTTTTCACAGCGCAAGTCAACAAATGAACCCAGTGCAGCGCCTTGGTTTGACTTGTACGACAGAGTACTGTCGATTTTTAAGCAGGCAGCCGCTACTGCTCTAGGACTATCCGGTAAAGAATTGTCCAAACAGGAAAATAACGCAGTAAATGCTTGGGCTTTTGACCGTGCTCGCGGTTGGTTGCCTAGCAATGCGTTGACTAGTCTTAGCTGGCACACCACATTCGACAATCTGAACAACCATTTAAGAACAATGTACCTGTCGTCTGACCAGCTCATTGTTGACGCAGCGGTAGCTATTCATAATGTAGCAGCAAAGGCATACCCTGATGCGGTAGTTGATCTGCACTATTCTGGAGAGGAGAGTGCATTAAACTATAAGAGTCCTGTTGGTCTTTCTGCTTGGTTAGATACAGGCTGCTCACGTACTGAGGATTTGGGTATTTTTCATCTTAATAAATCTCCACATATTACTCCTTATTTAATACAGGAGGCAGCGAACTCTCGGACGCCGGTTAGCTATTCACAGCATCCCATTCTCACGCAGACTGGGTTTATTTTTGAAACCTTCACCGGAGCACTAGACTATGGCGCTTGGCGAGAGCTTTCAAGACACCGCACGCTGCAAATGGATTTTATTAAACCTCTGATTACTTTGCACAAGTGGTACAAGGAACAACTATACGACGCTGCTCCCTATGCAACCATCGGAGAAGCGGATTCAATTCTATACGCTACGGCCGCTTTAGAGACGGATGACGAAAACATCGCCCCCTTAGGTGGTGAAGTTCAATTCTCTATGTGGGGTAGTCTTGCGGCTCTTCTGTACGTTATGGAGTTGCGTTCAGGTAAAACAGTTCATCCTATTTTGCGGAGTTTTACCAAAGACATTGCTCATATTCTGCACGGCCTTAACATTCCTAATCATATTGATACTAGCCAGATTCAAGAGGGTGAATTCCTACGTCGGGGTAAACAAACAATCGAAAAGGACTTGCTGTGAGTAGCCTAGACTTTACAGTAATCAAAAACTCGGATCAAGTCAAAAATGAACAGGTAATCTCCGCATTAGAGACACTACTTGAGGAGGCAAAACAAAATGGGTGGACTCAGTTTGTTTTAGTCGCTACAGACTCCGACTATGGTACCTATCATCGGTGGACGGACTGTGATGCGTACTCGATAATCGGAGCATTGGAGTCAGCAAAGCACAAGCTTTTATTGGATTTAGGCAATGAAAACTGAAGACGAACGCATAACGGTTGACGCTAACGCATTGCGTCAAATTCTAGTAGCTCTAAACGGGCCTTCTTACCATATTGCTGAACTGCAAGTCACTAGGGGTCTAAGCAAGATTCTTGACTCCTTGGATGTAAACCCCATTGACAAGTTGACCGACGAGTTTAATGCCTGGGTAGCCAGCAAAAATTCAGAGGGGGCCATGTGACTACCGTATATTTAGACCTTGATGGAGTCTTTGCAGATTTTGACTATGGTGTGTATAGAGCGTGCGGTCAACTCCCTAGCCAATTAGAAGCTAATGCCATGTGGTCAGTTGTTTCCAAGGTACCGGGCTTTTATCGAAATTTACCAAAAACCGAATACGCGGCACGTCTTTATTGGGCAATCTCCAAGATGGCTTTTCATTATAAGGCAGACGTTAAAGTCCTAACTGCGTTACCGAGAACATCTACATACCCTACTGCAAGGGAAGAAAAACAGCAGTGGGTGTATGAAAATCTCGGTAAATTGGAGGTTTTATCAACGGTTGGGTCTGCTAACAAGTGGAAGTACGCAACATTAGGAGGTATACTAATAGACGATAAGCCCGATAACATAAATGACTGGCTAGATAAACCTAACTTCTTGACAAAAGCGGTGCTGCATGACCCGGCCCATTGGAACAAAACAATCACGTATCTACAGGAACTATTATGAAAAACCTTGATCTTGCGCAACACTACATGGACGCTAAAACTCAACTTGATGCTGCGTACAATAGCGCTATTGAACCTAACGGCTTGAATAAAGCCCGTGAGTTTGCAGAAAATGCAATTGCCCAGGCTACCGAGTTGCTTATCAGTATTGATACGGAGATCGCATCCGAGAGACACTCTGAAACGCCGAATTTAGATGCCGTCTTGGAAAAGTACAATAAGGTTGTAAGTGTAACTCTAACACCAGGAGACTGTAATGACTGGGAAATTGCAATTATCGCAATGAATGAAATGTACAAGTTGCCTGTGAACCACACTCCAACTCTTGCTGTAGGAGAAGACGCAGCATTGCGTCTAAAAAAATTCATCACCACGCTTCTAAAGGAAATTGACGAAGGGGACCTCATTAAGGATGACCTGGAACGCGATGACGAAGAAATGCTGTCTGATGAAGAAATCACGAAAAAGCAGCTTGGCATTTTGACTGACTTGGCCGACTGGTTTGCAGACATTATTGTGTACTGCATGTCAGAGGCTCGCAAGTTCGGCATTCCGTTGGATAAAGTCATGCAATGCGTGATGGGTTCTAATTTCACAAAGCTGGGCGCTGATGGCAAACCTATTTATGACGAAAATGGCAAATTTCTAAAGGGGCCAAATTTCGTACCGCCGGAGGCAGCAATTAAGGAACTGCTACGCTAAAAATTGGAGAAACGGGTGGAAAAATCAATAACTCTGGCACTTGATCCTATGGCAATACACCAAGCATCTTCGTTAAAGTCCTTTATTGAAGGTGAATTTCCAAAAGTCAGGGCACAACTGTTTGTATCACCCTTTCTCCAATTTTCTCCTACGTACTTGACTTTAACAAGCAGTGATTCAAGTGACATTCTGGAAGCTGCTAACCTGTTTGGGATTGCTGTGGACGTTTCTGATCTTGAACAGGTACACTAACCCTGGAAAAACAATGGAAACACCGGATTTTAGCAAGATTCACTGGCATGCTCCAGGTATTGGTGAAGTGCATAGTGCTTGCCACAAGTGGAGTATTCTATGCTGTGTGGAAAGTCCTGAAGGAGAGGACATTTTTAACGATGCTTTGGCAGCATACGTAATGAAAGCCCTAAATGCACGTGTCGTCAGCGCGTAATAAAGCAGGAGAATCTTGATGCTAATAACACTAGAAGGTATAAACGGTGCTGGTAAAACTACCCTAATGCCGTATATTGCAAAAGCGTTGGAAGAACACTTTGAAATGCCAGTTATCCTAACTAGGGAGCCTGGCGGTAGTACTTCAATTGGTGCTGAAATCAGAAAGCTGATTTTTTCAAACCCAAGTCTAGAAAAGTCGGCACAGTTGGCGCTTTTTTACGCAGACCGCTATGCCCATATTTCCGAGGTTATTAAACCAGCGCTTAACATGGGAAAGATTGTGCTTTGCGACAGATACATTCACTCCACATTTGCTTTTCAAGGTGCCAACTTTCCAGTTGAAGACTTGATGGACTATGCAAAGCAACATTTTGTCCTGCCCACGGCCACATTCTATTTTAACCTTCCACTTTCTGTAGCTGAGGAGCGGTTAAAATCCAAGAGCAACAACCATTTTGATGCATGGGATGTTAATATGCAGGCTCAACGCATCTATTCCAGTTTTTCTAACCGCTCTATTCCTGCCGTTAAATGGATAGTTGTTGATGCTAGTAAGACGTATGAAGAAACCCTGTCTCAAGTAGTACAAGGCATAAAGACCCTGCCCAAGCCAAAATTCATTACAGCAACCATGCGGAGCCGAATTTTGCGATGACTGAGCACCTGTATACCATATTTGCAACTCTGTGGTTTCTGTATCAGAGCACTTTAGGCGTATTTCATGTGCTACATAATCCGCACGATAAACACGGTACAGCTTACTTCTTGCTGTACGCAGTGTTTGCTTGGTGCGGTTTACTGGTACTGTTCCATCTACAGCTATAGGTACTTAAAATGGAAAGCTGTTTTCAAACCAACTCTAGCATGCTAGCAGAAGTTAACAAGCTGACTGCTGAATACGCGAACCAGCTTGCAACCGCCTCCAATCTTGAAAGACTGATTAACGATGCTACCAAGTTGCGCGAACGTATACTGGAGTCACGTCCAGACCTGCACGCAGCAGTCCCAGTTACACTTCAAGGGTCTGCAGGGCATTTTCACTTGCTTCTTGGGCTTGACTTCCCTAGTACGTGTAAAGTAGATACGCATAAGACGAACACGCGCCTTAACACAATTCGTTTGCGCAAGTTGGAGAAAACGTACCTTCCACTTCTGTCAAAACCGCTTGCGTCGATATGGGGCACTTTGTCAAAAAGCCAAAAGTATACAGCCTTATGCACAATGGACATGGAGCAAAAATGAACTACGAGTTACAGGCAGAATTGAATAAAGAGCATCTTGTAAATCCGGTTGCGGGGGACTACTGGCATGAGATGTTTTCACCATATTTTCTAGTCATGAAGAACCTGGGTAACGGGGAACTCGTCATTTGTGACTCCATCATTGACTATACGGAAGGATGGGCTTTTAACATTTATGAAGCTAGAACTATCAAACACGAAGACTTGGCGGCCTGGGTGACATACCAAAGAATTGATGGATTTGTTGCTGACGTAATGATTAGCAAGAAGCGCCATAGTCTATTAGATAGCTGGCAAGACGCTGGTGAGCCTAGAAATAACCCTATGGGGTGCCCACCAGAAATCAGAAAGACTACCAGAATTTTTAGCGTGCTTACCTGCCCTTCTGTAACTCCCGGAATTCTTATAAACCCAACTAGCCAACGCTGCTTGCTTGGGCTAAAGCTAATTGAGCCTACAAACGATGTGTTCCGCTTTAGGATTACACAACTTGGTAGGGAATACTGCGCGAACGTCGGATTAGAGTATGAGACACAGCACACGCATAAAGAATGAACACCTAGAGTATCTGAAAAAATCTATCGCAAATGCGCTTAACGGAGTAGCTGGGCCGCTAGATAAAGCCTATGTAGAAAAGATTGAGAGAAACATTCAGAATTATTTGGGCGATCTTAGAAACCAAGGATTAGTGCCCACTAACAAATCTAGCGTTTATACCTGGGTTGTGCATTCTTGGAAAATGACCAAACATGGTTCCGTCATTGTACGTGACCGCTCTGGAGAGTATACAGCGACTTTTTCCTACTCAAGATACGCGCCTAGACGAAAGACACGGGAGAGAATAAGAAAGCGGGTAAATTCAAAAAGCTGGTTAATGGGAACCCTTGCAGTTTACCCAGTACAACCAACAGGGTTCATTACCTTAAACATTACAGTGTGAGACGATCATGGCGAACTTAATTGATGACTTTCAACCCGATGGCAAAGATGCAGTTGAAGACCCAGAGACATTGAAAAGTGATATTCATGGTCTGGTGCAGATAACCTTACGTTTAGACGCTTTTCATTATTCAGAATTGGTAAGAGAAGCAAAAGTCACTCGTACTCCTTTTAGGCAAATTGTCAGCGATCTAATCGAAGAACACCTAAAAGCATCGGATTCAGAACCGGACAACAGCAGGAATGCATTAAACAATCGTTTATCCAATGCGGATTTGAACGCTGCTCTGGATACAGCCTTGAAACATTGGAGCAAAAATGAACCTTGGAGCCGAGGCAGTCTCATCCCCACCAACAACTTGAAGGGAAGAAAATGGAAACTTTTAGAGCGGTAAAGTTAAGGCTCTATCCTAACGAAGATCAGGGAATCCTTTTACGAAAACACGTTGGAGCGTGTAGGTTCATTTTCAATTATTTTCTGGGTAAAAAGATTAAGCACTACAAGAAGACCGGAAAGTCTTTGAGTTACAATGAAACCTCAAAACAAATGACGCTCTTGAAGGGGAGGAAACAGTTTGATTGGTTAAATGAGATTTCCTACAATGCACTGCAGCAGTCCTTAAGGAACCTGGATACTGCTTATCAGAATTTCTTCAAACAGGGCAGAGGATTCCCCAATTTCAAAAAGAGGGGAATTCGGGATGCGTTTAGAATTCAAAACGGTAACATTTCTTCTGCCAGTCCTTTTGGTTCCTTAAGGTTATTAGACAGTAACCATCTTCAACTACCCCTTATCGGAAGCGTAAAATTAAGGGGTTCCTTAGAACGATTAAATGGTAGACTTATTAGGCAAGCTTGTGGAGTTTGTCGATCTTGAACCAGAACTGCATCCGATAAAACGCGATGATCTTATGGAACAAGGTTGCATACTTCTATCTGTGACGCCGCTTTATACGGCTACTCAACTAGTTTCTCTTAAATGAGAAACCTATAATTTACTATGTACGCCATGTCCCCGCAAATAAAGACTGCTACCAAAGAGCATAGTCCAGAAGAATTAAAAACCGAGTATTTGGAAAACCTTGCAAATTTACTGCACCGCGAATTTTACGGTATGTCAATTACACCGGCGATGAAAGACCAAGCTGTGCTAGTAATAGAGAGATACCGAGTAAACTTTTTGGCGCAACACTGTCATAGTGACTTGGTGGCTTATGGTGAGGTGCAAGTAAATTTCGACAAGGGTATGCTTAATGTTATTTCGGCGGGGATATTGACACGCAAAGAACTGCTAGAAATACAAGCTCAGGCTAGATTAGACAGAGAAATCGCCCTTGCTGATGCTGAACATGAAAAAATTCTGCAGCGACGCTACGCTAGTTTGCTAAATCGCCGCAGAAAACTCTACACCAAATACAAACACAAGTTGACTCCAGGTATTGCTAGTATTTGGGATACTTTTTCAGAGATTCAGCAGTATGCAATTCTCAAAGATATTTCATACGCCGAGCGGCACCCTAACACTGTACAGGAGCCATAAGTGAAATTTAGGTACTACATTATTGACACATCAAATGCCATTGTTTTTGGGACGGATTCTACGCAAGAAGCCGATGAATACGCCAGAAACGAAGATTACTGTGTCATTGAGGCAGACACAGGAACATTGCTTCAAGGGGATGAAAGTTTCAAATCCAGAATTGACATTAAAGTTCTCAACAGGAGGTTGACATGAGTTCAGTAGTAACGTTTGAAGATAGCGTGAAAGCTCGGATAAAAAGCATTGTAGCCGACCTAATACCGGAAGATCGGTGGGAAGCCATTGTGCGATCTACCGTCTCATCGTTTGAAAAAGATGACTTACCTAAACTTATTAAGTCAATGATGATGGAGGAATCCAAGAAACTTATCGCTGTAGAGTTTGCTAAACCTGAATGGCAGCAAAATTGGGGCGACCCTGCTGGCCCCGTTTCGGATGCTGTCAAAAAGATGCTTGTTGATTCAGCACCTCTCATGTTGGCATCCATGCTGTCAAACACAGCTCAGTCTATAGTTGATAGTTTAAGGTACTCGATGCAAAATGTCCGATAAGTCTGATTTGCTATAATAGCAACTCAAAATTCGGTGTAGACCTACTGAGTCAAAAATACAACTAGGTTAAATTATGAACCCAATCGAAACTCTATGGTGTGATGCTTGTGACACTGCTCATTTTCCAGCAGGCGTAACTAGCGTGCACGCATTAGAAATAAAGCGATTTGCAAAGTCGCTAATCTTGGAGTGTGCTAAGGTTATAAACAATAATGACTTCGGCGGAAGCACTATCGGCACCAACTTGCTGGCTTCGCATTTTGGTATTGATCTTGATACTTAAGGAAGGTTCAGTTATGATGTATAACTTTGCAGTTCTGGATGCGAGCCAAACTCCAGAAGCAATTGGTGAGCAGTTTCGCGCTGACATTAAGGCATTACTGAAAAATCAGCGTCCGCAAAAATTATTCCTTGTAGGAGGGGTTCGTTCAAAGACCCTTTAAAAATGTCACAACAAGCACTCGTAGCATTCAACCGTCTTTTTGATACCTTTTTAATCTCGGGTGTTCAGGAGCTAACGCTTTCTCAGCTACCCGAGGCAGATCAGCGTGCGTTCCACAAGCGACAATCGGAGTAGCCGGGCCGCTAAACAAAGCCTATGTAGAAAAGACTGAGCTACTCTCGGCCCACGTCAAAACGCTGCTAGATGAACAAGTTAAACGCTTGTAAAGCATCTAATTTACCTAAACTCACTTAGGGAACTTAATGGACAAGACGGTTTCAGCATTCAAAAAGCTCATTTATTCAACCTTAGTAACGGCACAGCAGGAACTAACCGTATCCCAACTACCAGCAGCAATGCAGGCGGATATTAAACGTCGGGACTCGGAGCTACACCCGTCGTCACTGCCAATATGCCCATTGCGGGAGGCGTACAACCGGCATTTGCGTCCTACAGATTTTCCCGTGTACAACACCTTTGGCCAAGACTACTTTTTGAACGTGGGCACGCTAACTCACGAGATTCTGCAGCGGTGGGTTGGCGCATCGGGTAAAATTGTAGGCAACTGGTCATGCGCCGCGTGTAAAGCCAAGTATCCGTTCTGCACACGTCCTGCTGGTTGTAAAAAGTGCGGCGGGGACTCGTTAAACTACCATGAGCTAGGTGGTAAAGACGGAAACGTTTCGTGGCATACAGATGGTCTATTTCTAAAAAGTAACAAGTACATCCTATTTGACTATAAGACTACAGGTGAAAAGCAGTTAATAGACCACGAAAAAACGGGCAAAGTGTTTCCATACAGCGCAAACTGTTTTCAGCTTGAGGCGTATGTTCCCTTGATTGCGCGAAAGTACAACATTAGCATTGACTATTATGCTCTAGTCTACATATCGCGTTCTAGACCTAACGCACCAAATGGTCACTACATTCATGTTCAGGAAGTCAACGAGTCCCTTGTGGAAAAGTGGGCAGAGCGATTGGAGAGATTCAAAGAAGCGCATGCACTTGCCTTACAAGTGAATGAAAAGCCCGTGCAAGTCTTTCGTGAAGCAATGCGAACCAAGATTTGCGAGGACGAAGAATTCTATAAATCTAAGGTGCACGTATTCTACAACGAATGCCCTCTGGCGAAAAATGGTGTGTGCTTTGACCGTAAAAAGCTGGTCAAGGAAATCAAATCGGTGATATAAATGGAAAAAGGCGACTATGTAGTAGTGAACGAAAGTGGTAAACGAAAGCTCGTTCAGATCGAAGCAATTGGCGACAAGACTATTACAGGTACATACGAAAAGGATCGCCAGCAGAACCCAACAGAAGCTACCGCTCTAAAAACAGACATTCTTGCAGTAATTGGGCCAAACCCACCTACAGGGTCAGTTTTTGGCGTTCGCGTGGAACCCTATTTTCGTACCATGCACCATGATGACTGGGGAGAAATCCACTTTTACTGCAAGCCTTCTAAGCAACACTGGCAAGCCATTAGAGCCGGTTTTTCTGCTAGCTGGTCGGTGCTGGATAGCATGGGTCTTACAGGATTTGTGAAAAAATCCAATCTTCGTTTAGAGGTAAAATCATCTTTGGGTAAAAACGCGGGCATGTACTATGCCAGACAAAAGGGCGAAAATATCAATGACTTAATGTTCATTCGACTGCAAGAAACCACGCATCCAGATTTGTATAAGGAGGTTATTCTTCACGAAGCGGGTCACGGCATATTCTTTCGTCTGTTTACTCCGCAGCAACGAGTCACCTGGATAAAACTACACGCAAATTTTGCCCAGTTTTCCATTCATACTAAAGAAGACGTTTTACGTATTCGTAAAAAGTACCTGGTAAATCGGCAGTTCATCAAGGACTTTGCGGCCAGTCTAGAAGACGCGGAAGCTTTGCTATTCCATGAGTGTATAGGTCATATCTGCGCAAGCTATCGGCTGGCCGCTCACAATATTGACGAGTTGATGGACGCTAATGAAATAGAGCTACTGTCTGAAATGTGGCCTAAAAAAGAGTTGGATTATACCGACTTTGAAAACGCCATCACCGAATACGCTTCCAAAAACCATAAAGAGCTAATGGCAGAAGCCTTTAGAATATGGTGTACTACCAAAAAACTCCCTTCTCCAATTCACGCGGTTCTAGAAAAGCAGCTCCGCAACTGTAAAGGCAGACAATGAAAATTCAACCGATTGGTGATCCAGAAGCACCAGAAAAAGGTGGCGCACATGCTCATTACTTGATGACGCGAACCGTTGATAATTTGCCGCTAGCTACTCTTTCATTTCAGCAGGGCAGCATTCTTGAAGCCGGTGAAAACGGTGTTACTATTGAGGCACTACTGGAAATATGTGCCCATCGTTTGCAAGAATTTCAGAACGGTAAATTTTCTTGCTGCGAGAACGAGCAAGCACTTGCCAATATTAGGTGTGCGCTGGATGCGCTGCGTTCAAGAACAAAACGCCGTGTGGACAGTGGCATTGAAGGTACGTATGCAGAACTTTAAGCGCAAGTTTATTCGTGGTTCTAACGGTAATGTTGTACGCCTATACAACGGTAACTCTATAAAAGTTCTAAAGTCATTGCCATCTAGTTGTGTACATAGTATTGTAACTGACCCGCCTTACGGCATCTCCTTTATGAACCGACATTGGGACTACGATGTTCCTTCTGTTGAGCTATGGAAAGAATGCTTACGGGTACTAAAACCTGGTGGGCATTTATTGTCCTTCAGCGGTAGCCGTACTTATCACCGCATGGCCGTAAACATTGAGGATGCCGGTTTTGAAATACGAGATCAGATCATGTGGGTGTACGGTTCAGGTTTTCCAAAGTCGCTGAACATTGAAAAAGCACTCTCGAAGGGTAAAGCAGTAATTGAGAAATGGAAAGGTTGGGGTACGGCGTTAAAACCAGCACATGAGCCTATTATAGTAGCAAGAAAGCCACTCATTGGCACCGTAGCAGACAATGTAGCTGCCCACAATACTGGTGGTCTAAACATTGATGGCTGCCGTATTCCTATAAACCCTGAAATAGCTCCACGATTAGGAGGTAAGGGTTTATGGAAAACAAACAAGATGGCGAAAAACGTGTACGCAGGCGGGTATCGCGGTATAGATATTTCTTCCTCAGATAAGGGCCGTTTTCCTGCCAATTTCATCCATGACGGTAGTGACGAGGTAACTTCGCTTTTCCCGATAACTACATCTGGGACTGGTAATTTCAAGAAATCTTCATCTAAAGACCGTAACGGTAATACTGGTAGTGCTTACGGTGGGACAGGGAACGCAAGCCGCTTTTTCTACTGCGCTAAAGCTAGCAAGCTCGATAGAGAAGAAGGTTTGTCTAATAAAAACGCTTCTAAAGCTACCGCTGTTAGAGTTAATACGCACCCTACGGTAAAACCAACAGAGCTAATGAAGTATCTATGTCGGCTAGTGACACCGCCTAACGGGTGGGTTCTTGACCCGTTTATGGGTTCTGGCTCTACAGGTAAAGCTGCGGTACTGGAAGGTTTTCGCTTTATCGGAATAGATCGTGAGTTACCCTACTGTAAAGTAGCTCTACATAGAATAAAACACGCTTTATTAAAGGCAAAATGATGGCAACTGTTAAATCAATTTTAGATATTCGAGCACATTCACAGAATCCGAGGTCGATAACTTCGCAACAACTAAAGCAGCTTGACAATTCCATCAAAACTTTAGGCGATTTGTCTGGTATTGTTGTAAATGTTCACGGAAAGCTCCCTGTTACCGTATCCGGGCATCAACGCCTTAAAACATTAAAGAACAAAAAGACAAAGATTGTTAAACAGGAACAGCAAAAAGACAAGTATGGAACAGTGGCTACGGGCTGGATTGAGGTACAATCTGCTGGCGGTATTATAAAGATTCCATATCGAGAAGTAGAGTGGCCGAAAAAGAGTATGGAATTACTCGGGTTGGTTAACGCAAATTCTGGTGGTGGTGAGTTCGACCAGGCTAAACTTGGTGCAGTACTTGCAGAGTTAGAAAAGCGCAAGTTCAACATCGAGTCTGTGGCAATGGATAGCTTTGATCTACAAAAAGCTATTATTCATTTTGAACGCACACAAAGAACTGACGCACCTAGTACAAACTCTTCTGCAAAAGAAGCGGCATCCGAGGAGTTTGCAGCGGTTGACCCACGAGCAGATGAAGGTGCTTTCAACCACGAGTGCCCGCGCTGCAAATTTAAGCAAAAGCTATCAAAGAAAGAGCTTTTGCGTATGCTAAAAGAATTCGAGTAAACACCATGACTACCATAATTGCTTTCAAGAGTAAGTTAGGTTCAATTCTTTGTGCAGACACGCAAGGAAATATCGGCAATCGTAGCGTCAACGTTCCCAAAATCTTCCCTATTGAGCCTAGAGTTGTAGCTGGCATTAGCGGCCCCCTTTTCATATTGCAAGCTATCCAAGACATTCTGTCAGAAGGGGACGTACCATCTTTGGAAACAGCTAGCCAGGTTTATAGCGTGGTTAACTCTTGGAACGGTGAGCTTGAAGACTTTTATGGAGTGGACTTTGAAAAAGATGCCAATGGTCTGACTTTGTTACCTTACCAAATGTTTATTGCAACGGAAAATGACATTTTTCGTGTTCTGAGCAACGGTGAAGTAATCTCGTTCAACGAGGCTAATCTTGAATACGACTCTATTGGTTCTGGCAGTAGTTATGCACTAGGCAGTTTATACAGTACGCAAGATACTCCAGACATTGAATCAAGAATGCGTACTGCCATGAGTGCAGCGGCAGCTTTTGACTCTGCTACTGGTCGTGAAATCCTAATCTATCAGGTTTATGAAAACGCCACCAGTCATTAACAACCGCAAGCTACCAATTGGGGCAGTGGACAGGAATGCAAAGATAGCTGTACCTAGCAAAATCCCTACTCTTGCAGAAATAAACTCCAAGCCAAAACTGTACAAAGCCGTCTCCTTCTTTTCCGGTATTGGTGGCAGCAGTGTTGGATTAAAGTGGGCAGGCTTTGATGTTATTTATGCAAACGAATTCATTCCTAATGCTGCGCATAACTATCGGCTTAATGCTCCAGGTACAAAAGTTGACTCTCGTGATATTCGTAAAATAGACGGCCCAAAGCTGTTAAAAAAGCTAGGATTGAAGCGAGGACAACTTGACTTGATGGACGCATCGCCTCCGTGCTTTGTCCCCGGAACACTGGTGGCTACTCTTAATGGGTACATACCCATAGAAAAAGTGACCACAAATGACAAAGTTCTCTCACATAAAGGTCGCTATTGCCAAGTTTCTTCTACGATGCTGCGTAAAACAACGACTACTGTTTATGATTTGCGCTTTGGCTACGGAGAATCGCTTTCTGCTACAGGTGAACACCCATTTCTAGTAAGGGAGCGTGCCGTTGATGAGTCGTCTTGGAGATCAGGTATAAGTGAACCCTTATGGGTTGAAGCCAAGTCTCTAAAAGTTGGTGACTACGTTGCGGTTGGTATGGCACGTAAAGAAAAAGCTTATCAATGGGGTGGAGTGCCTAAAGGTTTTGTGCATCGTATTAGCAAAGAGTTCGTAGAAACTGGTAGAGTTATTACACTCCCCACAAAGTCGCGCGATTTTTGGTACATTGTTGGTCGTTGGCTAGGTGATGGCTGGACAAGACACCGCTTTAATACGGTTAATGATCTGCACTCAAAAAAGTACAAAAAACCTAGGGCAGAGATTTTTATATGCTGCGATAAAACGGACGGAGGAAAAGAGCTAAACGAGATTATTTCTCGTTTAGATAGGCTTGGTATACATTACGGGTATGCTGAATATCCAACTGCGTACAAAATAATTTTTACCTCTAAAGAATGGTGTGTGTTTTTGGGGCAGTTCGGTAGTGGTGCGGCTAACAAATATGTCCCCGCGTTTGTTCACGAATTACCTTTACCACTACAGAAATCATTCCTGCATGGCTACTTGCATTCAGACGGTTACTGCATGGCTACTGAGAGCGGCCGAGTACGAGGATTCTCTACAACCTCACGCAATCTCGCATACGGCATTTCACAAGTCGTCGCAAAAGTATTTGGTAATGTACCTACTAAATTTGTAGTATGCAAAAACAATACTTTTCAGATTGAGGGTCGTACCGTCAGAACAAAACCTATATGGAGAATGCAGTTTCGCTCCTACAGGGACGAGAAAACTCATTCCTTTGTTGATGAAAAAGGTGTTGTTTGGGTTCCAATAAGGGAGATACAACGACGTAAATATACTGGTTTTGTACACAACTTATCTGTTGAAAAAGATGAAACCTATACCGCTAATGGCATAGTTGTGCATAACTGCAAATTATTCAGCCCTGCACAAGCTCGAAAACAGGGTGCAGAGCTTGGCATGGTTTTGCCCTACTCTGAGGGGGTGGATCAGCGGGTAGACGATTTGTTTTTTGAAGCTATACGGATTCTTAAAGACTTTATGCCTAAAGTCTTTATTATGGAAAATGTAGAGGGTCTTGCCGAGCATGTTAACCGTGGAATTCTGGTAGAGATTCTAGACGGTATGGAAAATTCTGGATACGTTGTTGAGGCACGTATTCTTGATGGCTCTCGCATGGGTATTCCACAAAAACGGCGGCGGTTGATTTTTGTCGGTGTACGAAAAGACTTGTACAGAAAATACGGTATTAAACCTGTCTTTCCTAAACCGCAAGCTAACGAAGCATACGTATCTGACTTTCTGCCGCACATTGAAAAAGTCAAGACTGCGGCAGGGTTCAAATATGCCAAAAGAGCATACGACGCGATCACCGCCTCTGACCATTCGATTGGATTCACCGGACTATTTTCACGTGGTGGGTGGGTGCAAACACATAATGGAACCTACAGACGCTTTACCATTAACGAGCTTTACCGAATGTTTGGCTTTCCTGATGATTTTCAACTTGAAGGTAGTTTCGTGCAGCGGTGGGAACGCATTGGGCGTAGCCATTCCCCAGTAATGATGCACTCTGTAGCTAGATTGTTGAAAAAGCAACTAGACTCTATAAAATGAAACTGCGTTACGATACAGAATCATTCATTGCCAAAGCTAACCAGGTGCACAATAACAAGTACGTCTACAAAAAAACAAGATATTCTGGTTCTCAGAACAGAGTAACTATCACCTGCCCAGCACACGGAGACTTTTCTCAAAGAGCCTGCTCACATTTGTCTGGAAATGGCTGCCCACAATGCAGGATAGCTAGTCTCAAGGATACGACCACTGATTTTATTGCCAAGTCTACCCTGCTGCATGGCAAAAAATACAGCTACGTCAACACCCGTTTTAAGAACAGTAGAGAAAAGGTTTCAATCCATTGTAACTCTTGCTCCCTAGATTTTGAACAACGTGCCTCTGCACATTTGCTTGGGCAGGGGTGCCCTAACTGTGCCAAAAATGTTCAACGATCATCATTAACCGATTTCTTGTCAAAAGCCCAAAGAGCGCACGGCTCCAAGTTTTCGTACACAAAGGTTGACAACTACACGAATAACCGTGCCAAGATTACACTTGTTTGTCGTAGTTGCAAACATGAATTTCAAGTAACCCCCAAGAATCACACGGTTAATAAGACAGGCTGCCCACATTGTGCTGTAAAGTCTAGTAAGATAGAACTGCAACTGGCTGCTTGGATAGAGGCACTTGGTGTCAGAGTCGAGTTGCGGAACCGCAGTGTTCTGCAAGGGATGGAGATTGATATTTATATACCTGATGCAAAAATTGGTATTGAAATAAATGGGCTTTATTGGCACGCTTCTTATGTAAAAGGCCCTAAATACCACCAAGAAAAATCTCTGTTGGCGTATAGTCAAGGAATCACCCTAATACATCTTTGGGAAAACGACTTGCTAACTAAAATGTCTGTTATCAAGTCAATGCTTAAGGCAAAACTTGGATTAAGCCAGCGCGTATTTGCCAGAAATACGACGGTTGCACAAATAACTACTAAAGAGGCTAAAAATTTCTTAAAAGTAACCCATCTAGACGGGGCAGCAAGCTGCTCTGTTGCCATCGGACTTTTTTATAATTTAGCCTTAATCGCAGTATTGACTTTGGTACGACCACGTTTTAACCCTTCGGTCGAGTGGGAAATTTCTCGCATGTCCTTTGCTCTAGGAACTACCGTTGTAGGTGGAGCTTCAAAAATGTTTGCATTTTTTCGGAAAATGTATAAGCCTAATTCTATTATATCCTACGCAGCTATAGATCATGGCACTGGAAATGTGTACAGCCGAATAGGATTTTCTTGGGTAAGGTCCACAACTCCGGGTTATTTTTGGGTTAACAACAAGACCGTAATTTCGCGGTACAAAACCCAAAAGCATAAGATGCCAAAATTATTAGGCTCTGCATTCAATCCAAAACTTACGGGGAAACAAAACATGCTTAATCTAGGGTTTTACCAAGTACACGACTCAGGAAACGCGGTTTATATTTGGAGCAGAAATGAATACTTGCAAGGGCTGTAAGCATTTAATCTCTGGAACTGGTGGGGAGTTTTGCACCTTTGGTGGTGGTCAGAGCTACCACGTTAACTCTTTTTCTGGCAATCGTGAATTCTTTCACATTTACGCCAACGGTTTAGAAGTTCCGCCTAACGTGAGCTATATGCTACAAAAGAGTGCCCCTTGCGGCCCGGATAGACAAGAGTACAGCCCCACTCTTACGCATAGGTTTGTAGTATGGCTTGGTAGTTTGTGCGCTGGTGTAAAGTAGCGTACTTGGTAACTCAATTGGAGAAACTCAAATGAACGATCCCTACATGCCGCCTGCTCGCGGAGCTTGGTCTTTTAGCGACCCTGATGTAGCAAAAGTTTTTGACAAAATGCTTCCACTATCTATACCTGACTACCACACTATGCGTTGGCTTACAACCTCTTTAGCTGCCAATGTTAATTCCAGTGAGCCTGTTATAGCTGATCTTGGCTCCTCCCGTGGCGATGCTGTAGCTCCTTTGGTGGAAGCATTTCCAGAAGGCAAATTTCATTTATGGGAGCAAAGTGCTCCAATGTGTGACGTTCTGCATCAGCGTTTTAGCGATCATAAAAATGTAATTGTGCATCGTGAAGACCTGCGAATTGAGCCGTTTGTAAGCAACTACTTTGACTGTGTGCTATCAGTATTAACCATAATGTTCGTTCCTGTTGAATATCGGGTTATCCTATTTAAGCGTATTTACGATAGTATCAAACCAGGTGGTCGTTTCTTATTAGTGGAAAAAACTTTGCAGTCTAGTGACTTGTCACATAAGGAGTTTACCTCCGAATACTACTCCATGAAAAGTCGCAACGGATATTCTGATGAGCAAATTGAACGTAAGCGTCTTTCCCTTGAGGGTGTTCTTGTGCCTATGACATTCCGTGCTAATGTGAGTAACTTGCAGGACGCCGGGTTTAAGTCGGTTGAGTGCTATTGGAAAGCGTTGCATTTTACCGGATGGATAGCTTACAAGTAACAGCCTTTAAATTAGTTGAACTGCATCATAACGAAAAGCAAAATTAAAGGCTGTCCTGATGGTCATTATACCAATTAAACGGGAATTTCTAAGGAACTCTTAATGAACCCTTATGCGCACCTGTATAAGAAAGTTAAAAGTCTGCTGCAGCATGAAGCGAATTTAACACCTGCTGATAAACAAATGAATGAGTGGGTTGTTACTCTTCAGATGGCTCCAGACTTGAAGCTACTTGTTGGAAAAGGCGGTGTAAACACCATCTTTTACAAGTTTGGCACAGGGGAACGCAAGCTTTGCTACCCGGATGAAATTCTGGAAAAGCTTGATAGGCTAGCACGCAAAAAGTTTTGGTTCTATACCGCTGACGGCACACCATTTCTCACATTAAAGGGGGCACTTGCGTCTCCACCTTCCGGCTACGTTATTGGAGTTAGCGATAAACCTAAAAAGCTGTACAAAGCTACTCCATCGCTCTCGGGCATCATCTGGAAAAGCTATGAAAACTGAAAATCTCAAACAAGTAGCTGCCGCACCAAGAGCTAAAAAGCTGCGCAGTTTTATTATTAGGCATATAAATGAGCATGTGCCAACTAAAAAAGTAGCCGTCTTACTAAGCGGAGGTGTGGACAGTCACGCTGTTCTTTTTGGAGCGTTAGAGGCTGGAAAAACTCCGCATGTATATTCCTTTACTCTTGAAGGCAACATTTCCAGAGACTTTATCGCTGCCCGTAGAACTGCTGATGCGTTTGGTCTGGAGTTTACTCCAATTGAACTCCCGACAGATATTGAAGGTATACAGGAATACGTATGGCAACTACATCACAACTGGATGCAGGAATTTTACCTAAGCAAGACGACTATTGAATGTTGCTGGCCCGTGATGCACGCCATTGACAACATTCTGTTAGAGAACTATGTTTTAACAGGCTTCGGCGGTGACATTCCGTATTGTTCTGCTCGATCTGCAAAGAAGCGGTATCTAGCTGGTGAGTTTGACCAGTACATGAAAGAAGCCTATAAAAACATGGACGAAACACCACAAGCAATGTTTCGTGCCCTATACATGGGTTTTACAGGTGCAGAACTGAAGTTTGTATCCCCATTTGAAGATCGTCGGATGCTGAAGCTTTTTAGTAAATTTGACCCATTCAAAGAGGGAAACAAGCCCATTCAAAAAGCAATTTCAAGGGCAGCATTCATTGATTACTTTTCCCATGCTGAGGTTAAAGTTTACGGACAGCAACCCTTTCAAAAAGGGGACTCTGGTATTGAAAAGCTGTTTGAGAACCTAACAAAAACTAATTGGTTGATTCGTGGCTCTACTGTAAAGTCCGTATACAATGCAGTAGCGCGTAAGGAAGTTGAGCCACCAAAAAAGACCTTCAAGAACTGAAACGTGGATAAGAACCATCTAATTTCAGTGTGGAAGCAAATTTCTTGCTTCTTCGTCCTACCTTTAAGGAGATTTCAATGGACACCATTATGTTGAATCCGGCTGTAGCGGCAGCCAAGAATCGTCTGGCTGCTGCTCAAGAAGCTGGTAAAGGCGTTAAAGCTGCTCGTGCTCGTTTGAAGGAAACTCAAGCGAACAATGAAGCTTATAACGCTGCAAAGCGTGATCGTCGTGCTGCTGCTAAGGAAGCCGCTGCTAAGGAAGCTCGTCGTGCTGCTCGGGCAGCTAAGAAGGCTGGCGCTGCGGCTCCCGCTCGCAGAAAAACGAAAGCGGCTCCCCCGAAAAAGGCAAAGACTTCCGGTCGTAACCGCGCCCTCTCCCTCGAATAAAATCGTCGGTTAGGTTGGCTTGAAAGCCGTCGGTCAAAAGCTGACGGCTTTTTTAACGAGGTTAAAATGCTTAACATTGACCAAATTCTCAAAAGTACTTTTGCCGTTGCTAAGAAAAACTCTGCCGATGTTCACTTGGTAGAGATACGAAAGGGCTACAATAAGAACGGTGATCCTAAGGTTTTGGCTACCGCTTTTACCAGAGTAAAGTCAGACGGTAAAAGAAAGACCGGGGCACCTCCTAGACACAAGTGTTCTTGCACAATGCTTGACCACAAAAAACCGTTCACTGGCCCCGTAAAAGTTTCTTGTGAGTGCTTATCGGGACATACTCTAGTACATACTTCTAAGGGTTATAAAAGTATGTACGAATTAGCAGAACCTCAAAATAGTGGGGCCACTGTAACTTATATCGTAGACGGAGAAAAATACATTGGTAGCGCCCCCTTTTATAAAGGCAAACAACCAGTGTGGACACTTTCTTTTAATACGGGTCTTGAAGTTACTGGGACTAAAGACCACTTGTTTCAATGTTATACAGAAAAAGGACGTACCTGGGTTCCGCTGAAGGATATAACACCCGGAATGAAAATCTGCCGGTCTGTCGATAGTATAAAGGTAAATCTTGATAAAACTGCTTTCGATCACGGGTTCTTCTTGGGAACAATGATGGGTGATGGTACAGGTGACTATCTTGCAGCAGGAAATGCCGAAATACAGCTTTACGGAGCCAAACAAGAGTTCATGGAATTTTACCGTGGTTTGGATTTAATTCGTAAGTCTACCGATACACGCCTTCGTGAGGGGTCTAGAATTGGTTTTACTCATAGGGCAAAAGAGCTTTTATTACGTTACGATTTCATTAGCAAGAAGAGCGTTAACTTACCTAGTAAATCGCATATTTTAGGTTATGTATCGGGTCTTTTAGCTACCGATGGTTCTATTACTAGGCAAGCCAAAATTGATGGTGATTTTGGATATATAAGCCAGCTACAACGTTATCTGCTTGATTTGGGGTTGACTAGCCCGGTGCTAGCAAAAATTGCTGTTAAAGGTACGTCTACCAACTACGGGGTGCGGAATAAAGATTTATGGAGACTTTCTCTCCCAGTATCCGCTTTATTGCAACTTGCCCCATACTTGCGTCTGAGAAAAAAACACCTAGATCAGATCGAAAAGATTTTGGAAAGGCCCAAACAAAGTAGGGTTCCCTTGGCTACGGTGGTTGACAAAAAGTACGCAGGTAGACAAGCAGTGTACGATATAAACGTTCCTGAAATATCTCGTTTTTCAGCGAACGGAGTTATCGTACATAACTGCGATTATTTTACCTATAACTGTGAGTACGCTTTATTCAAAAAGGGTGCTGCCGACATTAGATACTCGAACGGAGAGCCGCCAACTACGTTAAATGTAGGGCTGCAACCTAGCGTATGCAAGCATCTGTACGCACTACTTACAGACCTTAAGCATCAACGTCCATGAATTAGGAATTCTCCTAACCGATGAATTGGAGATTCGTGTGTCCTCTTTTGTCATGTCTGCATTAAAGAGTGTTCAGGAAAAAATACCTGAAAACTATTCCAGTTATGAAATACTCACAACACTGGACACTCTGCTGTTAAACGCTGTTAAACCTCTGTTACTATACACAAAGTTTCTCGACCGCAATCTTTCCATTCTGTCTGGCTGGTACATAAATACGGCGCGTCGTAAAGTTGCATCCCAAAACACCAAAGAAGATTTTGTAACCTTAATTGCTGCGTTAATCATTGCTCCTAAAAAGGAAAGGCTAACCATCTGGAAAACCCTAAAGCTGGAAAGAACAATTGTGTTCTGGCTTTTGCAAAATTGGCTGGATATTATGAAGAACTGGCCTAAGTACCATGCCAGCAATGATAATGACGCCCTACTTTCTTGCGAACGAAAAGCATGCTTGTTGACTAACGAGAATGTTTTCCAACTCATGCAGCGTGTTGACTACTGGTTCAATAAGGCTGTGACTTTCAAGCAGTCAATCCTTGAAAAATACATGAGGCTTGCAATGTTGGAAGCCAGCGCGTACTGTACTTTTCAAAAGAACAATAACCCGCATTTGCAGATTGACGTTAATGACGTATCGCAGAATTTCATCCTTGCAGTGTCCAAAGCGATTGACAAATGCGACGCAGACAAGGGTACTTTAACCTCATATGTAAAAACGTGGCTTCAAGATGCAAGAAACTCGGCATCAGGTAGTCACGAGTATGGCACCGCTTTTTACGTGCCTACAAGCAAAAAGCGTGAGATTGCCAGAAAAGAGTCCACCATTAACAATCTGTCGTTGAGCATAGAATCTGATGAGGTTTTAGAGTTGGAAAGCGCGGATAATGTCGAGCATGCATACGAAACTCTGAATACTGTAAATAGAGTGCGCGCTTTAGCAAAGGAAGCCGACCCGTTGGGGCTAGGACGTATTGCCTTAAAAATAACGGAAGTTTTGACACCGGGCGAAGTTGCCCTACTTTTAGAGGAAGCTAAAAATGAGCAGAAGACCTAGCCAATAGCACTTCGTTTTTACGTTAACACCACGTACACTTCCCAAACCTATTCTTCATGAATTAGCCGCAAAAGCCAAGCGGTTTTTAGGTGTGTAAGTTGTGGTTTCCGTTTTAACGCCGATTCCAACGCTGCTGTTAATATACTGAGAGCAGCCTGAAATCTTTCTCAATTTAATACGGTTTCAAGAACCGGAATTTAAGCCCGCTCTACTATGGCTTTTTAGCTATCTAAACGGGAATTCTTTTGAGGAGAACCTTGATGAGCAGAAGCATTGACTCTTTCGGGTCATCAAAACCTAGCGTAGGGCGTGAAAAAGCCCCGCAACTCAACGAGCAAGTGGACTTGCTTGAATGGCCCAAAAAGGGCAATTCAGTAACAGTCCGTCTTCTTGGACCTGTAGCTCCTCGCGGTGTTCACAAAATCAAAGTGACAAAGCGCACAGGAGAAGAAACAGAGATTACTAAGGCATGTTTGGCTTTTGATCCGTCGATTGACGATAAGGATAGCGACAAGCATTGCCCGTACTGCGAAATGGACAAATCCATGCAGCGGTATAGTAAGGTGTACTTCATTAACGTAATTGACCGTCGGTTAACAGAAGATGCTCCTGCAAAAATCCGTAAAACTGCGGAAGAGCAAAAAACCGGGCATAAGGACATGGACTCCAACTCTTGGACACCTGTAAGGGTGCTGAGAGTGCCGTCTACTTTAGCTCTTCGCTTTAAGACTTTAGGCGAAAGAAACGTCGTTAAAACCAAAGATGGTGAAAAGAAAGCGTTTCCTGCAACACACCCACGTTTCGGGTTTGACATTGATGTGTCATTCGACAAGTCTTTGCCTGCTGCAAATATGTACTCTGCTGATCGTAATACGGAAGAAAAGTATACTCCCTTGACAGAGGAAGAAAAAGCCTATTTGACTTATGATCTGGAACCCCTGTACGAACCAGAAGATGAAGCGGTAGCAGAATCGGAGGCGGAGTCCTTGTCCTCTAGATGGGGTGATTCGCACCCGGATGAAAAGTCGAAGCGAAAAGCCAAAGATGAAGAGGACGACGATATTCCAAGGTCTAAGAGTAAGAAAAACGCCAAGTCTAAAGTCGATGACTACGATGACGAGGATGATGAACCTCCACGTAAGAAGAAAGCCAAGTCAAAGAATGAGGATGATGACTTGGACTTGGATGACGACGAAGATGACGAAGAACCTGTTCGTAAAAAGAAACCAGTCGCTAAATCGAAAAAGAAAGTCGATGATGACGAAGACGATGATTTAGATTTGGACGATGACGACGAAGATGACGAAGAACCTGTTCGCAAGAAAAAGCCCGTCTCTAAATCGAAAAAGCGCACCGTTGACGAAGACGACGATGACGATTTAGACCTGGATGATGACGACGAGGAAGATGAACCCCCGAAGAAAAAAGCATCCACTAAGTCCAAAAAGAAGGTTGTAGAGGAAGACGACGATTTAGACTTGGATGACGACGAAGATGACGAAGAACCTGTTCGTAAAAAGAAACCAGCTTCCAAGTCGGAAAAGAAAGCCGAAGACTTTGACGACGACATTCCTTACTAAATTCAAGTAGACGTTAATGCCCGCATTACGCGGGCTTTTTTACGAGGTAAAAAATGGCAACAAAACAATCTGTTTTCGCTCCGAGTTATGAAGATATTTTGGACGACGTTGAGAAAAAGTCAAAGATTACTCAAGGTGCCATGTCTGCCGACGCCATTGCTGGCTCTACAGTTTCTACTACGCTACTTGGCACCGATTTGATGCTAGGAGGTGGAATTATTGGTGGTCGCTGGTACACATTCTTTGGTGCAGAAGGTTCTGGCAAGAGTACACATCTGATGCACATGAAAATGGGTGCTGTAGATGCCAAAATCCCAATTCTGCAAGATAACGACTATGAAGGTAGCGCTGCCCCGGACTATTGTGCCGGGATTATGCAGTACGCATGTAAAAGCGTAAAAGATGTTGAGGCGTTTTACGGTTTGGCTGACAATAAGGGCAAGTGGGTGAAAAAGCCCCTTATCCGTTACTACAACCCATCAACGGCAGAGGACTTTTTTAACCCCGTGGCATCCTTGCTGCGAAAACTGCCTGACAAAGTGTATCTTGAGGGAAACTGGTTTTATGCATGGGACGCCGATAAACCAGGTAGAGCTGCGGCGGGAGCTGGCTATTCAAAAACCATGTTCACCAAGTACGGACGGCTGTTCGTAGAAGCTGAAAATGGGTTGCCTCAAGCCATTTTTTACGTAGACTCGTACCCTGCAATGTTCCCATCAGCACTAGATGAAGACGATGCAGGACGTGGTATGGCTGCGGTAGCCAGAGTAATGTCGGAAAATGTACCTAAAGTGTTTCCGAAACTGCGACCGAAAAATGCCGTCATTATTGGAGTAAATCAACTTCGGCAACGACCCGGTTTTACAATGGGCGACCCTAGTTATGAGCCTGCTGGTGACACTCTAAAGTTTGCTTCGTCAGTGCGCGTTCGTCAGACTCCTAGAGCAGTACCGCATGCCAGCGGACAGATTGAAAAAGAACAATCTGTTCTGTTCCCAAATACCGAGGATACCTATCGGTATATTCACATGAAAGCCATCAAGAACAAGATTTCTACTCCGTATCTTGAATCTTGGCAGCGTGTTTGGGTAGATGACGGCACAGGCAATGCTCATGGGTTTTGCCCAGTCTATGATACGTTTCAGTACTTGAAGAATACTGGTCAGGCTGATGGCAACATGAAGAAATTCAAAGTCGTTATTGACAAGCTGTCTCTCAGTCTAAGTTGGCCGCAATTCAAGACTCTTATATTAAAAGGCCCCAACTTGACAAAAGTCTTAAAAGAACTCCATTTGGCTAAAGACCCTCAAATTCGTGGACGTTGTTTCCACCAGCTACGGGCTGGAACTGGATTTGACCTATTCTTCAAACAAAAGAAATCAGAGGAGTAGCAATGGCTGATTTTTGCACCATTGGGGACTTGCATCTTGATGCGTTGGTGAAATACTGGGGTAACGCCAACGCTTTGCAACTGCAGTGTGTTGATCAGGTTATTGATTCGGTGTACCGAAACGGCATAAAGCATATACTGTTTCTAGGGGACATTGCACAGGGTATACGTGATACTACAGGTAACAAAGTACGCTTGTCCGAAGATGCCCAAGTGCAACTGCTACGTCTTATTGACAAATGGGATGGTAAGGTTACACTCGATTTTATACTCGGGAACCACGACTTAGCGGAGATTGGGTCACACTCATTGCAGCTATTTATGACGATGCAAGAACTAGGCATGTTCAAGACAACACGGTTTCACGAAAAGCCCTCCAACATCGTGCGAAGTGGTGTACGCATTTCGTTAATGCCATTCCCGCATAAAACACCAAGTGACGCATCATTTGCTTTAGGACACTACGAAGTAAAGGGTGCCTTAGGGGATACTGGGTACAAGTGCGGCGGTGAACTTCATGAGTATAAAATACCTGTAGTACAGGGGCACTTGCATACTAGACAAAGAGTTCGCAACCATTATTATCCAGGCACACTGTATCAAATGAGCTTTGGGGAAAAGCTACCAAAGGGCTATGGCGTTGTTAGAGCGACAAAGGAAACTTTTGCGTACAGGTGGGTTGAAAAGTTGCCACCTTTTGAGTTGAGAAACGTGTACATTGAAAAACCGAAGGACTTTGAGAGATTGACCCCGGATGCAACAATACTCCAAAAGTTGTTTGTATCCGATACGGTAAGGCTTCCATCAAATCTGCTATCACAGTATCCGAACATTGTTAACGCCCTTGTCTACGGCGATGAAAAAGAGCTGCAAGCCATTCAGGACGCAGAATTAGCCTTAGAAACTGAAAGTTCGGAATTGAACCACGAAGAATTTCTTCCCGCTGTTCTGTCCTCGATTGGCGCATCCGTACCTCAGATAAACCGGGCTGTAAAGTTGATGCATTCACTAAGGGGAAACTAGCATGGGAAATATAACGTGGAGCACACAGTACAGACCAAAGCGGTTAAAGGAGGTTTGTGGTCAGGAGACTGCAGTATCAGCTATCACTGGAATGCTGCGTCGGAAGCAAGTACCTAGTGCGCTAATGTTTAGCGGGCCGTCTGGTGTCGGTAAAACTACGCTGGCCCGTATGGTAGCAATGTATGTGAACTGTGATACAGGCAACGCATGCGGCAAGTGCCCTAGCTGCAAGATGCGTGGTAATCACCCTGACATTACGGAGCTTAATGCCGCAGAAGCTAGAGGAATTGATGATGTGCGGCAGTTGATTCAAAAGTCTAAATATCAGCCTAGATTCAAAACTAGGGTATTTATTCTTGACGAGATACAGGGAATGACGCCGCAGAGTTTGCAAGCTCTGTTGATACCGTTCGAGTCGTCTCCACCTAATACAATGTGGTGTATCTGCACTACAGACCCGCAAAAACTTCCAGCTACAATGCTGACCAGATGTACTAAGTTAGGCTTAGACTTTCCAACTCGTGAGGATATTGCAGGGCGTTTGCGGTACATTGCAGATAAAGAGCAGGTTGATATTGAGGAACCGACTCTACTCGAAATTGCTGACGCCAGCGGTGGTCATGTAAGAGAGGCAATAAACATTTTGCAGAATGTTGCTGCTTCGGGTAAGGACGCATTAAAAACAATTCTGGCGTCATCTAACTCTGCGGCTGTAGACTTGGCACAAGAAGCCCTACTTGGTATTTATTCCAAGCAGCCGTTAAAGGTAGTTAAACCCCTTTTTGCATCATCCGATAACTTGGCGCTGATAAACCAGATGCTATGGTTTAACCAATTTGTTTTAGGCGTATTTTCCGGGTCAAAGCCGGGAAAAAATCTCTGGTTCACCCCACAAAATAAAGCATTTTTGACACAAGCAAAGAAAGCTAGTACCTCAGTGCATACTTTATTAGAAGCACACCATCGTTTAGTGGCTGCACGCAATATCATGCATACCGTGTCCACTTCCGAACTGGCATTGCTGATCGACTGTCTAACCTATGATCTACATTGACTCTTGGGACGCAAAAAACTTTGTACTTTTTGACAGCGTTCAATGGAAAGTGCAAAAAGGAGTTACCTTTATACTCGGTAGGAATCGTCATCGTCGTGACAATAGCGCATCCAACGCTTCTGGCAAATCGCTGCTGGCTGGCATATTACCATCTCTGCTGTTTGACACGCACTCCGTAGTAGTTAAAGGTGGTAAATCTGTTCAGCGCCAAATGTACACGACGGAAACGCAAGCCAGCGTCACTTTGCGTTCAGGTAGTCACTCTTACAGATATGCCAAAAATGGGTCGAAGACGTTTTTGTTCAAAGACGGTAAGGACTTGAGTTCAAGAGTCGCCAGAGAAAGCCTTAAAAAGATATTCCCTCTATCAGAGGAAGAATTCTTTTCTACTGTATACATTGATGGCCGTCGTTATGCAGGGTTCTTGTTAGGTACAGCCGCAGACCGTGCTGCGTTTATTTCTAGCTTGTTTCGTCTTGACCAGATTGAAGAAACCAGACAAGAGATTGGCAAAAGGCTCAACGATCTCAAGCAAAAAGCTGCCAGACTTGATGAACTCAAGTTTTCTTACAAAGAGCTAAGGCAAAAGCTACATGATGCTCCGATGCCAACGCATATCGAGGAGAAAGAAAAGAAACTAGCTGCAGTTACAGCCCGGTTGTCAGAAGCGAGGCGCGCACTGCAGCAGCATTCTTCGTACAGCGTTTATTTGAGCATACGCAAGTCAATAAAGAGTTTACCAACCCCACGGTTCTCAAGCAAGGAATTAGCTTCTAACCTTAAGTCTAGACGCGAATACGACGCGCAGCTAGAAGCTTGGAAGACATATCAAAAAGAAGCTGCTAGGGTGACGGAAAAGCTTAGTCAGTTAGGTGTAATCCAAGACCAGTTGGACAGCTACCCAAAAGCCCTCGGAATTAGAGAAAAGCAGCGTTTGTTAGGGGTGTCATCCAAGCCCGAAGCATGTGCTAAGGTTCTATTACCCAAGCACCCTATTGACTTGTTGGAAAAGAGCCAAGAAAAGCTGCAGAATCGGCGCGCTTACTTACGTGACAGCCTTATAAACTTGAATGGGCTTCACGGTGATTGTCCTACTTGCAAACAGGGTATTAGCAATAACCACCTTAAAAGTATACGCTCCGTTCTTGAGCAAGAGTTGTCCATCGTGGAATCGCGTTTGAAAAAGATTCAGTCGCTTATACAGCAGCATAAGGCTTTCAAAAAGTATCAGGACTATACAGTTCAGCTTTCCAAATGGAAGAAATTCCTTGAACTAGAAGCGCAGATACGCGACTTCCCGTTTGATAAGGTTTCTAAAGCGTATAGCTTAAAGACACCAACTAAAATAAACAAACCTGTAGAACCAGAGTTTACTCTGGACGAACTTGAGCAAGAGCAGCAATTTGCTGCCAAAAGAAAGCAGCTTGAGCAGACTCTTTTGAGCGTGTCTTCAGAAAAACCTTCACTAACTAAGGAACGAGCCGAAAGCATTTTGTCAAAAGAACCAATTGCGGCCAAACTGCAGCAGGAACTCCCTCTTTTGAAGGCACAAAAGATGGAATATGATCGCATAGTTGGTGATTTGAGAGAAGTCAAGAGCAGAATGCTGGCGCTGAAAGAGGAGTTGACCGACTTGCCCGTGTATGAACTTTTATTTAAGGCGTATTCGGGAAAGGGTGTTAACATACGGACTACCATTTTAGGAGCGCTAGCAAAAAAGCTGGAGCACAACCTGAATTTCTACGCCAAGCGCGTATTTGAGGAGGGTTTCAAATTTACCCTGCAAGTAGAACCTAACAAATTTGACGTTATTGTTCATCGGGGCAGAAGCAAGCCATCCGATATTCGCTATTTTTCTGGTGCTGAAAGTCGTCTGTTCTCTATTGTTTTTCTGCTGTCTATACTACCAATGGTGCCTGACAGCCGCAGAACTAATTTACTGATATTGGACGAGCCAACAGCTAATATGGATATAGGTTCTTTGGAAACATTCCGCGATGTCCTATTGCCACAGTTGGCAAAAGTCGTTCCGTCTATTGTGGTAATTACACCCAATCCGGAGGCAGTTCCTCAGCAAGCTAGAGTTTTTACTGTGGTCAAGGAAAACGGAAAGTCAACTTTGACAAAGGGAATTCTGTAAAGGAAATTTTTATGCAGTGCTGCTATGGGTTAATAAAGACGGACGTAAAAGACTTACCTATACTGCTTAAACAGTACTCTTTGATTCACGGGTGCGTGGACAAGCCGCTATCTGGAGTAGTAGTGTCTTTAGGCTTACGAACCGTTAGTCGGAATCTGACAAAGCTGGAAAAAGCAAAAGTGCTGGTTATCGACGCACCATGTAGATTTGCAGGTTATAGTCTGCAGATTCTGGACAAGGATTGTCCAGTTACCAAAGAATCGGTATTAACAGCGCTTTCCGCAAAGACACCTTCACCATCCTATACTCTTCCACCAGACCCAACACTTCGCATCTTACATCGTGTTCAAAAATCTTCTGTCATGCACCTTATGCTTCAAGCTCGGTACTCTCTTAACACGTCTGCTCGAAATGAGTTTGAGTCTGCCTTCATTAGTGCCCTTACAGGGAAGGATAATAAACTGCAGTCCATGAAAAATGCAACAGCGCAACGTTTGTACCGATGGATAAACTCGGAACAAGGAGTAACATTAAAAAAGGCACTGAAATTTTCGCAACGCCGCAGTATTACTGAAGCTGGTGCTAAATTTTCAGTGCCCACATTTGACCTACATTATGCTCATACGCTAATCAAGAAGCATTCTTCTTGTTGAGACGCTCTTTGCAAAACTCGGCTACATCCTTGTAATCTTCACCTAAAGCACGAGCTTTTCTCAACACGGCCAGCCATTCATCCTGCGACAGATTTCCCAAAGTGCGCAGACTGTTCAGCGTTTCTATAGGTGTTCCAGTTTCCATCAGCTCAATAAAGTTGACAACTGGAGCACTAATCGTTTGTGCCGCTACTTCAGTATTCGGCATCTGTTCAATTTGAGTTGTAGTACTGTCTCCCTCGATTACACCTAAAGCATCACCAGTGGAGGAGTTAATGTTCAGTCTGCGCACTCTGTCCATTTCTTCTCTAGCACCTTTCTTTTTCAGAAGTGCTTCTGCGCTAGCTTCATCAATAATGACAAGCTGACCAATGTTGACAGCGCGCATGAAGGCTTGACTACTAAGGATTGCATCCTTTGGTGCCACTTCAGATAAACACGTAGGAACCCACGTTGCAAAAACGGGGATCGTTGATACCTCACCCTGAGCAGTTCGTAGAGAAAATACCACGTTAGCGCGCTGCTTGTCCGTTTTATCCTGTGAGTCTAGATCGTGATGAAACACCGTATTGTTCAAAACCCAAAGAGGTGCCAAGGGGTCGAGTCTGCGTGCTTCCGTAATCGTCAATGTTTTAATCATTTTAACCTCTCTAATCTGTTGTACAGCTTTGGCATGTGCATAGCTTTTATTCCAAGCACACTGGAAATGTCCGGTTTTAGGGTCGAGTTATTCAGGGTGAAAAATTCCTCCCAATAAGGTTGATACAAACACTTTGCAAATTTGTCAAAGTCCCATTCTAGTAAAGCAATCTCTAGAACCTTACTTCGACTTCCATATTCAACCAGCACGTCTACAAAACCGCTCAGTATCTTGTATGGTGTAGGTTTAAGACTAACGAATCTTAGGAATTCGTCTAGTATCAGTGCATTCTGAACTCTTTCAACAGCCATCTTTTTGATTCTGAAAATCTTTATACTGGATTGCTCAAGACCCTTATGTGCTGCAAGTTCTTCTGCGCTAAGGTCTTCTGCTGATTCCGCGCAGCAATGCGTTGATGATATTACTGAATAGTACATGCATGTTTTGACCGGACAGGCATTTATGGAAATACCGCTAAGAGGGCACTTCATTTCCACACCCCTCGATAAGTCTGTGACACCTTATCTGCAACTTGCTTTGCACTCCATTTGATTGGGACTCCAAGTTCCCTCTCTGCAAAGAATAAACCTTGCATGGTTGCATCAATAGCGTGATCTGGAACTTTTTTCCCGTTCAGCGTAGTGATGGCGTAAACTTCCTCTAACGTGCAGCCCAAATGCTTTTTTAACCTAGCTTTCCATGTTGCAGCCATAAATATCTGCATTGGTTTTCCTGCTGCCGCCATCAATGCAAGCATCATATTGACGGATTCTCCCGTTGTACCTCTTCGTTGAATTAAGTAACGCTCCGCAGAAACACAGTCTGCCCGGCTTTTTACCAAGAGTTTTGTAAAACCCGACTGGAATAGACAGACAGCTTCTGTTAAGGTTTGCTCGCTCAAAGAATATATCAGCAGGGTTTCGTCCAAAAGCCCGCAGGCAACCAAGCGCGGTTCCTTTCCAGACACTTCAATGATGGAAAATCCAAAATTCTTGGTGCCTGGATCAACGGCTAATATGCGAAATGGTTTGTTTGATTTCATGTTACTTGTCTAATTTGACACCAAGTGAAATTATTCACGCGAGTAGCATTTTTTCAAAGGAATCCCTATGCCTGTTATTGAACGCTTTAGACACAGCGTACCGCCGCGCAATAACGGTAGTGCTAACATTGCTCGTTCTGCCATTGACCAGGTACAACACGCGGCGGTCAAGCAGTATGAAAATGCACTAAGCGTAAACGCGCGTCCGGTACTATACTTTGCTAAAAAGCTATCAGGTTCAAGATGCTCTTGCGTCTACGGAATGCATCAGGAAGAGGGTGCTCCAATTACAAACGCTACAGGGGTTAACAAAGCCCCTCCTGATGGCTTTGGCTCGGAAGACTTTATTCAATCGGCCTTACAAGGAACGGTGTTTTCCATAAACCGATATGGCACACGTCCCAACGACCCTGACTTTACACCACCGACACAATCAGGTACAGCTCCGGCGTCGCAGCAACAGACTACCCGGTTGGACGACTTAAATAGACCTAACATAGTAAGCGAGGATACAGAAGACTTTGTTAGCGCGCCAGTCGGAGATAATCTATTCAATGAAGCACCTAAAGCATGCGGTGTTTGCATGAACACTGGATTTGTTGGTGGATACGACCCGTACAACATGCTGCGCCATGTATACGATTTTCAAGCAGCCTGGAACAACATTGTTCTGCTTGAAGATGAACGCCCTTTCAGTATGGGGCAAATCGGGAATCCTGCGGTGTCTGTACTTGTTCCTAGAGGTGCTAGAAATTTGCTTGCTCTGCGTATCTGGAACTCCAGAGAACAGCTTTCAAACATTGACATACTATTGAACGGCGCCCCGTTTTTCAACGAATGGCGGGAACAACGCGGAAATTTGGTTACCTTAAGTCTTCGCTTCACGAATAAGGAACAGACTTTTACTCACATTGAACTAATGTGGGATATTGGTATGCCTCCTATACTTGTGGAATGGTCAAAGCTGGAATACTCGGAGAATTTGGACGTGCTCGACCAGATTAACGACGTGCAGCTAATAGTGTCTGCTCATGTACCTAAAGTTTCTTTGTATGACATTATTGTGGAAGACGTGTTTAACCGTAGTTGGAAAATTACAGATGTTAATACCAACTTTGACAGGGAAAAACATGTAGGCGGCTGGAATGCTTCTGCACGGGTGCTACAGCGCTATGAGATATACAATCTTCTACCTCACATGAAATTGCGCACGTACAACTGGGCTAACCAAACTGTGCCGTTTCAGCAGAACGTGGCAGGAATTTCCCCAGTAGAGCCATTCTCCGCTGGTAAACAAACTCCGTATAGGTAATAAAATGAGAATTGCCCTTAATCTACATAGTTACATTAAGCCAATCACAAAATATAAGGTAACTGCTTCTACTGTTGCTGAATTTCCCTTTCGCAGCATTCAGGAAATAGCAGCGTACTTGTCCCATGTGCAAGCTGAAGTACGTAGTGCCTCAACACAAACTCCAAGTATAGCGTCTCTGGAAGAAATCTCCCGTATCAATGGCGTGCTAAAAACCCTAGATGCTACGTCAAACACTGTATTTCGTAGAAGCGCTTCTGCGGTAGCTACAACGATTGCTTCTTTGCAGAGTACCTTGGACACAACGCAAAAGTCTGTACTGCAAAGTTTGACACTTGATGCACCGCCGATTTTTGGAGAAGCTTTGGTAAAAAGCACCCTAAAAAAGTACCTAAAGCAAGAACCAACGGTGTACAGAATCAAGTCAAAGAATCTACAAAGCGCGCAATTCGTGTTTTCAAAAGTTCTTACGTATCAAGGTTTTGAGTACCCGGAGTTTCACGTCACTCTCAGTCGGACGTTAGACGGAGCGTGGTTAAATTCCTTTTACCGCTACCATGTTCCATCAATGACTCTTAAAGGCACAAAAGTTAACCAACTAAAGGAAGACTGTACGCGCATTCTTCGTCGTGATGGATTCATTTAAGGTAAATAAAAATGGCAACCGTACAATCTATAGGACAAGCTGTAATCGGTTCAACAGTGAACACCAAGTTTTCTGCGTTAATACCCGCTACAGCAAACTTGCAAAATTCTAGGGCCTACTGGGAACTCTTGGATTTGGAGGGGTATGTTTGGAATAATGGTGACTGCGTAGCCATTGAGAATCAACCTTCCCAAACCAATCCTAATGAAGTCGAAATTTCTGGCGAAGCTATCATTGCGCTGCCGTCAAACTTGGTTTCAAACAATGAAGGCTCCAAGTACCAAGTTCGCTACACCGTTCTTTTGGAAGAGCAGTCTCCCATATTCGTTTTTGACCAGTTTTCATTATTGCCCCAAGTAGAAACTGCGTATGGTGGTATTGACCAGGTTGAAATGATTTCCAAAAACCAAGTCCGTGTTTCTCTTGTTTTGCCCACGCAGCTAAACAATGAGCAGATGCAAGCAACCTTACAAATCAACAATGTGACCGTAGCAGTTTCGCTAAAAGTGGAACCTGGTGTCGCCACACAAACGGGTTGGTTGTACAGAGCGATTTTTCCTGCCCCTAAAGCAGACCCGAACATTGTTGTAAATCTTGAACCTTACACAGTTGTTTGGAATTATCCAGACGCAAACAATGAAATACTGACAGAGACTAGTCGCCTATTTATGGTGAACTCGTCAATTCTGGATGTTGCAAGAGAAGTACAGTCATTTATTAACCGGGCTTATACAGATGGGGGAATTGCTCCAGGTACTACATTTACCATAAAAGACGTTCTAGAGTATTTGCGCATTGGCAGGGATCAGTTCAATGCCGCCACATTACCTACAAACATTACAATGGTGAATGCGCGTGGCCCGTATCGTTGGTATTGGGTAATGTACTCGTCGGCCGCTGCTTGTCGTGCCCAGTATCTTGCTGAAGGCATGAAAGCGTTTGATTATGGTGGTCAAGAAGTTACCCTTAACATTGACCGCACCCAGTACTGGGACACAATGGCGCAAAATCTGGAGCAGCAGGTAAATGACCAGATTAAGCAGTTTAAGACCATCATGTACAAACGCGGCATTCAGGGTGGCGATGGAAGTAGTCTTGCCTTACAAGCCACAGCCGTCGGAAGTATTGGTATTTCTATCCATGCGGCCTCTCCATTACGTGCTGGTTTCTTCGGTGGTTTTGGGCCTATTGGATTTATGTCGTACATGGGTTGGTGATGTAAAGTATAGGGACTCATTTAAGGAATAAAAATGCGACCCCCTATAAAATTCGAAGAGTTTGTTAAACGCGCTAGAGAGGTTCATGGAAATAAGTACGTATATGATGAAAGAAACTATACAAAAATAAGCCAGCATGTTTTAATTGAGTGTCCTGAGCACGGGACTTTCACTAAGTTAGGCTATGAGCATGTACGTGGTCACGGCTGTCCTAGCTGTGCCACAGGAAATTCTGTTCCCTTCGATGTTTTTATTAGAGAAGCTAACGCAGTCCATGCCAACAAATACACTTACTCCAGAAGTAGCTATAAAGCCTTATACAAAGATGTTCGTATAAAATGCCCTGTGCATGGGGTGTTTAGCAAACAAGCGAAAAAGCATTTAGCTGGGCAAGGTTGTCAGGAGTGCAGCAGAGTAGACTCTAAAATACCGTTTACTGAATTTCTCAACCGCGCTAAAACAATGCACGGAAATAAGTATACGTATGATGAAAAAAGCTATTCCTCTATAACCAGTGACACCTCAATACACTGCTCTGTACACGGTACGTTCGTGCAAAAGGCTATAAACCATGCTGCCGGACATGGGTGTCCTAAATGTCGCATTCAAAATGCAAAGTTAACGAAGGATGCATTTCTAAAACTTGCGCGTGCCAAACATGGAACTAGGTATAGTTATGATTTTAACAGCTATCAAAATCTATACTCTCCTGTAACTGTTATCTGTAAGAAACATGGGCCGTTTCAACAATTGCCTACTAACCATCTACACAATGGACACGGCTGCCCCAAGTGTTCTTTTGGTAAACAGAAGTCGAGCATAGAAGTTAAGGTTGCTAAGTGGTTATCTCAATATGAAAAAGTCTCTGTCGGGGATCGTTCTTTAATAGCACCTAAAGAATTGGATATTCTTGTTCCTAAGAAAAAACTAGCTATTGAAATTAACGGTTTGTTTTGGCATAATGAAGACCATAAATCTAAAAATTACCATTATGAAAAGATGGAGTTGTGCGTGGCTAAAGGCTATCACTTAGTTCAGTTGTGGGAGAAAGAGCTTTTGGAAAAAGCAGCTATTTGCAAAAGTCTTCTCCTGCATAAGTTAGGCCATAGTAAATCTATTGGTGCTAGGAAGCTAGCCATTGAAGAAATCGACAGTGCTAGAGCTAAGGAATTTTTCAATGCTACTCATTTGCAGGGGTTTAGAGGTGCTAAAGTTTATTTGGCGTTAACACTAAATAAAAAGATATATGCAGCTATGAGTTTTGGACTGCCCGCAAACAAAAAGTTTGAGTGGGAGCTTATTAGATATAGCTGCGCAAGATTTACCAGCGTTGTAGGTGGAGCTAGCCGTCTTCTAAAACATTTTGAGAATTCGTATGCCCCTAAAAATTTATTAACCTTTGCGGACTTGCGAATTTCCCAAGGAAATCTTTACGACCAGCTCGGGTTCACTTTTTTACACAAAAGTAGGCCTAACTATATATGGACAAAAAGCGGCGTCGTTCTATCACGTTACAAAACTCAAAAAGCCAAGCTACGTAAACTTTTGGGTGCGGAGTTTAACTCAAAAGAAAGTGAGGTTAAAAATATGCAGCGTTGCAGTTGGTCAAGAGTATTTGACGCGGGCAACTTGGTATTCGCAAAGATTTATTGAATAGGTGCTTTTATGAAGATCGTTTCCTGCAATAAAGAGTTAGCAGTGTCATATGCCGACATTCGTAGGTCTTTTAATGAGCGCATAAAAACCCTGTCTGACCAGATTCGTAACTTGCATGACCAGATAAATGTGACGCAAGACCCTAGAAATAAAGGAAACCTGCGAAAACGTATAGAAACTGTCCGTAAGAAAAAAGCGCAATTGCACTACCAAAGAGACGCGCAACTCTTAAACTTGCGCAAAGCTCGCATGGAGTCACAACCATGATAATAGTTGCTACCTTCTCCGAAGAACAACTGGTAGCTTTGCAAAGGATAAAAGCAGAGGTACCTAGCAAGATCAGCTTAAAAGAAAGCCGACTAGCTTTCCAAACTCCCGGTGGTATTGTAGCCTTACAACTTTTTGACGGCACTCAACACGGATTATGGCGACTTAGAGAAGCAATATCAACTGCTATGTCCGGTCAAAAGCCATCAGAGCGTCTAAGAACAAACTTGATGAATAACCATTTAAGGTCTCTTACTCCACTACGGACATTGATGAAACGAGTAATAAGCTTGAACATAATGTCCGACGCTTCCATGCAAGACTTGGAAAACCTGGTAAACTCTGTAAGCTTTGCCAACTTGGAAGCATCGTGGCCCTATATAGCAAGGAAGATTCTTAAGGTAAAATAATGGGCGCACTTGGAAAGTACTTACGTACAAGGGAAGGTGGATGCGTGGCTTTTATGTGTCCTGCTTGCAAAAAGATGCACGGAATCTCAATAACTGCACCTGGGGACTATAACTGGACGTTCAATGGCAACGTTGAAGCGCCTACATTTAGCCCGAGCATAAAAGTCTCTGGACGTTCCTTTACAAAAGCATCTAAAATTGAGTATGACAAATGGGTTGAAGGTGGATGTGTGCATCCTCGACCGCACTTTGAGTCTGCCGAGTATTGCTGCCACTCTTTTGTTGTAGATGGCAAGGTGAACTACTGCAACGATTGCACCCATGAAATGAATGGCGTTCAAGGAGTGCCATTGCCAAAGTTGGAGGAATAAAAATGCGAGTTGTCGCTGGTCTGTCGCCAGTTTTGTACCACATAACGTCAACGTATAAGGCGGCACGAATTCTTCAATCGAACCGTTTCGAGTTAAAGCCGTCGGAAGGAACATCAATAGAAGAAAATATCAAGCAGGGTGCTTATTACCTAAGCACTGCACGCACTTTGGGGAGTGCGTATATCCGTAGTAATGCCTACCCTAACTATAGCTTGTTGGTGCTTGACGGAGTAAAGCTGGCAAGACGCTACGCAGGAAAGCCTGTAGACTACTGGGGTGAATCCATGCGTAACAACGGTGCTAATTTTGAAAGCGAAGACCGCGTTTTTTCCTTAAAGCCCTTAATTCCAGATGCAACCTCTTACGTGTTGCAGATACACACTATGCTCCCGTCAGGGCTTGACGCAAGAGCCAAAAAAGTTCTATTCCGGCTGCAGATTGAAGCAAAAAAGCGGAAAATACCCACCTTCTATTATACCAATAAAGCTGACTTTTTGTTACTGGATGAAAGACATTCAGTTCCGTTAAACCCAAGGTTACTCGACGCGGCACCCGTAAACGAACACGACTCTTATTCTTCCTCTTTGTCGGATTGGCTGGCTTTATGGGAAATCCCTGTAGAGGCTTACAAACGGTTAAAGCTGCTACCGCTAAAAGAGCAGAAAAAGCGTGGGATCACTGAAAGATTTCTTAGGCTTATGAATATGGTTTCTTACTATCCACAGGATGTAAGCTCATTCCTAGCCGATCTGCACAATGCAAAGTCTGTTGGTTATGGCAATTCAAGCAAGGAGCGTGAGGCTTTAGACACACTGGTATCTGTAATGCGCAAGCAAAAGCTAGCACCTAAAGAATTTTATAAATTTCTTGGCGACAAATGGCGCGGTTCATAAGGATAAAACGTGCAATTAACAAAAAACCCATCCAATTTTTTGTCAGACGGCTTTCTTTTTCATTTGGAAACTCATAAAGAGATAGCCGTCACCAAAACAGAAGCTCTTGAGTTGTACCTTCGGTTAAAAAGTATTTTTAACCCATCGTGCGATGCTTCTATCTCAGAACGTGAGAACTGCAGTAATAGCTAATGCGGCAACAACCTCCACTTATGTGAAAAAGGATTTTACCATGCAACACCTCAATATTGATCGCGTTATTTCTTCGCTGGAAGCCCGTGGCGTTCGCGTCGTTGCGGCTGTGACCGACTTTGCGCCTGTCACAAAAACTCTTGCTCGTGTGATCGTTACGTGTACAAACGCGGACAATGCCAGCCAGCACGATATTCGTCAGGCTATTGCTTCGGCAACTGGCAACACGGCTTCTCCGATCCTCAAGTCTTTCCACGCAGTCAACTCTAACGGGTTGCCCGCGTATGTTGGTTTTGTGAAAGCAAATACCTCTGCACGTCCTTATGAAAGGAAGGAAGTGGCAAAAATGCGGGTGATGGCGAAAAACATGCTCATGGACACTGCTGATGACTCATTGTGGGAAGTCCGTTCGGATACCTCAGGCAATCGCATGCTGGTTCGCCAAAATCAAGACGATCTCAGCACGCTACTTTCAAGCGTCAAGCAGTCAGTCCCCCGCGCACCGAAAGTGTCACACCTGGCATCCGTTGCCAATGTTGGCGACGCAATAATGTACGTTGACCCACGTAAGGAAGTGGTTCGTGCAGGCTTTGTGCTTTCCGTCGAGGATGGTGATGACGGTGAAGCTCTTGAAATTGTGCAAGCACCGGAACAAAACAACCCTGATGCTCCGAAGGATTTGGAAGAAGTTGTGGACCTGCAAAATGAAGCGTTTGCTTCCGCTGTTATTCCTTCCTCTGTCGTAGTGTCTGCCGTTTCTTTCCCGACACGCTTTTTCTCAAAGGAAGTTGCTGCCCCGGCAAACCCAAACAATAAGCAGGCTCTTAAAGACTATTACAAAAAGATTTGGAGTCAAGGAAACCCCGAATTCCTGAAGCGTCTTTTTGAAAACATTGACCGCATGGCTGCCGCGTAAAAAGTTGTGCTAGAATGTGAATTAAGGGTGTTTTGCCCTTAATTCCACCCCACCCTAAAGGAAATACCATGAAAATCTTATCCTCTGTTCAACAACGCCTTACTGAAACTGCTGCAGATCGTCCAGAAATACTTGATACACTGGAAAAGACTATCGGCAAGAAATTTGATGGACCTTTTAGCGGCGGCACAGAGTGGGACATGACACTAAAAATGCCAAAAGACCCGTTTGAGGCTATTCGTAGTATGGGGATTCTCTTTGAAAAACTACGCTCTCTTGGACTGAAAAAGGACTATTCTAGTATTGCTAGTATGTCTTTTGTTTTTTCTGTTACCAAGGGTATAAAGGTTTATATTGACGTGGACAAATCGGATTCGCTGACGGTACTTGTGGAGGATAATACAGGTCGTTAAGTCTATGTCCATGTTGGAACCAGCGACGGGTAACTCTAATGAACACAAAAGAATTCGCCTCTTATATTTACGCACAGCCCGCAGAAAAGATTCAAGAGTTATTAGACGTTACCATTAACCTGGTTCCAAAATGGCTGGACGGAGAATTGCAGTCTCACCGTAAACTGCGCCCCGTTGCTGGTATTGAACTCTCAGCCAAAGCATCCGCCTTTACAAAGCTGGTTACTTGGATGGCTCTTGTTCGTGGCTACTGTGACATTCCAGAATCAGTAGCCGTAATGTTTTCTGCGTACCGAACCAAAAGTGAGGTAGACAAGGGAGTAGTTACCGATTGGGAGTCTCCTTTAGGCCCATTAACGACTTGGTTCCCTGATGCAATAAGTGCCATTACTTCGGCCAATAATCAAGGTCGAAGCAATGTTACTACATTGCTGCAGACAAATCTGGAAAAGAAATTCATACTCATAACCAGCAATGACTTGGTAGACTTGTTAACCTGGGTAAAGAACAACCGGAAAAAATTAGTAGACGCAGCAAAGATTGCAAGCAAGCAAGCTGTATCTCTTAAGCCCGCAGTGCTGAGTTCTACAAAAAGCACAATAAAGAGCATAAGAAAAACCTTACCAATCTTGGTGTACACAACCAAACCCATTCCAGTCACCATTATCGGCAGTTATAATGCTGCCGGTGGTTAAACCTAAAACCAAGAAGAGACAAGCATGACCCTCGACGACCAATATGAAGAGGCAGAAGCCCGTTTTCGTGAAATTGCCCTAAAAGTTCGTAAACCCGTTTTGCGGCCAACTGGTAGTTGTTACTATTGTGGCGAGCCAGTTAAAGGCGTATTTTGCGATCTTGACTGCGGTAAAGCATATGAGCATGAACAACGACAGCTAAAGCAACTGTTAGGAAGAACTGAATGTACAAGCTGACTACTTCTTGGCCTAATGATTTCTTTACAACGTGCTGCAAGTACTTGCCCACCAAGTTTTCGGAGCTGAGTAGCTATAGAGGCTACTACTCTGGCCCGGTGGACGCAAGAGTAGACAAAAGATATACAAAGTCCTTACCCAATGTGTCCATTTTCAAGTTTACCTACGACTCCGCAAAGGATTTTGAAGAGTCAACTTTTCCCAGTCTGAAAGTGGATATTCTGACTGTCTGCAGAAAGTCTAGAAGGTACACATATTTTAAGGGGGCTGGCGCTGCTTTTCTAAAAGAGTGCCAAGAAAATGAAATGAGAAATCTAGTGTTTGTTGCTGCCCGTAGCCCAGGCATTGCTGAAGTATGGGTTCTCAATGACGTTAACTAAATAGGTTAGTTAAAATGGAAACTTTTAGAGCGGTTAAATTAAGGCTCTATCTAAACGGGAATTCTTTTTAAGAGAACCTGGACTAAAGGAAAAATCCAAATGAAAATCGTATCTAGCAGCAGAGAAACCGCCGGTACTGTTGGAGGCGCTCTGCATGATCTAAATATGGCCCTGCAATTCGAGGGTTTTGAACCTAGAGAATCTTTTCCTCTACGTGGGTACAAGATTATTGCTCTTCCGTTCCCACAAGGATTTGTGCAACGCACTCCTGACCTGGTATCACTGTTCATCAAAGCTGCGGATAATGCTGGATTCTTGGCAGAAGCCCTTGATACGGATAAGGCACAAGCCACTATTCCTGTTGGTAAGGATTCGTTGACCGTGATTTATAGCTTTTCTGCTGGTGCTTATCACTTTTTTGTATCGTAATGCCCGTCAATTATCGGGCCTAAGGAGTACAGTATGAACCCTAAAAAACTAGGGCTAATCCCCGTAAAGCCCGAGTATGATTGGGAACAGGCAGATGATTTTTCGTGGGACGGCGCTTTTAAGGGAACCCCGAAAGATTTGCTTCCTGCAGTCAAACATTTTTTCCGCGCCAAGTCCAAGCCGAAAGAATTTTTAGGTGGTTCTGGGTATACTCTAAAGAACAACATTTGGACAACCATCGAGCTACGTCCTTCGCGCAAAATACCCAACTCGACCATTGTTACTGTTGCTGTATACTCTAAAGGTAAAAAACTTTTGGAAGAAGCTAGACAAGCTTTTTTGAAAATAGGGGTAGCCGTGTCTGAACCTAAGCCATTCAATGAATGGGAAATTTGCGGTGCATTATCCCCGGTTTCTCAATCTCAGTGGAATAAGGCAGTACGTCCACTATTTGATGATGGCTGGAACGCTTTAATGGTTCATGGTGTGCAGCATGTACAACGTGGCCCAGTTTCGATAGATTACGTACCTACATCAAACAAGCATGTGAGCATTGTGCTTTACCGATAATGAAAACACTAGCTGCCGTAGTACCTATACTAGATAGCGTATCCCCTGAAGAAATCTACGAATGGCTGCGTTTGTGGACTCTTTCAGGGATCAACAATTCAGACGACTCGGTATTGATGAAACGCCTAGCCGCAGTACACGAACTGTCCAAAATAAAAACTCCAAGTGTCTCAGTTGGCTATCGTGTTTTAGGTGTCGATTCAGATGTGGAAACATGGCAAGACTTGGATAAGTACTTGCATGGTGACTTTCCAGAAAGTGTGGCGTCACACATTAACGGTATAGAAGCGTTTTTGCAACAATCTGGTGCCCCCAAGCGGCAGCAGTTTGTATTCCGAATGCCTTTATCAACGGCAGACCACTTGGTAAACGTGTCACATCTTATACATGGGTTACCTAAAAATCTTCGTCAAACGCCGAATGAAAACGGTCTTACTTTGCAGGATCATCTGAAACAACGAGAGATTATCACCTCCAGCGGTTCTCTCAAAAAAGCTCTGCATAACGGAAAACTTTGGGTCACGGGCAAAGTGCCCGCCGGAAGTGTAAAGGTGATACAGACGACTCCACGAAAATTAACGGTGAGAGAATGAACGTCGAATACAGTTTTCACGAAATAGAAAAGCCTGGCGTGTATATTTCTCTGGTGCCGACGCAGCGAACTATTCATTTGCTACATCCAATTTGGGAATCGGCACCCATATATAAGCCTGCAACTTTGTCACCGTCTCAATGGCATGTCACCATCATATATGACCGTGACTCAATACTATCGAGCCATAAGTTTTACAACGACTTTCCATTAGTAGGTTGTGATAACATTTATACGGCAACCGCTGGTAAGATCGTCTCATGGACTGGTGCTAACGGTAGCATTTATAGAGTGCTGAAACTGGTATCACCACAGCTTCAAGACTTGCACAAACTATTAAGGAAAACCTTTAATTTCTCGCATTCATTTTCTGACTACTCACCGCACATGACTCTTAGTCAGGATTGCGATGAAATGCTGCCGGAAGACGATTCACTAATGGGTAAGACTCTATCATTTGGTGGTATTCGTGTAGAGAACATAAAGGAATAGCATGGACTCTTTTAGAATACAGCGCTATGTAGACCCAGCGACACTTCCTGCGCCTATTAAAGTAAACAAAACAAAGAAAAAGTCAACCACTTTGGCAAAAGCTGAAAAGCTGAACACACAGATAAAAAAGGCTAGTTCAACGTTTGGCATAAAGCAGCGCCAAATTCAGCTCGCTGTCGAGAATGGGGAAATAGACGACGCAATAATGCAGTTTCAGCGTACCGCCTACTCTACACTGATTGCAATGATACCCATTGCAGAAGTCGAATATCGAAAATGGCGTAGAGACAATCAAGCCTACGCATTGAACGCATTGGTGCAGTCTGCCCGAGAATTGGCATCCGATCTGGCTGCGTCCAACGACAGGTCTAACTTGGCCGAAAAATTGCTTCGGGATGCGCTAGACCCAATGTTTAGAGAACTGCTGCAGTACGTAGCGCAGCAATCAATGCTTATGAAGGCATTTTTGCAAGACAAGATAAAGCCGCAGCATATCAACGGAGTCACTGCAAAAATTGACATGGACTTAAAGGATACCGCTGCGTACCTTCAGTCTGTACACGGTGTAGTGAGCGAGCAGATTCGTAGATCAATTCAAGGAGTTTGAGCATGAAAGTAGTGTCCGCTGCAGCCCCTAAATGGTGGATAGGCCTGAGTCCTGAGCAACAAAAAGAATACATCGAAGAGCACCCTAAAAGCAGAATGGCAAAAGACCACCCACTTTTCAAGTCGGCAAAAGAAAACGAAGGACTGCATACTTCTCTCAAGCACCCACTTGTAGGTGTTCTGAAAGATCAGTTTGGTAACACCCCTTTGCATTATGCTGCTGAATACAGCCCGGCCGCACGCTCCCACCCACAGGCATCCCTAACCAAGAATAATCAGGGACACACTCCAGCCGACTATTATGAAAAAGTCGTAAAGAAAGCGTTATCACCTGGGTGGGGAAAATGAAAAGTCTAGCCAGTCACATTGACTACCGGGTATGGTGTTCAATGGTAGAGTCCACCGAGACGGCCGGACTGGTGGATGCTTTACCTTCAGGATTAAAAAGACCGTTTGAAAAGCTGTTCGCCAAGCTGCAAAACGTGATGCTTATGCTGTCTAAGGAAACAAAGACAGACTGGGCTGTGATTACTAAGGCGTTTGCTACCAAGAGCGTTTTCGAGTTTTTCCGGGCTGTTGCTTTTTCCATTACGCGAGTACTGGCAGCGCTTAAGGCTTTTGCCCGAGTGTATCAGCATGGGTTGCTAGCAGTTTTTCATCAGATTGCCAAGACTAAGGTTTTTGAAAAACTGCAAGCTGGTGTAATGACGGTAGACGAATTTTTGAACGACTACCCAATTTTCAAAAAGCTTGCTGGGCCTGCAATCGCCGGATTCATGGTGTGGTGTTTTTTGCATGCTAATTTCACTTGGCACCCAGACTTGGATATGGACTTTACTCCTGTTATTAAGGCTGCATTTAATGGGGACTGGTCTTTTTCGCAGCTATTGGCTACTCCGCAAGCACTGTTAGCATTGACGACTTTGTTCTCAAGTTTTTTAGGTATAACAGTACTCTCCCCAATCTGGCTAGCGGGAAGCAGCCGTGCTTTGCTAATGGCACTTTTTTACACAGGCTTAAAACACATGAGCCATACGTCAATATACCAAGCGGTGAGAAAGAGGGTCTACACACAGTTAATACCCGGAACAGGAGGAGTGCGTGTTTAAGCCTCCTAAAAAGTTAAAGCCAGTATGGAGATCGAGAGAGTCTCCAAAAACACGGTTCAAAGTGAGGGAATCAATACTAGCCAGAGATAATTATACCTGCCAACGCTGCGGGTGTAAAGTAAGCTCTGCTACCGCGCACGATCACCACATAACCCCCTTGTCTAAAGGAGGGTCTAATGCTACCTGGAATAGAGTGACCCTGTGTGAGTCTTGCCATCACAAATTTCACAAGCACCTATTCTAATGCAGCTAGGTATTTCGTTGATAATGGGTTAACAGAGTTTGCAGTAAACGGTAGTCTTAAATGTCTACCATGTACATCAAATTTCACAAGCACAACTTTTAGGATACCTAAATGAAACAGCTAAGTTTAGCCGATCAAGTAGTCAGATTAAATGCAGAAATCAAAGCGTTGAAAGATCCGCCTAGAAGCCCGGAAGAAATTGACAAGAGAATCTCCCAAGAAAAAGCTTTCTTTGCAACAATGAACGCTGCAAAGGGGGCAGTAACCGCGTCTAACCTATATACCGAAAAAGTAATTGGCAGTATTTACGATCTTCCCTACAGAAGAGCGTTACTAGACTTTTTGCTGAGTACGTTCAAAAAAGACTCTCTGTTGATCGAAGGGACTTACAGCATGTGGGAAACGTATCGTAAGGAAGGCATCTAAAATGAAACAAGAACTCTCTATCATCATTCCTGACAAAACGCATAAGGACGTATTGGGCAAACACCCGTTCTTTTTTGCGTCTAGTGCCGGTGGCGCGCTGCTGTGGGGTTACACCTGGGCGTATAACTCAATGATGAAGCGCATTAGCCCGGACGCTCTTACCATCGAAATGAACCCAGAAGCAGCGTCTGCTACCTATGGTGCTCTGGCAGACCCGGCGATTCGAGCGCTAATCCGTGTTCGTAAAACGTCTAAAGGTTACAGAATCTTCATCCCCTCGCACGCTAATTTTCCTAGCTTGCTTGACGTGTTTCCTGATTTTAGAATGCACGATCTGGATGACATGAGAAAAAGTCTAGACGACGTTATACCGGGTATCTTGGAACCTGGCCCAGTTGATGTGGACTTTGACAAGAGTTTGCTCCGTGGATTTACCGGCATTGACCCCGACCTGGTAAGTGAGGAAGATGCTGAGGACATTATGAACGGAATCGTCGGATTCCGTCTTGTAGGAACTCCGGTTAGCAATTACCGTCAGCCTAATGACAACGACACGTATGCACAACGTGGTGCTCTGCTGGATTTGTGGAACAACCGACGCTTCACCATGTTTGCCACAGTGGACTTGCCGGAAAAGGCAGCCGAGTTCATTACACAGCAGCGCGGTGACAGTATTCGCCTTTCGCAACTGGCGGAGTTTTTCAGCCGGTTGCACTCCCAAGCTTTCTTTGCTGGTCGTGGCAGCAAGGAAGCATTTTCACCTAATGTAATTTCTGTTGGCGACATTGCAAAAGACAATGCCAAGTCCTCAGTCTTAGTGTCCCCTGCGTTAAACAATGAAGGGTTGACGATCACCCGAGACGGTGACATTATGTGGTTGCCACCTAAGTCTCCTGATCCTGACTTTGTGGAGTCTATTATTGAAGCTGGTGGTAAGCAAGCTGATGGAGATTGGTGCGCACAAGACTCGATTGACCCTGAAGGTAACGAATACGTTTTGGTTAATGGGCACCGTCAACGCAAAGACCGTGGTCAAAACCGGCTAGTTTACGTTGATTGGGTGATGGGGCGCCTGTCCTATACGACAGCCGATTCCAGAATCCGAGTTGTGGACATTACGGCAAACCGCCCTGCATCCACGTTTGACATTGCAAACTATCTGAGAGCCTCTCTTCTAGAGCGCAGTGATGAAACTGAGGACTTGGTGGGTGCGCTGGCTTTCGTACATAGAATTAGTGCGAAACTTGGCGTGGAATTTCCACCTAGTGGCAATTTTGAAGACGTGTACATGTCCAAGCAGGAGTATGAAAGACTAGTTAGTGTTTTCAAGGACGGCGGTCTACCTTTAACCGAGTGCTTGACTACGGCTGCAACTGCGTTGGCTTCAAGACGCAACCCCAATGGTGACGAATTTAGTCCGGCTGAGTATCAGGCACTACAACAATGGTACGACGAAAAGTCAAAGCACTTTGGTCTGTCAGTCATTTCCAAGAATTCCATTTTTGGCTTCTACCGAGCAATTGCCACTTACTATGAAGCAGTAACAAACAAAATTCACAGCGATCCTGACCTCGCATTCGGTGATTTGGCTGTGATTTCTTCGCTACGTCTGATTGGTGCCTTAACCGTAGTCACAAAGTATGCCGACTCCGAAAAGGAGATTCTGGAAAAGGACACAGAGGAGCGTAAACCGTACCTTAATCCTGATCTTGACCCGCCCGATCAAATTCAATTACCACGTTTTCCGTTTGTGTCTGGAAAAGTGGAGCTAATGCCGCATCAGGCAAAAGTGTTCAACTATTTGAAAAACTTTCCGCGCAAGTCTGTTATTGGGGTTGACGCAGGAGGAGGTAAAACTCTTATTGCTCTACTCTACGCGGCGCTTCTGTTTGGTGAAAAGAAAATCACCAAAGCGTTGATTGCGTGCCCCGGAAAGTTGGTCAGCAATTACGTGAATGATGCAGGTTGGTTGTTTAGGGGTCGTATTAACATTGTGTGCATTTCTTCGTCAGTAATGTCCTCGAAAAACTGGGGTGAAGAAAAGATGCGCGATTTGATCGAAGCGGCACCTATCAATACGATTTTTGTGACCGACTATGATTTTTTGTCCCCATCAACTAGATCGAAGAGCATCGTCGAATTTGTTTATGGTAATACCCGAGTAGCAACCTCATTGAACACGCAGTTCATGCGAGAGTTCAAATGGGGACTTCTGGTCATGGACGAAGCCCACTTTCTAAAAACGGTTGGAGGTACCCGTAATAACGAAATGACAAAGATGGCGTCCAATGCAGACTATCTAATGCAGATGTCAGGTACGTATGTGAGCGATAACTTGTCGGACGTGGTTGGCGCTTTTGGTATCCTTACTCCTAAGACCTTTGGTTCTCACGCGCAGTTCGCTGATACGTATTTGATTGACGGGCCAAAAAGTGCTCCTAAACCGGACGCTCAAAAGAAAATCGTGGAAGCCATGCGCCAAGTGTCAATGGTGCTAAACATTACACGAAAAGAATGGAATGCTTTGCTGCCTAGAAGAACGGATCAATTCTTCCCGGTGGAACTCTCCCCTGCGCAATCCTTAGTGTACATGGCTATTTTGCGTGAAACACGAGAGCAGATAGACGCAGCGCTCAAGGAAAACCCTGCTCTTAAATCCGCCTTTTCAAAGAAAGCAGCCAAGGAAGGAGGCGAAAATGCAGACGAGGAAGAACAGGACGAAGAAGATGATGTTGATGACTTGCTAGACGGGCCTTTGAATATGTACTTGGCGCGTCTTGAGCAGTTCTTGACCGCTCCCGCTGCCGACCCGTTTGGCAAAAATCTGCAAGGTTCCGATGCAGTGTCTCCCAAAGTGGAAAAAGTAGCCGAGATTATCCGTGACCATTTGCGTCGAAAGATCAAAGGCAAAATTATGGTCTGGACGCAGTACGTTGAAAGTGCCCAGTCCGTTTTTGACAATTTGCCGAATGACATTAAGAAAAAGGCTATTCACTACACATCTGCGCATAGTGACTCTGTACTTTCGCAGTTTGAAAAGAACCCTGAAGTTCAAATTCTAGTAGGATGTGAAAAGTCCATCAACACTGGGCAAAACTTACAGTATGCCTCTCGTATTATTCGTTTGGAGACTGTTTGGAACTATGGCACTTTGGAACAAGGTGAGTCCCGTATTAACCGACCGATGAAAAATGATCCTCGTAAAGAGGAAAATGGCGGTAACGGTATTTTCTACGATTGGGTATTCTGCAACAAGAGCCTGGATGTGACGAAAAACTCTCGCATGTTCAGCAAGTTGATTTCCACAGTCAAGTATTATCACTCCGATTCTCCTGACTACATGGGTATTGACCAACCTCCACCGATCAAACTCAGCGTGAACAACTTGCTAACTACGAACGATTGGCAGGATGAAGACGTAGGTTGTGCATCGTTCTTCCGGTCTTACGAACAGTACCAGCAAGTGCAAGAGCGGGAATATAAGGCATTTAGAGAAGACCCGAAGAATGCTATTGAACCCTATTCGTTACAGGATGGAAAAGTCTTACCCAATTCAGGGTTGCTTGTCAACGTACCGTATGTACCGCGCATGCAAATTTTCCAAGCAGACAAGCTTGGACTGGAGCCTTTCTTGGAATATGTGGTTTCGCATCATACCAAGAACTCACTGTCCTACTGGGACGACCCCGATTGGTCACCTCAAGATTTGCCAATTCACTGCGAGTATGGGGACTGTACCGCTGTTGACTACAACTCTGTAAGTGTGGGGCATCCACAGTCTTTGCGGGTAATAACTCCAAGTGGAAGTCGTGCAAGTGTGCCGTTGTCTGCCTGCTGGGTTGTCACAAAGACCGTAGTAAAAGGGGCCACAATCCGCGAAGCTTTTGCGCAGATGGTGGGTGCGGATACGGGCAAGCCTGTTATACCATCTGTTCCTAAGCGGGCAAATCCTCTTGAAAAAGAAGAATTGGACGATGTGGGGCGTGGAGTAAATAACGGCAAACGCGGACGCTTGCCGGAAAAAGACCCCAAGGGTACAAAAGGTGGCTTTGAGATTTTCGTTGGTAGCTACGGGAACTTTCCCGTCATTGCAATTGACGCAAAAAATCCAGTGGTGCAAACCAATTTACCCGAACTGGAAAAGCTCGGTTTTGCCTATACCGTCCCTTACCGTACTGCTCTCATGCGTACTCCGGCAGTTCTGCAAAAATGGCTGCGAGCCGTAAAGGATGCTGGTATTGACATTGATCCAGCCTACGGTAAGCTTTTGTCTAAGGACTTGGCTGCATGGAAGGAACATAAGGACCTGTTCAAAATGCTTCAAGCTATGGGGAAGACTTACAGACCGAACTTTTTCCGCATGCAAATGAAGCCCGCCGAACGTGGTGAGATTAAACCTTATCTGTTTGTGGACAACAAGAATGGGGTTTATCTATGTTTGAATCAAAAGGCAAACTCGGCCCTAATGTCGCATCTAACCAGCTTGGAAGTTCCGGGGGTTCAATGGTCATCTTTGATTAAGAACGAGCTTGCAGCATTCTTTACCTCTAAAAAGGAGATGGAAACCACACTCAAGCACTTACTTGCCGACTTCCCGGTCGAAAACTCGAAGGAAGCCATGCAAGACTATTTGAAGGTTAGAGTTGCCCCGGCTGCTCAAAAACCACTTGCGTAACTAACCAGCCCGGTAGCCATTCCGGGCTTTCTTTTAAGGATATGAAATGACTAACCAAGAATTCGTTAAGGCTCTTCAAACTGTTATGGACAAAGAGGGAGCCATGCACAAAAAAGTAGACGGAATTTGGGACGCTACGATGGGGGCTGCCTGGCAGCACTTATCCAGAAAGTATGGGGCGTCAGACGCGCAAGCTCTCACCCAACCACTTTCCTTGCTGCATCTACCAAATAGTCTGCAACCAAAAGTGGCTGAAGCGGCAAATGAACCTCTCCCGGAGACAACCGTGGTCACTCCACCAGCACCAGCACCGGAACCCGAAGCCACAGCAGAGACGGCAACGGAAGTAGAGCCTATCTCAGAACCGGAACCGGAACCCGAAGCCGCCGTAGAAAAGTCAACGGAATCGGAACCCGTTGAAGACGAAACGGAAATTCAGACGGAAAGTCACGATATTGAGAAAGACGCGACAGAAGAATAAAAGCTGTAAAGTAACTGGGTACGTTCGAGTAGCGTACCCAGTTTGTTTTAACCTTTGGAGCGAGCATGCCCAAGTTTTCTCAGCCATCTACATTTGAATATGTACAAAGGCCAGGATTTGTACCAAAATCCATACACAGTGAGGATACTAGATTATTCAACACTCAGTTACCCGTTGACCCCGTTTGGAAAAGTTCTAAAAGACGCCTTTTAATAGTGTGTGAATTCACCGACAGCGAGGATTTTAACAGTCGGTTCCTGTCGCACGTACAAGGGTATCTAATAGACAACCTGTTAAATCTTGCTGCCGAGTACTCGGGGGTGAGCGTCCCTGCATTAGCAGCCATAAACTACGATTATTTTAGAAACCGCCACTTAGACGGTTCCCAGGCTGTAATTGCTCAAAATGCGGCGTCTAGTCGTGTTTTGAAATATGTCGAGTCGTTGAAACCGACAGACATTTTTGTATTCGGTTCCAACGCAGCTATGAACCTGATGCAAATATCTGACTATGAAGAATTCATGCATCGAGGTAGGGTCAGAAAAATAGATGGCATTTACTGGTCGCACTCTATTGACTTGTCCACGGCGTATCGTAAGAGCAATGATGAAGCAGACGAAGAAACGCTACTGTCTATTGCAAATTTAGCAGGCTTCGCATCTAGATGCTTGGGGAATTGCTTGGCTCGTCGATATGTCCACGAGATTAAACCTGAAGTCAAATACAAAGTCGTTGACACTATTGAACGATGGAACAAGTTTTACTCCCACTGGAAGGACACTCCAAGATTTGCTTTGGATACAGAGACACTTGGTTTAGGCCGTAAAATAAATGCCATTCAAACGCTCCAAGTGGCGTTTAATGGAAACTGTGGGTACATTGTACCGATTGAGCATCAAGATAGCACCTTTTCTAAAAAGGAGCGCATGCAGATTTACACAGACTTGCGTGCGCTGATTGGTCGAAAAATTCCACTGGGCACCATGTCTGAGTTTATGCTAGGTCAAAACTTGAAATTTGACTTGACAATCCTGCGCCAAGCTCTTGACTTGCAAGTCATAACTTGGCCGGTTTGGGACTGCATGGCAGGTGAGTACTTGTTGGATGAAAACATGGGGGCTAATAAGACGCGGCTAAACGGCAGAAATAAAACCTCCTACGGACTGGACTGGATTTGCTCAAATTATGGATGTGACTTTTACGACTCTAATGAGTTCGGAAAAAGTGATCGCGGTAGCATAGCAGAAAAGCGCCTGGAACCAGCGATGCTAAGATATATGGCGGCAGACGTGATTGTTCCGTGGCACATTCGAGAGCAGCAATTAGCGCGTGCTGAGAAGCAGAACATAAATGGTAAACCTTATACCCAAGCTTACCAGAAAATGATGCTGCTGCAAATGAGCAACATGATTCATGTGCAGTCCATGATGGAGCATCGTGGAGATCATTTGGACATAGGTTGGCTACAAAAGCTACTCTCTAAAACTGGCCCGCTGTCAGCGCTGGAAGTAGAGTTTGAAAAAGCATTCAGGGACTTGCCTTCAGTAAAAGCAGTTAATGCTAGACTTCTTAAAGCTCAAGGTGTTCACGCTACGTCCATTTTTGGTTCGGCAAACTGGCTATTCTCGGTTACAAAACCGGCCCATAAGCAAATGCTGTTTTTCGACGAACTTGAACTGGAACCAACCTCAGTTGGAAAAAGTGGAGCACCGTCTGTTGACAAGGAGTTTCAAGAAAAATATAAAGATGTTCCAGAAATTCAAGCTTTTAAGACTCTGGCACAAGTTGGTAAGGTGCGGTCAACTTATGTGAAGGGTTTTTTGAAAAAGCTGGAAACTGACCCTGATATGCAAGTCGATCATAATCTCCGCCCTAGCTTTGGATACGTGGAGACAGTGACTGGCAGGTCTAACTCATACGACCCTTTGTTTGACTGATTAGGGGTCTTTAAACCGTGTGAACTCAGGGGAACTCCCATTGGGACAATCCTGAACCAAGTCAACCATATCCACCTTTGGAGGTGCACTATGGACATCAAATCGCTGTACGAAAAGACGGAACTGACACAAGCCCAGATTGCCGAAAAACTCGGCATATCTCAAGCAAGCGTTTCCAACTACGCCAAGAGACATTACTCGTCAACGTATAGGAAGCAACGCAAGGTAGCGAACTACAGTAAGAGCAAGACGGGTGAGAAGAACCCCATGTTCGGAGTTCGCGGAGACGAGCACCACAACTACGTTGGTGTCATCTCGGACGGTAAAGGCTATCTGATGGTCCTGAAACCTGAATGGTATACAGGGCGCAAGGGTTGCAAGCACGTCTTCCTTCACCATGTAGTGATCTGCGAAGCACTGGGACTCACCTCCATCCCTAAAGGATGGTGTGTGCATCACTGTGATGGTAACCCGCAGAACAACCGTCTAAGCAATTTGGTGTTGCTAACCATGGCCGATCACGTTCGGCTGCATCAGTGGCTAGCATTGAAAGGCGCAACGACTATGGCGAAAGCCAGTACACTCAAGTGGGTGGAAGCGCACGGCACACCGTTTTCGGTGTGATGATATAGTCTGCTCTTGCAGGTAACTGCAAGCGGTCGGTTCGTCCGACGGGGTGAGACTAACGACCTCATCTGAACATAAGGAATCTGCAGAACATTATTCAGCGTGGGCCGCTAGCAAAGCTGATTAAGAGGGCATTTACAGCACCTCCAGGGACATTGCACATAAAGCAAGACTTTTCAGCCCACGAAGTGCGTATGTGGGGAATCCTCAGCGGAGACACTGTTCTGTGTTCCCTCTTTGTTACTGGCAGGTGGCTTCGTTCAATGTACCGAAAAACCGGGAAGAGTGTGTACAAAACTCTCATGGACACTATTGGTGACATTCATAAGGTTAACTGCGTGGCGTTTAACATGGCCCCCAGTGCGGCAGAAGTCAACAAAGACCAAAGAGATCAGGTTAAAAGCATTGTTTTCGGGTGCTTTACTGGTGACACAATAGTATCGACACAAGATGGCCCGATTCGTATAGGCAAACTCCATTCGGACAAGACAAAACCAAAAGTTCTTACACGCGGGGCAGCTTTTTTCAAGTCTGAGGGGGCAAAGTCCCAAGGGGTTAAACCTGTAGTCGGTGTCTTGACCAGACATGCATATTTAAAAGGCACCGCATCGCATCATGTTCTCGTTGTTACCAAGAACTTGCACACAGAAATGGTTCCTCTATCAAAGCTATCTGCAGGTGATCTTGTCGTCTACCAACGTGGTCATTTAGGAACTGGTTGCCCGCGTCTTGACGGACAGGAATTGTCTATTAACGATGCTGAGGCGCTAGGGATGCTTGCGCGTAACAGCCGTGTTCCGTCCGTATTGTTGTCAGCGGCTACACCCTATATTCAAGCGTACTTGCGCGGTTATTTTGAAGGTGCCGGTGGTGTACGTCATATAGAAGCGCACCCGCAAGTATTTGCGAGTACTTGCAATGTGGACCTAGCAACTGACGTATGCTATCTGTTAAATGCTTTATGTATACACGCGAAGATATACCGAGTGAACGTGCGTGTTGCTAAAACAGGTAATAGAAGCATAGTTAGTAAGGAAGAGGTAGAAATTGTTATTTCCCATGCAGATAGCGTGCGCTTGTTCTTGGAAACAATAGGATTCATAACCGTAGCAAAAAAGAAGGTGGCTAACGACGCATTTTTGCGGGTTTCCTCCTATCAAGTGCAAAAAGCCGAGCCTTTAGACATTTCCAAGACTGTGGACTATCCCGCGCTGAGAGCTTTATATGCTGAACGGTCTGGCGTAACCGCATTTAGAGGTCCAAATCCAGTAGTTATCAAAGGGGTAACAATTCCTCCTTTGCCAAGTATGCTAGGGGACTTGATTGCCTCTATTCATTACTGGCATGATGCATTTTATGTTTTAGGTTTAAATAGGGAATGGGACACTCTTCACATGGTTAGCGGCCAAGGATGTACCGTTTCTAGAGTTGTGGAGACAGCAATATGTCTTGGCGATGAAGAGGTATTCGACGTAGTTAATGTACACGAAGATCATACCTGGTCAGCAAACGGTGTAGTTGTGTCAAACTCGATCTACGGACGTAGTGCAAATGCAATCTCCAAGCAAGTCAAGAAAGCGGCAGACCTTATCAAAAAGCTGATGAAAAAGTTTTTTGATCGCTTCAAGAAAGCGGCCGCGTATCTAGACAGTTCCAAACAGAAAGCCGTTAGCAAGGGGTACACTGTTTCTCCCCTAGGACGTGTTAGGCACTTGTTCGCTCATTACTTTGGGCGCGACGACATGATTGCTGCTGTAGAACGGCGCGGAGCTAATGCGCCTATTCAAGGAATTGCCGCTGATCTTGGACATACGGCAGCGTATTTGTACGAGCTACATTTATCCAGGTTTATTCATACTTTTGAAAAGTCAGACGGATACTTGAAGAGTGGTACTACATCGTTTGTTCACGACGCCATTAAAAGTGTAGTCGAGTACAAGTACCTAATACCAGCATTACAGATTCTACAGTGGTGCTCTACTATTGGTGTTTGCGAGTACTATACTAGGCACTTTGGAATGAAGTTTTATGTGGAGCCAGAGATTGACATTGAAATCGGCCCATTTGATTCGGATATGGAAAAGTGGGACTGGCATGAAAGCACCCTCAGAGAAATCCTTCATAAGGCACTTGAGAAACAAGCATCCCTTTATGAAATCAACGTGGAAGAGACAGAAATGCTAATATGGAATCAACCTCCAAAAGTACGTGAGTACTTGGATAAGCATTACCCGTTCTTTGCAGAATGGCCGGATGCCATACACTTGCGTAAAGGAACTGCGCAGTACAACGAAGTTCAAAAAGCACTTAAAGAGGTTCAAAATGCGTGATTGGTGCGGTGGGTTTTTATTGCATGGTTCGCATAGTGTAAGCAGTTTGCTGAACTGGAACGTACCTTATACTTTCGGTTCTTTTGACTCTGACTCTTTTTGTGAACATGAAGGGTCTTCCGTTGGAGCTTATGCCGTATCTAATAATGCTAGTCGTATTCTACCAGTACCTAATAGAAGTACCACATTGCTGCAATGGAATTCAAGTGACTCCATTGATGCGCAAATTGACAGATTTATTAACCTAAACAAACAGGAACGGCATCAGACCACTTACACGGAAACTCTGGCGAACCGTGTATTTGTGGACAAGGGTATATGGAGTACTACGTTAATGGTTGTCAGTAAGCAACCTTCAATAGTTATGGCTTGTCGTGGCTGTTCCATGTACATGTGGTTGGTTCGCTTTCGTGGCAGTTTTTACCTAATGTGGAGTACAGACCCTAATCATATGGAGCAGTCATTGCAGATGCTCCCCGAAGACAAGCAGGATGAATTCTTTGGTGTGCCTTTTACAGTAACCGACGCGATTTGTGTTATTCATCCGGTGTACCTTTTAGGGCGGTTTCATAGAGCGTGGTACAAAATGTTCCTTACTGACAGGCTTTCAGTGGTTTCCTACATGCGCCGGTATATCAACAAGAGGATTCAACCGCTATGAAGCTAAACGGAATAACGCTCCTGTCGCATGTGAAGAAAGCACAGTCGTCAACAGGTAGTGAGATGGTTAGTCTGCGCGCAGCAAATGGGCGTCTGTATATTTCTTCCTTTAATGAAGGTCGAAATTTTGTTTGTGCTATGCCAGTTGAGTCGAACGACTCTTGGGAATGTAGTTTCCGTCCAGCAGATACATTTTCTAGAACCTTGCCACAGATTGTTGATTTGGACTGTGACGGCAAATCCTTGTCAATCAAGACTGCAACTTATGCAGGTAAATACCCTATAGAGCCGTATGCCAAAGCAGTGTTCCCTGATGTACGCGCACAGCAAGTTAGCGCTGACCAAACAAATTTACTTATAGCAGGTTTAAAGCTGACCGATGTTGGGGAGTTCCTAAGCGCACCCACGTTTGAGTTTTCTTTCAAGGATAGCTTTGAATGCGCCTGCTGGGATAGAGTTCACTTTTCTTACTATACGACTAAATACTCAGGAGAGCACTTGTCCGCCAAAATGCTGGCAACTGACATAGCGGCCTTGGTACTGGCTGTGCCAGAAGCAAAAAAGTTTGGTGCGGAAGAAGGTATCTTTCTACTCCAGAGTTCAACAACAAAGTTTTCCATACCGGGTCTTCAAGTAGAGGGTTCAGAAGGGTTGGCTGAGTTGTCACAGATTCACCAGAACTTTACTAAACCTGCATGTACGGTGAATCCGGGAGAGCTGTTTATGGCATTGTACCGCGCAGAGTCGGCATGTGGATCAGGTCAACCCGTAGAAATGAGCGTGGAGAAGGATCGCATCAAGATCAGTGCCACATCCTCCAAAGGAGAATATGTAGAAGTTATTGCAGCAGACAGTGTGGTTAAAAAAGGCTTAAAAGTAAAAGTAGACCCAGCTACGGCAATGGACGTAATACGTCTTACTAAGGTTGAAACTGCACAGTTTGGAGTATACGAGTCTTTTGTATGGCTTGCTGCAGAAATGGATAATGGAGGCGTACACTACATGGCCGTTCTTACTTCTCAGTCAGAAAGCGAAGGAGAATGAATGAAGCTACATGGACTGGACGTGACGGAGCAACTGCAGCACTATAAAGACAACCCTAAGGTGTTTCATACTTTAGGACACAAGCCCGTATCAGGAGCGGTTCTTTTCATAAAAGGACCTATAAACACTGCTCTGGTTTTATCCTATAACGCCACTCTTAGCGTAGACGGTCTGGACGTGTACAACGTATGTTTAGGCGAAGTAAACGGCTTGACTATTGGGTATCTGTTTTATTCCCCATTGCAAATGCGCAGTGACTTTTTCTATCTAACGTTTTACCGTCATGGTGTAAATACAGAAGAGTTAAAGAGCAACCCACTGCAAAAGCGCCTGGTTTCTGAGCACTTGGTAATACATAGCAACGCGGTAGCGCATTACTTGACGGTACGAAACGTATCCACTCCGTTGACAAGGTTCTTGTCCAAGGAATAAGCATGAACAACCTAACTCGCATGCGAGAAGTGTTAAAGGATGACCCAGTATGGCAAAAATTTCGCAACACCATAAAAAATCTATGGCAACCTGAATTTGAAAACCATATTGAGGAGATTAAAAAGCTGCACACCGGCCGTTCCATAAGATCAATAAACCCACACATGCCGACTGGAAAGGGTATTGCAGAAGCAGCCGCCCGAGATCAGATGGTAAGGTCTCGTTGTGTTGAAATAGCCATCAATGTTACGGTAGTGCGCAACTTGATGGCTGTTGCCATAAAGAATGCTGGAAAATATGTAGAGGTTAAATATGCGACGTACATGGAAAAATCCCTTGGCTTGCATACGCTAAATTCTAGAAACAGTATGAAGAGCGCGTTATTAGGGCCTTACTACAAAAGATTTGATGATCTGGAAACCGTTTTAGAAATTGTTGACATGGTGATCGAGGACTGCGACAAGAGCAGCTACACCATAAAGCATTTAACTGAGGCAATTACTGTAGCAACCAAGAGGGAAGGGCTATGAAAGTCAAAGAGTTTTCATTCAACAAGGGAGTTTGCACGAAGTCAGTACCTGACAATGTAAGAATCATTGGGGTATTTAACGGAGAGAAACGTGTGCCGCATCGAATCAACAAGGGTATTTTAGAGGTTAAAGAGCCGCTTACTGGCAAATATGTTGTTCACTATTTGCCAACACGCCCTGCTCCCGTAGCGAAAATGTATCCAATGAAATGAAGGCCGTTCTTAAAAGTCGTTTATGGATTCCCCTACGTGCAATTGACAAAGAGGTTCTAAAGGAGGAGTACCTTAGTAGAACGTTTGATGACCGTAAATGCGATAAATGCGAGTACAGACCAGACCGTTTCTGTGACGTATGCGCAGAATGCCCCGCATTTTTAGGTGAACTTCAAATGTGGAAAACTGTTAGTGGTCACGTCGGGCTTCCTACAGGGGATCGGGCTGCTCTTAAGAGGGTGCTTACAAAACCTATAGAAATTGTTGACAAGAGAGCAAAGCCACCAATGCCCGTGCGGTTAAAGTTCACCTCCAAACTTTTACCACATCAGGAAGGGCCAGTTAATCAAATAGTTAAAGCAGGCTATGGAATACTGGAGTCTCCGCCGAGAAGCGGTAAAACGGCAATGTCCATTGCGGCTATTATTCGACTTGGGTATAAGGCTCTTATTCTAGCTGCGCAACAAGACTGGCTGAATCAGTTTATGACTGAGTTTGAAGCCCATACAGATTTGAAGAGCGTAGCCAAGTTTACAGGTCGTAAAATTGTCGTAATGACAAATGACCCTAAACAAATGGTAGGGGCATCTGTAGTACTGTCTACCTATCAAAGCTTTATTTCTGTCGAGGGTAAAAAGAGACTCGCAGAAATCGCTGGCATGTTTGGCACAGTGGTTATTGACGAAGTTCATGGGATACCCGCTGATTGCTATGCGCGCGTAGTTGCCTCAATAAATGCTCGCTACAAGATTGGATTAACTGCGACCGTTGCTCGCAAGGATTCAAAAGAATCCATCACTTACAAAATAATCGGCCCGGTAAAAGCTCAGGCTAAAGTGGAAACTCTAAAGCCACGAGTAGTATTCCATTTCACACCAGCCAGCACAAAGTACAATTACAAGGTTTGGGCGTATGCTATACGCTTTTTGACCAAGCACAAGAAAAGAAACCTTATGATAGTTGACCAAGCTGTCAAGGATATTGCAGACGGCAAGCACATTCTGATACCAGTAGGATCAGTACTGCACGCTCGAATCTTGGTACACAACATCAATAAAAAAGCAGGTGCCAAAGTAGCGGAGCAGTTCACAGCAGGGAACATGAACAAAAAGCGAAGGGAAGAAATTCTCAACGACACTCGTTCAGGTAAAATAAAGTGTCTGGTCGGTACTCGTCAACTGCTGCAAGTAGGTATCAATATACCAATTGCGGATACGCTGTATGAAGTTACTCCAATATCAAACGTGCCAAAGTTCACGCAGGAAACTTCGAGAATACGCACCAGCTTTCCGGGTAAACCTCAGCCGTTAATTCGGCACTTTATCGAAGACTTTTCCATATCCGTAGGGTGTTTGCGAACGTGCTTCTTTCAAACCTATCTAAAAGACAAGTTTGACATGAGCCAGAAGGATAAGGAGAAGATTCTTGCCCTTTTGAGCAGAAAAAGTCAAAAGCACAATGCTAATTTCGAGATTGTCTAATGCTCACCCAACTGCTAACAGCTACAGCAAAAAATCTAGCGTCAAGAGGAATGCCTAAAGATATACTTAGGATGCGTCCGTTTGATCTAGAACATCATTTGGTGTCAATTGATTCTCAAGTAGACGGTATCAAAACTAGGCGCGTATTAAAAAAGACCCAGCTTGCGCACTTTGATAGATTCATGGAACACCCATTTGCTCTACCTCAAATAGTTGCGGTGTCGTCATTCCCTAACGACGGCAAAGCAAAAATGCTGGCTGCTTACATGATGCAACGAGCATATAAGGCACACATATCTGGCAAATTTCGGTTGACCCGCAGCCGACACTTACCAATATGGCATACGCTACATGGAGGTTATTATGACAATTTAAGGGACGGCCGCTCGGAAGAAAAACCGTCTCTTCTGGTGTTGAGCAACATTACTCAGGATAGTACTCAGGTTAAGTTTGAAAAGCTTAGGGACTTGCTGGAAATGTACAATGATATACCTAGAATTATAGTAATGACCAGCAACGACCCGTTGACTATTGCCAACACCCGTTTGTTCATGCCGATAAATACGGCACTCTATTTGGCTACTGCTAGAAAGGTTGAGTTGTGAAGCTATTGTCTACGTCTAACGAACTGAGGGCAGTCAAATCCATCTGCGAGTCCCCATCAAGAGTAGGTTCTTTGCTGCTTGCTGCTCTGCAAAAAGACCATTTCCAGTATCCTCCAGCAAAAGAAGCGTTTGCCCAAATTCGCAAACATGCCCGTGAGTACGGAGAATTACCTGACTGGGAGACTGTTTGTAGCGAACCAAATCTGGACGTTACCACTCGGCGTATTCTGCGTAGTGCCACGATCGAGCCTTTGCAAGTAAAGCAAAAAGTCGATTCCCTTGTTAGCGTGCTAGACAAATACAGAAAACTCAGAGTTTTGTTAAGCGCTGGTAAGGAGATTATGGACTCCATATCTTCTGATAAGGCAAATCCTGATGTTTTGCTAGAATCTGTTGGTTCACTTCTATCGTCAGCGCGTGTTTCCTCCGAGTCAAAGCAGTCACTTTACAATTTTGGTGTAGGCAACAATAGCTCAAACTTGCTAAAAGAGCTACTGTACGGAAAAGCACCGCCAATGGTTCCAACAGGATTTAAGGCTTATGACGAACGTAACGGTGGATTTTTGAACGGTTCACTGGTTCTCATAGGAGCAAACACTGGCGGGGGAAAATGCTTAATAGGTTCTTCCTTGGTTCCAACCACACTTGGTCTGTTGACGCTTGAAGAATTACACGACAGCGATCATTTTGGCTTTGTACCTAAAAATATCGGTGTTTGCGATATTCATGGAGGGGCTGTAACCGATGCAACATATTCTGACTACGGAGTAACCTGGTCAGTTGAAACCACAAATGGGGATTTTGCCGAGGGTCTTCCAGATCATAAATTCTTTACTCCACACGGGTTCAAAAAGATCAGCGATCTGCAACCTGGGGACTGGCTTGCAAAACCAATAAAGACTGGGATTTTCCCTAAAGAACCTACAAATGTTTTCCAGAACAAGCTATGGACAACTTCGTTGGCCCTACGCGCAGCACAAGTATTCATCCGTGGTAGTTCAGAGTTAAAAGGTGCTTTCAAAACTGGGTTGCCACTAGAGCTAAGAACGGCTAGAGAAACAATACAGACGGCATTTTGTGCAGCGCTGAAGAATGCTAAAGTCGTAAGGTCTTCGTCAAGAAACAAGCTACTGATGGCGAAAGCAATGTGTGAGAACTGTGGATTTTCCTGTTCTCTGCAATTCAAGAATAGGGGTAGTAAAAGCCATAAACCAGAATGGCAACTGCACTTTAACGACCCGAGCTTGGTATTGCCTCTAAAAATAGAGTTTATTGCCGCCATTACATTCGCAAGACTCGTAAACGTAGCAGACTATGTAAAACCTAAACTCCTTGATATTGCAAGACTGGTGGAGTCTAATGGTCTGCGTACAGAGTATATTTTATGGTCAATGGATTTAATAGGTTCCAAAGATTCCAGCTTGGACAGATTTTTGGAACTATCCCAGTGGGAGTGGACACAGGTTAAGAGGATTCAAGTCTGTGACTATAAACGGGTATTCGATCTGTCCGTACCAGCATCCCGGACTTACTGCGTTCAAGGGTTACTAAGCCATAATACCTCTATGGCAGTCAATTTGATGCGAAACATGAGCGAGTTCTACGGAAAGAATTGCGCTCTTGTTTCTCTAGAAATGTCTGCGGAGCAGATGCTTGCAAGGTTAAAAGCCATATTAACTGGCATATCGAGAACCAAAATATCGCTTCGACGGCTGACTGCGAACGAGCGATTAAAGGTTAAAAATGCTTATAAATCCTTTGTTCTAAAGTTGAAAGAGAGCAATACCAGATTTAGCATATACACGCCAATGGCTGATGGACTTGAGGAAATCCTCTACTCCTTGCAACCTTACGGATACGATGTAATTTTGATCGACTATGTTTCTCTTCTGAAAGAGGCAAGCTCCAGTGGAGAAAAAGCCCAGTGGGAGAATCTGGGTGGTATCACAAAGTTTGCCAAACGCTATGCGGAAAAGCATAACGTCATCATTGTTCTACTCGTGCAAGTGTCTAAAGAAGGTTTAGTCCGCTACTCTCGAACAATGGTAGAGGATGCGAACCACTGTTGGGTGTGGATTGCACCTTCAGAAGAATCAGAAATACTGACTCTGGACGTACAACAGCTTAAAGCACGTAACCTAGAAAAATTCCCATTCCAACTCGCGCTTAATACAACAAACGACCATATTTACGATATTGACGCGAGCAGTGTAGAGTCGGACACTGATAATACTGATGCAGGTTACACCGAGGATTTGAACGATGATAGAGAATCAGCTTGAAAACCTTACACCAGCGGAGTTGGACGAACGGTTGACCCAAAATGGAAAACCGACGTACACTAAACGTAAGGTAGTTATCAGAGTACCAAAGCTAAAGCTCCCTGTAAAAGTGAACAACCCTGTCGCAAGTACTATTGTAAATCTTGAGGCAATCCCAGAAAAATGGGAGAGTGAGTTTTTACAAAAGCTACAACGGAGACAAAAAACTCTGGCACATCACTTGTTTGTAAACGTTGCTACTTTGGAGGCAGCAATACCCGTAGCTTTGGAGGATGCAGAAGACTGCTTACGCATGGCTACTGATGCTGAAGGGGTGGAACTGTCAATCGGTAGGGTTCAAACATTTATACCTAAAGTAGTGGAAATTTCAACTCTGCGTTTTATCTGCGCGGAAATGGGGTTAACCGCTTCAGACACTCAGTGCTTGGTAAACGACTTACTAGGAAAACCTAATGAAGAACTGCTTAAACTGCAAAAACTTGCAGACATGCTCAGACAACAGAAAGTCGGCGACATGGGCCTGCGAGAAGTACGTAGCAAGGGGACAAGTCAACTTGGAAAAACTAGGGCTTTCGACCCCGACGCCAGTAGAAGTAAAAGTTCATCGGGCAAACGCAATACCTGAAGCCGCTTCTGAATTGGACTTGGTTGCAATGCTTGACTCGTTGTACGACCCTAATACTAAGGTTATGTACGACTTGAAAGTGGACGACAGGGACTTCCCAACTGCACCAAACTTGTATTCCTTTTGTTCAAGTCCTAAAGGTTTAAATATACCTTTATGGCCGCGGCAGTTTTGGCTAACATCAACGCTGTTTAACGAGATTTGCCCAGTTTGTT
>JAEHJW020004001.1_pt1 | contig 69637 bp, 107 predicted proteins | sample 9271431 | NCBI WGS metagenome assembly JAEHJW02 | reverse complement strand
GTTTAGCTGCATTGGCATCGATAAAAGCGACAAATTGGGCAAATGGTTTATTTTTCCAAAACTGAATGTCTTTTTCAATGCCAGATAACAGGTTTTTATTTTTTAATTGCTTGAATTTATTGACATTAGCTTCAACTGTCAGCAAATCAATGCCAGTATTAACCCAATTAGCAACCACGTCGCTCCAAATATCTTCAAACAGGAATTCATATGCTCTCATTCTTCACCTATTGATTTGAGGAATTCTTTGTAGTCACGCGCACTTCCAGGATCACTGGCAATCGCTTTTTCACCTTCAGGAAAACGCCCTTTTATGACATATTTTGCGTATTTATATGCCAACTCAGGATTACTAGCAATTGCTTTTTCGCCTTCGGGCCACCGCCCTTTTATGACATTTATTGCATAGTGGTATGCGTATCGAGGATTACTAGCAATTGCTTTTTCGCCTTCGGGCCACCGCCCTTTGATTACATCTCTTGCATATTTGAATGCCCACTCAGGATCACCGGCAATTGCCTCCTCGCCTTCGGGAAAACGCCCTTTTATGACATATTTTGCATAGTGGTATGCGTATCGAGGGTCACCACTAGCAATCGCTTTTTCGCCTTCAGGAAACCGCTCTTTGATTACATCTTTTGCGTAGTAGTATGCCCAATATACATCCTTAGCAAACAATTTTTCGCCTTCGGGAAAACGTCCTTGTATGACGTTTTCTGCATATTCGTATGCCGCGAAAGGGCTTTGTAATGCTTTTTCTATTTGCCTTTGTTTAATACCCCAAGTAATTTCTTGCCATTTTTTATTGGTCATGCATTGAGTAACAAGTCGTTTAGTAGTAAACCCAGTTATTTTTTGAAATTCAGCCCCAATGTCAAAGTTGTCTTTATCACGGCATTCAACTACTTTGCCAGTGTTATTTTCAAAACGAATAGCATATTTTTCATCAGTTGTTTTACTGATTATGTAAATCAAGGATGTTAAATCATATAATGTGAACTCATCAAACGCATTGTTTTCAGATCTAGTTGATGTGCACCACGGTGTGCCAGTGCCAAGTTTTTGCGAAGCCGCCATGGATAATGGCACAACTACTAACCATTTTTCCGTGTCATCCAGAACTATTTCATCCGTTGATGCCTTGATCTTCGCTCGCTTTGCTCCTTTAGTGGCATCAAGTTTAGCTGCATTGGCATCGATAAAAGCGACAAATTGGGCAAATGGTTTATTTTTCCAAAACTGAATGTCTTTTTCAATGCCAGATAACAGGTTTTTATTTTTTAATTGCTTGAATTTATTGACATTTGCTTCAACCGTTAGCAGTTCTGTACCTGTATTGACCCAATTGGCGACCACGTCGCTCCAAATATCTTCAAACAGGAATTCATATGCTCTCATTTTTCACCTATTGATTGTAGGAATTTTTTGTAGTCACGCGCACTTCCAGGATCACTAGCAATTAATTTTTCGGCTTCAGGAAACCGCCCTTTTATGACATCTCTTGCGTAGAGATATGCCACATCAGGGCTTTGGAATGCTTTTTCTATTTGCCTTTGTTCAATTCCCCAAGTAATTTCTTGCCATTTTTTATTGCTCATGCATTGAGTAACAAGTCGTTTAGTAGTAAACCCAGTTATTTTTTGAAATTGAGGGCTATTGCCAAAGTTGTTTTTATTACGGCATTCGACTACTTTGCCAGTTTTATTTTCAAAACGAATAGCGTATTTTTCATCAGTGGTTTTACTGATTATGTAAATCAAGGATGTTAAGTTATCCAATGTGTAATGATCAAAATAATTATCATCGGATCTAGTTGATGTGCACCAATGCGTGCCAGTGCCAAGTTTTTGCGAAGCTTGTTTGGATAATGGGACAACCACTAGCCAATCAGGTGTGTCATCTAGAACTATTTCATCAGATGATGCCTTGATCTTTGCTCGTTTTGCGCCTTTGGTAGCGTCTAATTTAGCTGCATTGGCATCAATGAAAGCGACAAATTGGTCAAATGGTTTATTTTTCCAATATTGAATGTCTTTTTCGGTCCCAGTTATAAGATTTTTGTTTTTTAATTGCTTGAATTTATTGACATTATTTTCGACGGTTAGCAAATCAATACCTGTATTGACCCAATTAGCAACAACATCGCTCCAAATATCTTCAAACAGGAATTCATATGCTCTCATTTTAAGATAACCCTACGTATTATGTATTTATTGATATTACTAAATTCAATTTTTGCTGAGATTATGCTTCACCTATTGATTTGAGGAAGTCTTCATATCTCATGGCATAATGAAGATCACTAGCAATTACTGCTTCGCCTTCAGGAAAACGACCTTGGATAACATCTCTTGCGTAGTAGAATGCCCGTCCCGGGTCACTTGCAATTACTGCTTCGCCTTCAGGAAAACGACCTTTTATAACGGTTTTCGCATATTCATATGCCCATCGTGGGGCCTCGGCAATTCCCCGTTCTCCCTTAAAAAATCGATCTTTTAAGATTTCTAGCGCATAACAAAATGATAACTTAGGATCAGCGGCAATCGCTTTTTCACCTTCAGGAAAACGACCTTGTATTATATCCTTTGCATAGTTGAATGCAGTTTTAGAGAATCTGGCAATCACTTTTTCGCCTTCGGGCCAACGCCCTTTTATAACGTTTAATACATATTTATATGCCCAATATGGATCACTAGCAATTACCGTTTCTCCTTCTAAAAACGGCTCGCGTAAAATTTTGGTTGCATACAGGTATGCATGTTCAGGGTCACTAGCGATTGCTTTTTCACCTTCAGGAAACCGGCTTTTTAATATGTTATTTGCGTATTCAAACGCCCAATATGGATCACCGGCGAAGCCTGCTTCGCCTTCAGGCCAAGGGCCTTGTATAATATACTCTGAGTATTCGTATGCCCAACGAGGATCATTAGCAATTAGTGATTCAGCTTCGGGCCAACGCCCTTTTATGACATACACGGCATATTTGAATGCCCACTCAGGATTACTAGCGATTACTGATTCAGCTTCGGGCCACCGTCCTTGCAGTATATCCCTTGCATATTCGTATGCCCACTCAGGATCACTAGCAATCACTGCTTCGGCTTCTGGCCAACGTCCTTGTATGATACCTCTTGCGTAACCAAATATAATTGCGGCGTCACCTGTTTGTAATATTTTTTCCATTTTTCTTTGTTCAATCGAACCAGTAAATTCTTGCCATTTTTTGTTGGACATGCATCGATGGACTAGCGCGCCCGCATCAAACCCGGTGAATTCTTGAAATACATAATTAACGTTCGCATTATTTTTATCCCGGCATTCAATGATTTCACCAGTTTTATTTTCAAAACGAATAGCATATTTTTTGTCTGTGGTTTTACCTATTATGTAAATCAGAGTCGTTACCTTGTCTATTGTGTACTGATCAAAATAATTATTGACGGATCTAGTTGATGTACACCAAGTTGTGCCAGTGCCAAGTTTCTGTGAAGCGGTCATGGATAATGGGACCACCACTAACCACTCAGGTGTGTCATCGAGCACTATTTCATCGGCTGATGCCTTGATCTTTGCTCGTTTTGCACCTTTGGTGGCATCAAGTTTAGCTGCATTGGAGTCAATAAAAGAAACAAATTGGTCAAATGGTTTATTTTTCCAAAACTGAATGTCTTTTTCATTGCCTGATAACATGTTTTTATTTTTTAATTGCTTGAATTTATTGACATTATTTTCAACTGTTAGCAAATCAATGCCGGTATTAACCCAATTAGCGACCACGTCGCTCCAAATATCTTCAAACAGGAATTCATATGCTCTCATTTTCACCGCCATTAATAATATATTTATGATAAAAATAGAAGTGTGGTACTTATTGGGCGAATCTCTTTACCCCTATTGTTTTCAGATTTTATTTAGGATACACAAGTTTAATAAATAGTTAAGACTGACTTAGCGGTTAACATGATACCGATATTTATTCAGGAGAATATATGAAAATATCAGAAGTAATTGGATCTGACCCCAAAATAGAAAGTATAACAAGCAAAGATATACCTATAATTCGAGATATGGCAATTAACCAATTTGAAAATAACTTAGTAACTAGCGAAATTCTACATACTTTGAACACCGACGTTGATTGGTCAATTTCTAAAAAGTTAGTAGTGGATGACAAAATAATTGGGTTTTTTCTGTTTAATGAAAAAAACATCAACGACATAGTCCCTCCTGAGTATGCATTAGAAGATTTATCAAAGTACAATAGACCTGGTATAGAAGGTATTATGTTAATGGTTTTACCAGAATATAGGGGTCGTGGCTTAGGCAATTGTCTTAAAGATTTGGCAAGCACTTTTCGGGGAAAGTATGATTACGTTTTTGGCCAACAGTTGAAAAATTTAAATAATCTCAATGACTGGTTGAAACGAAGACGTTTAGTTGGTGAATTGCCAGACTTTGGCGGAATATATGTTACACTAGCGGACTTGAAGTGAACATTAGTTTCACTGAATAATGTAGGGGTATTTTACGCAATTAATTCAATTGTGGCCTCTACTCAAAAATTTTGTTATGCTGCTTTATAGTATATATGCTGCCGAGCCAATAAGAAAGGGAAAATGGCTTTACCTAAGACCAACTCAGAAATATGCTCTCATTCTTCACCTATTGATTTGAGGAAATCTTTGTATTCAGGCGCCCACTTAGGATCACTAGCAATCACTTTTTCGCCTTCAGGAAAGCGCCCTTTTATAACGTTTAATGCATATTTATATGCCCAATATGGATCACTAGCAATTGCCTCTTCGCCTTCGGGCCAACTCCCTTTTATAACATCTCTTGCATAGTAGAATGCCAATGCAGGATTACTAGCGATTACTGCTTCTGCTTCGGCTTCGGGCCACCGACCTTTTATGACATCTCTTGCGTATTCATATACCCAATTGGGATCACTGGCAATCACTTTTTCGGCTTCGGGCCAACGCCCTTTTATGACATCGTTTGCGTAGTAGAATGCCCATACGGGATCACTAGCAAGCAATTTTTCACCTTCAGGCCACCGACCTTGTATGACATCTTTTGCGTAGTTGTATGCCCCTTTGGTGTCGCCTGTTTGTAAAATTTTTTCTATTCTTTTTTGTTCAATTCCCCAAGTAATTTCTTGCCATTTTTTATTAGCCCTGCATTGGTCAACTAATTGGAGCGCACTAAAACCAGTAATTGCTTGTAATTCAGACCTACAGAGGTCAAAGTTGTTTTTATCACGGAATTCGACCACGTCGCCAGTTTTATTTTGAAAACGAATAGCATACTTTTCATCCGTGGTTTTACTGATTATGTAAATCAAGGATGTTAACACATCTAATGTGTAGTAGTCAAACAAATTATTACTAGATCTAGTTGATGTGCACCACATTGTTCCACCAAGTTTCTGTGAAGCGGCCATGGATAATGGCACAACAACTAGCCAATCAGGTGTGTCATCTAGAACTATTTCATCTGTTGACATTTTGATCTTTGCTCGTTTTGCGCCTTTGGTGGCGTCTAATTTAGCTACATTGGCATCAATGAAAGCGACAAATTGGTCAAATGGTTTATTTTTCCAATATTGAATGTCTTTTTCGGTCCCAGTTATAAGATTTTTATTTTTTAATTGCTTGAATTTATTGACATTTGCTTCAACTGTTAGCAAATCAATGCCGGTATTGACCCAATTAGCAACAACATCGCTCCAAATATCTTCAAACAGAAATTCATATGCTCTCATTTTACGCTCGATAAAGTACTTGGGTAACATTGCCAGTAACTGGTATTATTAAAAAACGGCATGCTGTATATACGCCATCCCAATTTATATAACTTGGGGTCACTTGATTTAAATAACTAGCTGAACTTACGGTAGCCCAACTCATGCTAGTATTTCCGCTAGTATTTCCATTTGCTGGCAAAGGGTCAAGTGTTGCCTGAACTGCTATATTTCCACTAAATGATTGAAACCAAAATTGGGCCGTGTGATGAGCACTAAGTTGTCTAGATGGAGTATCGCTAGTTACTTCGCTGGTTATTGTTTGCCCGTTGCTATTGGTAGGTAAAGAAACGTAAATACTAGGTTTAAATGTAGGGTATGCACCCGATAACAATTCGATCTGCCCGGTTACTTCGTAATTTGCCCCTGAATATAAAACGTATTCTAGGTTAGTGGTTTGATTTATAGCGGTGAGGCTATAGTTATAATATGAGGCAGTTAATGGAGATAACACAAGTTCTCCGATCGTAACTGATACTATACCGTTAACGGGGTCAAAAACTGTAACTGGGGTGGTATACAATAGCGCCCCTCCTTCATCGTCTATTATATTAAAATTTACCGTAAACCCAGTTATGTTCACTGGTTTTTGGTCGCCGTTCTTGATATTAAAACATACCAAATTATCCACACCGTGATACATTTTTATAGTGCGTTGATACATAACCCGATTCCTCTCACCGACAGATGGGTCAAAGCCCAACTGCACATCTATTTCATTCCAATAATAAAACACGTTTATAGTTTGCATACGGTATTTATCTTTCTATTGTTAACTTCAATTATTCAATTATTCTCCAATGCTAAATACTAACATGAACGACATAAACTCTACTCACATTACAATACTTAACCAATATCCTATGCTATCGTTAATAACGCATGGTGGCAATGAATATATTGGTATTATTCAAAACACTGACGACGTAACCACATCATTGTATGATTTCGGCGTTCTAAAAACTCAACCCCAACAAGTTGAGTTTTTACGATTAGGCGAAGAATGGTGGTGGGGGAGCAATCGCAAGTATCCAATTAATTTATTTCTCAAGACTGATTGGAAACAATTTAGTCTAACTCTCAAAGTTTTTAATTCTAAAGATGTAGAAATAAAAATTGGGCCGTATGTTAGTCTAAAAGAGCTAGTCATACGGCGCGGCAAAAAACGTAGTATTACGTTAGTTCGGAAAATTTAAGGCAAAATCATCAATATCTTAACATTCATTTTTGGGGAATAATCCTTTTCTGATATATACCCTACAGCCGTGACATTACCATCAACTGAATTTTCCATCACAATAGGAGTCACGACGGCCTGAGGCGGGGTTGCTTGCCCTGTGAACATAACAGTTGCCCAATATTCATTGATTTGAGACAAATTTTTCCCTAATAGTTTTTTATAAAATGCAGCTTTCAACGCATCGTTACCACGGTAATCAAGTGGAATAGGTGCCTTACTATCAGGTAACACCAGAGTTTTGCCAGTATACATGTCAGCAAGATCATTGCGGCTCATCGCTGATAATTCAGAATTTTTACTTACTATAACAGCAATTGCGGTGTCTGAGTATGATCCGGCAGATGCTATTGTTGTAAAAATAGTAACAAGTAGTATCATTAAATTTTTCATATTAAAACACCCAATCATAAGTTGCTGAGAATATGGTAACTCCGCTTGTTCTAGGCACTCCGTTAACAGTATTCCAATCTGCGTAGTTTGAACCAAAAACTTTGACATTGTCTACTTGGAATTTTAAATCTGACTTCTGGGTTACATTATATTTTACACCAATACTCCATGTCTGCTGGTTTTCCCCAGTTTGGTCAAAATATGCAGTATTAAGTAAATCAGCGATTGCTACAACTTGTGCTGGTGACCCAGCAATTGGGTTTAAATAAAGTGATTTTCGGGTTGGGTCAACTTTCGCAAAGTTAATGAACGGTAGCCACTGATTATCTTGCCCATAATAATGGCCTATAGTTAAATACCCTGCGTTTTTATTTGGTTTAGCTAAAGACTGATAATAGGTATGCGTTAATTCTGTAGTTACATACCAAGTATCTGAATCGTATGTTGCATTGACATCATAAAATGCAGTTCTAGTATTTTGAAATTCGGCAACAGTTGGCAAACGACCAAACAATGGGTCAAACGGAGCTAATACAGTTGCTTGATTCAATGCATTGTTTAGAAGTGATATAGGAGCATGGTCAACTGTCGTTGCACCAGAAAATCGTAAAGTCAGGTTACCAACTTTGTATCCTAAATTACCGCCAAAGACTGGATGAAAATCTAGCTGGGTTGCTGCGGTGCTGCCTAGTTGTGGGTCATCTAAGAAGTAGGATGGTTTTGCCTCAAATACAAAAGACTTGGCATAAAATGTGCCGCGACCCACTTGATGCTGAAATTGTAGGTCAGTGCCATCCATACTATATATGGGCATAAATCCATATACTTCTGCTGGCGGGCGAACCCACGGGTATGTAAACCCAACATTTTCTTGGTCAGTTAAAGCAAAAATATCAGACCCTACGCGCCCAACTCGAACGGTCCAATCACGGCTAATATTATACCGCATAAAGAGCCATTGCAAGTTTTGGTTAACATTTTCAACGGCTCTTGGCGCATAAGTGCCTTGAACCACAAATGTCAAGCGTTGGCTTACAGCCCAATCAGCTTGCAATCCAACTCGCGAATCTGTATATAACGGATTTCCGCCCGATTCTGCGCCTTTAATTTCGCTAGCATCACGCAAAAATACTGGCCCGTTTTGGTCTGATGTAGCTAGCCCTAACGTGCCAAATCCGTGAAATTGTACCGAATCTGCATCGCTGTACACTGATAACGTCATCATTGCACACATCAATAAATATTTAATCATTTGAATCACCCATAACTATATCCTCTCTGTATATTTAATAAAATTTTAATTTAAGTAAAGTTAATATCTCGCCGGGAATATCGTGCCATACCGTAATGTTATACTTATCAGAAAGCCAACGATAATACCATTCAATTAACGCAAGCTCCGTTAGGTCATCGATTGTATTTTCTTTTGCAAATTCGGCAAATAGAGAATTCATAATCTTTTGTTGTACGTCTAGGTCGCGATATGTCTTCATGTTTTTTCCATTTCTTCGAGTAAATTCATATGAACTACAACTAAATGCGCATAACTAACAGAATGCGACTTCTTAAAAGAATACTCATCGGTTTTGTCCCATACAGTTTGCGCGACTTCTTTCCATGATTTTCCAATTAAATGCCGCTTTCCTGGGCGAATTACTGCTAACAGCATTGCTAATCTTGGAATCGAGTTAACAGGCTCTGGCATTGCCATAATCGTATCGTGGTGATTACCTATATGAATTATGTTATTGCAGAATTCTCTGTCTCGCAATCGCTCCCAATTTGGGAGTTTATTCATTAATCTTACGAGATGCTCTTCAGAAGTTATGTGTTGATACACATGCACATTTAAAATATCTATCTTAAAATACCCACGTAATTCAGCATCTTTATAATCTATAGTTGCCTGCCTATACGCATTAGTTGGAATATCGGTGAAATAAACTCCCGAATTATGTTTGGATAATTTGCCATCTTTTATCATTGATGCTGTATTATATCGAAACACCGAAAGAGTTGAGTTTCGATCTCCGCAGTCAATGTCAATATCTGTAGTTTTGAATTCCATGTTACCCTTCAACTAAATTTCAAAATAAATAAAAGTATATCTGCCTCAGCTTCAGCATCTGGTATTCTTACTTTTAGCGTTTCATCAACTAGGATTTCTGGAATGATTAAATCGATATTATGGTTAACCTTTATCCAATTGGCAAAATCATATAAAATGTCAAGTTTTGAATTAACGGCATACACTGTCATAAAATGTGTTAGGGCATTTATTAAAGCCCTGCGTAATGGTGCAGCACCATATTCGCTGTCATCAAATATATCAAGTATTTTCATTGTTACCATTATCTCATTAATACTATATTGATGCTTGTGACAATACCGATTTAATAAATTCAGAGTCCGATGTATAAGTGCTAAGTTTCCCCTGCCAAAATACAGGGTCTATAAATTTATAGATCAACGCTAATTGCTCAGTGTTAAGCGATGCCAAAAAATCAATTCCACTATCGCATGAATATATAACCCATGGACTAATTCTGCCATTGGCGATCATTGCGCATATTTTATATGGCGACCCTTCTCTAAAAAATGAAGTAAACTCCAATTTACTTTCAGTTGCCCATCGTTGTATTTCGTTAACTGACCGTTCTAGTGCATCCATTGGATTTTCTTTTCGCGTATACTCGTATATATATGCCCCATAATGACTGTCGTTAGTCCACGAATCAAGTTTTTTGTTCTGAGATATTATCCAATCAATAAATGCTGAAATATTTATGGCTCGTATTTGTACCAAGTATTGTCCAAATTTCACAAACGACGAATAATATGGAGATTCTACAAAATCTCCATAATTTTTTAGTTTAGCATTTCCCTGGGTTGTCTCGTAAAATCGTAAATACGCCCTCAATCCTAATTGCACCCCAGTGTCTTTTTCTTGCTTCCATCTGCGTTTTTTCTCACACATATGGACAGCTAGAGAAGACTCTTTTCTAAAATGCTTATTGCAGTATTTGCAGGTTGGCTCTGTTATAACGGGAGTATGAGTAGTAGTTTTCATTGCATGCTATCCGTTTTTAGAATCAAATATACTTTTGCGCGGTTTAGTAAATCTCGCATTCCTTCATCGGTTTCGGCTAACGATAACATTGCTAAGTATTCAAACAATGTCATTATATTGAATACTTTTTCGTCGTCGATTGGGTCAGGTGGGTTAATCGGCATTTAGCCGAGCTCCTTTTTTACTTGCTCGGGCGGCATTCCTAAATCCCGCGCCACTTCTTTCCAATATGACAACTCAGTTAATTTTTCAAGCAACATTAAATCCGATAATTTTGCTTCGGGATATAGTTTTTGTATGAATGCTTGAACTTTACTCGACGCGCCGTTTAGCGTTGGCCCTTTTATCCATTGATGGTATTGATCTCCCATATCAGGGGATACGGTTGTCGCTGCGAGCCAATTTAATTTATTATGGTCTTTGTTTATTGAAAAGAAATTTTTATTTAACTTTTCATTAGTTGAAAGTAAATAATACGCTTGCAGGTCAGCGGATCCAGTAACGCATGCACCCCACCGTATCATAAGATATGGAGAAAATTTCTTTCTATCTTCATCGGTTAGGGCGTCATAAAATGTACGATCTTTCCTGTCAAATGCTTGCATTTCGTCTTTAATTGATGTTGTTACCATATATTACACTCGTTATTTCCGCCATACTTCGCCAAATGTATCGCCTTTTCTAATAATATCAAATTCAGTTAATGCATACTCTTCGCATACTATTCTCCAATTATCGGTAAACACATTATCGAACGTTAGTATAATAGTACGCATATATATGGATCTCAGCCAAACATATTGTGTATTATACGTTATGGGAGTCCATAAAAATTTTCGCCGCCACGGAGTAACAGTAATAGAGTCTGCAGAATACGCCTCGGCATTTAACACTTTACTGGAGGTCTTAGTAGTATCTATTATGTGTACTTGCAGCCGAGCCATGCTTACTTGCCCTCTATATCACCGCAAATTAAATCTATATCATCTGCGTATATGTAAGTATACACTAACATATGCGAATCGTCATCTTTGATTAAGACGGCTTTTCTATATACCTCTCTACGCCATACATGGCTTCCCCTAATAACTATTGGATGCCATGCATACCATTTTTCCCAATTACTACTTACCTTAATACCATGGTAATGCAACACGGTATACCATATGCAGTCTGTTACTGCATATGTAACGGTCGTTGACCATTTAATTATTTTTTTAAACGGAGTAATCACCATGCCTTCCCGTAATCAACAAGTTCACATTGCCGTGCTATATCTTTGACAAAAAAAGCACACCGCGATCCAACTGAATTTTCCTTTAATGGAACAGCTAACAATTGTCCTGGTCTCAATTTTGGAAAATACCAGCGGACGTCTGGATAAATGTCAGTTATTTCAATCTTCTCAAACTCAGGCCTAAACCCGTTTAACGGATTATATGTAAATGATGAAAACCCACGGTCATTTACGTCAGTCAATGGGATAACTTCTAGGTTTCCGCCTTCTTCTGAACCGATTAAAATTTGCCAATCGGCTGGCATCTTTAATGTGTGCTCGCCTAAAGTTAGCACCAATGCAGGACTGTTAAAAGACTCTAAATATAACAATGGCACAAAAAAATAGTCTGGATCTTTTGGGTCACTATTATCCAAAACACAAAACCGCAAGTCGTCAACTTCTGTTGGGACTTCGTTCATTTCAACACTATTATTACCGTCTAAGCATAGTATTCTCACAAAGTATACTCCTGAAATTTATTATACTACATTATTACTGCCAGTTCACCTTTTCAATTGAAAATTTATACTGTGCTTCGTTATAATACTGCTTTCTTTTTGCCAAATGAGCCTTTGCGAATTTACAAGTTGACGTGAAATCGTATATGTCGACATAGTCTTTGCCGTGCCCTTTACGCAAACCACGGCCAATGGATTGGACAACGCGAACGAACGATTTTCCTGGCTCAATTAATACTAGATTATGAATTTTAGTTATTGAAATTCCAGTTGACGCTATTCCATAACTGCATATTAGCAATTTATTATCACTATCTGTAACAGAATCATATTGCTCTTTTCGCACTGACGATTTATCTCGTCCACTTAAAAAGACAGCGTTCTCTATGTGGTCTGCAATATATTGCCCTGGTTCAACTCTATCGATCAATACCAAAGTGTTTCCAGTTTTTGCGATCTTTTGTATTTCTGCAGCAATATAATCAAGTCGTGCAGTAGTTTTAAGCAAGTATGCCAATTCGTCTGGATATTGTTTAAATTCGACGTAATCGACCATTTGCTTAATATGGACAAAACAATTTGAAAGAACCCCAGCATCCTGCAATTCTTTGGCTTTGATGGTGCCCACCACCTCGCCAATTGATACTTGCAGCGACTTCCGCGCGAATAATTCTTTCGGAATTGTGCCAGTAAAGGCCCATCTGATAGGAATATTAGCCATTGGGCCGGTTAATAATGATAGTAACCCATCGGCCGACGCAAGATGGCATTCGTCGACCATGACACAAACTACGCCGGCAATAAAATCAGAAAAAGGAATATTAGCTTCGCCGTCTTTTGTCTTTTTGAACAAAGATAAAAGACTCTGCCATGTGCAAATAGTGTGAGTTTTAGTATACTCTTTACGGTTGCCAAAAAATACACCAACGTCAAGTCCTAATAGTTTATAATCAGATTCTGTTTGACGCACCAGGTCTTTACTCGGAACAATAAGAATAGTTCGACCGAAAGGCTCGCACTTGTTAGCTAATATGCCGGATACGATTGATTTTCCTGAGCCGGTTGCGAGGCATTGTATGCATTGCAAATCATTAAGGAAAATATTAACTGCCTCGGCTTGGTAGTCTCTTAGAATAATTGGCGACCCGGCGTGTGGGTGGCCTTCTCCCCATGAAATATGTGAAAAGCTGGTCTCTGTTATTTTCTCAAAAGTGAAATCTTGTTTTTGCTCACGATTATCAACTAAATCTAACTCATACCCTGCATCTGTTATGATATCAACCATTTCGGGTAATAAGTTAATATATGTTACTCCACCTAGACTGAAAAATTTCTTTTTTCCGTCCCACCGCCCCAATTTAACCGAAGGAGTAAATCTAGCCCCTGGAATATCATAAGAAAATTTATTTACTAATTGTTGCCGTATTTTTAATTCTAAATTTTCAATTTTACACGTTGTTTCTGATATAAGCCGAATTACAGCACGTTTCATTATTCCACCTTTTTTATTTTTTCACTTATGCGCAGTATCTTTTGGGTACGAGTAGCCCATACTTGTTTACTCCACGTATCAACCCACGGTGTGTTAAACACCCTGCCAGTAAAGGTAAGAAAAACAGGTATCGACTCATTCATTTTGTTCATTAATTTAGATGACAGCGTATCGGTATATACAACTTTGATGTTATCGGGTATGACATCGACTAACGTTTCGTCATAACGCAAAAATTCATCGTAATTAACTAACCGTTGCAGGCCCATTCTCCGCATCTTTTTATTTTGACTATCATATACTAATATTGGCAACCGTTTGACTTTTGTAGCCCATTCAATAACTTCCGCTAGATCAACTTCTTGGGCACCAATTGATGCATCCCTTGAACTACAGAAATAAGAAAAATTCTGGCTAAGTTTGTTTAACTCAGTTGCGACTTCATCGGAAATATCAAACCCTAGAATTCCGCTCATATCAGCTAGCATGTGTAAATCATTAAACCCACAAGTTTCATTTATATAGTCTAGCATCGATTGCGGCGCATTTGATATATAGTATTTTCCGTTCTCGTCGATTTTTAGTGATATTTCATATTTACATTGTTTTTCTACGTCTAAAATCAATTGGTTTAATGCTAGAACTTCTTTTGAAATTTCAAATTCATTAAGGATAGCCAACTGTGTAACCCAACTTAGATTATATTCAGTTAATCCAAAGTCCCATGTTTTGTTATCAAAATTAAACTCTACACTCCCTGAGGAATCTTTCGCAAATTTCTTAATGGTAGTCAGCAACTCATAATTATACGGGAACCGTAATAACAATTTATTTTTAACTAACGTCAGGGACTTACTGTACGAAATAACTCTTAACCCTAAACGTAAATTGGAGTGATTTGGTTGTTCGACCCCTAACTCACTCAATTGCCGTCTATATTTTGCAATTATTTTCATTGCTAGCGAAAATTGTTTTTCTGTTAAAGCACACGATGCCGCGATCTGAGAGTTAACGCTGCTGATAAAAGAAGCGTCGACCATGGCCATTGACAGCACGGGTTCCACCCGTGCTACACTAAGTCCACGTAACAGACTGCCATAACGTCCATTAATATCCCGGTATCCCGCAATGAATTCAATATACTCCTCAATAGATGAAAATATCATACCTTTTCTCTGATAAAATATAATTTAGGTGAATTGGCGAAAGATAATGGACTTGCTGTATACATAGAATGGTCTAAATTTGTAAAACCGTCAAATTGCCCATCTGCATGTAATGTTGCCTTTTTCTTTACAGAAATACTCAGTGGAGATAAGTTCAGAACAGTTGCGATAAATAAATCCCGGCCATCTAATATTGCCGCTAGGTCGCCGATCAATACGTCTTTCTTAATGTTCTGGTATTGTAACATTACATTTCTCCTTGCATATTATGCAGCATACTACATTGTATGTATACTGGTTTGAGTAGTGTGAGTTATAATTTGCCTCGTAGTAAGACAATTGTGGCGTCTTGAGTTCCTACTAGGACAGTGTGGGACGTATGAATAGTTAATACACCTACGTTACTCTTGGGAACTTTTATACTAACCCAGGTTTCGTCACCACTTTTTCCAATAACTTTCCCAGTTAGTATTTTGCCGTCAAATTGAAATACGACTGACTCCCCACATTTATATTTTATACCATTTCGATCTAACACAACACACCTCGGGTTGCGGGATCTCCAGTTGACAGGCACCATTGCAGTAAAAATAATGTGAATTCTGGGCTATCAACCTTATACAGCCAATCAAATGTTTTTCCACGTTTACATTCTTCGCGTAGGTACCATTCTGACATTTCATGAGTGTACCGACATTTACATTGAGTCCACTCAATGTAAAAAAAGTATTCATCCGCTATAGCAACTGTGCCAAATTTAAGAGCTGTGCCTCCATTGACTCTGCCTGTGTCACATACTTTATCACCTACCTTTAATTCAGCGCCACGGCAATCTTTCATTATATATCTCGCATGTAAGAATGTTATAACATAAGTATACACTAAGGCAACATTTTTTGCAACCTTATTGCACAATTTATATTTATTTGGATTAGAGTATTATGGGCGCGTGTCGGTTTTAAGATATAATACAGTAAATTCAGGTGAATCTACTTTTACAATATAAGTTATTACTCTGGATACATCATACTCTTCTATAGGGAATACTACGTCCCCCTGCCAGTCGACTTGGATATTTGACTCGGTAATATGTGTGACTACACCTATATTACCGCGAAATCCAGTTGTCATCCCCGTATAGCAGTACTCAATGAACCACATTACTTCGTCGCCAACTTGCAAGTCGTGCCCAAATCTATCTTTCATACGCGCTCTCTACTTGAAATTACCCTGCCATTTTATTTATGGCGATATTCCAAGTAGTAAGTAAAAGACGAAATGTTACTTAATAGTTTGGATTGTGACTTTAGCTTGCATTGAAAGCCCTGATATCTCGATTGACCCAAACGATGGCCCAGTGGGCACCCCGTTATTCATAACGCGAATATCACTAAACACCATGCTTTGGATTTTTTCATTAATATTAATGGACATTGACCCATTAGGGTTAATGACAGTTGTTGAATTATTGATTATGCCCGATTCAGTTAAGTCATAAGTAATTGGAAATATTCCAGCAAATGCCGATATCATCTCATTGAAGGGATCGGAATATGTTGTTTGAGTTTGATTATTTTTTGAAAATTGGGAAACCATCGCCGATAATGACTGCAACGGCGTAATTTGCCCAGTCACAGTTGAAAGACTCGTTTCGTCTAGATCAGTCATTGCTGCCATTGAATTGCTAACGGCTAACATCAGAACTATACTTGCTATAAATTTCATAATGAATTCTCTCTGTGGCGTAGTCAGTTAATTATAGTAAAATTACATCAATAAGTCAACTGCCCAATAATCCCAGCTTATCAAGAACAATAGTGGCTATAATAAAAATTAGCATAAGATACGCAAACCAATTAACAGTGATATTGAATTTTGCGCGGGCACGATTGACTAATTCTTTATGCTCAGCGAAGGCCATTATTGCCCCCATTATTAAAAAAAACATAAGTATTTTAAGTAATATCATGCGCTATTTCTCCTACTAATTACCTAAGTATTTACGGAGAGAAATCAAATAAATCTAAATGTATATATTAATCACATTCCCTATCAGGGGTGTATCTTCTTCGTCGGGGATAACTGGCGGGGGAGCTACAGTTTCGGGTATATCCCACCATGTATTCCAATCATCTGAATCAGATATTATTTTTGGCGTGTTAGTTAAATCAGGGCAATACACTCGCGGTAATCGAGCCATTCGTTTATAATCTTCGATTATTTTAGCAACTCGAAATACAGGTAATGGTCTTGGCCCAATTACCATAACCCTTTCCCGTCTATATCAACGAAAAGCATAGGGGAAATAATAGCTCCGTGGCAATCAAGTTGTTTCTTTTCGTATGTTGTTAGGTAATCGCTATGAACATAGTATCGTGTAATGTTGCTGCTTATATTAGCTTTAGCCTTAACTCGATCAACGATTGCACGGAGATTATCCCGATTAAAATATGTAGGAACCGTAGTGAAATACACATTCTTTTTGGTTTCGACTATGATTTTCATAATAATACCCTTTTGTTGGCCGATATAACAGAATCTACGCGAAAACTTCGCCACTCTTTTTTGTCATTTTCTGTACAAAAAACTCTAATTACTGACGTGTTTTCTTTTGTGGGTTTTTCTTCCTTACCGTTTGCAGCGGTTACTGGAGTCGGAAGCATGGACGGCATCAATGTGCATCGCATTTCTCGCATCGTGCCGTCTACTTTTGTGAATACCACATCTACTTCGTGTTGTAGCAGTAGATCTAATAATTCTTGCCTTAACATTTTATTCGGCTGCGTCGGATTTAGAACTTGGCGCATATGTAATCATAACATCGCGCACAAATTTCATAAGCCTGCGCTGTGTTTCAAAAATATGTTCTTCGGTTTCGTCGTCTATGCTGACTACAACGATAAACCCATTTTTTACTACGCGAATTTCAATGCTGTCTAACATAATTTGCCTCGTTCAATAACTCAAAGTTTCGTAATATCTCTGGCCGCAGAAGTTAATACTCTACCTAAGTCAGCTGCGACACCTGAGGGCGCCTTAGTTGAAATTAAAGTAGGATTATATCCGTATCCTAAATTATACGCGTCAAATACGGAAATGTCAAGCATTCCTATATAATTTTCTACCAAATGATCAGAAACTGCATCATCATTTAAGTATCTTGGCGGAGTAAGTTCTTGCAATTTTGTAGGATCAAGCAATATGATATTAGGCATTGAAGTGTAAACTTCGCCCGGCGGTAACATTGGAACGATATCCCTGATATTACTAATTACATAGCTAGTCAGATTTGGCAATGATGAAATATGTGATATTAATTTTGCATCCCCTACTTTAGGAGAAGCTAACGCAACCAACGTCACCGGCCGTTGTTCTGCTATTTGAGCACTAATGATTGTTCCACACGCCGCGCCTAAACTGTGGCAAACTATCACTAATTCTCCTTGGAGCGCCGCCAAATAGTTTGTGAGAGGCACATTGCCTACTACCAAGCTAGTAGCAACCAAATTAAATCCATGCTCAACTTGCCCGTATGGTGTGTTATCTAATAGAAATTCAGCATCTTGTATCCATTCAATAGGCCGTTCAGTACCACGAATTGCTGTTACGACTAAATTATTTGCGGTTAACACCCATCCAAACATAGCATTTCCGTCGCCGTAGATTGTTTCAAGTAAAGTATACTGACTTGCCACTTCTTGCGGTGGAGCATAATTCCCTGCCATAAAGGCTTGTTCGGCCGCTGATACTAATAACGCGAGGTTGGCTAATTCTGTGTTTGTTAATTGCATGATATCTCCTTATCAATTTAGTATTTATGCTATCGTATGGCATTGATATCAGGGAGGTGTAATGCAAAAAATGTAGTTTCGCTAGGCGACTCAAATGCTACACAAAATTTAATACGGCTGTCCGCGACTGCGCCTATATAAAATCTGCTATTAGTGTTTTCATAGATCCAATTAGATATTGCCCTTTCAGAAACATATTTATCAAATACTAATTTTTCAAAATGGGGTGGACAAAAATCAAGCCGCCGCATATTGAAAACTGCTAGTGGATTCGCCTCGCCATATTTAATCATCGTTGAATACCCAGCGTAACCCAAATACTCCCGGAATAAAAACTAAGTTATTTGAATCATATACCCTTCCAAGATCAGTCATTCTGTTGGGTTCAATGGCCCCCACTATAGTATGATAGAGCCCGGTTTGGCTTGAAATTTTTTCTTTCGGAAACACAACAATTTCTCCAGACAACGATTCAACAAGTGACCAAACCATAACTAACCCTCCCATGTAATTTGCTAGCGTGAAGTTCACTCTTTTCCGTAATAATTATTTATGTGTGCTAAATCGCGGGTTCTTTGGCATTTTTTCAGCAATTCGTGCCCTATTTACTTGAAATGCATGATCGTCGGGTTCCCAATCTGCAAATACAAACCCGCAGGAGCGTAAATCTAGATTTCTAAAGAAATACTGAGTGTTAAACCCTCTAGCTAAACATTCAGCATGTAACTCATTATATCTCTTATGTAAGTATCCTAGTTTGTTAGTGAAAAACTTAACATGCCCCTTTCCTAAAGTGTACTTTACTGGGCGGTCAGGATAATTATACTTTAATCTTCCTGTGAGCAAACAGTTTGGAATCCGAGTTAACTCGCGATGTTCGGCGAGTAAATGCTGATCACATAATTCAGTTACAGGAACAACATTTATTCTAGTCATATCTATTCCCTCAATATTTACCTGTTTAACATATTCATTATTAATGTAGGGGTTAACATTTCATCTATATCGATTATTGATGTTATATCTTTTGTATTGCTGTCAAAGATCACTATTTCCCATTCTCGGCATAATAGAACTTTATTTTTTGTTAATATTTTAAGGAATTTTTTCAAACTACGCAATTTAAAAAAATGACGCGCTAACTCAAATGTATCAGTATACAAAATGCCACAGTCGGGAAAATATGGATTATAGCGTACCACCCATTTATTAGCTAGTTTATGCCTAATTGCATAAGTTTGCGTTCCCAATTCCTGGATCACTCTTTCCTCTCTAAACTTAATTTTTCCATTGCGAGCGTTTCGCGAAATTCAGTAATTTCCTCAACCCCGTTTAGAATTAGCCTATTGTGTATATCTACAAACCCAATGCCGCTATTGCTGTAATATATTTGATCACGCGAGTCAATGCAGGCTTCTCCGTTATTTGCATGCTTTTATTAATAATAACATTATAGACTTGCGCATTTTCTGACACTTGCGCGTGGCCAGATACATGTGCACACCCCAGTATTAATGCATTCCCGAATATGCGGGCATCACCGAAAATTAAGGAGTCACTTCTCAGTCACGCCTCGCCCATGCATTATCACCAATCCAGCAATTGCCTTCTTGGCTTAAATTTGACTCTTTTTCTATATAACCACCAAGATCACCCGCCGTGACCTTGTATTTTGGAATATCATTTAATGCTCTAATACGAAACAAATTTGGTTTATCAGGATGTTGAACGCCTGTGATTTCGTATTTAAGTTTCATGTTTGAAGTTTTTTGGTTAGTTGGTTTATACATAATACTATGATAATGTCAATATAGCTAGAGTTTTGTAATGCTCTTTATCAGACTCGTCGCAACCGTTAATGATCAGATTTGGAGGTTCGGTAAAGTCAAAATAGCCCGTAACACCATCCGCATAATATATTTGCGTCGATGAAGAAATACAAAGATACTTATCTCCTGATATTTCCATTCCTCCGTTAATTATAACATTTTTAGATATCCAAGCGTGGCCATGAACCCGCGCATGCTCTGTTACTTGGGAATAGTCGTTAGTTTGCGCATTACCATATATGTGGGCGCATCCACATATTTTACTGTACCCATTTATTTGTGAATTACCATACACTTGCGCATCGCCGCTTACCCACGCATCACAGTTTACCCACGCATCGTCATATACTAATGCGTCGTCACCAACCCAGCACTCGCCCAATTGGCTTAAATTCCATGCATGTGATATATATCCGCCGAGATCTCCTGCTTTGACACCAAATTTTGGAATATCACGCGATGCTCGAATCCGTACTAGATCTTTAAAAGGGTGTTTAATATCTGTAATTTCATATTTGAGTGTCATTATCGTGCACCATTTTTAATAATATTAACTTATCTTGGATATATCAACTGTTATGATAGTTTCAACCTGGCTAGCATTTTGTGGTGTTCAATATCAGAGGAAGTGCCTTTAACAATCAACTTTCCTTCCCGCTCGCCCTGATCGCCCTGATTAAAATATGCCGTAACCCCATCAGAATAATAGATTTGAGAATTTGATGAAATATAAGTTATTCCACATATTTGCATTTCATCCATAATTTCTATTTCCCCATATACTCTCGCAGCCCCACATACTCGTGCATCCCCATATACTCTCGCAGCCCCACATACTCTCGCAGCCCCACATACTCGTGCATCCCCATATACTCTCGCAGCCCCACATACTCGTGCATCCCCATATACTCTCGCAGCCCCATATACTTTCGCATTGCCATATACTTGTGCATCACCATATACTTGCCCATTGTCGCATACCCGCGCATTGCCGGATACCCACGCATTGTCAAACGCCCGCGCATTGCCATATACCAATGCATTACCACCAATCCAGCAATCACCTTCTTGACTTAAATTCCCTTCATGTTCGACACAGCCACCAAGATCGCCCGCTTTGACATTAAACCTTGGAATATCCCGAACTGCCCTGATCCGAAACAAATTTGGTTTATCGGGATGTTGAATGTCTGTAATTTCATATTTGCGTGTCATAATAATTTCAACCTTGCAAGTGTTTCATGGTGGGTTTTGTGTTTTCTGGTGCCGTTAACAAGTAACTTTTCAAATTTATCAAAATAGGCAGTAACCCCATCAGAATAATAAATTTGGCTCGATGAGTTAATATAACTCTCTCCCAATACTTTCATGTTTTCATTGATCGCTACATTTCCATCTATGGTTGCACTTCCTGATACCTTGGCATCCCCATATACCCGAGCACTGCCATATATCTTTGCATGGCTGTATACACGAGCATTGCCAAATATATGGCTATTGCTGTATGCAGATGCTTCGCCATATATTTGCGCATTGCCAAATATGCGCACATAGTTAGATAGATATGCATTACCATATACCTGCGCATTTTCATATACTCGTGCTTTGCTATATACCCGCGCATCATGAAATACTTGTGCATTATCAAACACTCGCGTATCGCCAAGAACTCGGGCTTTACCGTACACTTGAGCATTGCCATATACATACGCATCTATAGATACTTGTGCAGTTCCATACACACACGCATCGCCACCAATCCAGCAATCGCCTCGTTGGTTTAAATTGCCTGTATTTTTAACATATCCACCAAGATCGCCCGCTTTGACTTTAAACCTTGGAATATCACGCAAGGCCCTGATCCGAAATAATTTTGGTTTATCGGGATGTTGAATGTCTGTAATTTCGTATTTAAGTGTCATCTTCATGCGTCCGTGTTAGTATATGCAGTAAGTATACATTCATTTTGGATAGATGTTAACCGTATTATAATAGTTTCAACCTTGCTAGCATTTTGTGGTGTTCTATGTCAGGAGAAGTTCCATGAATGACCAATTCCCCAAAATGATTAAAAAATGCAGTAACACCATCAGAGTAATATATTTGGTCAGATGACTTAATATAAGAAGTCCCTGCTATTTTCATGTTTTTATTGATCGATGCAACTGAGTATACCCGCGCACTGTCATATACCTGAGCATGATCAAATACTTGCGCATACTCCCATATATACGGCTGTCCGAATATTTGGGCATAGCCAAAAATTAAGGAGTTTCCTCTTACCCATGCGGAATTAAATACTTTTGCATTTCCATACACTTTCGCATTATCGTATACCCGCGCATGATTGTACACTTGTGCATAATGCCTTATTTGTGCATTACCGTATACTTTCGCATTATCGTATACCCGCGCATCTCCGCCAATCCAGCAGCTACCTTCTTGACTTAAATTATTTTCGTTTTCAATATATCCACCGAGATCGCCTTCTTTGATTCGAAATCTTGGAATAATGCGCAAGGCCCTGATCCGAAATAATTTTGGTTTATCGGGATGTTGAATGTCTGTAATTTCATATTTGAGAGTCATAATAGTTTCAACCTGGCCAGAGTTTTGTAGTGTTCAATATTATGGGAGGTTCCATTGACTATTAAATTACTATATACGTCAAAAACCACCGTAACTCCATCAGAATAATAAATTTGGCTCGATGAGTTAATATAACACACATCGGATATTATCATAGCCTCGTTGACTATAGTATTGCCGCAAACACGGGAGTACCCCGTTACCTGGGCATGATCAAATACTTGCACATCTCCCCATATAAACGCCTCTTTTAATATACAGGCATTCGCAAATACGAACGCATTGCCACATACATTTGAGTCATTACATATTTGTGCATTACCAAATACATATGCGCGGCCATATACTAGGGAATTATCACCAACCCAGCAATCGTTCTCTTGACTTAAATTTCCTTCATGCTCAATATACCCCGAGATCACCTGCTTTGATACCTATACTTGGAATATCACGTGATGCTCGAATCCGAAATAATTCCGGGCGAAAAGAGTGGCGAATATGTGTGATTTCATATTTGCGTGTCATGCCAGTTTCAACCTGGCCAGAGTTTTGTGGTGATCGATATCAGGCGAGGAGCCATTGACCACTAACTCTTTAGATATATCAAAAAATGCCGTAATTCCATCCGTATAATATATTTGGCTCAATGAGGTAATATGACACACCTCTGATATTCTCATATTTTTATTAACAATGGCGTCTCCTGATACCCCCGTATCACCACCATATACTTTCGCATTGCCATATACTTGCGCATTACCATACACAGCGGCTTTGCCATACACAGCGGCTTTGCCATATACTTGCGCGTTGTTGTATACTTGCGCGTTATCAAATACTCGCGCATTACCATATATTTGCGCACCCCCTGATATCCATGCATTACCATGCACATGTGCCTTTCCAAATACTTGAGCGTCACTGTCAATCCAGCAATCGCCCTCTTGGCTTAAATTTCCTTCATTTTCGATGAATCCACCAAAACTACCTGCGTTGACATTGAAATTGAATTTAGAAAAATCACGCAATGCCCTGATCCGAAATAAATTTGGTTTTTCTGGATGTTGGATATTTGTGATTTCGTATTTGCGTGTCATTTTCACATGCCCTTGTTAGCGTATGCAGTGATTATACATTTATTTTGGATAGATGTCAACTGTATTATGCCAGTTTCAACCTGGTCAGAGTTTTATGGAGTTCGATATTATGGGAAGTGCCATTGACTATTAAATTTTCGTGTTTATCTAAAAATGCTGTGACTCCATCTGAATAATAAATTTGCGCTGTGGTGTTAATTACGCAATGGCTGCTTATTAACATTTGCTCATTGAGCACCGCGTCGCCAAATACTTGCGCACTTTCGAATACATAAGCATTGCCACATACATACGCATTACCATATACACAAGCATCATCACCAATCCAGCAATCGTTTTCATGACTTAAATTGCCTTCGTGTTCAATATACCCTCCAAGATCACCTTCTCTGACTCCGGATCTTGGAATACTGTGCAATGCCCGAATCCGAAACAAATTCGGGTAACTAGGATGTTGAATGTAGGTGATTTCGTATTTTTTCATGGTAGTTTCAACCTGGCCAGAGTCTTGTGGTGTTCTATATCATGGGAAGTGCCATTAACTATTAAATTTCCGTGTTTATCTAAAAAAGCCGTAATACCATCTGAATAATATATTCGGCTTGGTGTTGTAATATAACTAGGCCCTGATATTTTCATACTCTCGTTGATTACTGCTTTGTAGTAAATACGGGACAAGCCAGTTACCTGGGCATTGCCATAAACTTGGGCATTGCCATAGACTTGTGCATCCTCATAGACTTGTGCATCCTCATATACTTGTGCCGACCCATGTATCCATCCGTTATTGTACACCTTTGCATTGCCATATATTTGCGCATTATTGCATACTTTCGCGTTGTCATACAGTCGAGCCTCGCCAAACACTGAAGCATTATTATATGCTATTGCCCCTCCAACTTGTGCATTCCCAAATACTTTTGCATCGTCGGATACAATTCCACAACCATATATTCGCGCATGTTCGAATACTCGCGCATTTAGCCCCACGCAAGCATACTCTTCAATCCAACAATCGCCTTCTTGACTTAAATTATTTTCGTTTTCAATATACCCGCCGAGATCGCCTGCTTTAACATTGTATCGAGGAATATCTCTTAATGCCCTGATCCGAAATAAATTTGGGGTTTTTGGATTTTGAATGTTTGTAATTTCGTATTTGAATGTCATAATAGTTTCAACCTGGCAAGAGTTTTATGGTGTTCTATGTCGGGGGATGTTCCATTGACCCGTAATACGTGGTTTACATCAAAATATGCCATTACTTCATCGACATAATATATTTGGTCTGACCTTGTAATATCACTCAGGCCCGATATTTTCATGTGTTCGTTAATCAACGCTGTTCCATGTTAATATATGCTGCAAGTATACATTCATTATGGATATATGTCAACGGTATTATGCCAATTTCAACCTGGCTAGAGTTTTATGGTGTTCTATGTCAGAAGAATTTCCATTGACTATTAACTGGTCGTATTTATCAAAATATGCAGTAACACCATCAGAATAATATATTTGGTCAGACGAAGTAACAAAGCACCCCTCTAATATTTTCATGTTTTTATTGACTAACGTGGTTCCATATACACTCGCGTCTTCATATACCCGGGCATGGTCGAATACTTGCGCGTCCCCCCATATACTCGACTCTCCAAATATTTGGGCATAGCCAAAAATTAAGGCGTTTCCTCTTACCCATGCTAAATTAAATACTTGGGCATTATCGTAAACTTTCGCATTATCGTATACTTGCGCCTCGCCAAATACTAGAGCATTACCAAATACTTTTGCACCGCCGGATACATGCGCATCATCTGATATATGCGCATTTTCTAATACTTTTGCATAATCACTAATCCAACACTCGCCGGCTTGGCTTAAATTTCCTTCATGCTCAATATACCCGCCGAGATCTCCTGCTTTGACACCAAATTTTGGAATATCACGCAATGCTTGTATACTAAATAATTTTGGATTATCTGGATTTTGGATATCTGTGATTTCGTATTTTTTCATAACAGTTTCAACCTGGCCAGAGTTTTATGGTGTTCGATAGACGTAGAGTCAGTAGTGCCGGCGACTATTAAATTATTATCGATAGTGTAAAAAGCTGTAACCCCATCAACATAATATATTTGCTCTAATGAAGTAATATTACATCTGCCACCAGAACCAGTTAATATCATATGGCCATTAAGTTTGATACTACCTCCAAGCCAAACAGCATGAGCTACTTGAGCGTTACCAAACACCCATGCATCGCAATGAACTTCCGCGTCGCCATATATTTGAGCATTGTCGAATACTCGCGCAGCGCCGAATATTTTTGTATTGCCATATATTCGGGCATGGCCAAATACTCGGGCATAACCAAATATTTGAGCATTATCTAATACCCGAGCATTTTCATATACTTGAGCATTATCGGATACTCGAGCATTACCATACACACAAGCATCATCCCCAATCCAACAGTCACCATCTTGACTCAAATTTACTTCATGTTCAATATATCCGCCAAGATCACCTGCGTTAACATTGAATTGAATAATATCGCGCAATGCTCGAATCCGAAATAAATTTGGATTTTCGGGGTTTTGCATGTCTGTGATTTCGTATTTCGACGTCATGATAGTTTCAATCTAGCCATAGTTTCGTGGTATTCGGTTTCGGGTGTCAATCCATTGACAATCAGATTTCCGTGGAAATCAAAAAATGCAGTAACTCCATCGGCGTGATCATAGTATATTTGGCATTGAGATTTTATTTGAGGGTCACTTGATATTTTCATGTTCTTAAAGACCCGCACATCGCTGACCAAGTAAGAGTGATCATACACTAGCGCATCACCATACACACGAGCGTCCCCCGAGACATGGGCTTTGTCGAATATACTTGCATTGCCAAATATATGCGCATAGCTAAACACGGCAGCGTTGCCAAACACTTGTGCATGCCCAAATACTTGGGCTGCTCCAAACACCATCGCCTCCCCGTATACATGCGCATCCCCTGATACTATAGCCACTGCGGTTACTTGTGCATCCCCACCAATCCAGCAATCGCCCTCGTGCCGTAAATTTCCTACATGCACAATATACCCGCCAAGATCACCTTCTTTAACATTGAATCGAGGAATATCACGCAATGCTCTGATCCGACACAAATTCGGGTAACTAGGATGTTGGATATCAGTGATTTCGTATTTGAATATCATAATAATTTCAACCTTGCAAGAGTTTTGTGGTATTCGATATCAGGGGAAGTGCCATTAATAATTAACTGTCTGCGTATATTAAACAATACAGTAATTCCATCGGCATAATATATTTGGCTTGATGTTTTGATATGCCCATCTCCCGAGATTTCCATCCTCTCATTGGCGTTGACCTCACCACACAGCGAAACAAAGCCATATACTTTCGCATTATCATACACTTTTGAATTCCATCCTACTCGAGCATCGCCATATACTTGTGCCTTTCCATATACTTGTGCTTTGTCATTGACCCACGCAGACCCCGATACTCTTGCGTTGTCATATATTTGCGATTCCCCGGCTATGTATATTTTTCCATATACTTGTGCCTTTCCATATACTTGTGCTTTGTCATTGACCCACGCAGACCCCGATACTTTAGCATTGCCAAATATATGCGCTTCCCTCGATACGTTAGCATTACCAAATACATGTGCGTCCCCCGATACTAGCGATTTATCCTGTACGTTGGACTTTAAACCAATCCAGCAATCGCCCTCATGACTTAAATTCCATTCATGTTGGACATACCCGCCAAGATCTCCTGCTTTAACATTGAATCGAGGAATATCGCGCAATGCTCGAATCCGAAATAAATTTGGATTTTCGGGGTTTTGCATGTCTGTGATTTCGTATTTAGCTGGCATTTTTGTGCGCCCGTATTAATGTATGACGTGAGTATACATTCATTTTGGATAGATGTCAACGTATTATGCCAATTTCAATCTAGCGAGTGTTTCATGGTGGGCTTTGTGTTTTCTGGTGCCGTTAACATGTAGTGTTTTGCGTTCGCCGAAATATGCAGTAACACCATCAACATAATATATTTGATCCGGCGATCTGATATAACATTCTCCTAATACTTTCATTTTCTTATTAATTTCAGTATCCCTGTTACGCATGCATGTCCGGACACTTTGGCGACGCCATACACCAACACATTACCATATACTTGTGCATTACCATATACTTGCGCATTGCCAAATATATGGACATTATCACACGCCCACCCAAATATCTTAGCATTATCGAATATATGGGCATGATTGTATATCCGCGCATTACCATATACTTGCGCATTGCCAAATATATGGACATTATCACACGCCCACCCCTTACCAAATATATGGGCATTTTCATATACTTTAACATTGTCAGACAGCCGACCATGGTCAAATATTTGGGCATTTCCAAATACTCGGGCATTGCCACACACTTTGCCTTCATCATATATTTGGGCTTCCCCAAATATATGCGCATTGCCATAAACTTGCGCGTTATCATATACTTGAGCATTACCACCAATCCAGCAATCGCCCTCTTGACTTAGATTTCCTTCATACTCGATATATCCGTCGAGATCACTGCTGTAACATATACCCAACATCCGATGCCGGCGATTGAAATTTCACGCAATGCCCTGATCCGAAATAATTTTGGATTATCAGGATTTTGAATATCTGTAATTTCGTATTTGCCTGGAATTTTTCTGTGTCCATGTTAATGTATGGCGTAAGTATTATAAACTCATTTTGGTAGATGCCAACCGTATTATGCCAATTTCAACCTAGCTAGAGTTTTGTGGTGTTCTATATCCGCTGTAGTTCCATTGGCGATAAGTTCATCATATCGGTCAAAAAATATTGTAACTCCGCCATAATAATATATCTGGTCAAGGGTTTCGATTTTTCCTGATCCTGATATTTCCATGTTTTCATTGACAATCACACTACCACATACACTAGCCTCGCCATATACTCGGGCGTTTTCGAGAACTTGGGCATGCCCAAATATCCGAGTTTTGCCAGTCACGCAAGCATCGTCTGACACCGATGCATACCCATATATGTGCGTGATTACAAATGCGAGCATTACCTGACACCGAGGCATATCCATTCACTGAACTAGAACAATAAATTTGGGAATTTTCAAAGGCATTACTATGCCCCCATATCGTTGTGTTATCAAATATTTTTGCATTACCAAATACTCTCGCGGCATCAAATACTTGAGCATTGCCATATACTCGTGCATCGTTATATATGCAAGCATTGCCATATACTCGTGCATCGTTATATATGCAAGCATGGTCATATACTTGGGCATTTTCTGTTATGCATGCGTTATCTATCACCCGGGCATATTCAAATACATACGCATTGCCTGATACCTGCGCATTACCTGATACATGCGCTCCGCCACCAACCCAGCAATCGCCCTCATGACTTAAATTCCCTTCATGCTCGACAAACCCACCAAGATCACCTTTTTTAACCCCGAATTTTGGAATATTACGGAGTGCCCTGATTCGAAATAATCTTGGGTTATAAGTATTGGAGGGGGAATGTTTTGTAATTTCATATTTAGCTGTCATAACAGTTTCAACCTGGCTAGGGTTTCGTGGTATTTAAGTTTGCCTGTACCGTTAACAATAAGTGTTTTTCTTTTATTGAAATATGCTGTAACTCCATCAACATAATATATTTGATCCTGTGATGCAATTTCACTTATCTCTGATATTTTCATATTTTCGCTAACAGTTACATTCCCGTGTATGCAAGATTTACCTGATACTTTGGAATTGCCATACACCTGCGCATCCCCATATACACGGGAACTGTTACATACTCGTGCATTGCCAAATATTTGTGCATTTTCATATACTCGTGCATTACCGTACACGAACGCATTTGCATACACTTGTGCAGTTCCATATATACGAGCAGTTCTATATACGCGAGCATTGCCAAATATATGGGCACTATCGTAAACCCCTGAATTGCCATATACTAGAGCATTGCCAAATACTAGAGCATTGCCAAATACTATAGCATTGTCAAGTACAGAGGCATTCTCAAATACCCCTGTGTCGCTCCCAATCCAGCAATTGCCCGCATGGCTTAAATTCCCTTCATGCTCGATATATCCACCAAGATCACCTTTTTTAACGTCAATTCGTGGAATGTTCCGCAATGCGCGAATCCGAAACAATTGCGGGTCTTCTGGATGTTGAATGTCGGTAATTTCGTATTTTAGCACTATTTTGTCCTACGGTCTTAGTTAACGCCTACGAAGCTAAATTGTCGAGATACTTGTATAAATTGTTATCTAGCAGTACCAGCATAGTCGCGTCAGTGCTGCCAAATAATATGATATTTTTTATAGTTGGCATATAAAATGGGCAACTTAACAGTTTATCTAACTGTAAATCCACTTTAAGTGTACTACTAAATGGGGGAATTGTAAAGGAAAAATGCTCGATATTTATAGTATTGCTTAAAAAGTCAAACCCTTCAGCTGTTAATCGTAGACTTGTCTTACTATATGGACGAGCCCACCATGCGGCAAGCTTCAAACGGCAGTTTTCTGAAGTTGCTTCTATATCTGCTTCCTTCATGAAAACTGCCGTTAGCTGTTTTTTGCTTATCACGGAAAAACCTGTTCACCTTGAGTCAAGACCACTACCGTGAATTTGTCGGTTTTGAATAGTGCGTTTAATTTCTTGCACAAATTAATGGCATGCCCGCGATTCGCGTGACTACTCTTTTTATACTTTGCGCCCGGATAGCTTACTAATATATTATGAGTCTTAAGATTGATTGGGTTCCCGTCATAAAATACTGCATAAATTCCATCGCTAGCTAGAACTTGTTCAGCTATATATGTAATTTTATTGATTGCTTCTAGTATTACTGTTGGCTTTGGTCTCGACATGCGCTCCCCCTTGCGTACCTTATAGTATTTATATAATACTATATGAAAAGTCCTAGAACGTCCCACCGTCTGTTGACGGCGGTACGGTAATTGGTTGAGCTTCACGTTTAGTTGCCATTAATGATAATAGAGCAAATATTTCAGAATGTAGATTTCGTGCATCAGCTGCTGAAATCGTTAGATCTTTACTTCTTGTATCGTTCATTACTCTAATCATATCGGCGAATTTATTGATATAGAAATTACTTATTTTGTGTTCCACCATTATCTTCCAAATAATTAACTTTTATTGCTTCAGCTTTAGTTTTAAACGGGCCATAATATTTGTTTCGAGTCAACACTAATAACTTAGGACAAAAAGTAACAACTTGCTTTCCACCAAGCAGAACCGAATAATACCCAGCACAATAATATGATTTACTGTTTGGATCTCTATGATAAACAGGCAAATTTCTTGTTAAATCCAATGCTGGGTTATATGGGACCTGAGCACATGGATAACCACACACGTCTTTGTCCTTATGCTCAATATGCCGTTGTTTTGTGAATATGATATTATATTTGTTTTTAAGCATACTCAAGCTACTAAAAGGTTCTTTTTTACCTGATTTTATAAGATCAACGCCATTTCTTGAACCCATGATAGATGCAATATATTCGCCGTTGTGTTCGACGAACCAAATTTTATTTTTAATTATTGGGGTAGCTGTAAATGTCATATAGGTTACTCTTTTGGGTTACTAGCTAATAATGCGCGAAAAAATTCGTATTTTTCTTTTGCGTCTTCTATTTCTACGGCAGATAATTTTTGCCTATACTCTTCCCTAAGTTCGTTCAGCCCAGGATTTTCTTTGCAAAGATAGTCGTCGGCTACTTTTTCATATAACATCTTGTGTAGCATAACGATCATATCTTTACTAAAAACAAGCGGCTCACTGTTATCGGAAAACGACACGCTAACAGAATCTGGAACTGAAAGTGTTATAGTCGGTGACGCGACCGGTTGAGCTATGGTATAGGCCGTCGAGTAGGGTGTGGTTACCGAATAATTCGTTGAATAAGGCCCTGGGGACGGCGAATAAGTATAATTTGTCGAATGACTTCCTCCGTTAATCGAAATAGAATTAGTCCCTGACAAACTAGGCAAAGGTTGAATTGGTATCATATTTATCCCTCATTTTATTTTTGTAGAATATCAATAATTTGTTCTTGTTCTATGAACCGTTCTTTGAGTTTAGTTATAGTTGCAATCGCTTCTTTGGCGAGCGTTTCACACGTTGCTGTTCGATTACACCCAGCGTAGATACTGATGTCTTCAAGAACTGACAAGGAATGGTCAACCGCAACCATAAGCGGGTTTAATTCACTTTCGGTATTCTGGGGCTCTTCGCCGGCATACGTTTCGGGAGCAGGACCGTTTAGTTTATCAAAAAAATCGGTAACCGCTGCTTGAACAGTGGCTTCCACTATTGCTTGTGAGTTTTCATCTGCAACTGTAGTGTTTTGCTCTTGGGTATTCATAAAAGTTATCCTCAAAATTAAATAAGTTAAATTACATATATATTATATACGATATATGTGTTCTATTCAATGTTTATTTGAGTAGTTGCATGCTATTTCTATGTCAACATGTCGACGATAATATGTGTGCGTATTCAGTAGCCTGCTCACTTAGCTTAACTAGATTATATTTGCCGCAAAATTTTAGAAATTTAGCTCCTATTTGTGACATGTTTTTCTTGGTCACGGCGCCTACTGTTTCGTTAATTATAGCACGAATTTCTTCTGGTTGCGCAGTTAAATCAATTAATACCCGATTTCTATTATAATCGTCTAATACACGGTGTTCTTTACCCTCATGATCTACCCAACGTTGTAACATAAAATTATTAAAATTAAACCCTTTAGTGCTTCGGTCCTCAAATGCTTCGAGCAACCCAACTTTATTCTTTGACCCTTTTGTGCGACACCCTGGATAAGCGGAAAACACATTATCGGACGAGTCACCGCGAACTATTTTTTCAAAAAGCATAAACTCAGGATTAGGAATTTCTTTTGGTAATTTAGTTTTTTTGTCAATAATTCTTTTTCCCTTACTGTCAAATATGCCAGAAATAGTATGAAGTTCATGTGAACATCCATTGTACATAGTTACTTTTTCCGATAATAGTTGATAATAATCTGAATCACTTGAAATTATGACATGTTCGTCTTGTAAATGTGATTGTATCCAACCTGCTATCAAATCATCCGCCTCTAATTTAGGATGTTGCAACACTGTTACATTTGTTTTTTCTCTGAAAAACTCAATTAAATCGCTTAATGCGCCAAAAAAGGCCGCCCCTTCTTCTTTTTCTTTTTCGGTGGCGGCCGATCGGGCAACTTCCCTATTTTTCTTATAGGGCAAGTAAAAGTCTTTTCTCCAACTCCGACCTTCAAGCATCATAACCATATGATTTGCTTTTTGCTCTCGCCATGCAGCATTTATACTTTGTAATGTGAGGTGAAGAGCAAATGCTACCTTTTCATCGATGTCAGATGAGGCACGAGTTGAATGGATAGCCCTAAAGAATATATTATAAGTATCTAACAGTAAATATTTCGTCATACATCTTCTCCAGGAGTATTAGGCATTATACTTACTAACTCGGACCAACACAATAGAAATAAAATTGCATCGTCTGCACGCTTAAACCAAAAAACCGATGTGTCAATATGAAAATCCTGTGGGTTAAACATATTAAAACACCACTCGGATACTTGTATCAACGCTGCTAGCTCGTAGGGAATATTCATTGCTACTCTAACCCAGTTTTCTCTGGTTCCGTCGTCGCATATAGTTCTATGCCCAAATAAAAATTCATCACGCGACATATTATTCGCCTAAATATTGATGCCGCTGCCGCTTTTCAGGATCAGCCATTTCTTGTTCAAAATGCTCCATTACTACATTTTGGCAGACAGTTTTAAACCATTGATCAACGATGTCAATATCAGTTTTGCCAGTGAACCCAGCTTTAACAAGGCGGGCAACAAAAATCTCATTCCAATCTAATTCAAAGGCTCCATTACCAATATTATTTTCGTCTATCTCCACTGATATAACAGAGACCCAAGGCTCACCTTCAGATGTAGCTTTTTCTTTGGGTCCTAGTGCCTTATGTATGTGTTTTCCATCATTGTTTGATTTATTTTTCTTATCGGGCTTAATCTTATCTTTTTTCATAGGATCCTCTTTGACTTTGTTTCTATCAAACCAATCGTTGAATACCATTTTTCACCTCAAATTTTATTTGCCAATTTGGGCATTTCCCCAGGTAATTACATGTGCTCGAACACTGAAATTATACCCTTTTGATATAGCCATATCAGCGATTATTGGAGTATACTCACTTTCTTGCTGTTCAACCGTTGCCCCACATGCCATTACCCACACTTCTGGAGTATACCCAAGTAATGTTGATATGTCGTCTACATACCGAGTTAATTGCTCCCATGCCCTTGGATCTGTATTTACCACGAATTTCAAATAAGATGAAGGCGCGAATTGTATATAACTAGCTGCTATATCTGGACGATGGGCCTTCTTTTCTTTCTCGCCCGAAACGTGCAACAATTTTGGTGAAATACTAAAATAGAAATCACTGCCTAACATGTCACGCATCATAATAAATTTGGACGGGTGCAGTTCTCTTGTCCCGTTAGTTTCAATCCCAAGCCAATTCGGTATATTTAACGGTGTAGCTGCTACCCAAGATCGAAACACGTCATGCAAATCTTGTTGATATAACATAGGTTCGCCACCAGTAAAAATATGGCCAACCTTATTGAACTTTTTGTTTGGTAATAAGTTTAGCACTTCTTCTGCGTAATAATTTGGTGTACGATCAGGATATAAATGCTTGAATGCGGGCGACCAACTAAATGCCGAATCACACCCAGTAACAGGCAACGGAATTTCTTCAACGCACTTAATCCGTTTTGGATCTATTATTTCCGGGAATTGTGGTTTCCATGAAGCCGGGTTTGCAGGTTCATCCTGAGAAAATCCCCGGCATTGCAAATCACATCCAAAAACACGAAGCCATGTGCATAACTTGCCTGTATTTTTGCCTTCCCCTTGTACACTGTAAAATGGCTTTTCTGAGATTTTCATTAGTTGAATTCCCCATCTTCTCTATGCCCAACTCGCATTGCCATGTTACTATCAGTTTCTCTTATTTCTACTTTAGAACACCACACCCGACTTGCCTCAGCAGAACCAAAATTTGGCAATAGTATAGTATTAATATACTCATACAAATAATCTGCTAACCCTTCGCACCCAGTTTTTTCAACTTCGGTTAGTTTTAATAACCCACGAGATGCCCCTTCAAGAAACCAATCTTTATGCGGATCATCGGATGCCATTAACGTTACATGGTCGAAGTGCTCTTCAATAAAATCTTTTAATGGGCGTAGCCCGCCAAAGTCCATGCACCAATTTCTAGCATCTAATGTGTCACATTCAAACTCGAAATGAAAACTTAATGCGTATCCATGCACCAATCTGCAATTACTGTCAGCCTTCCATTGCCTATACGCCAGTGGTGCAATTTGCTTGTACGTTTTAGTTGAAATAAATTTACTCAATGTGTTTCTCCCGAATACTGAGTTATATCAACCTCTCGATCACCTACTGCCACTATTACCATTCTGCCAGAATGGGTATGAGTTACATTTATAGAAATGATATCCGATGGGTTTCTCATGAGAGCTGCCATGGTATACAACCTCTCGAATTCTGAAGGATATAGCTCAACTTTTTGTGTCCACTCTTTTTGATTTAGTTTATCGCATAGCATAGTTACTAGAGATGCAGCATCAGTTAGTTCTTTATTTGCGAACTCTAAATCTTTACGCAACTGAATATATGCGTCGATAGCTAGCTGATTACCAGCTAGCGATGCTAATACCAAATCATTCATATTTAGGCAACCAAAAGTCTTCCCACGGAAAAACAATCCATTCAGGGTTAGTTGCCTTATTGATTGTAGTTCCCATATAAGATACATCAATTTTACTATCTGATGCTTCGTTGTCAAACAATGTGGCAAAACGAACTACTTCGCCCCACTTAATTTCCGGCCCCCAATCATTGACAATCCAATTAATTGTGGCGCCGGTGTCATTAATGTCATCGACAATCAGAATCTTTTCACCAGCTAATGCATCTTCTGCCGCCCAAGCATTTGTTTCGGGCCCGTACTTGGTGTTATCCCGCAAACTAACGTCAAGCCCAACCATTTTAACACCTAACATCTGACTAAGCAACACCGCTGGCAATGCGCCACCGCGGGTTACTCCGATTATTAACTCGGGCTTCCACTCGCTTAGATACATTTGCCGCATAATTTCAATACACAACATTTTTGTTTCATCGAAACTAACGTAACGTTTGCTCAAGGCTTTCTCCTAAATATGTTATTTTGTCAATCTAAGAAATTCTTCACGAGTCGCAGCATCATTGCGATATGCTCCACCTAATTTATTGGTGTTTGTCCAAGAATTAGGGGCTTCAACGCCGCGACTAATCATGCAGAAATGTTGAGCATTAATAGATACTCCAACGTCTTCGGTTCCCAACAAGTACGAAACTGCATGATAAATTTGAGAAGTTAATCTCTCCTGAACTTGTGGTCTCCTCGAGTAATATTCAACGACTCGAGCTAGCTTAGACAAGCCAATGACCTTGTCCTTTGGCAAATATGAAATAACTGCGGTTCCATGAAACGTAACACCGTGATGTTCACAATTGCTCATGACAGGAATACCGCCAACACTTACCATTTCATCATATTGAAGTTTGTTTTTAATAGTGGTGTTTTTAGGAAAGTTTTCTGGTAATAGCCCCCAATAATGTTCAAGGACCATCATTTTAGCGATTCTTTTGGGAGTTTCACATAACGAATCGTCAGTTAAATCCATGCCCAGGGTTTTCCAAATTTCAGTAACATGCTTCTCGATTACTTCGATTTTTTCTTTATTATCGACGTATAGTTTTTCATCTATAGTTGGTGTTTCTAGACCTAAACTCAATAAATGATTATGAACTTCTATTCCAAGGTTTACGTCTGTTTTTGTTTTTTGATATGCCATTTGAGTATCTCCAAAGTATTAGAGACCAAATATTAGGGAATTGTTCACTATGAAAATACCTTCCTTACTTGGTATCTGTGGTAATAAATGTTTGTTGCCATCGTGCAACATAGTTATTTATGTATTCTAGGCGAGGGCTTTTTATTTTTACATGCGCAGCATTTCAATCGTGATTACATCACGCAATGCTGCCCCTAAATCGGCGTCGGTGGAAATCACATGTGCTGTATACTCATTTGGCCCGTTTAGATTATACTTTTCTATGTCAATTATAATTCCGCCAGAAGCATGCGACACACTAAATGTAAGGCCCCTGCGACGCCCAATCGAGCGTGAGTTATCTGCCTCTGATATAACCTGGGCCTCACACTTGTTTGATAACCAGTCGCGTAAAACCTGCCGCGCCGTGTTTTTTAATACTTTTAACATTCTACTTCTCCTATTAACTATTTTTTAATACAAACCAACCAAACAGCTTATCGTCTGTTATTTCACAGCTAACAATAGTTACCCAACATTCATATGATGGGTTTTTCTCGTGTATTTCGATTTTCAAATCGACCCCTATGCTTTGTGTTAACGCTGCAAAGAGTTTTTTCAATTCTTTTTTGTTAATCTTTTGTATAGGCTTATGAACTTGGTTTAGCAATTCTAGAAATTTCAAGAAAATTAAAAAAAAAGATTCTTGTGATATTAAACTTGTTGCTGGATCAATTTCAGGCAAATAAAAAGTTGTTAATCCAAATAGTGAATCAACTAGCATGGTTTTCATTCGCTGCCCGTTGAGTGCACAACTCCCGCAAAATATTATTCTCTTCAATACTGCATTTTTATCCTCCATAACTGCTAGCTCCACAACAAATAATATTTGGAGTAGGCGCCTACTCCAAATTCAAATATGCGCTTAGGTGGCGCTTCGATTATATGGTTTACGAGCCGACGGAGCAAACGTCTTGAATCCACGGTGGCGTTGATACTTCTGCCATAGTGGGCTAGACTGTTTATACAAATCTGCTTCGTCGAAGGGGACAGGTGGCCATTGCAGCCTTACCCAATTAAGATAGTCTTCTAGATCGGTGAAGATCTGAGTAACTTCAGGCCTACGGCGTAGGTATTTTTTATTGTACGACTCTACTTTTACTGACATGATTAATTACTCTTTTGTGGGTTTATGTTATTGTGCTACAAATATAATATAACAGGTTGTACCCTATTTGTATATGTTTTTGGCGTAATCACTCATTTATTTCGCTCTCTAATAGATCCAAACGGTCTTGGTTTAACTCTTCAACGGCCTGGTCTGAATCTTCAACCTGAACATTTTCTGTAGCAAATAATTGATTGAACATTGTAGTGGCATTAATTTCTTTCTTTCCACCACCACGGATACCAGTCATACCTGTTATTATTCGATCGTACTTTTTGAGTAAAGATAATGCTTTTCCAGTGTCACTTGCTAGCACTTCATCGATGATGTCAGTTATAAACACCCTATCATACTTTTCGTCAACTAAAGAAAATGGAATTGACTCTTTACTTTGATACTTTTTGTTTGCTTCTTGAACCGCAACAATATGATTGTGCACGTTATGCCCCATCATCAAAGCATAGGCAAAACTGTCCCAACTTGTTCTACCTTCTTTACCATTTTTGTTTAATGCGCCAGGAGCATAATGACATATATCACTAACCTTTAATCGCTCGCTAATAGGTGATTCCAAAAATTCAGGAAATATCTTATCTTGTATTAGCACATCTCCGAGATTTCTAGAATCAGTTGCATACGCCTTATTATCAATACCAGCTTGCATGCGGTATGACCATTTGCCTCTGTCGGGATATACATTATTCACATAAATCTGTCCGTTAGCAGTAGCTAAAAATGGCGAAGCGCAATCGAAAGTCACGTTAAAGTCTTCATTAATGTGTTTTCTTACTGAATTTTGCAGTTCAGTGAGCAAAACGGCCCATTCCAATTTAGAAGTGCCTAAGAAATGCATGTGGTTGTGCCTTCCACGTTGCAATAAATTCTCATCTCTCATTGAGATTAGCCGTTTGAGGATAAGGGATAAAGAGCCAGTATTCCGACCACCCATAGCCCATCCTTCAAATGGCGTGTCGTGCTTTGTAGGGTCACACCAATGCTTCTGCCTATTCCACCAATCTTCTGCGTCCGTGTGAGTTTCGCCTTGCAATACATTTAGAAACTTACAATTGCCGTTACGGTTCCGCATAAAATATTCATTATTGATATTAGTTGCGTTAACTGCATCTAAATAACATGAAATACCAGTTTTCTTTGGAGCATCTGGATTAGTTGCAGACCAGCCAGGAATATCTAGTATCATGCCGTAGTCCATATACATATCCATCCAAGTTAATACTTGGCGTCTCTTAAGGCTAGCCTTAGGACAGTTGACGTCTTTCCAATCTCCTTCCCATAACAGTTTTCCAATTTGGAACCCGCCTGAGTCACCTAACAAAAACGTATTTTTTCGATCGCGATTACGGATCATGTCTTCTTTTGGATCGACAACATCCGTATTAAGATTCGCGTGGCCAGCTGAATATAATGACCATTTATATGAAAAGTAAGCCTCTTTTTGGTTTAGCCAGTTCATTCCCTCTATGCCATTTTCGAACCTGGCAGGGATTCTGTCTTTTGATACATAGTCAGCAAACCGTTGCTTCCCCACATATGTAGAATAAAAACTACTTATTGCTGGCAAAAAAACTGCATACTTAGACTTACCGGTGCTGTCTTCTTGATTTTTTGTTAAATTAACGCCTGCCATAATGCCTCTCAATTTGGTTATACTATGTTCCGCTAGAGTGCAGATCTTCCCGAGCGGCATAGGTCTTTTTAGGTATAAATTTCGGTTTTTTTAATAACACTTCATTTAGCTCGTCTACCTTAGATTCCAATAAACCAACTTTTGCCTGTAACATATGTATTTCGTGTATTTCCAATACATACATTCTAGACATGGTTATGAAGGCAGCTGACCCGAAATATAAAGCCACAAATATACTTGCCAAAACTATAGTTCTTACCCACATATATTTCATAGTGTGTTCACATGATTTCAGTTTACGAAATGCGGAGTCGTGGCAATTAGATACGCTAGGAAACACGCCCCCGCAACTTCAACGGCAATTATAGTAATTGCTATTTCTTTCATTTGTTTTATTACTTTTGATGTGCTGGCAATAGGTATTCATAAGTTGCAACACCACTATTGACGATAATTTGTGCTACGCCGTCATCACTGAACTTAACACTCTTATCACCAGGCAAATTCAAAATACTATTGAAAACAGCAATTGGCCACAAAAATCCCTTGGATAATGTTCCCTTGGTATGTTCATGAAACACAAATTCACCAGCATGAGAGCTATGATCACCGAAGAAAAATACTAGATTACCGTTTTCATCAGTTTTTGCAACAAATGTGGTTTCTTCGGAGTTTGCTTGAATCATAAACTTCAATCGTTGAATGTTTTGCGCAGTTGGTTCAAACTCAACGTTCCATTTTGCGCCCTTGAAAGTAACTGACTTCAGCTTGTCATTAACAACTTCTGTTGACATAAATCTGTAATCATTTTTAAAATTACCTTGCTTGTTTTCAAAATGCAGGCCGCTTGGGACTTCTTCCCCATTGCGAGTTTGTGTAGTAACTTTAATTTTTGCGCCGTCTTTATACTCAGGGATATTCAACAAGACATTCAGCTTCGACAGATTTGGCATACCAAAAACGCCAGAAAATTCCTTCAGTGGCTTCAGAGCCGTTGCCTTGACGATCACACTTCGATCTTCAGCCATCGCGTCTAGCAATGTTGCTGTATCTGTTCCTGTAATTTTTACTAATTCAATAATTCCCAATGCGCTTGTATGTGCTACGACATCTTGTAGATAACTTTTCATGTAAACTCCTAAGGTTAATATCAATTATTTTACACGGCAATTGCTAATCAATCAACTGTAAATATAGTCAAACTTAATTAAAATCAAATAATGCAGAAAAGGTAGTCTTGGTTTGAATGTTATTTCTAATATCCCACTTCAAAACTCCTAATAAGTTTTCGACCTTTTTATCGACAACTGTTTCTTCCATAAGTGCGTCGTCGAATGGCAATTTCATAAACCAATCAGGTAAATGCTTTTCGTCCGACGGATAGCCTACTGCTCCATATCCAAGTGGATTATCTTTTAATTTGCACACAATAGTTTTTGCCCCATCAACAATTTTCATGCTGTAATTATCGTTATGCATTTTTCTAAGATTATTCCAATTCATTGCAGCTCTAACATGCCCGGGCAATGCAGCTTTCCCGGCTTTATCTTCTTTTGCTGTATATACCGTTAAATTATTAACTCGTTTCGGAGTTCCTTTTTCCCATGGATTTATTTTGGCAAATTCCATTTTGAAGTCAATAATTTTTTGTATTATGTCTGCTTTGTTTTTATTGGTTAGAATATCAATTAATACATCCATTAAAAATTTTTGAACAATCACTGGCGTATCAGACCGCCGCAAATCTAACCCCGTAGCTTTTACTTTTCCTATTCCTAGTAACACTTTTTTCTTTTTCGCGTCTGTTTCGTTTAATAAATCTAATCTTGTGCCTTCGGAATCATAAATCATCATTGCATATCTCTTTTTCTTGATGAATAGCCCTGAGGAAGATATTGATTCTCTACCACAGCGTATGATTTTGCCATTTTCACGTGGACAATGAAAAGCGTTCTCCATCATTTCGGGAAACGAGTCATTTATTTGCTCTGCAATATTATCATAAAGTTGCACACAAATATCATGATTCCATTCAACGCTGCCTGCCTCTACTTTATCTTTAATAATTGGCCATGCTGAAAAAAACGATGAATCTGTGTCCCCATATATAATTGCGTCGCCGTCGTATACATATTCCCCTGTAATCGTTTGGTTTATAAACGAGTGCATATGTTTGGCGATAGTTCTACCACATAATGTTGTGGATTGCCCTATCCTATGGTCGTGATAACGGCACCCTTGATTCAAAAATGCTCCATATGCTGAATTTAGACCAACCTTTCTTACCCCTTGCTGTTTGTCCCAATAAGCAACTGCTGCCGCACATGCTGCTGAATTCTTTGCACAAACGCGCTCACCGTTTATATCTAGGTTGTTTTTTGATATATACTCTAAAATCGCTTGTGCGTCTCCGCTAGCAATTAGATCAGGTAACGCAAGTATATCAATGTCCTTAAAGTCGCATGTTAGTGGCACATTTTCTATGTTTGCATTGCAACAAGATTCAGGTAATTCAATGCCAAGTTGTAACCCTCCAAAAAGAGTTTTCTTTTTCTGCATTATTTTTCTTTCGGCATACCAGCGGCTAAGTAAACTAGGAACCACGCCTTCGTGCTCAAATGTAAATATCGTTCCATTCGCACTAAGAACCCAGGGCCTATTGTTTCCGAGTATTAAATGATTAGCTTCGGCAGCACTACAAGTAGTATCAGGTGATCCGTCTTCCCATTCAATTGTTACTTCTGTGCCTGGGTCGGCGTTCATAACTGCTGTATATTCTAACGATGCAAACAGGCCTTCCCACGATTCCGAAAATGATTTTCCCTTATACGACCGTTTACCAACATATACGTCTTGCATGCGTTTTGCAATAAAATGCTCAGTTAGTGTGGGTTTTAACTGTCCAACAATCGTATCTATCCCCATGTTTAATGCACGAATGGTCGATGGGTAAAGAGAATTTATGTCAACTACACCAATATACCTATGAATTCCAGTTTTTGGTGCTGCAACATATGCTCCAGCGGCACGATCATTACTATCATCGCCATCATCGGGTAATGATTCAAACCAAGAAGGCAGTTCGGCAGCTTCGTGCCGACGATCCGGAGCAATCATTCCTCTACGATGCGCCTCAAGTTGAATGGCCTGGTCAACGACTGCTACTGACCCCATCGTAGTCGGTATTAATACTGTATTACTATGCGCGATAGCATTAGCCATATCAATAAATTTTAACTTTTGATCTAATTTTGCCAGCAAGGCTACGTCTTGCCTATTATAATCGATAAATTTGCTAAAATCATGCTTATACAAATGATCTAATGACCCTTCATAGTCAACTTTTTGCCCACAATCTTCATACTCTCCAATAGCATTAAGCGAATAGCTATGCCGTTCTTCGTATGTATACCTCCTATATAAATCCATGTAGTCAAGGTGAACTCTGCCAAATAAATCATAAGTAAATTGCTCGGCTCCGTATCTTGTGTATTCACGTTTCTTGGGCAATTGATTCCAAAGACACAATTTCCGCAAATCATCTTTTGATAAAACTTTTAGCACTCTACCAACAATATATGGAATATCATAACCATCAGAATTCCAACCAGACAAAACGTCTGCGTCGTCAATAACATTAAGAAATGCTGTTAGCAACTCAGCTTCCGTATTGCATAATATAGTATTTGAGAATTTTTCTGAAATCTCAATTGCTGTTTCTGCAGAAATTGTGGGCGGCGGGATAACCAATGTAATCATTGTTTGAACCCACGATAGGTATACAGATATAGCCGTTATTTTATTAAACGGGTCTGATATAGGCGCCCATCCTCGTGTTTGACAAAAATCAGACTCTATGTCAAAAAATGCTACATGTAAATTAGGAGCATCTTGGTGTAGATAATGCTTTTCAAAACATTGAAAAATAGGGTTAGCATCACTTTCCCATAATCGCTTTCCACTATGCAACTTCTTTTCTCGGGTGAATTCCTTTGAACTATTTGTTGTGAATTTACTAATTGGTGTTCTGCATATTGACTTATATGCACCGCGTGGATCATCGTAATAAAAAGTATATTCCGGCGCGTAATCTTTATATATTCGCTCTCCAGAACGACTTCGCTCAACCACATGGATTACATCTTTTGTTTTGTCGAGTATCGCATCTACATATGACATTGCATCTCCGGGTTAACTTCTAAAGGATACTTTTCTAATTATAAAAGTTTGCCAACTGTTTCAAGTATATCCGTTAATGTCTGATGGTCTTCGTCTAACTCAGTGTATGATGACTTTTGGGCAACCTTAACAGCCTTTTTAAGTACTCCGGGCTTAATTTCAAGCTCTTCGGCCACAGCCTTAATCGTATCATTAAGTCCAGCTGTCAAATCTTCAACTTCTTGAAGGACTTCGCATCCTTCACGCACTAATTGGACTAGCTTTGCTTTTTGCTCGGCAGAAAAATGACGCTCATTGTTTGTTGCTGACATATATGCTCCTTGGTTTTTTGATTGAAATGTATAGCCCGCATTATGCGGGGATTGCTTTGAGTTATACTTGGGGTACTGCGAATAATGCCCGAATTTTTGTTGAACTGGTAGCGAATCAGTCAACAACGGCTTCGGGCGGCCGATTCACCATAACTATAACGGTCCTAGGTGAAATTAAAAAGTATTTTGAATAAATGCATTTTTTTCTTGAGTATGCGAAACGGGAATACTTGTTACTTTAGTATCTTCTGTTGTAGAGTCAAACGAATCAATGACTAAATACATTGTTTTTTCAACTATCATTAACTCTAATTGTTGTTGTTTTTGCATAGTATTTAACGCACCCATTGATGTTTCGTCTAATATAAATCTTTTATCAGCGATTGTATTGCTTGTCTCTTGGTGCCTTGCAAGAATTTTAGTATAAGCATACAAGTCTGATATTTTATTAGAAAGAAAACTAATATCTTGCTCGTCTCGTATATGCTGTATATATAAATCGACTAAGGCGATACTTAAAATAAAATATACGATTTTGGTGTTCACGTTATCCCCAAAGTATTAAATACTTCTAGTTAAAGGCTGTCAACAATTCATCCCTGAGTAATTGTCCAAATTGCTGGGTAATCGGTTCTAGAAGTCGCAGTTCGGTTAAGATTATCGGTAAGAACCCAATTTGTTCCATTGAACAAACAAGTTTGCCAATTACCTCCAACTGTCAATGACGACTCCCACATACTTCCCGGTAACCCTGTGCTTATAATTATTATAGCATTTCCGTATGCAACAAAGTAGTTATTTGCAAAAACAATTCCGCCAAACGTCCAATGTGCATCGTTAGCTCTAAATGGAGCAATTGGCTGAGTCCATACTATGTTATCAGTCGAGGTTGTTATATTCCCCAATTGATCTATATTAACATAAATCCCATTGCCTTGTGCAGTGAACGATACCGTCATCGTATGGCCTTCAGCTTATTTAACATCATAGTAGCTGCTGCCGGATTTTTTGCTAAATTAGCAGTTAAATCAGTGAGTTGGTCAATCGCAGTTTTAGGAGCATTTGCGTTAGGTTGTGCGGCGGGTTGAGTTCCAGTAGCAGCGGGTTGAGTTCCAGTAGCAGCGGGTTGAGTTCCAGTAGCAGCGGGTTGAGTTCCAGTAGCAGCGGGTTGTGGAGGGGTAGATTGAACACCTGCACTAGTCGTTGGGCCAATAACTTTTGTCGACTGTGGGGTAGCATTTGCCATAGTTGGCGGAATTGGCATATCTTCCACTATTTCGTGCTCATACTCTCCATTATCGTTTAATGGATTGTCGTCGTGTAATTTTTTAATTTTTCTGGCAGCCCGGAATGTTGAAATAGCTAGTTCTGGGCCGTATAGTTGGCGGATTCTATCCATAAACGAAAACGCCTCGTCTCTACGTTTAGGGGTCAATAACGGAAACAATTCAAGTGATAACACAAAAGCAGATGGCGCCTTAGTGTCAGATTCTTCAACTAAACTCTTAATTCCATACTTTAATATATGTTCTATTTCTCCCTCTTCGATATAAGTGTCGGCCACTGGGTCGCAATACATTTCTACAACAGGGTTATAATAAATTACTTTTCCATTTGCCATAAGAAACGGACCTGATAACCCAGGGCGCGTCCCCTCCGAACGTGCTTGGGTGCGCCATAATGGAGCCTCATGCCCTTCTGATATTAACGATTTTCCATTGATCGCTAAGTGTTTCATAATTTTATATGCAACTTCGTTACGGTTAGCTGCTCTATGGGTTTCTGTTACCGGCATAATATGGAGTAAAAAGCTGTCAATTTGAGCTGATAACTTTACATTCTTTTCTCGTCCGCGAAGCACACTTTCAGCTAGACTAGGAATATTAACCATCCTAAGGCCAAATACAGTATCGGCCATTATGCTTTCATTAGCTTTTTTTGGTGCTGCCTCTGCTTTTCTATCTAACCCAATTTTTTCAAAGCCACCATCTTCCCGCCCTTGTGAATATCCGTCAGCGTATGCTGGCCAGGTATGCTCGCCAAATTTACGTTTCATATTTTCTTTATTCTTTGCAGGACGATATGCACGACCATCAAGGTAGCCGTATTTGTATGCCGCAATTTCTGGTTCAGTTTTATAGTCGCGAATTTGTTCGTCTAATAGATCTACTTTTTCTTTCTCTTTCTTGGCACGTTCTTTTGGCATTAACCCGCGATCTTCTTTTTCTTTCTTGGCTACGAAATCTTCAAACGCCTGCCTAAGTTCCTCTTCAAGTTCAAGGTCGGAATCTTCTCCTAAATTAGAAGTTGCCATGGCATCAACCTGTTGTGGAGTCCACCCGGCTTTCCTCATATGTGTTAGTGCGTTGTCTTTTGTTATATTAGACTTGGTTTTGCTTTTGCGCATAGCATCATTGACTAACGGGTAAATACTATCGTCTTCATCGATAGTATTTTGTTTGGATTTTCTACCGTGTGTATTAGCTTTTTTTACTGAATCAATCGAATCTATAGCTTCGAGCAATGCTTTTATATGATTAGCGCCATTCATTTAGTTACTACCTTCTTAGATATTCTTTTTGTCTCGCCGAGATCAGTGGGCATTTCTTGATACCCTTGGGATACCAATTGTGATTTAATTTCATCCAAACTAGAATTTTCCCATTTATCTACATTAACTGCTTTACCATTACTGATTTTAGTTAGTTCGTAATTATAATGGTTCTTTTGAAATAATCTATATACAATGCCGTCTTTTTTGAAGTTACTGACAAAATGGCACATTGATTCAAACACCTCAGATTCGTCGTATCGCAATGTAGGATCACTGTCCTTTTTTGCCACTGGTGTGCCATTAATTACATATGCATAGGCCTTTGCTGGATCCCCGCCTGACTCAATATACGAAAGTGCTTTTTCGGCGCGTTCTATATTTAATTTAGCATGGGCTTTGACCGGTGGAGTAGCGCCTCTGGCTGTAATATCACGCGAATACTGTTTAACCATCTTATTTAATTTAGCTGTAACATCAGCGGCTAAAGTATCATAATTATTCCCTTCACTTACTGCTCTTTTTTTTACAGTTGGGGATTTTTTTGTTTTTCTAGTTCCTACTCGGGAAATAGGTTCTTGAAAAAGAGCTCCTGAAGTTGCAGCAATTGATGCCGACCCAGTAGCCCCACATGAAGCGTTTTCCTGTATTGAGGTCTTATACTGTTGTATAGCCGCGTTTATTTGTGAAGCCGTCGCTCCCAAATTTGCTGCTTTTTGCCCGTATTTTGCTCGATCGCCCGTTTGACTGAGTTTATCAAGAGCTTCGTCTTTTTCACTTTTACTAGGCTGAGCTGTATTTGATCTCCATGCATTTGCGGCCATACGTTGCTTAGAAGTAAAAGCTTCATCGAGCAGGGTTTCATCGACTTTTTTATTCCATCCGGACTTTGCTCTGATAGCAAAAATAAGCTCTTTCATTTTAGTAAATTCTGGGCTTCCTTTCTTATGCGGCCCAGATTTTTTAAGTGTCGCCAATTCCTTCTTTAGTTCGGATGCGGATTTTCCATCGAACATACCTTTTTTTGCTGGATTAGTAGCATCCCCACCGCCCCATGATTCTTCGCAGTCAATTGATTCTTCAATGCCGAAACTTGCATAATGCGCTTTAGTGTCTACCTTTTTCTTAGCAAGAGCTGCTAGTTTTGCCTTAATTTCAGCGGCCTCTTGGGGCGATGCCTTAGCATATTGCCGATCAAGTTCCATTTGCTCTTTGCCAATAGCCCCAAGATCAGCACTTAACTGCCTGCGAAATTCAGTAGTCTCTTGGTCTTTTTCTAACTGACTCGATTTAGGCGCCAATGCATTTACACGAGCCTTCTGGGCTGCTGTGTACTCGTCTAATTGCACAATGTCTTCTGTAACTATTTCACTAAATTTCATGCCTTACTCTCCGATGCGAAGTTTATATGTGTATTTATGTTTTCCGTAACTTAACCACCGTTATTTAATAATAGAGGATAATGCAATTCCAACGGCTGTTGATATAATCTCAGCTCGCCTAGCAGGAAGGCGCTTTGCCAAAACCTCCAGCGATTCAATGATCGGTGTAATTTCTCTAATATTTCGCCGCTTGGCACATTCGTACAAACTGCCTAACAGCTCATGAGTCTCACCAAGAACATACCCCTTACGTTTCTTAATGTCGTACACTCCGTAACACCTATCTTTCCCTGGAATTTCAGCTGAAATTTCCATTCCCGGCTTGCTAAAAAACTTCAACTTATCTGCAATCTCAGGAAATGAATCTTTAACCTCATCCCGCCATGCTTTAATTTCGGGCATGCCATCTTCTTCAGTGAGCTCACCCGCGCCACTAGTCTTTGTGATTGCGTTTTTTGGGTAAGCAACTGTTACCCCTGGTTCAGAAAGTGATATTCTTTCGCCTGGATGGACTTCACTTCGGAATTGTAGGGTATACCCAACAATTCCAGGGGATATACTTAGTTCACTTCCAATTGAATATCGGGCATGAGTGAACCCAGCTTCGGCAGCTCGTTTGCCCGAAACAGTGAAAGCATGCTGCCCTGTTCGAAATTCAGAGCGAGCTGCTAGGGCCGTTCTGTCGGTTGCCGCCACAAACCCAGGGTGTGGGTTTTGTGAAATCATAAGAACAGGCGAGCCAGCATATTTATCAACTGCTGCATATATGGTATCAGAATGACCTATAATATCGCGGGTCAAAAGTACATTAAAGTCAATGGTTACACGTTTAGTTGGGTCAATCTGAACCGACCCGGTATTAATATTGATTGCATCTTTTAATTTTTCAAATACATCTTCGGTTGATGTTCCCGAAACTCGAATTGGCGGTGTTTTCACTGATTTTCTATGTTTTGCAATTCCCCTATACTCACCTGGAATTTTTGGAATATTTTCTGCTTTTAAATTCCAACCGTTGTATTCTTGCTCACTAATGGATATTGTCACTGGCTTCTTTTTGTATTCATTTAGAATTAAACTATAATTGGCATTCACCATGCTCTCCTTTATTGTTTGTTGATATATTTCGGATGTTAATTTTTCTTTAAGTATAGCAAACACCGAGGCATTAAACGTTCCATATAAATCAAGAAATATCTTTTTCTGCTGGTTATCCGATGCCTCAGCAAACTCCTCACGGATTTCACTAGCACTTGAAATTTTATCTCCCGCAACTGAAAAAACATAAGTAGGGACTGTAACAATATACCCATGTTTATTTAGTGTACTACAATCTTTGATATCACCAGTAAATGGCTGATAATAGCTAGGCGATCCGTCCTTGTTCGGCGAAAATGTAAATCTTGGGTCATTGTCCATATCTTTTTCACTAACAGCAAATAGCAAAACTGTATTTTCGCTATCGTATTTCCCCACGATTTCTTTTGCTTGATACGGTGATTTTGTTTCGACCACTGTATTCGGCGTAATTCCGGTCAACGATATCATTTTAAGTTTATCATCAAACGTGAATGGTGAGTTGGGTAATTCTACTTTATTGCTAGTAGTGATAAACACATTGCTGGCGCCAAATTGATTGCATAGAAGATCGTAGACTGCACGATGCCCAAGGTGAAAGGGTTGGAATCTTCCAGGAAATAACACTAACACTTTTTTGCCTTTTGAAAACAACTCGTTGAGTAACATTGATTCTCCACACCTATAGCATATTTATGTATTTATATAATATGCATAAACCAAGTACATGTACTTGGTTTATGTGGGCACTAGCTATTGCTTTATTTTCTTAAGATGCGGGCGGCGTTAATCTTGAATGAACACTAGCATTTAGGGTTTCTAAATCTCCGCAAAACTCATGAGTGCCAGTATGGTTTAATAAAACTCGCCCATCAACCCAAATATCATACCCCAGAGCCTTTGCTCTCCGACAAAACATCCAATCCTCTGACAAATAATTTCCGCCAATTCTTTGGTCTAACGGCTTCGCTAAGTCTGCGTCCCGTTCTTCCGTAGTTGTATATTGAATGCCAGTGTCAAAAATCGAATACATATAGGGTTCATACGGATTTTTCTCTCCTTTTGCTACGAAGGCAGCTCCTAAACTAATGTCATCCCGGTATTTTGTTTCCGGATGAGCTTTGATTAATGATTCATATACAGACCGCCTGAATAGCAAAAACCCAGTTGCAGCCGTGTCAACTGTAAATAACGGTCCTTGCATTTTTGTTTGCGGCCCTAGATTAATGTTATACGCTAGCGGGTAGGCCTTCTTACAGTATAGGCCAGCAATAATATCCTTTTCAGCGGCAAGCATTTGAAATATAGATTCTGGCTTAAACCGTATATCGGAATCTATAAACAACATGTGTGTGGCTGCCGGGTTATTCATCATTTTTGCACATAGATTGTTTCTTGCTCGAGTAACTAAAGATTCATTAGTCATCGTGTCCAGTGACCAACTCAAATTCAATTTACTCGCTAACAATACAAATTGCACGAAACTTGTCATGGTTGACTCATATAACATACCACCATAACATGGTAACCCAATATGCAAATGCAAACCAGTAAAATCATATTGCTTCCCTTCAACTGGCGGAGTTTTTGCCATTTGCTGTGCTTGCATCCGTTGAATTTCTTTAATTACATCAGTGTGGGTCTTGGTTGGTTCAGACATGGCAGGCTGAGTTTTAGGCGTGTTCTTTTTCATTTTCCCCTCGTTGAGTAGTATGCGTTGCTTCATGAAATGATAGTTAGATAAATCTCTGTTAATTATGTGTATATAGTATACTAATAATACTACCTTGTGTGAATTCAGGTATTACTGCTTGAACCCAAACAAAATTACCAGTAAAATTAAATGTTACTGTTCCATCTGGAATTGGGTTTATTCCGTCACCATACACTGTCCCAATAATGTCTACCCAATCTCCCGATCCGGGCGTGGTAGCCAATGAGCCTTGCATTTTTATGATGCCTATCATTTGGCTAGTCGTTGAGTATGATACTGTATGCATGCCATTTGGATTGCTATAATAGCCAGTGCCATACGCCATTTCGCTAATGATAGGCAATGTAATAGGTGACATTCCAAGAACAGGGTATGACGTTGAAGGAATTAAAATTGTCGATACATTACTCACGGTCTACTTCCACAACTAAGGCGGTTGAATTGCCTAGTAATTCTATAACAACTGTTTCTAGGCTAGCAAGCACCTCGTCTGGTACGAGAGGAATGCCCTTATATTTAAGTTCATGGTTATCAAGATAACTTTCCGCCTCCTCATCTTTGAAAATCCGACTTACTGTTATAGATATAGTTTCTTGTATTATCTTGGCCATTAAATTATCTCCTATGTTGCTATTTATCTTGATTGAATGATAGGGAAAATTTTATTTATAAATTTTGGATTTATTAGGGCAATATATGACAAAATACTTTCGTCATTGAGGTATAATGCTCCTTTTACCCGTATCTTTTCAAAATTATATGACCCCATCGTAGAACCCGTAAATAATGCTTCGCCTTGCTCTATTAACGGAGCGATGCATTCAATAAATCTGTTTGCATCTGCACTAGTATACCAGAAGTTAGTTATAACGACTTTAAACTTGTATGGCATACTCATTACTATTCCATTTTGCCGCAATGCCGAAAGAATTATATCATTATAAGGCTTTGCGATATTTGTTACCTGATCTTTGATGCTTGCGATACTTAGTATTTTATTTACGTCTTCTTCTGTTTTTACGTAAACATACACCCAGAACACATCTTTTTGCACATATTGCCTAGTAAATAGTACTTTACTTCGTGTCTCAAAGACAAAACTCTGTAACTCACAATACTGCGAAAACGCTTGGCGGTCTTCATCGACCTTCATGTTTATATGTAAGAATCTCGCTTTTGATATTTTTTCTTTTGCTTCTTCTAAGTTAGTCGCTGGAGGCGAACTTCTGCCCCCATAACTAGCATAAAAAAATAATGCTCTAATATGATAGTTGGAGAGTATAGTGACACGATAAGGGTATTCACCAAAAAATAATTTTTTCGTGTCACTATACGTTATCTTATTACCCTGCTTCATTAACTACAGCCTCTTTAATGTTTGATGCAGCGTCTGACCCGTTTGTTGGTGGGGTAATTATAAATTCAAATTTACCATTTATAAAATCAACGTGCACTTGAGACCCATTACTCACGGATTCAAATAATATTTTCTTCGACAATGGAGTTTTAATTACCTCATTAATTTTACGTGTTAGCGGACGAGCTCCCATTAAAGGGTCAAACCCAATAATTGCCAATTGGTCAGCCGCGGCATCAGTTAGTGTTATCTGCATATCCCTGTCTGCTAGCAGCGTATTGACTTCGGCAATACTACTAATTACGATCTTTTTAATGCTATCCAATGTTAATTTGCTAAACTTGCAAACTCCATCAATTCGATTTCTAAATTCTGGTTTGAAGAATTCTTTGACTGCTTTATCCTCCTCACCAGACTTTTGGGCCGACCCAACTCCAAACCCTATTGTATTCGTTTCATTTGCTGCTGCGCCAAGATTAGATGTTAGAAAAATCATTGCATTTTTAGCGTCTGCCTTTTTGCCGTTACTACCAGTAACCGTTCCTTCGTCTGTAAGTGTCAACAGTATGTTCATAACGTCTGGATGGGCTTTCTCAACTTCATCAAATAAAATAACTGCGTTAGGATACTTTTCTAGATCACGAATGAGTAACCCACCACCAAGATTGCCGTCATCATACCCTACATATCCAGGAGGGGAACCAACTAATGTAGCGACACTGTGCTTTTCTTGATACTCTCCCAAATCATACCGTATCAAATGCATGCCCATGTGTTCTGCAATCAATTTTACACAATATGTCTTTCCGCAACCAGTAGGGCCAAGTAGTAAAAAACTCCCAATTGGTTTGCCAGCTGCTTTCATTCCTGCCTTCGCGACGTAAATCTTTTCTAAAATTTCGTCAATCGCCGCATCTTGCCCAAATAACTTCCCTTTAACTTTATTTTCGAGCGAAATTATATTAGAGTTACTGGTTTTTTGATCATTGCCAATCTGATCTTCTGGGATTTTTGAAACTTTACTTATTACTGACACGATCTCTTTCTTAGTAATAAGAAATGACCCCATGTCTTTGATTTTTTCACAAGCACATGCAGAATCTATCAAATCAATTGCCTTATCGGGCAATCTCTTATCTGATTGATACCTGATACTTAAATCAACGGCTGCATTAATTGCCTCGTCTTCAATGCGCCCACCATGAAATTTTTCAAAATGCCCGCGCAAACCATATAAAATATCTTTTGCGATAGCTGGCGTTGGCTCATCCAACCCAAGTCTGTGGAATCTGCGCATCAAAGCTCGGTCTTTTTCAAAGGATTGCGAATATTCACTCCATGTTGTGCTAGCTATGACCTTGATATTTCCCTTTGTTAATGCAGGCTTAATCATATTAGCAAAATCAACCGATGATCCAGACCCTGCACCAGCTCCCTTCATTTGGTGAGCTTCATCGATAAACAAAATTGTCTTGCCTTTTGCGTCTAGTGCTTTGAGCACTCCTTTGAGTTTTTCTTCAAACTCACCGCGATATTTGCTCCCCGCAATAAGCGACCCAATATCTAAATTGTATACTGTATAATCTTTTAGATACGCTGGCACTTCGCCGTTAATGATATTTCGCGCAAGACCTTCGGCCAATGCAGACTTACCTATGCCTTCATCGCCAACAATCAAAATATTTGCCTTGTTACGTTTTGCCAACACCTCAGCCATTTCGCGCAATTCGCTATCACGGCCGATAATCGGGTCTATTTTCCCCTCAGCGGCTAAAATATTCAAATTGGTGCAATGGTCTTCTAACATCGCTTCTGATTTCTTCGACATGGCAGCTTTGGATCCTTTAGCTTCCACATAGTTGTTATTATAGAATTTAACGAAATCGTCCCACTTGCTAGTTCCGTGATATTTTTTAATAAAATACGCCGCATGACTTTCTTCTTCAACTGAAATACTCAAATATAAATCAGCTATTTGCATTGTTTCCCGACCAGCAAACAAGACTTGTGTTAGCGACCGGTTAAATGCTCTTTCCAAAGCATGGGTTCTGCGGGGTGATGCGTAATTTGGGTCTTTACTTACCAAGTCTGTTTGTTTTGATAAATAATTAACTAAATCCAACCGCATACCAACCACGTCTATCCCGTATTCAGTTAATAAGTGATTAAATGGCGGGAATTGAATCATTGCCAATGTTATATGTTCAAGAGTTACATACTCATGATGCTGTGTCTTTGCATTATGCAAGGAATCATTAATAATCGTTTCAATTTCTGGATTGGCGTGTGGCATAAGTTCATTCCTATGTAGTTAAGTTTAAGGTTTGTAAAATTTCTTTTTGTGATTGCGTTAAATTATTCGGAATGGATATATCCAAAATGATTATCAGCCTCCCTCGTGAAGAACCCGATAATGTTGTTACTAGTCCTTGATTAGGTATACTCAGTTTAACTCCTGGTTGAGTTCCTTCGTGCACCTTAATTTTATAACGCTCGCCTCCCAGGCAAGTTATTTCTTTCTCACACCCTAGCATTGCTTCAATGCAAGTAATGTGTAATATATTTACCAGATCTGAGTCACTTGCCTGAAATTTAGGATCAGGAGTAACTATAAATGTCACAAACAAATCACCTTTTACGTTTGGCCACTCCACTACTTTTTCATAATGAATGACCATACCATCACGTATTCCTGCTGGAATTTTAATCTTGATAGTATTGTTATTACCTATAGTAATATCTTTAACCCAAGATGTCAAGGTCGATTGGAGTGTTACATGCATTTGAATTTTAACATCACCGGGTTTGCCACGGTGGCCATTGTTTCTCTGTGCTTCCCAAAATTTTCTTATATTTTCTGCTGTATTAAATTGGTTTGGCTGTCGTAACGCATTATCATAATGATGCCTTTTATCTTGATCACCTAAAACATCGTATGCTTCTTGAATACGCTGAAATATTCGTTTGTTTACTCCGCCCTCGTCGGGCCAATGTTTATCAGGATGATGTTTGTTTGCCAAAACTCGGTATGCCTTTTTGACCTCATCTTGATTTGCTGTTGCACTGATATTTAATGTATCGTAGTGAGTCACTTAACATTTCCTTGAACTGGTTGGAGTTGTGTGCACTCTCATTTAATGGCAATTATAGCACACCTTACGGATACTGTCAATACAACGCATCACTGTATGGTAATGTGAGCCCGCTAGCCAAATCTGTTTGTATGCCGAGTATAATTTTAGTGATATCAGCATGTTCCCAGGCTCCTTGCCCGATCAAATCACGTTTAATTATGGCAATTTGTTCGTCAAATGTGTTAGCTGTTGTTATGTCGCAAACAGCTGACTCAGTTAATGTGTATGGGAAAGAATAAAATACTGTATGGTTTTGATAAAGCAACGGTACACACATAAAAACTCCTTAAATTTCAGATTTCAGGGTCTTGCTCGGGTGGGGTTGGTTGTATTGGCTTATGCAAACCTGGTATAACTATAGATTGTGTTACAGGTTGTGTTACAGGTTGTGTTACAGGTTGTGTTACAGGCGCTTGCCGTTCGGGAACCTGTTGTATTGGGGCAGGCGTCATCGCTGTTACGTTTGACTGCTGCATTTGTGGTTGATACATAGCATAGGGCGAAACCGGCCCAACTGGAGGGAGATTGATACGCTCTTGGGATTTTGAATAGCTAGTTATCCCGACAATAGCACCCATTGCAATATGGTATAACCCACCGCCGCTAGTCGTTAATGGCACCCAGGGAACATATGTTCCATGAACATGGGCAAAATATACCCAGTTACATATCGGTGCCACCACAAAATCGAACAAGCAGACGACAAAATATGACCACCCCATAGCAGGTCTCCAATGGGTCTGAAACCAATTTTCATCATAAATCGACTCAGACGAAACGTCAGGGGTGGCTACTATTTTTCTTTTCTTACGCGGTCTTGTGGGCTTCTTTCTAGCTATCATAATATGTGTAATCAGTTAGGTTTGGCTACATCGTGCCCAGTCATGCCCTGATCAGGGATCGTAACTAACGGCGCCGGCGGAACCATTAAAGCCGCTGGAGGGATAGGAAATGTTGGCTTGCATGGATGCGAAGCACAAGCCACGCATAATAAACTTAATACCACGATAATCGATTTCATATTTTCACCTATTTTACGTTATTTTCCATTAAAAATCAATTCTTGTTGCTTGACCCACGACTGTAGACTAATTAACTGCTGTTGAGTTTCAATGCACGTTGTATTATTCTCTGCCATAATGGCCGTTGCATCGGACAGTTTTACAGGGCTAGCATAAGTATCTTTCACTGCTGCTGTAGTAGGTACTGTATTGTCTACCGAAGCATTGTATAAATCAACAAAATTATTTGGTAACTTATATTTGGCATCTTCGGATTCGGTTATGCCGTCGTGAATATACTTAACAATAGTATCCCCTTTAACCGTTATCGTTTTAATGCGGTCAACGTATTGCGTAACTATTTTAGTTGTGACTTGTGCTGATTTTGCTTGTAACATTGCTACTTGCGCACGATCACGCGCTTTTTGTAAGTCCCACTCTACTTGCACATCATGGCGTCCCTTCATATAAATGCCAACTCCTAACCCGGCGATGAGTGATAATATAATCACATACTTAGCAGCATACACCCATGGCGGAATAACCAAACTTGTTAAACTCATTTTATTTACCTCTGTAGAATAATTGTATATTTGCTATATCTTTCTTCCCGGTCATCTTCCCCTAAATATCCACCGTTAATCAATAACGTGGTTTCTCTAAAATTGTCAACATCAACCCAGTTATTTGCATGTGCCTTGGACCAAAACCAGCATGCTGATTGGATAGCGATGTCTATATCGGTTTCTAATAAATCTGGGGTATCCAATAATTTTGCATCACCAAATAACGTCCTGCTAAGTTCATCGTACATGTACTTACCTGTTATTTGAATAGGTCCTCGTCCACGAAATTTCCAACCGTCACCTGACGCAACATCGCCATTTCCAAGGCGCCCCGCATATACTTCATTAGCTATACGCTCTTGATTATGCGCGTATTCTGTAACGTTTTCGCTATTGAACCTACTAGGCCACGTTTTTATTAACCCTTCAGCACTATAATTTAGGTTCTCGTGTAACCTAGTATAGTCCGTTGATTCATGGCATGTCTGCGCCAAAAATGCTGCAACTAGCGGGATTGTAATTATCCCATAATTGGGTAATATAGTTGCCATAGCGTCGAACCAATCGGCCGTTCTCTCATTGTTTGGGAGAATTTCTTGCAGTTGAGATAATTTGAAATCAAAAGTAAATGCCATTATTTCCCTCGTTGACCGATTTTTGCAGTATTAGTTATATGTTTTTTCTGTTCAGTGTCGATAGCCCGGTGCGGTTTCTTTGTCAACTGGGCATATCTTTCTGGAGATAAAATAATAGTGTCTCTCAGATTGTCAATTGACAGTGGTAATTTTTGTTTACTTTTATAGTATACAAAATTCCAATCTACCATTTTTTGGTCAGTTAAATTAAGCAAATCTGACACAAATGAATATATGTTTTCCGGAGCACTTGGGTTTCTAGATAATTCAATAAAAACCATAAACTCTCCATTTTCAGAATTTACCACATCAGAAGCGTCGGCATCCAAAACCCAATCATAACTTTTTTCGGCAAATTCGGCTATGTCAACTGCTGCTTCTTTCTCGAGAACAGGAATGCCAAGAACAATTACATTCCGGTCAGCCCCCACTTCACTAGTATACACGTCAACTGTTAATATAGGGGTAACTAATCTCTTTAAATCGCCAAACTTAGATTCTGTTATGACACTTTCGCCAAGTTTATAGGAATCGTTATCTATTTCTTGGCCATGTGAATTTTCTATATCGTTGCTCGATTCACTGTATACTCCGTCTTCGATATCGACTATTAACTTTTTCGGCATTGATATCGTTACTAACCAAACAGGGACCTTTTTATTTTTTGGCATTTTAGTCCCTGGTTTAAAATCAGCTTCAGACTCTACATGCACCGGCATTTCCATTAAATCTTTTTTATAAGTCACAGTACAGTTATGGCGAAGTAATTGCTCCCCGCCTCTCGGCTCAGGCATGTCTTCATATGGCCACATAAATGTTGCCGTAATAAAATATTTTTCATATATGGGGCCTTCTACTAATTCTCCTAATCTCCAATTCTTAAAAACGTATACATCTAACTCGTCAATAACTCGCTCAAAGCTCAAAAGAGTAGCTAAGGACGTGTCACTCATGTAAATATCTTTAATATTTTTCAATGCGCTTTTGATAGTAACTGGCATATTATGGCTTCCACTATGTTATGGTATTTAGCATTTTGCATAAACAACCTGCAAAAACCAAATACTGTATTGGGTCATATTTAGTACCGCACCACAGCATGTAAACAATTAAGTTAATGTTCTCCGCATTTAGGTAAATAATTTAGTGAGCAACGGCATTTGCTCACACAAACAATTAGGAGTTCATACATTGACTAGACACAAGGCAGCTTCACAGCGTCGTTCGGCGCACCTAGGACAAAATATCCAAAAGAATTCACAAACCAGGCGAAAGAATAAAACTAATGTTATCATGTTCGACACTTATACTGCCGAGCAAAAACAAAAAAGTACAGTTCAATTATTGCCAAAAACCGTGAAACAAGAAGAATATATTGACTTGCTGCAAGATTCATCAAAGTTTATTGTATTTGCTACTGGGCCTGCCGGCACCGGAAAAACAATGCTAGCAGTATTGGCCGCGATCAAAGCATATAAAGAGGGGGTGATCTCAAAAATTATAATCACGCGACCAGCTATTGAAGTAGACGAAGAAAAACACGGGTTTCTGCCCGGAACACTAAATGAAAAAATGGAGCCATGGACTAGACCAATATTTGACGTTATGAAGGAATATTATTCACCCAGTGATATAGCTGCGATGTTAGAGGACGAAATAATTGAGATATCCCCTCTTGCATTTATGCGTGGACGGTCATTTAAAAACAGTTGGATTATCGCCGACGAAATGCAAAACGCGTCACCGAATCAGATGAAAATGATTATGACTCGCCTAGGTGATAATACTAAGTTAATCGTGACGGGCGATACCCGGCAAACCGACCGCAGCGGCAACTCTAATGGAATGATTGATTTTATGACGCGGTCAAACAATTTTCGTGGTCACAAATATATAGCAGGCGTTGAATTTGCTCACAAGGACATACAACGTCATCCGGTAGTCAGCGAAGTCCTAAAAATATATGGAGAAGACTGACACCATCTATAATCCTCGCCGAAACATAAATATAATATATGCCCAGGCGAGGATTATGCCCCAAACAATATTCAAATATTTAGAATACTTTGTACAACGACTGTCAGTCATTCTTTGGCATAGTGATCTCCTTTTGACTCGTTTTATAGTAGGCGTAGCAAGTTTCATTTTTGGAATTAATATTTTTCAAGGCCACGAATACCAATACATCATCCTACAAAGCATAGCCCCCATGAAAATGTGGGGCTATGCTTTTTTAGCACTCGGTATTGGAACCTTTGTAATGTTGCTCATTGACCATAAACATTATTGGTCTTTAATCGCCGGAAGAATTATCGGCAGCTTACTATGGTCATCGATGTCATTAGCTGTGTATATAGCTGGTGGTATGCACCCGTTAATAACAGCTAATATATCACTAGCCCTTGCTAGTTGGTGGATACTGGCGAGGACTGCAAAATGACTGATTCCATTACTCCTAACTCAATCGTTAATTTAATAGTTGGTATTCCATCAATTGGAGTCGTTATCGCATTTGCTATTTCCCTTATTCGCAGGCGCATATCAACTGACTCAAAAGAAATTCAAAATGATAGAACCCATATCAATATGCTTGAGTGGTCAACCCATGAAAAAGAAAAATTAGAGACCGAAAAGACAAATCTGAATTTAAGAATCACGACTCTCGAAACTGAAAAAAATAATGCATTAATGCAAGTGGCTACCTTAAAAGTGCAAGTAGATTATTTAAGTTCACAAGTCGATGAATTACGGTGTTCGATACTTGAAATGAAGCAATTACTTGAAGAAGAACGTGAAAAAGTTCAAAACTTGGCTATTGAGAATGCCAAATTAAATTCGGATGTTACACAACTTGTAGGGTCGGTGACATCTGAATACTCCTCGTCGACTAATCGCCGTCGGCGCGCAGATGATTATGCAGTGAAAAACAGTAAACCTCCAAAACCATTAGATAACCCAGACACGGATGAGTAAACTACGGATCTAGAGTTATTGCATGCACACAACTAATTTGGGTGCGATAACAAACCCAAGTAGTCCAGTTGAATTTAGCCGATACACTTACAATAGTTTCGAGTGCATATTCTTTATCAGTATAAAACTCAAATAAATGCCCCTTGCCGTCGTGCCCTACAACTCTAATCGTGCACTTATTATTCGCGCGCCACGGTAAGCACTCATTATCTGAGCTTATTACATGCATGTCAAAGTCCATATGGGTTCCTGGGAGAATGTACCTCGGACGATGTACGATGTCATACTGATCCATATATGATGCCAAGGTAGCTTTGCGCTTTTCCTTGTTATAAAAGAGTTTTATGCCCCGGAGTTTATTAGGGTGTATTGTTTCGCTTTTTGCTAATTCTAATACGGTCTCGAGTTTATGACCATCGATAAACGAATCTGCTAATACATTGGCATAATGCTCAGCGAGGATAAAATCAATTACTTCCCTAGCCGCGTTTCGGTTTTTTTCAGTAATAGACTTCGAGATACTATCAATCGACGCGCTTGTGGGGACAGGATCTGGCAGCATCAATACTGCCGCGACATAATCAACTACGTTTCGTGCTCTATGGGTAGCTTGCATTGCGCTACACTCTCGATATTAGGTTTATCCAATAACAAACCAAGCTGGCGTTGACCCATCAACAAACTTTCCTAAATCTTCCATTAATTTTTCCATTTCTGCCTTGGCTTCTGCCTTTAATGCAGCTCCGTTTAACGTCGTCCCGCCAGACGGGCCTGCGACTTGTCCATATTTTTCTCTAGCTTCGCCTAGCATATGCTTTGCCATGGCATACGCATAATCCTGAATCCATGGAAATATTCGTGAATCGGACAATAGCACCGATTCTGGTTTATAATTATACACCCATAACAAGACAGTTTCAACCCCACTGTCTCCGTTAGTTGCATCACCTGGAATATGCCGAATGATAGTTAGTTTTTTTGTCGATCTGTCAAAGGTAAAATTAATGTATCCACCAAACATGAGCATTGTTAATTTTTGATAGTCCACAAACAATTCATAGCTTGCGAGCCCACCTACAGTGCCATCTACAAGCATATATGTATTTAGGAACCCTGAGCTAAAGGGTTCAAATTGCGTTGCTCCTTGGAGCCCTCCCAACCCGCGGCGGAATATCTGTCTAACATTAACAATTTCTTTTGGGAGTATATACTCTTGAACACCCGGAACTAAATCTAAAAATGCATACGACTCTTCTTCAGCGTGTTCGGCTCTTTGGCGATACCGTATCAATGCTTGTTTTATGCACATTAGATAATGTTCCATGTCCAAGTCAACGTCGACCATTTGATCGCCTAACCGAAACCGAATATAATCAATGATATCTGTTCTTGCTGTGTCAAGTGGGACAAGGGTTTGCTGATTGATCGGTAATTGCGCCATAAAAATCTCCAGTATACTCTATATTTAGTATCTGGTGTACACTTATCATAATGATAATATAATTGCTGTTAACACTGACTCAGAACACTCTACCTTTATTTTAACAACGTGCGACATAGGAAGACTATAATCGACCATAATATATGCTTGACGTTGGCTTATAATAGAGACTGCAACAGATTCGGCGCCTAGGGTAAGTATTTTTTGAGTTAACTCGTTTACTAACCCTATACCTCCCCCGATACACTGTCCATCTCCATACCAATGCAAAATGTGAGTCCCACGATTATGCTTGCCATTTAAAATCAATTGAGTGGGCATGCCCTTACCTCGTATGCAGTAGGCGATAATATATTATCGCCTACTGAGTAAGTATTACGCGACCTTTAATAGTAGAATATGTTCGTTTATACGTCCAGTAGGCTTAGTTTCCGTTGTTCGGATATCTTTCATAAATGTTCGCAATGCTACTTTAGATGCCTTAACAAACGCGCCTAACTGTTCAGCGGGCTTACGCAACATTTTAGTAATACTTGCGGATTCATCAAACCCAACAACACTTGTGCCTTTTACTGTTAGCGGGCCAAGCAACGGGTCTGCGACATATTTTGTCAATTTACGGTATTTTGTATCGTAAACCCACAATTCTTTCGCACCAATTATGTCAACGGGGGAAATACTAGCTAGTTTAAGCTCATTGCTAGTAGCCATATATTTTATTTTAGATACTATCTTATCTTTTGATGCAACTTTTTTGACTCGACTTTTCTTGGTTGTTTTCTTTACTTGCACATATGCATCAAGATCGGCATTTAATGTTGCATAAAATTCCGTAATGGTTTTTTGCAAACCTTTGTTTTTAACGAACCTGCTATACCCCTCGCGCAACTGTTCATCTGTGCCACTTATAGCGTCCATAAATTCGTTATACTGTTTTTGAAACACTACTCGAATTTTTCCTACTTGTGCTTGCGGCACTTTTGCCGTCGTAAGCATATCGTATATTGAAGTTCCTGCTTTCCCGTGAAATACATCGTCAACTACGCCTTCTATTTCACCGATTACTTCATTTGTTTTAGTTTCAAGTCTATCCTGAATTGTAACTTCGACCTTTTTTGCTACTTCGTTTCTAACTGCTGCTGTTTTTTCAACAACCGAATTAATGTCGACTACTACTGGCTTTCTTGCAAGAACATCATGCACACATTTTACAATGAATGTTACATTCTCTTCTGTTAACGGCATTCCACGTCCATTAGCCATAATCAACGAGCAAGCGGTCATTGGGAACAAACCCGAATCACCGTTAGTGAATTTCTTAATCTCAAGCGGGGTAAGTTTCGTGTTTGCTGTTAGCCACGGTGCCACATACTTAATAAGGTCTTTGACATTGAAGAAATAGTTATAGTAGCCAAGAGTTTTGATAATTTCAATTTGCTTGCGTTTTGGATCTGTCTCGAGCATGGCAACCTTTTCAGCATCCCATAATGGTTCAGATCCTATATATTTCTCGTCTACCTGTATTGGGCTGCGAATAACAACCTTCTTTGCCTTGGCTTTAACTCCGCGCATTACCATAATAATCTCCAACTCTGAGTGTATGCATGTATTTTGTATTTTACAGCATCCGAGTTGATTACTGCACTCGGATGCTACAAATTTCACGAAATACTTCCCCTTTTTGTGATTATTTTATCAACTAACCCATAATCTAGGGCATCTTGCGGGGACATATACTTATCGCGCGACATATCAGCCTCTAAATCTGCGTAAGTTTTTCCCTTTGAATTATGTTTGACATAGCATTCAGTGAGATACCTGTTTATTCTAACAGATTCATCTAATGCAATTTTCATGTCAGTTACAGTACCCCTCTGCCCCGAGCTTACCTGGTGAATCATCACGGTAGCTGATGGCAAAATCATACGCTTTCCAGGTGCACCCGCAGACAATAAAAAAGATCCCATTGATGCTGCCATTCCAGTGCATATTGTCGCGACATCAGGAGTTATAAAATTCATAGTGTCATATATTGACAACCCATCCGTAACCGAACCACCAGGTGAGTTAATATAGAAACTAATATCCTTAGTTGGATCTTCTGACTCCAAATACAGTAATTGCGCAACAATAATACTAGCCGAATGCTCATTTACGTCCGTATCAAGAATAATGACTCTATCACGCAACAAGCGAGAATAGATATCAAAACTACGTTCGCCGTTCGATGTTTTTTCTATTACCATTGGTATCATTGTCATGATTTAATCCCGAGTAGTTTGACTTAGTTCGTTAACCGCAGTCGTAAGAGCCGCAGCATAATTTATTGCTTGTTGCTTGGTCAATACAATACTTTCTTCATATTCGATATACCCACGGGTCAATAATTTCCAAATTAATTTCCACATAGGAACATTCCATTTCGTGCGCAGAGTAGAATATATTGTCACATATACTTCCCTGTGATTGCTAATTTCAACATTAACTTCATGGTGGCATTTGGGCGTTTCACATTGGCATGCCACCATGAATCTTCTTTGATCGTCGAATCCACTCTTTTTCAAAACACCTTCTGCTGGGCATTCGGGTTCTATCATAATGCAATCATCCTCTGAGGCCTATGTCAATCTTTTCTTTCTGCACCTGGGCTATTTCTTCTTTGGAGGAACTCCCTAGTATTTTTACTATTTTTCTCTTTTCAGCTATATCAATAGCTTTTTTCTGACTTTCTTTTGTCTTTTTCTCAACCTTTGAGAAATCTACGCCATGTACTCCTAGAACGTAAAATGCTTTTTCAAAGCCAATTAATTGTTGTTCCACCTCGTCAAAGGTTCCTGATATCAGGGGCGCATCTCGACTAAAGCCTGGGTAGCGATCATCAGCTGGGCATAATTTCATTCTATACCCGCCGTTGCAATACTCTTTAACAACAGTAAGACCCATACGGGTCACTGCGGCATCAAAGTTTTTATACTCCCAATACGTCGCCATAGTATTACGCGCCCCCTGTGAGTTATTTAGACTCTGTTTCAGATTCAGTTACTGGTTCTGTAACTGCCCGTGTGCGAAGTTCGGCGAGTCGCTCTTCGGCCGTTTGTGGTTGCGGCGCCGACGTAGTACGAGTCGCCTTTACCTTTGGAGTTTGACTGCTCTTAGATTCCTTGCGCTTACTCCAAGTTAGATACTTTTCATGCGCTTCTTCGATTGTCATTAAAGCCACTGCTGTGGGTTCCTTTAGATTTTCAAGCAACCAACTGCATGCTTCCAACTTTTCCATGCTCCGCGGCAACTCTTCCATGCAGTGAATTTGGTGTTGTTCCTTGATCAAGGCCTTGACACGTTCGATACTATTAGCAAAACGCATCTTAGTCGCGCCGTTGATTGTTGTGACTCCAGCGTATTTTACCATGTCGTTCGAGTTCATAATTAACTTCCTATTGATAAGTGAGTTGTGATTTGTATATCTTTCCCGCTAGCTTAATTTAAGCCAAACAAGTATTCATTTTACTACTCCTTGTGGGAGTGTAGTTTGTGGAACAATTATTATTGGTTTTTTTGCTTCGAGCGGTGAGCATTGCATGTAGGTTGCCCCTACTTTAGCAATACCCACCGATTGGCAATCCACCGTTATTATTTTTGATTCTAAATACGCACCTATTAGGGAGCCTATATATACCATCAATGCGAATTCAGCACTAATAGTTAATATTTTCATAAGGTGTGGCTTTTCAACACCAACGTCATTCATATTCATTATGATTCTCCGTTATTTAAAATAAATTCGCGTTTCTTCACTAATAATAATATCAATGATATCGGATTCTGAATATTCATCTTTTGGTAATTCAAGTCCATATACATCGCGGGCTATATCATTAATAGACTCTATTGCACCCGTTAACTCTTCGCGCAGCTGGTCAAAGTTCATGTTAAATGCTCCGTGTGTATGCTATATGGATTATTATACACTAGCTAGCATATGCAGTCAACCTTTTTCTAAGAAATTTTCAAAATTTTTATGACCACCTTAGGGAAAACAGCACCGCGTCCTCAGCTCTTCGAAATTTTAAATATGCTCGCTTTATTCGTGTGACTCTGAACGTTCTCCACCGAACATGTTTTTCTACATCTTCAATGTTATCATACAACCAATCTATCATACGATCTGGGTCGATGCCCGTGCCAATTAATGTTATGCACGTCCAAGTTGGGCATACTGCACTCCAATGTTTTATGTTTGCTGGATTCCGCTTTAAGCGGGCCTCTGTGTCAAGCACCCTTTATATCTCCACAGTATATCGCCTCCTCAAAACTTATATTAGTTTGAAAGAACGCAAATTAACAACCATTGCTCTAACGTTGAAATTTCATTATTTATTTTTTTCAAATGCTCGTCTATTTTCTCTTGACAAACTTTTCCGGGATGCCGCCGAAACTCTAGTTCGAGGCGGCATAATTCTGCTATCTGCCCCGATATATTTCGCAGCATTTTCTTTGCATCATTTGAAACTTTTTTGGACTGTAATTGACGGATTTTTGTGTGTAGATCATGCTCAGTTATGTGCCATGTTAATGAACTTGAAACTTCACTGACCATAATGTTCTCCTACGGATAAATTATAGTATACATGCTGTTTTTGAAAAAAGCAATCATAAATTGTGTTTTGCTAGATTCTTTAATCGCTGTTCGGCAATTCTTCACCTATTGATTTGAGGAAATCTTTGTATTCGGCCGCCCACTCAGGATCACTAGCAATCGCTTTTTCGCCTTCAGGCCAACGCCCGTGTATACAATCGCTTGCATAGCAGTATGCCCATTTAGGATCACTAGCAATCACTGCTTCGCCTTCAGGAAAACGACCTTTTATGATATCTCTTGCGTATTTGTATGCTGAATATGGATCACTAGCAATCATTGGTTCGCCCTCAGGCCAACGACCTTTTATGGCATCTCTTGCGTAACAATATGCCCATATAGGATCACGAGCAATCGCTTCTTCGCCTTCAGGAAAGCGGCCTTTTAAAACTTCGTCGGCATAAGTGTATGCCCATATGGAATTACTAGCAATCACCTTTTCGCCTTCAGGAAAGCGGCCTTTTAAAACTTCGTCGGCATAAGAGTATGCCCATTGAGGATCACTAGCAATCAATTTTTCACCTTCAGGCCAACGTCCTCGTATTGCATATCTTGCATAGTTATATGCCCATTCAGGGTCGCCGGATTGTAATATTTTTTCCATTTTTCTTTGTTCTATTGATCTAATAAATTCTTGCCATTTTTTATTGCTCAGGCATTGATTAACAAGTCGTTTAGTAGTAAACCCAGTTATTTTTTGAAATTGAGGGCCAATGCCAGAATTGTTTTTATCACGGAATTCGACTACTTTGCCAGTTTTGTTTTGAAAACGAATAGCATATTTTTCATTGGTTGTTTTACTGATTATGTAAATCAGAGTTGTTAAATTATCTGATGTGTACTGGTCAAATCTGTTATTACTAGATCTAGTTGATGTGCACCAATTTGTGCCACTTCCGAGTTTTTGCGAAGCTTCAGTGGATAATGGTACAACTACTAACCAATCAGGTGTGTCATCCAGCACTATTTCATCTGTTGACTGTTTGATCTTCGCTCGCTTTACACCTTTAGTGGAATCGAGTTTAGCTGCATTGGCATCGATAAAAGCGACAAATTGGGCAAATGGTTTATTTTTCCAAAACTGAATGTCTTTTTCGATGCCAGTTATTAGGTTTTTATTTTTTAATTGCTTGAATTTATTGACATTAGCTTCAACAGTCAGCAAATCAATTCCAGTATTGACCCAATTAGCGACCACGTCGCTCCAAATATCTTCAAACAGGAATTCATATGCTCTCATTTTTCACCTATTGATTTGAGGAAATGCTTATATCTATTAGCGTAAGACTTGTTAGGGGCAAGGGTCATAGCTGTTTCTCCTTCGGGCCACCGGCCTTTAATGATATCCCTTGCATAGTAGTATGCCCACCCGGGATCACTAGCAATCGCTGCTTCGCCTTCAGGAAAGCGGCCTTTTAAAACTTTGTCGGCATATTTATATGCCCATTCAGGGTCACTGGCAATTACTTTTTCACCTTCAGGCCAACGTCCTCGTATTGCATCTTTTGCATATTCGTATGCCCATTCAGGGTTGCTAGCAATCAAGTTTTCGGCTTCTAGAAAACGCCCTTGTATAATGTCTTTGGCATAGTGGTATGCCCACAAAAAATCGCTAGCAATCGCTTTTTCGCCTTCAGGAAAACGGCCTTTTATAACATCGGTTGCGTAGTAGTATGCGCATATGGAATTACTAGCAATCACCTTTTCGCCTTCGGGAAAACGACCTTTTATGACGTAGTTTGCATATTTATACGCCCGCTCAGGATCACTAGCAATCAATTTTTCACCTTCATGCCACCGACCTTTTATGACATCTCTTGCGTAGAAATATGCCCCTTTGGCGTCACCTGTTTGTAATATTTTTTCTATTTTTCTTTGTTCGATTAGGCCAATAAATTCTTGCCATTTTTTATTGGACATACATTGAGTAACCAGTCGTTGAGGGGTAAATCCAATTATTTTTTGAAATTCAGCCCCAATGTCAAAGTTGTCTTTATCACGGCATTCAACTACTTTGCCAGTTTCATTTTCAAAACGAATAGCATATTTTTCATCAGTTGTTTTACTGATTATGTAAATCAAGGACGTTAATTCACCTGATGTGAATGCATCGAAACTGTTATTTTCAGTTCGGGTTGATGTGCACCAAGTTGTTCCAGTGCCAAGTTTCTGTGAAGCTGCCATAGATAACGGCACAACTACTAACCAATCAGGTGTGTCATCCAGAACTATTTCATCTGTTGACGCCTTGATCTTTGCTCGCTTTGCACCTTTAGTGGAATCGAGTTTAGCTGCATTGGCATCGATAAAAGCGACAAATTGTTCAAATGGTTTATTTTTCCAAAACTGAATGTCTTTTTCAATGCCAGATAACAGGTTTTTATTTTTTAATTGCTTGAATTTATTGACATTTGCTTCAACTGTCAGCAAATCAATGCCTGTATTAACCCAATTAGCAACCACATCGCTCCAAATATCTTCAAACAGGAATTCATATGCTCTCATTTTTCACCTATTAATATATTATTTATGATAGCGTGAGATTGAGCCTAAGGAGAGAAGAAATT
>JAEHJW020007592.1_pt1 | contig 69657 bp, 87 predicted proteins | sample 9271431 | NCBI WGS metagenome assembly JAEHJW02 | reverse complement strand
CGCCAGCGGGCGATGGCTACGTCGTGGAGGCGCGCGCCGTGGCGTTGACCGCTAGCTAGCGGTCAACGCCACGGCCACTGAGTAACCGAGGGGAATCACCAAAGCCCACACTCCCCTGGACACATACCTCGTTCATGTGAGGTATCGCCGAGGTATCGAGCCGCAATCATGGCAGGAATGCGTGGTGATTGATTGAGAGATACGCAGGCGATAGATCACTGTATCCTTCATCACATATCCGTTATATGCGCCCCGCTTTTGGGGATGAATATAATGGCATTCACTGCGCCGCCTGAAACGCAAAAAGGCCCCTGACTGGACGCTCATGGGGGAAGCGCCAGCCAGGGGCTAGTAATCGCATCATAGGGGCATGGGGGGATATTGTTTCAGGCAGGTTTCAAGCAGTGGGCGAAGTGGAGGCAGAAGATCGGGGACGCTTGGGGCGAGATGGCGCGACAGATGGGGTAGTGGGAGCAAGTGGCGCGGGTGGCGCGCCGGGTGTGGAAGTGCTAGAAGAGCCAAGCGTCGCAGCGGGGCTCATCAGGCGCAGGCGGTCACGTAGCTCGATCAACGCGGCGTCCTGCGCGTCCAGGTGCCGCGCGACCTGCTCAATATCATGCAGATTGCGCAGCGAGGTATGGTATTGCTCGTCAGCCTGGATCTCGCTCTGACGGCTCTGGACGCTGGAAACGAGCGCCAGAATCGGCAGGAACACCAACTGGATGAACGTTTGCGACACCGCCTCCCCGACGGCGGCGACCAGGGGACTCAGGACGCCAAACCAGCCGAGCACGGCGAAGATCGTGACCAGCGCCAGCACGGTGAACAGGTAGGCCGTCCACATCGTGGACACGGCGCCGCTGAGCCTGATGGCCAGACGCTCATTGAAGCCCCGGATACCCCCAGCCGCGATCCGCGTCTGCCGCTCTTCCCGGTGTCGCTCATTGGCGTTGCGCGGGGTGTGCGCATGTGGCTCGTGCGTATAGAGCGTCCCAGGCGCCTCAGGAACGCTCGATGCGGTTTTTTTGCTGGCCTTGTCCGCAATACGCCGGGAGAGTGCCATGTCAGGAGGCTCCATCAGGTGGCGCGGCTGTCGTGACTGTCGCGCTCACAGCGGACGGCCCGGCGACGGTAGGACTGACGCTTACCGTCGCGCTCGCGGTGGACGCGCGGTTGCCGCTCGTATAGAGCAGGTGACTCCCGGTCGCCTGCGCGATGCCGAGGCCAATCGCCGCCAGCGTCGCGGGCCCGGTCGTGAGCTGCCCCATGAGCGCCGCGATGCCCAGCGCCAGACCGACGTTGAGCAGGAGATTGAGCGCCCGCAGCGTCGCGTCATGGGTGCTCGCCTGCGGGTTGGCGAACGGCGTGTATTTCTCCAGGAACGGCGCAATGATGTTCACGAGGAACGTCACCAGTCCCACCAGGGAGAGGCTCTGGAAAAGCTGGAGCAAGGTCGGGTCAATCGCGGTCATAACACATGTCGCCTCATACCGTCTGGCGCGGTGGGGTGTGCCTGACGTGGGCAAGCGCCAGCCACACCCACGGGCAGCGCGTCTACTTGCGATAGGTCAGTTTCAGGCCAGGGTAGATCAGGTTGCCGCCGCCGCTGCCCTGATCGCCATGCGCGCGCGCGCTCGCCTCAATCGCGGCCTGATTGGGCAGATAGAGGTCATGCCACCAGTTGAGGCCCAACCGCGCGGCGATGGCGGAGAGTGTGTCCCCAGCCTTCACCACATACGTGAACGTCCGGGTGGGCGCGGGCGCGGCTTTCGCCGGGCTCGTCGGCTTGGGCTGCGCGGGCGCGGGCAGCGTCACCGGCGCGGCGCTCGTCAGCGGCTTGCCCATCACGCTCGCGATGGCGCGCACCAGGTTGGGATTCTGCGTCGCGAAGCCATATTCCCAGAGCGAGATCGCGCCCTGCCCGCGCGCGTCATGCGCCTGCTTCGCCAGCGCCAGCGGGTCATTGCTGGCGCTGAACTCATGCGAGAGGTCGAACGTCGGCTGAATGACGCGCTCACCCGCCGCCGTCAACTGGCCCTCCTGCGCCGCCAGCCAGGGCGTGTATTGCTGCGGCATCCAGACATCGGTGACGTCCTTGAGCGCGCCAATCACGCCGTTCCAGTTCTGCTGCGCCGGGTCGGCCCAGGTCGAGATGAGCAGCGTGCCATGTCCGGCCATCAGCTTCGCCAGCGTTTCCGCCGCGGCGGTCTGCCCGTTCCACTCGACCTCCATATCCAGACAGACGAGGCCGTCCGCCGCGTCCTGCGTGGCTTTGGCGAGGTCAGCTTCCGCCGGAATCTGCCCGACACCAAAGCGCATGCCGTAGCTGTACTGGTACGGCAGCGCGCCGCACCCGGCGCTCATGATGGCCTGACGGATGCTCGTGATGCGCTGCGGCGCATACCAGGCGATGCCGCCGTCCGCCACCTTGTAGATCAGCGTGTCCACGCCCATCGCGCGGGCATTGCGCGCGGCGATGGCGAACTGCGCGTCCGTCCAGCCGCGCGAATACGTGCCGATAAAGAGAGCCAGCTTCCCCATCAGGGTGTCAGCCTGCGCCGCGTTCAGCATCGCGCGTGTCTCCTCTCATCTTCTCAACTCATCGAAAGGGCAGCTCCTCAGGAGACCGTCGCTTCAGGCGCCGGCGTCGGGACGTTTCGCGCCGCGCACGCTGGCGCCGGCTTGAGCGCGCGCGCGAGGTCATTGGGTGAGACGCGCTGGGGCGTCATCATCTGCTCATCGGGCAGCCACATATAGCCCGCCAGCGTCAGAAAGCGGGCCGCGAGTTCCGAGCAGTCCAGCCGCGACGGCGCGACCAGGAACGGCGCGCGACTGCCCAGCGCGGCGGGCAGCGCCGTTTTCACGCCGTCCGCCAGCACGGCCAGCCAGTCATACCGCTGACCCACCTGACGCCGCAGCCACGTCAGCGCGTGCGCCAGGCGCGCGCCTTCCAGCGTCCAGCCGATATGCGCCACGTCCTCCTCCGGCGGCGGCGCGGCCAGCGCGCTGCGCGTCACGCCGCGCGCGCGCGCCTCGATGACGGCGTCCGCCGCCACGCGCACCTGGACGTGGCAGTAGGGCCCCGCCGTCGCGCGCGCGATGATTTGGCCCTGCCAGTCCTGCGCGGTGGGGCGCAGGAACACGAGATCCCCGATGATGGAGTCCTGATTCAGATAGAGGTCACTCATGTCGCTCGCCTCCCGTTCCCCGGCGCCCCCGCTTCTCCTCAGTCTCAGGAGCCTCGTGCGACGCTGTTTGCTACGCGGGCAAGGAATCAGGCGCGGCGGGTTGAGGCGCATCAGCTAGCACTTCCAGGCCTGTAGCGCGCATAATTGCTTCATCTTGGCTCATGACCTTCGCCGCGTCATTTTCCGGCGCGGCGATAATGTAGCCATCGCGTAGGTATTTCTGGACGTTCCAGTCTGATACCGTGAGGTGATGGATACCGCGCTCGACCGAGCGATGGTGAACATCGCAGACCACAATAAGGTTCTCAGGACTGTCTACCCATCGCAAGAATGACTCTTGATCGTACACCGACGGGTAGTCTTCATGGACTTTGCGCCAGTCGCACGCATCCGCCAAACTGCGCTCGACTTTGGCATGGTGCGTCTCAAGTTGTTTGGCTCCGAACGGGTTACGCCGGGCGTTCTTCAGCGTGCGGCGCGTGACGCCGCAGACCTGGCATGGGGCGTTCTTGGTGTAGATGAGAAAGTGGTGCGCCTTGGCGTACTCCGGCGTCTCTACTCTTGGCGGATGGGGCGGACTAAGTTCCTCGCTTGCCACGCTCAACGGTGTAATGTGAACGTGCTGAAGTGTGGCGCTAGGAACATTTTTTGACCTGGCTTGTTTCTTGGCTCCAGCGGCCATGGCGCGCCTCTCTGCCTTTGCGGGATCATCAATAGGATGATGTGGGGTTTCATCATTAGGAGCGAACAATGCCACGCTGGCCACTAATGAACGGTGAGATGGGGAATGAACGCGACCAGGATATTGATGAGCAGAATGATGAACGCGATAGCCCAACCCACGAGCGCGACTTCCCAGCGCGCCGTGACCGCTTGCGACGTCTGGTGCTGCGAACGCGACGCCTGACTCTCATCGCGCAGCCGGGTAATCTCTCCCTGCTCCACGCGCTGGTTCAGGTCGAGCAGGTCGCGGAAGCGCCCGTCGGTGCTATCAAACACGCGCTCCTCCAGCTTCGCGACCTGGCCGGCCAGAATGTTGAACTCGCGGCGGGAGGGGTACTGGTCGGGCAAGGAATCGAACTTTTTGTCCACTTTCTCCGCCAATTCGTCCATACGCCGTTCAAACTCCTGCCGGAACTGCGTCAGGAGCTGAAAGACGTCGCGCAACGACCCCGACCCCGACCCGCCCGCGTGAAACGATTTGCCGACCTGGTCATCCCCCATATGACTCCCATCCTCCCTGTGGCCTCCCGCGCGGGAGGCCACAGAGCGCTTCGGGCCTCTGGCGAGACGCGTTCCCATATTGCCCGTCCTCCTTCGTTTCGTGACGCGCTCACCAGATGCGCTTGACGCCGCCGGAGCCGTTGGAAACCCAGATCGCCACGATTTCTTTCACACCCGCGCCGCCGGGATTCGTCCAGACCGCGATGGGCGCGCTCACCGTGCCGGAACCAGGATTGTCCCAGACTTGCCCGACCGTGAGTGAGCCAGAACTGGTCGCCGTCCCGGCGTAGGTCACGACCTGCACCTGTCCCGTCACGCCCTGGGACGGCGCGGTGACGGTGAGCGAGGTGTCACTGTTGACCGTCCAGGAGGGACAGGCGACGCCGCCGACCGAGACGGCGGTAACGCCAGCGGAGAAGGACTGGCCGCTGACCGTAAACTGGCTTCCGGGCGGCGTCACCGAGGTGGAGAGGCCACTGATGCTGGCGGCGGGAAAGTAGGTGACATACCACGCGAGGTCGCCCAGTCCGGTTATCTGCGAGCCGCTGAAGGGACTCGGCCAGCCGCCATTGTGGAACCAGAATGAGCCGCCGTTCTGGAGGCCCGCCGTCTGGATGTTATTCGCCGCGTAGACCGCCGCGCTCACCTTGCCGCCGGAGGCGATGTGGACGAAGGAACCCTGACCGAACGCGCCGTGGTTCCAGCCGTAGCCGACGCCATAGGGTCCAGAATTGGGTGTGCCGCCGAGGAGGTTGCCGCCATCGCCGCCCGCGTCATAGACCGCGAACTGCATGTACTGCGTGCCGGAGTAGGAACCGCAGTAGATGTACACCTGGTCAATGTACAGCTCCACTGGCGCGGTGGCGGCGCTATTGGCCTTGAAGATGTCGCCGTCGGAGTAGGCCTCATAGACGTAGGCGTTGTTATTGGCTGGCCCGGATGTGCTGCCAAGTACCTGGGTTCCCATGCGGCGCGCTCCATACGCTAGCTGAGCTGGAAATAGACCTCATTGGTACTGAGCGTGATTGGCGCGCCGGAGCCAATGGAGAGCTTGGGCTGGCCCGCTGAGGAATATGGCCCCGTCACCGCGACCCGCTGCCCGCTGTCATAGACGCTGCCCGCGCTGACGCTGCCACTGGCGCTGACGCTGGCGACGGTCGTTGACCCCTGGACGGTCAGGTTGGTTCCGATGGTGAGGCTTTCATCAATGCGCCAGCCGCCGCTTTGGGCGTACAGGTGCGCGGTCAGCGCCGACCCCGTGCCGCCGCGCACGCCGCCATAGCCATCCGCGCCCCGGATATACAGACTGACCCGGTGGACGGCGTCGCCTGAAACCCCCGCGCCCGCATCCGTGGTGTCGCTGGAGGGCGCGCTCGCGAGATACGCCGCGAGCGGGCTGGACGCATTCTTGACGGCGACCTGTCCTGAGACGCTGCCATTCAGGATATTCGCGTACTGGTTGATGTCCGCGCTGGCGGTGATATTGCCGCTGGTCACGGTGTAGAAGCTGCCCATGATGCTCGGCCCTCCAGGCGCTTAGCTCGCCTGTCCGCGCTGCTGCGCTTCGAGCGCCCGGGCCTCCGCATGACGCTGGGCGATTTCGGCGCCCGCGACGGCGCGTTCGACGGCGGCGATTTCGGCGTCTACCCGCCGCAAAGCGGGCGCGCCGAGCGCCGCCAGATACTTCGCCAGCAAGGTCGCCTGGTCTTCGGTCAGCGGAATGACCGTCCCGGTCTGGAGGTAGCGCCGCGTATGGGGCTCCATTTCCATTCCGAGCGCCAGAACCTTGTGATGGACACAATCACGACAGTCCTGGTCTGGAACGGTCTTGCCGAACGGACAGCGCGCGTCAGGCCAGCTAAACACGGGAATGTTGCGCTCATCCGCGACATCCGGCCACTGCTCCACCGCGAGACGGCAGCCGACCACTTCCAGCCGCAACGCCAGCGGCGACCGCCGCGCGGCGGCGGCGTGCTGCGCCTCGATGGTGTCCCGCTGGGCGCGCAGCGTCTCCAGCAGCGACCGCAATTGGGCCAGGTTGCCGTTCGCACGCGCCAGGTCATCCGCGAACGGTACGAGAAGCGCCTGCCCGGGTGTGAACGCCTGTTCCAGCTCCGCGCCTGGGGTCTCCGCCGTTGGCTCCGCCGTTGGCGTCGCGGTCATGTCCTCGGCGCTCGCTGGTATCGCTGGTTGGGTCGCGCGCGTGGCGCGGCCCTGGCGCTTGGATGTTGTGGGCATAGGACGCTCCTCGGGGTGGCGCGCCTGGCTCCCGTGGCTCCAGGCGCCGCCGTTCAATTGAACACGATGTAGTAATCGTTCGACAGGACGGTGCCGGACGATTTGGTATAGGCGTACAGCGCATGGGCGAACAGCGCGCCCGAGTTCGCGGTCGCCGTCGCGCCGTTACCAAACAGGCCCGCCTCGGTATAGGTGGTATTGGCGACGTTGCTCTGGAACAGCGTTGAGACATCAATCTGGTTGCCATTGATGGCGGTGGTGGAGTAGGCCGCGCGGTAGTATTCCGCGAAGAGTTGCGTATCCGTCGCCGCTGGCGTGCCAGAGCCCGTACCCACCGCGAAATACTGTGGGCCCGCCAGGCCCGTGCCGCCACCGAGAAAGCTCAGCAGCACGGCGCGCCCGGCGTTGCACGCGATGTTTTCCGTCTCATAGCCGTCCAGACAGAGGCGGTTGAGCAGCCGCTCACGCACCCGGCGCTGCGCGTCGGTCAGCAGGTACAGCGGCGCGCCGTGCGCGCTGTACCCATCCGGATGCGCCAAACGTCGCCGTGACCCACCGACCAGTAGGAGGCGGTACTCCGCCTCGGTAAAGCCGACAGGCCAGGAACGCCCGACGATGACGCCATGCCACCCCGGCGCGGCGGGCGCCGTGCGCCCTCCGGCCAGGCCAGCGGGATTGCGCCACGAAGGCGGAATCGTTCTTAGCTCCATACCGTTGTCCCGTCCCAATCAGACCCCGTGAGGTCCCACGTGCCGACATTGGACACCTGCGCCGCGATGCTGTCGGTCAGCGCCCAGCCATCGGAGACGTTCAAGACCTCCTGGAGAATGGTGTTGCCCGCTAAATTACTGCCAGCGGTGGCCGACTCCTTGCGTGACTGGGCGAGCAGGATAATGGCGTCGGGCCGGAAGAAACCTAACTGGAGGTCGAACGTCAGAACGCCGTTGCCCAGGACATGCGTCTTGACCTGCTGAACCTGGAGGAGGGTCTGACTCCAGCCGCTCGGCGCGTGGGTGAACGGGATCGCCTGTCCAATGAGCAGTTGGGCGAGCGGCGCTTGCGGCGAGTACACCGTACAGGTCACGACGGGCTGCGGCTTGCCACTGGTCGCGAGGTCGGACGCGCCCCGGTCTACGGCGCTTTGTTTGCTGGTAATCTTGCTATAGCGGTTATGGATGAAGATTTTGCGTCCCACGACGCCGCCTGCGGCGCTAGCCGCGCTGCTCTGCATGCGCAGCAGTACCGGCGCGGAATAGCGGAAGATGATGGTGACGCTCTGGCTGGCGGAAAGCGCGGTCAGGACGGTAATGACGCCAGTATCGGGCGCGTAGACCGCTGTGACGCCATTCGCCCCGAGCGTGTCATTGGAGGCGAGCCCCACCGTGAGCGCCGCGCCAGCGGCGGTCACGGAGTCCACCAGGGTAATCGCGTTGCCGCCATAGACGGTAAAGGTCGCGCCCACCGCGACCGGCGTCGCCGTCGCGTAATTAGCGTTCGCGGTAAACGCCGCGACGGGAATGCTCGTCGCGCCAGCGGCGGTGCCCGCGGTCGTTACCGTGACCTGCTGGTTGCTGCCGCCGCCCGGATTGATGGTGAGCACGGTCCCACCCGGGATGGCGGCGCTCAGCGTCGCGACGCTGAGCGCGCTATATTGCGTTCCGCTGGTGAGCGCGGCGCTGAGCGTGGTGTTGACGCCGCTCGCGGTATAGGTCTGTGGCGCGCTGGTCTGTGGGCCACCTTCGATGACCTCCTCCGTCGCGGTCTGCGTCGAGTCAGAAATGACGTGCAACGCCGTATACGGAAACGTCGTCGCGAGGTCGGGCGTGTCGCTGAGGCCATAGGGCGCGGTCTGCGCCAGCGCGGAGATGTAATGCAGCCGCATATAGGGGTCGACCCAGTAGGCCGCTGTCGTCTGGTTCGCGATGGAGTTCAGCACATCCTTGAAGGTGCCCATCGCGAAGGACTGGCTGTCAATCGTGCCAATCGCCTCAACGTAAGTCGTGTAGTCCAGCCCGACCAGATACCCCAATGAGACCGCGTAGTTTCCCGCCGCCGTGATGGCGCTCTGGTCTCCCTGCTGCGTCAGGGTGATCGTGACCTGCGCCTCCTGGAGCAGGGTGCCGTATTCGACCGCCTGGAGGGCGATGTCGCGTTCCGCCCCATGCGCGTAATCACTGTCGGCGCTCTTGATGAACCCGCCAAAGAGCCGCCAGTGCCGGTAGGCCAGTCCCGTGCGCTTATCGGTATAACACCCTGGCTGACTGGCGTCACAGTAGGGCGTCGGATACCGCTGTGCGCTCAGCGCCGTGGCGGTATCGGGATTGCCAAAGAGCGGCGTGAGGAAGCAATCGCCGAGAACGACCGTCCCATTCCAGGTCGCGTCGGTGGCGTCATACAGGCCAGCGGAGACGAGCAGGTAATACGCCCCACTGGGGACACTCTGGTACGCTGGCCCGATGGAGAGCGCCAGCGTATGCCACTGGCCGTCGGCGATGAGGCCCGCCGCTGATTGGGCCGTGCGCGTTGTCAGCGGTTGCTGATTGATGTCCGCGTAGGCGCACGTGAGCATGACGGACGCCCCGGGCGAGAGCGCCGCCGTCACCTGATAATCCACGACGAGCTGGTAATTCCACAGCGGCACGCCGATAAAGAGCGCCTGTGTCACCCCCTGGAGGGTGGTACTCGCCGCGACGCTGGCGGCGGCGACCTGCTGCGCCAGGCTCCCCAGGGAGGGCGTATTCACCAGACTGTCCGTCACGCCGGACGCGCCGCCGCTGGCGCTCCAACTCGTCGCGACACCGGAGCCCGCTGTCCCGTTGAACTGGGTATTCGCGAGATTGACATCCAGGATGTCCGCGAGCCACAGCGGTACGGAGCCAAAGGTCGCATATTCGAGCTGCGCGCCGTCCAGCACGACGGTTCCCCCGTTGGTGGCGTTGGACGTGATAATCTGGAACACGGCATTGATGGTCTGGGTGCCAGCGGGCAGCGTGGGACGCCAGAAGATGCGCTGCCAGCCCGACGGCGCGCCGAGCGCGAAATTGCCGCTCCAGACAGACCCCAGGCCCGCGCCTCCAGCGCCATAACAGTTGAGCAGCAGAACCAGATTGGTGTTTTGCGCCGCCGCCGTGACCTGATACCAGGCGCTAAAGACATACGGCTGGGCGGCCAGCGTCGCGCCCGTCTCATCGGTGGGCAGCGCCAGGTATTGATAGACGTGCAGCCAGTCGCCCTGGCTCAGTCCGCTCCATGTCGCCTGTTGACTCGACGCGCCATAGCGCGCGGTGGAGGTGTTCTGCGCGTAGCTGTACGTTCCCGCGTGGACAAATTGGGCGGTCGCCCAACTCGGGGCGACACCGCCGCCGCTGTAGGTTCCTTCGAAGCTGGGGTTCTTCAGGAGATTGACGGTCGGCCAGCCGTTGGGGTCGCGCTCATCCAGCGCGACCAGATCGTCTTCGGCGCGCAGGGTCGCGCTGCACGCCGGGTCATGCAGGGTGACATTGAGGGTGTCCAGCGTATCGCCCTGGGAACTGGAACACTCAAACGTCGTGCGGTCGTACAGCAGGGTGTAATCAATCAGGTTGGCGACCCCATGACCAGCGGCGAGCAGCATAGGAGGATGCCCTCATGGTTTCCGTATGGACGCGCGTACATGCGCCATTCCCAGCCATCAGTTATGCCCGGTATACGCGATGGGCTGCCGTCCCTGGAGGAACCCCTGGCGCGCCATCTCCTGCGCGATTTCCTGCGCCAGCGCGGCGCGCACATTCGGCGCGAGCAGCCGCAGACCCATCGTGAAGCCCGCGCTGGCCGTCTGGTCGGTCAGGATGACCTGGACGCTGCCCGCGCCACCGCCCGCGCCCGTGAGGGCCGCCGCGCCGCCCGCGCCAGCCAGACCGCCCGCGCTCCCTCTGCCGCCGCTGAATGGGGCCGCCAGCGCATCCGCGACGGCGCTCGCCGCCTGGCTCACAGCGGGCGTCCCGTTCCGTAGCCCGGTGGTGAGCATGCTGAGCATGTTCGGCATCCATTGGTCGGCGTCCGCGCCGGGGCCTTCCTCGGCGGGTGAATGGAAGCCGAGGAAGGACGCGATGTTTTTGGCGATGTTGGAGGCGGCGTTCTTCAAGGCGCCGGCCTCGGACTGGATACCGCTAATGAGCATCTGAATCAGCTTGCTGCCCCATCCCGACGCCAGCCCGATCAGGTTGGAGACGGCGCTGGTGATGGGCGTCACGACATGGTCCTGAACGGCGCTCCGGGCTCTATCGCCCGCGCCGGTGATGGTCGCGACGAACCGGTTCCAGGCGGCCTCGACATCGCTCTTGACCCGGTTCCAGGCGGTTTGGAGGACCAGCTGGATAGCGGCGGCGACCAGCTGGATGCGCGCCCATGCCCGCTCAATGGGTGTGATGATGAACCGCTGGACCGCTTCCCAGTCCCGCTGGGCGACCAGCTTGACCAGCGCGAACGCCGCTTCCGCGATATGCTGGATGTTCGCCCAGGCGGTCGTCAGCCAGCCGGTAATGGTCGTCCAGATGGTCTGGATGATGGTCTGCGCGAAAGCAAAATCGCGCTGAATCCCGACCACGAGGTCATGGAAATAGTAGTTGTGATTGAACAGCCAGGCGAACCAGCCGACAACGGTCTGAAGGGCTTGCTGGACCATCTGCTCGGCCTTGGCGAGTCCCGCCTGAAACAGGAGAGGGATGGTCGCCCAGATGGTTCGCACGACATTGACGACGAGCATGATGCGATCATGGATCTGCGTGCCCAGCCAGGAGAACCAGTTTCCGACGGTGGTCACGGCATTGTGCGCCTGCGTGCCCAGCCAGGAAAACCCTGAGCCGACGCCTTTCACGACGGCGGACCAGACGCCTTCCAGCCACGCGCTCACCTGCTTCCAGTGCGTGATGAGCAGGACCACCCCCGCGATCACCAGCCCGATGGCCGCGCCGATGGCGATGAAGGGCAGCAGGGTGATAACCGCCGCACTGTTCACGGCCCACCAGGCCGCCGCCGCCGCGTACAACGCCGCCACCAGCGCCCCACCAAGGACCGCCGCCAGCGTGCCCAGCACGGTCGCGACGATCGGGCCATGCGCGATCATCCACTGGAGCACCGGCATGAGGTTCTGCACCAGCGCCTCCACAACGGGCATCAGCGCCTCACCCAGCTTAATCATGGCCACCTGAACGGTGGCGCCCGCTTGCGCCATCTGGGTGTTGAACGCGTGCTGGGTGAGCGCCCAGCCCGTGACGCTCTTGCTATTGCTCGCCACGGCGCCACCGAGCTTCTTCGCATTGGCGGCGAAGGTCGTCATGTGGTCGCCCGTCAGATCAAGGATGCCCTGCATCTGCTTCGAGCCGCCGGCGATGTTTTTCAGCGCCGCCACATACGCCGCGCTCCCGACCGGGAACTTCTTGGCGACCGCCTCAGTGATCATCTGGAGCGCGCCCGGCAATGACTTGTGCATGGCGGCGGCGACCTGCCCGGTTGTGAGTCCCACCGACTCCAGCGCCTTGATGGTGCCTTTCGAGGGCGCTTCGAGGGCGATGATCGTCTGCCTCAGGTAGGTGGCGGCGTTGGCGGCGGGCACGCCTTCGGCGGTCATGGTCGCCATCGCGCCCATGACATCCTTGAGGCCAATTCCAGCGGAGGCGGCGGTCGGCAGGATTTGCGCCAGCGATTTTGACAGGTCCTGCATGTGGGTCTTGCCGCTGGCGACGGTCGCCACGAGCAGGTTCACCGCTTGCGTCGCGGTGACGCCGCTCTTGGCGAAGTCGGTCATGATCGTGGTCGTGCCATCGGCCACGACGCCCAGGTCGGCCTGCCCGACTTTCGCGCCCTCCGCCGCCGCCGTCAGGACCGCGAGGCCCGCTTTCCCGTGATACCCGGCGCTCTCGATCATGTACATGCCCCCGATGAGTTGCTTCGTGCTCTCACCGGTGGCTTCCGAGAGGTTCATGATGCCGTCGCTGACCAGTTGCAGGTTGCTTTGGGACTCGCCCGCGCCGGTGACCAGCGAATCCACGCCTTCCTGGAAGTCCCCGGCCATGTGGACGGACGCCACGCCAATGCCCACCACGGCGGCGGTCGCGATGGCCAGCGGCAAGATCATCGCGTTGGCGGCGGTGGCGAGTTTGGAGTGCGAGGCGGCGGCATTCTTGGCCGAGGCGGCGTTGGCGTCGGTCGAGGTCGTATTGGCGTTGGTCGCGGCGGTACTCGCGTCTATCGAGCCGGACAGGGCGGTGAGCGACGCGGTGTTGGCGTCAACCGACGCCTGCAAGGCGTCACTGGACGCCGCCGCCTGTGTCATGGCGTCGGAGAACTGCCCCATCGCCGCGCTCGCCGTGTCCGCCAGTTGCTGCACGCCCGCCGTGATCGCCTCCAGCGTGGGGGTCATCAGGTCATTCAGGATGGCCTGTATCTCAAGCGGGTCCATGATGGGGGCCTTTCTGGCGTGCGCTGGGGGTGTGCTGGTCTGGGGTATTCGCGCTTGCGTGGCGAGCGGCGGGCGGAGTACAGTAGCAAGCGATAGGTGGGAAGCCAGGGCAAGCGTTGGTGGCGGACGGCGCGCCTGGATCACCGACAGGAAGCGAGGCGAGACACATGACAGCGCAGAACTGGCCCAAAGGCGCGTCCGGGGAGGAATTGCGGAAGGCGTTACTCCCGGATGAAACGGTGCTCGATTGGGCGCCAGGCAAGGGGGAATCATTTCTGGTCGCGACGGACCAGCGGGCGCTTATCGTGAAGGTAGGGATTGCGACCGGGAAACTTTTTGGCCGTCAGGTCAACGCCTATCCCTATCAGCAGTTGACCGCCGTTGATCTGCAAACCGGCGTGTTCGATGGCTACGTGCAACTCGGCACGGGCGGCGCGCAGACGTACAACATCCGGTCACGGATGGAGCAGATGCAGACGGCGAATTCAGTCGCGTTCAATAAACGGGAAGAAGGACAGTTCCGCGCGCTGGTCGCGCTGCTGCGTCAGAAGATTCAGGAAACGCAGTCAGGCGCGCTGACAGCGCGCGTCACGCCCACCGGGGCCGCGCCAACCATCCCTGACCAGATCGCGCAACTGGCGGCGCTGCGTGACCAGGGCATCCTCTCGGCGGACGAGTTTGAGCGCAAGAAAGCGGACCTGCTGGCGCGGATGTGACCGGGGATGCGACGGGGGATGCGCCCCGGAAAACGCCGCTGGCGTCACGCCTCTCGCTCCCACCGCTCATACGGGCGGCGTATAGCGTCGCGCCCAGGCCGCGACTTCATCGGGCGTCATGCGCATCGGGTCAAACGGTGGCATGGCGCCCACAATCTGCGCGGGCGGCATCGGTGTGCCGTGTGACGCCCGCGCGTGCGCGTCTCGCGTCTGTGTGGCCCGTTCTTTGGCGCGCAGGGCCTCATCCGCGCGGCGCAACGCGCGCCGCCGTTCCAGTTCCTTGCGCCCATCATCTGTCGCGACCTGGCTCACGAGTTCCTGATAGATGCGGTAGCGGGACACCTCCGCGACGCTGATGCGGCGCGCGCCGTGAAACGCGGCCCAGCCCAGTCCGCGCTCGCCGGTCATGAGCAGGTAGGCCAGCAGTTCCGGCGGCGTCGGCCCTTCGCCTAGGAGCGCCGCTTCAACGTCCGCTTCGAGGCTTTTGGGGATTGCGCCACATTCCGGTACGTGGTGGTGAGCACGCCGAAGAGTGACACCGGAATGAGCGCCGCGCCTCCCTCACGCGGCTGGGGCAGAAGCGCGCCCGTGCGGTTGTTGACGAAGTTCCACGCCACACAGATCAACTCCACCAGTTCCGCCAGCATCCCGATCATGGCGCGGACACGGGCGGTTTGCCGTTCGTTGCGTGTGGGGCCAGCGTCATCACCGTCATCTTCGCCATCTTCGCCATCTTCGCTGGCGGCGCTAGCGCCATCCTCCGCGCCATCCAGATCATCCGGTTCATCCGGTTCATCCGGTTCATCGCGGAGGGCGCGCTGGAGTTCCACCACGCGACTCTGGAGTGTGACAAACGCGGCGAAGTCCACATCGCCATCGAAAACGACCTGCCAGCCCTGATAGTCTGGGTCCGTTTCGCCCAGATCAACGGGTCCAATGGTTTGCGGTGGCCGGGGTGGCGCGGGCCGCATCCCGAATGGCAAGGCGCCCGCGCCGTCCGCTTCCGGCTGGTCATGGCGCGCTCGCTGCGTGTGGTGGGTGAACTTGTACGCTTGGGTTGTCACACTGGCGCTCCTCGGATTGGCTGGTTTCTGGCAGGTGAGAGGCGGCGGGACCGGAACAACGCGGCATGTATCGTCCCCGGTGGTTATGAACGCGCCGCATTGTTCCTGAACATGCGGGCTCACACCATATTTGGATTGACTCGGCTCACGACCTGGACGCTGTAGGGCACGCCCATCGTTTCCAGATCCACTTCGCTCTCCAGCTTGTAGGTGTGCGCGACCCGCTCGTCCACGTCCTTCTCCGAGACCAGCGTGTACCGGCCTGCGACATCATAGATCACGCCGTAGGAGCCGCCGAAATTGCTTTGCTGGAGCGCGGCAGGCCAGCCACCAGTGCTCGTCAGCACACCGCAAGGCAGCGGCGCGCCGGGCACGGCCACCCGGATGGTGCGACTGGCGTTGTTGAGGAACTGCTGCAACTCCGCCGGGTCTACGGTACTGCCCAGATATGAGGTGAACAGCAGGGTGAACTCACAGGTCAGCTTGTCGCCATATGTGCCACGGCCCACCTGATTCACATACGGCGTGCCGTCGCCTCCCTTGATGAGTTTGAGCTGGTTGTCCACGCCGAACTTGAAGTCGGTGATGCGCCCGGGGAGGTTCGTTGTGCCGGGCGTCGCGCCCATAGGGTCGGTCCAGAAGTTGCCCAGCGCCGAAGCCAGCGCCGCCATGTTGTTGTCCGCAAGATTTTGTAGCGCGTCCCGGCTGCCCGCCTGCGCGGATGGATTGATCGAGCCAGTCGAGGCGGCCAGCGCGACTTTCTTCTGCGCCATCATATCCAGCGTGGCCTTCATGGACTTGCCGAACTGGATTTCCAGTTCATGCTTGTTCATGAGCACGCCGGGAATCTGCCAGCCCGCGACGCCATCGTCATACTCCACCGTCGCGCTGTAGAGCGTTGGGGTGCGCATATCGGGCGCAAACTTCCACAGAAAGGCGTAGACGCCGCCCACCGCGACCAGATCGCCCGTTGGCTGCGCCGAGGTCACGATGCCAGCGGCGGTGACGGTCCTGAAATAGTGCTGAGTATACAGGGTGCAGGAAAGCGCCCCGGCGCCGCCGCCAACTTTTGATGGCGTCGTGGTCCCGGCTGAGAACACCACTTGCTCGGTAAGCACGTTCCCGTAGACATCCGTCCCGGTGACGGTGATGGTGACGCTCGTGGTGGATGCGCTCGTGTTGGACAGGGTGACGGCCAGAATCTGGCCCAGCGCGCCATCTGGCCCAGCATTGGGCTGGGTCGTGAGCGACATGGTGGCGGCGATGGCTGTCGCCGCCAGCAGCACGTTCGGGCTGCTGGGCAGCGTCGTGATCGTGGGCGCGCCGCTGTAGGCCATGCGCCCGTGGAAGGTGAGATCGTCACAGTAGAGCGCGGCGGTACCCTTCCCGGTCGCCTCCATCAGTTCAAGGAGCGACTGATAGGAGCCCGCGTAGGAGCCGCGCGCGTCCACCGGGCGGGAATACGTTGGCTTCCAGTCGAATTGCGGCTTCGCTTCGAGCGCCCAGCGACGGGTCGCCACCAGCGGCGAGCCACCGGTATAGACGCTGCCGGTTCCCGGCGGGGTGAAGCCGCCTTCGAGCGCCGCCTGGACTCGTTTTATCGCGACATCGGCCATGAGGATGCCTCCCAGCGGGAATCAGGACGGAAATCAGGACGGAACTTGACACTCCACACGGGCTAAAGCCCGATGGATTCTCAGGCTACGCACGTTCTTGCGAACCACGTTAGCGCCTGAAGGGCCTGCCCGGCCCCACTGGACGTTGCAAACTCCATGGGCGAGCTAGGCTCTGAACACAACCCAGATCAACGTTTGGCGCCTCCGTCCAAGGTACGGTAGCGCTTTTACCCAGGCGACCGATTTAGCCTGGAACCCGCAAACACTATTGGAATTGGTGAAGGCGCATCATGTCCGATGCGTCATTTTCGCCCAAGCGAGCGGAACCGGCAAATGCAACAGCCTTTCGGCTGAAGCCACGACGCCTAACCGCCTGGGCTAGAAGCCCAGCGGCTTGCGGCGGCTAAAGCCTTTTTTGTGAGAAGAAAAAGAAGCAGAAGGCGGCAGACAGAAGACGGGGGTTAGGCCGCCGTGAGCGCTTCCTGAATCGCCGCCGACCACGCCTCGCGCGCGGCCATGCCCACCGCGATTTTGAGCGCCTCGCGATGGCTGTGCGCGGGGGTTCCGGGATGGTGAACATGCGCGTAGAACGCCTGCGCGCCACGCCACGGGAAACTGAGAACACGCGCGCTGCGCGCGGCGATGAGGTGCGGGCGCGTGCCGTACTCGTAGAACAGCACCCGCTTGTCGTCGGTGGACACGCGCACGCTGGCGAGTTCCGCGCCGCCTTCCCCCACACTGGTCTCGGTCTGCCAGAGCGGCGCCAGCCGCGCGCCGTAGAGGTCGCTCAACGCGGACTCCACCTCGGGCGTGATCGCCTCATTCGCCGCCTCCAGCGCGCCCGCCAGCGCCGCGCGCGCCGCGTCCAGCCGTTCGCCAAAGACGGTCAGCGCGCTCACATCAATCGTCGCGACATCCGCCATACCGGCGTCACCATCCTCTCATCCCTGGAACTGGACGAGGGTCGTCCAGGAGAGCAGCGTCTCGATTTCCACGCCATAGAACGCGATGCCCAGGACCTCGTAGCGTTCCTTGATGTCACCCGCGCCCATCTCCCAGCGGACATCCATCAGGTTCGCGCTGATACTGAGCGATCCGGAGGCTAAGCGGCGATTCGGCGGGATGGTGACACGCAAGGCGTCACGCCACGCGACGGTGGCGTCTTCGAAGTTGAAGCCGACATTCGGCACGTCGCTCTCCGCCACCGCAAAGAAGATGCTGACCGGCGCGGCGGTGCGCACGCGGCCCGTTTCCACCTGAAACTCCTTTGTCTTGCCGCTTTGCGTGATGATGGCGAAGGGCGCACCGTCGCGCAGGCGTGCGTTGGGTGTCCAGCCGACCGTGCCATACGTGGCGTCGGTGGAGCCCAGGATTCGCGCTTCCGCCAGCGCCGTCGTGGCGGGCTGCCCAACGACGGTCGGGATGCTCATAGTGAGCAGCACCGGCGGGATGAGGGTGACGAGCTCGCGTTGACCAGCCATAGATCGTTCCCAGTCGTGAGGCGCTATCGCCCTGTTCTCACTCCGTCTCCGCTATCACCCGGCGCTGATATACGGCGGCATGTTGACCTTGATGGTGACGAGGCGTTCCACCGTCTTGGGGCCATAGTCATCGCTGACGACCTTGGTGGTACGTGGGCTGGGTTCAATATCCGCGATGGAGAGACAGGTACGCGTCGCACCGGTCGTTCCCGGCAGGATCGCCGTCAGGGTCGGATTGTCGGTCAGATTGGCGATCATGCGCTCCACGTCTTGCGCGATGGCGTCCCAGATGGCATCCAGCGCGACGCCACTGTCCGCGTCCCAGCGCGCCAGATAGAGCGCGGTAAAGGTCAATTGCTTCTGCCAGGTGCGCGGCGCGATGCGCTTGTGCGCCTGAGGCCCCTGCTCAATCAGCAGCGCAGGCCACCGCGCGGTATCGAGGAGCAGCGAGGAATCATCATTGATGAGGACGCTGCCCTGTACCAGCGCCAGTTGCGTCGCCTGGGGCAAGATCACCGCCAGCGCGCTCAGGACATTGCTGACCGTAAAGATTTCATTGTCTGGCCGCAATCCCGTCGTCAGCGCGCCACTCAGCGCGCCAACCGCGACACTGACGCCGACCAGCGTGACGTTGGGTGTCGTCAACGTTCCCGCCAGCGCGCCACTGTTCGCGCTCTCTCCCGCGAGTGTGACAGGAGGCGGCGTCAGCGTTCCCGCCAGCGCGCCACTCAGCGTGACCAGTCCACTCAGCGCGACCGACACGGCTGTCAGCGTTCCCGCCAGCGTCCCGCTCTCCGCCGCCACGCCCGCGAGCGTGACAGCGGGTGGCGTCAGCGCGCCCGCCAGCGTCCCGCTATCAGTCGCGACGCCGCTGAGCGCGACCGTCGGCGCGACCGCTGGCGCGATGGCGATGAGCCACATCAGCCACTCGTCCGCGCCGGAGCCGGTGTCGGTGATCGTTCCTGTGCTGCCTGACGCGCTCTGCGTCGTCCAGCTCACATCAACGCCGCCCGCCGTCGTGTCTATACCTGTCCAGCCCGACGGCGCGGGCATGGAGTTATTGCCAGTGACGCCGATCGCGCCCAGCAGCAGCGCGCAGTCCGCCACCGTGGTCGTGACCGGCCCGACGCTGACCGCCGTCACGCCACTACCGGTCGTGCCATCCTGCACACTGGCGCTGGCGTTGAGGTAGCTGGTCGTCGCCGCGCCGCGCAGCACGATCAGCGTGACGCGGGTGAACTCGGTATCGCTGCTGCTGCCGAACGAGTAGGAGGAGGGCTCGCTGGCCGTCGCCACGCGCTCGTAGTTCCAGAAGCCCCAGGTGGCGTCCGAGGAAAGCTGACCGCCATTATTGACGAAGCTGGGACTGCTGGCGGGCGCGCTGGTCGAGCCGTAATAGGAGATAAACGCGATGAGCAGGTCATTGGCCTGGATGCCCGCTGGCGCGGTGACGGTCGCCACGCCGCTGCCGACGTTGAACGCGGTGCCGTAGCCGACGATGGAAAACGCCATATGCCCCCGCCGTTCGGTTGCTAGTCTTCACTGACGCCCAGCGCGCCGACCGCGAAGGAGACATCCGCGCCGCTATTGACCGTCTGGGCGGATGGCAGGGTATACAGGTCTACAAGGTTGCCGCCCGTCGCGGCGTCCAGCGCGCCCCAGCCCACCACCGTTTCAGGCCCGCTGCCCGCCGTGCCGTAGTCAATGAGCGCGGCGTTACTGATTTGCGTTGGGTCTGTGCCGCTGAGCGCCGACCAGCCCGTGGAGGCGGCGACGCTCTGACGCGCGTAGCCCGTCCAGCTCGCCTCGACGCCTCCCGTGTTGGCGAGCGTGGGCATCGTGGTATAGAGCGCGATGTACAGGTCACTCGGCGGCGTGGGATAAGCGGTTCCCTTGTACCAGTTCAGCCGCGCCTCAGCCAGATACTGCGTCCCGGTTTCCGTGATGGTGATGGCGCCAGCGGCGAAGGAGACCGGAGCGCCCGACGAGACGACGATGCTCTGCGCGAACGCCGCCACGTAGAGCAGATTGCCGCCAGTACTGGCGTCATAGAGGCCAAAGCCCGTGATGGTTCCCCAATCGCTGCCCGCCGTGCCGAAACTGGTGACGCCCGCCGTCGCGATCTGCCACGGGCCGGAGCCAGTAATGGCGCCCCATCCGCTGGCGGCAATCGCCTGACGGACGTAGCCCGTTCCCGACACTTCGACGCCGCTGGTATTATTCTGAGCCGGATTGGTGACAAAGAGCGCGACGTAGACATTGGTTGGCGCCGATGGATAGGCTGTGCCATTGCGCCAGTTGAGGCGCGCGGCTTGCAGATAGGTGCTGGCGTTCCCTGACATGCGACGGCCCTCAGTTTCTTCGTTGCCGGATACGGTCTGACGCGCGCCTCACCGCCGGTGGCGTCCGTGGATGACATGATGATGGCGCGCATGGATAATATGGTGATGGCGCGCGTGGGTCACGTGATGATGGCGCGCGTGGGTCACGTGATGATGGCGCGCGTGGTGATGCGCGGCATGATGATGCGTGACGTGGTGATGATGCGCGGCATGCGAAACGTGGGGATGGACCAGCCCATGAACGACGAGGCCTCCGCCCGTGATACGCATCAGCAGCCATACCTTTCCCGCACGCGGCTGGACGGCGAGGAGCGCGTCACCGGGCGACCTGCTGGAGCTGGATATAGCAGCGCCGGGACGGCAGGATCGCCGGATTCGCTGGACGCACGTAGCGCACGACCCAGGAGTAGGAGGTTCCCAGCGCGCCGGTGAGCGTCGGCGGCCACGGCGTCACCCCATCGAGTTCCGTGACACTGGTGAGCCGGTCGTATTCAAGGATGTCCACATCCGGGTCCACGCGCGCCTCGTAGAGGTTGTCCAGGCTCATGATATTTGGAGGGAGTTTCATATACTCCGTCGCGGGCAGCACGCGCATGTAGGCAATCACACCGCGCAGATACGGTTGGGCTGGCGCTGCGTTCCCCGGCGCGCTGGCGCTGGCGGCGCGGGCCGTGCTGATGATGACGTTGGCGCCCAGTTGCATGGTTCCGGCTCAGCTTTCTGACGCCGGTTCCACTGATGACGGCGCGACCGGTCGCGCCGCCTCAGGCGCGGACGTGGCGGCCTCGTGGACGGACTCATTGATGAACGGCACGAGCACCAGCCCGTGACTGGCGAGCGCGCGGTGGAGCGACGCCAGCAAGGGCGCCACGCCGGAGAACAACGGGTGCGCCACCGCGGGCTGCGCCTCAGCCAGCGCTTCGGGGATAGCGCGCGACGCGGCGGTCAGCGGAAGCGCGATACGGTGCAGATCAGCGGGGAGCGCCGCCACAACGGCGCGCAGATCCGCCAGCGCCAGATGGTCAAGCGCTTCTATCCCGTCCACAACCCGCCGTGTCCAGGGAACGCCCTGTTCATCGTAGAGTCTCGCGGTCGCCTGAGCGGCGGGTGAGCCGTCATCGAGCAGGGTGGCAGCTGGCGTCCCGGAAGTAGCGGCTGACGCGGCCACTTCCGGCATGGTGAGTGTACTAGTGTCAGGTTGCGTAGCGGTCATAGCGCACGCGCTCCAATCCCTCACATGAACACGGCTTTGTACGGCGTGAGCAGCGCCTTGGCCTGCATCAGGAAGATGCCGTCGGCGCTGGATTCCTTGTTGCCGTTGCCGCGCAGGCGTTGCATGATTTGCACATCCTCCGCGCGCAGCATCGCCGCACCGGTGGGGTTCTGCTGGTAGCTGATGTACTCGCGCGCGATGAGTTCCACCGCCTGCGTGAAGTCAAACGGCAGCGCGTCCTGCGGGAACCCGGCGGTGTAGGTGATGCGCGCCCACAATGGCTGCGACCGTGAGATATACCAGCCGGTGAGCGTCGGGTAGCCGGGCGAGGGCACGGAGAGCGGTGTCAACAGCGGGAAAACCAGCCGCTGGCCGGTGGTATCAAACTCCGCCAGCGATGGGTCGTAGGCGACCACCGAGACGCCCGGCGACGATTCGAGTTGCACCGCGGAGATGGCGCTGACGGGAAACCAGTGTGGACGGAGCGTCAGGCCATAGGAACGGTCAATGTAGGCGCGGGATGAGGGCGCCTGAACCGTCTCTGAGCGGCTGGTGCTAAAGAAGCCCCTATCGCTGGGACTGCCCACGTTGCAGTAGTTTTCCGCGAAGGCGCTGGCGCGCAAGAGCATGCCACCCAGATCGCCCGCCGCGCCGCCACTGCTTATGGACACGCCCGCGTTGTGCTGGAACTGGCAGCCTGTGCCGCCAGCGGTGTTGGCGCCGATGACGAGTGTCGTGCCGTTGGGCGCGGGATTCGTGGCGCTGGCGTAGACGATCTCGGAGTTGGGGCCATCGAGAATGTAGATGGTCTGGGAGGCGCTGACGCCGGCGCTGGTCGTGACCGTGAGGGTGGTCGCGCCAGCGGTGGCGATCGCGGCCAGCGTGGCGTTGAGACCAAGAAGATTGGTGACCGGGAGAGCGGGATTGGAGGCCAGGAAACCGGGCACATCCACATAGCAGTTGCGCGCGGCCATGAGAGTCTCCTGATGCGACGTGAGGCGCAGTTGCCTGTCACTGGCCTAGATCGTCCTGGGGCCAGCCATGAATGAGAATCTGCTGAATGGACTGGATATAGACAAAGCGCGCCACATCCGGCGCGGCCTGCCCAGGTAGGTGGGGACTCGGCGGAATTGGCGCCCACATCAGCGCGCCTGACAGAAGCCGCCGCACCCGCGATTCGGGCCACACGACGTGATAGGCGCTCTCACCAGTCAACGCGGCGCTGTCGAGTCGAACCTCGACGCTGTACTGCCGCTCCGGCGCTGGCGCCACTTGTCGCGCCGGCTCAGCGTCCGGCTCCGGCGCGACAAGTGGCGCTAGGGCGCCCGCTAGCGGTTCAGACGCGACACCCGGCGTGAGCGGCGGTGCGGAAGATTGCGTTGCGCTTTCCGGGACGCCAGACACCGAAAGGACAGGAGGAGAGACAGAAGTCATCGCCGCTTTGCTGGCGGCGCGCTGGGCGGAACGGGATGATGCGGCCATGCGCCACCTCCAGCGCGAAGGGGTGAAGGGACGACAGAGGGGGAAACGGCAGACGGAGCGGCGTCACGCCAGCCCTAGACCGGTCTGGAATGGCGCCGCTCCTGTGCGTTCGGTTAGCCTGCCGTTAGGCTAGAGCACGGTGGGCATAATGCCGGTGATCGCGCCGAAGCCGCCCAGGAAGTTGATCTTGAGCGCCTCGTCCACATAGTCGGCGAACGCCCACTTCTGGTACTGCGCGGTCGGCGGGTAGTCAAAGCCGCGATAGTCCTGGTTGACGCGCACTTCCATCGTCTTGCCGTTGAAGTTCGGCACTGGCCAGGGCAGGACATCGCTGAGCGCGACAATCGTGCCTTGCGGCAAGTACGGCCAGACCTCAACCTCCATCACCGTCTGCGTGATCGGGTTGAGCAGCTTGCCGACCCGCATGCCGTAGACCAGGTTGGCCTGCACCTCTGGCTTGGAGGCGTCCACCACGAAGCGTGTGCCCGCCGCGTTCTGGAGCAGGTTCGTGACCGTGATGGCGTCCTGCGCGCTCATCGCCAGTCGCGTTGGCTTGGCGAGCGCGTTCTGGTACATCGCCAGGAAGAGCTGCTGGATGTCGCTGTAGGCTAGCGTGCCCGCCGTCGAGGCCGGCTGGATGACGGTCGGCCCCATCGTGGACAGGCCCAGCATCTGGGTCGTGTTGATCGTCTGTCCCGCCGCGCTGTAGGCGCTGGTCGGGGTGTTGGCGGTCGAGGCGTTCGACGGGCCAGGGTAGGTCTGGTTGCCCGCGCTGAAGATCAGCGCCAGGATGCCGTTGTTCATGAGTGGCAAGTTGACCGCGCCACCGCCCGCACCCTTGGCCACCATCGCGGTGTTCGCGGTCGGCTGCGTCGTGCCAGTCGTGGTGAGCGAGGACAGCGTGAAGGTGAAGTTGCCGATCATGCTGAGACCGCTCTGCGCGCCGGGCACGACGCCGGTCGAGAAGTTGGCCGCGACCTGCTTGTACAGCGTGTTGGTGGCCGTGCCGACGTATACGTTGTAGCCGGTGGCGTAGGGCACGCGGAAGGCGGTCACGCTGATAGTCGAGGTCGTGCCGGCCGTGGTGACACTGGACGTGACGCCCTGATTCGCCGCCAGGGTGGCGAACGTCTCGCCATTGGCGGTGATAGCGGACACCGCCACGTAATACGTGCCAGCGGCGATGGAGCCGCCCGTCGCGGCGGTGGTCGGTGGCAGCGGCGCGGGCGGCGACCAGAGGTAGTCACAGCCGCTGATGAGCCAGTTCTCTTCGATCAGCTTCAGGGAGTAGAGCAGCAGCGACATCATCTGGGCCTTGAGGTCGCCACTGAAGCCGCGGGTGCGCCACTCTTCCTGGAAGGTGATGCTTTGCTGGGCGGCGATGCTCTGCGCGATGACGAAGAGTTGCACGGTGGTCGGCGTGATCTCGCTCGCCACGCCGCCGTCATCCACGACGCCCTGGATGCCATTCCAGCCGAGCTTGGTGATGGCGTTGAAGTGGTGAATCGTGTAGCCGCCCTCGTTGACACGCGGCAGGCTGCTGAGGAACATGGTCTCCGTGGGCGTCACGACCTCTGCCGGGCCTTTGAGGTCGTAGCCCTGAAAGCCACTGTAGGTCGTGTCAATCGAGCGGTTGAGTTGCTCACGCTGCTGGATGCTCTGGCGCACCAGCGCGAGCGTCTCGTCGGTCAATGTGACCGGCGCGCCATTCTGCGGGGTCATGCCCGGCACAATGAGCGGAGAGGCGAAAGCCATGAAAACACACTCCTTACGCCATGCCTGGGGGGTCATGGCGTGAGAGCTAGCAGGATGAAGTGAAGGTCAGAAGAAGAGGGGCACCTTACTGTCTGCGCATCTGCTGGTGCAGCAGCGTGGCGGCGGCGTTGACCTGCGCGTCCTGGCCGGCCAGCGCGCCGGATCGCTGTAACTGGCGAATGGCGGCGGCAAGCTGCTCAGGGGGCAAGTCGTCAGAGGTTGTGGGCGCTTGCGGCGCCATGGAGGCGTCGAGCGCATGGGCGGGGGCGTACTGACCGAGGGTCTTGTCCACGGCGCGCAGGATGGGGCCACCAGGCGCGGGCTGCGCGGCGATCTGCTCCACCAGACCTTGTACCGCCCCCATCGAGGCGCGTAGCTCGTCTAGCTGGCTCTTCACGCTGGCGTCACCGCCGTCTGACAGACTCGTACCGCTGGAACCGCTGACACCGTTGACCGCTGTGAGACGCGCGGCGATACCGCGCATCTGCTGAATGAGACCTTGCATCGGCGCGAGTTGCATCTGCACTTCGCTCGCCACGGCCTTGCGGGTCGCGCGCGTCAGGCGGACACGCTGCATGCGCAGGATGCGGCCCTGGCGAGCGCGCTCATCCGCGTCATCCGCACCGTCATCCATGCCGCCATCATCATCATCATCAGGATTGAGGAGACTGGCGGCGTCCTGACAGGCGGGGCAGCCACAGACGAGCAGGATGCCCAGCGCCGATTGATGCAGCGCGTTACTGGTCGCGGCGCTGATGCGCGCGCCCGCGCGCTCCAGCGTCTCAGGGCCCACATCTGGAGGAAGCGTCGTCGTGATAACGCCGCCAGTGGCGGCGCGCTCCTGGCCGTCGTCGTTCTCCTTCGCGTCGTGGGTGACGTCCTGCTCCTGCGCCGTCCGGATCTTCGCCAGCGCGGCGTAGGCCTGTTGAATGGCGGCGTCCACCCCCTTGTCTTGCGCTGAGACGGGTTTGCCCTCATCCGTCTCATCGGACGCCTGCGCGGCTTTGAGCGTGTCAAGCGCCGCTAGCACGTCCGCTATGGCCGCGTTCACCTTCTGATTGGCCGGTGTGACCGGAAGTTTGCCACGCTTCGCCGCACGCTCCAGGTCCGTCTCCGCGACGATCATGCGCGCCTCATCCTCGTGCTCATGGTCATGGTTGGCGTCGCCATGATGCGCGTGTTCGTGCTCGTGGGTCTGGTCATCGCCCTGCGAGCCAAACGCTGGATGCGCGTGGCTGTGCGTGCCCGTGAAGGGGCCATGCGCGGCGGCGCGCGCCGCATCAGGCGACTCAGGCGTCACGACTGTCTTGGCGCTTGCTGTCCCGTCGGGATACGGCTCGCTGACCTTCGACAGGTCGGGCGCGGCGCTGCGGAAGTCATGGAAGTGGTCATGGATGTGGGTATGCGGATGGCTGTGGCCCATGTCGCCATAATGGTCGTGATGGGCGTGGTTGTGCATGTGCGGATGGCTGTGGGTTGTGCCGTCCTGATGGGTGTGCTCATGGGCGTGTACGTGCATGCTGCCATATTCAGAGCCGTGCGGGTGCGTGTGCGTGTCATGGGCGTGGCCGGTCTCATCCAGCATCGCTTTGCCAACGGGGCGCTCTGGGTCGCTGCCATCGTCAATGGACTCATCAGCCCGGTTAGCTGGCGTGGCGAGATCGTTTCCCTGAAACGCCGCGCCACTGGCGAGATCAATGCTGGCGCGGGTCAGCGCAGGCGCGGGCGCGGTGACGGCGGTCGCGGCCGCGGCGGCGTCCTGTCCCGTGATGCGCCCGGCGGCGGCGGCGATCGCGGCGCGCTGCTCGCTGGAGAGAGGCCCGACGGCGGACTCAAGCGCCGCCATCACCTCAGCGGATGAGGCGGGGGAGGCGGAATCACCTGCGGGCGCGCCTTCAGCGCGTGTGACAGGTTCACTGATGAGGGGCGTCGCGCCAGCGGGCGTTTCCGTTGAAGCGGCCACTGGCGCACCTGGCGTAGCGTCCGGCGTATCGAAGGTCGCGAGCACGGCGTCATTCCATTCTGTCTGGCCCGACGCGGTGAATCCCGCCGCGCGGCAGATCGTGAGGCCACTCCTCGCGGCTGCGGGATTGCTCGGCGCGTCCACCAGACTCACTTCGCCGTAGGAGTAGTCCTTGTAAACCGGGATGGGACGGCCATTGACGCTGCGCGTCTCGCGCCGGGCGTTGTACGCGCCGATGCTGAAGCCGGACAGCGTACCATCTACGACCTTGGCCCAGGTGTCCGGCGCGCCCTTCGAGACGCGCACGCGCAGCTTCACCAGGCGGTTGTCGTCGTCGCACTCGTACTCGACGCGGCGGCCCACAGCCTTGGTGGGGTCATGCTGCTCACGGACGTTGCCCGCCCAATCAGCGACCGCGCGTTTCGCGCTCTCGTAGTCGAAGATCGTGCCGTAGGTGTCAATGTCCTCTGACGTCAGGACGCCCTCGACTTCCCACGTGGAGTCGTCACGGCGCACGAACGGCGCGTAGAGCGTGCCGGCCAGCTCCGCGCCGGGAACCCCGGCGATGGAAGCGGCGCGCTCTTTGTCCTTCCCGTCGTCGGACTTCTCTTCGCCGAAGGACTGCTGCCGCGCCTGGATGCGCTCACCAATGATCCGCTGCTCAGATGGGGAATACTGCTCGCGGTTGGACGCATCGCCCCAGCGCGCAGCGGCGTTATCGGCGTGCGCCTTGTCTTTCATCGGGTAGCGGTAGTTGACCGGATCACCCCAGGCGGAATCAGGCAGGTCAGCCCACGCAGAGGGTTTGGTGATCGCGCCGCCCTCCTTGATGGCGATATGGTATTTTTTGCTGCGGGCTTCCTGTGCCGCCTTGTCAGCGGCGCGGGCGGCGCGAGCGAGCAAATCGGACTCGTCGCCATCATGCGGCATGCCAGCCACAGCGGCGGTGTCAGTGGGTTGGAATCCCATGTGGCGATTCTCCTTGAAACATGAGACAGCGAAACGGGAAAGGAAAAGCGCGGAAAGAGAACAGGCACGCCCCAAAACAAAAGAGACACGGGGTAGAGGCTGCGGAGGAGCCCACAATGAGATCAGCGTGCCCGGTGCCGCGCGCGCGGCGTTGGGGCAGGAGGGCAGGAAGCTACTACCAAAGAACCGGCTGAGTGCCCCTGCCTTGTGCCCCTGCCTTCAGGCATGGGGGTGGAAGCCGTGCTCTACTGCATCACAATTCTTCTTTGAAGCCATCCGGCCCGATCACGACCCAGTAGTGGACACAGAAGGGATGCGCCGGGAGATCAATGGCGGGCGCGTCATCAAACGCGAACACCTGTCCAGCGAAGCCCGCGCAGTAGTCGCCGCTGGACGAGGCGGGCAGCACCGCCACCTGGAGCGCGCTCGTATCCACCGCCGCGCCGTCCGCGCCCGTCAGCGTCCCATCCGTCAGATCGTTCGCCGCGTCTTGCGTCGCGGTGTGCGCCGCTTGCGCCGTCTCGTACTGACCCACCTGTTGCGCCTTCCAGGCGGCGCGCTCATCCGCCCAGGCTTTCACCCGCGCCGCCAGTTCACGTTCGACTGGCCCGGTGGCGCCGCCCGCGTCCGGATATGTTGTGATCCAGTCATCCACCATCCCAGCGGCGGCGTGTTCCAGGTCGTCGTGGTAGGTGGCGGCTATCTGCCGCGCAGCGGTGAAGGCGGACGTGGCGAGCGCCGTGAGGGTGGCGTCAGATGGGCGCCAGCCATCCGGCGGCGTAGCGCCTGCCGCTTGCGCGGCGCTGAGGTAGGCGCTGGTGTAGGCCGCGACGCGCGCCGCGTAGATGTCCCGCGCCAACCACGTTACCGTCTCATCAGCGATTGCGAAGGCGGCAAGCGCCATGGCGACAAGCGCGGCCCGGCGCTGTTCACGCTGGTATGGCGTGATGTCAGGCGTGTCGTTGCCGCTGTCGCTGTCGGCTCGCGCGATGGCTGGCAAGGTCAAGGATGTTCCCAGAAGCCGCGTCGCCACCATTCGCCATCACCGCCTGTGTTCGCTCCGCTGTCCCGCTCACGTCGCGCAGCCACTGCGTCATGAGCGCCGACACCAGATCGTTCTCGTCGCCGCCCATCAGCCGCACGGTATCCACCTGCTCAGGGTGCGCGTCCACCCATGCCCAGGTCTCGCGGAACCGCTCGCTGTAGGCGGCGATCGGGACGCCAGCGGCGGTCAGCGCCTCATGGAGTTTGCCGAAGGCAGCGCCTGAGCGCGCGAGCGTCCGCGGTGTGAGCAGGTTCGCAGGCAGGTCTGGCCTGATGGAGGTTTCCAGCGCCGCGACCGCTTCCACGACGGTCGCTATTGGGTCCGCCGGGTCCGTCACGGTCTCATCCATGGGTCGTATGCTCCTGTGCGACGTGGTAGCCCTCGCGCGCCACGTCCTCGAAGATGCGCTGGGCGCGTATCACCAGTTCATCGCGCGCATGGTGGACACCCGCCCGGCTGTGCGCCTGCCTGCCCTCCAACGCCCGGAGTTCCTGCTCGGAAAGCGCGCGTACCGGCTGGACAGGCGGCAACGGCGATTTCGCCAGTGATTTCACCGGCGTCGCTTCCCGCTCACGCGCCCGTTGGAACGCCTGTTTCACCGCGTCGAGGGAGTCAGCGGCGGCCAGATCAGCGGCGCAGAGCGCATAGTCCTCGTGTGGAATCGCCCGCCGCTCGAACGCGGGCAGGTTCACCCCTACGCGACCGGCTTTGGCCGCGCGCGTGGCGCGGGTATACCAGGCGCGCCACTCGGCGCGGATGTCCTCTGACGACACCGGGTCCGGGACTGGCGTGTCATCACCAGCAATGGCGCGATTGGCTGGAGTTGCGGCTTTGGCTGGAGTTGCGGACGGGGTGGCCTTCGCCGGCGCAATGGGTGACTTCGCTGGGGCTGACGGCGGCGCGCCGCTGGCGCCGTTCTGGTCATCATCCTCCCCATTGCCGCCGCTGGTCGCTTCGCTGGCCGGGGAAGCGGGCGCAGCTCCTGGCGTTCCGGGTTGCTGTGCGCTCCCCGGTGCGCCAATGGGGAACTGGAGTTCTTTCAACTTGGCGTCCTGTTGCGCCTCGCGCAGATTCATCGCGTCTTCCAGCCAGATCGGGCCGTCCTTCGTCACGATCATCGGCGGGACTTCGAGATCCACCGGCCAGCCCATCATGCGCGCCATGCGACTCGGCGACAGACTTCCGTTTTTGACGCCGATGTCGAGCGCGCTCGCCTTCTGGAGCTGGTCCTCTTCCTCTTCATAGCCTTCCCAGCCTACGACTAACCGGCTGTCGAACTCAGCTTGCGCGACGCGGGTCAGCGCGCGGGCGAAGAGCGACGCCACCGGCTTCACCGCGCGGCGGTACACCACGTCCTGCTGGGATGCGCCAACGCTCCGGTTGCTCGTGAGCGTGATGCCGAGCTCATCCATCGTCAGACCAAAGGCGGCGACGGTGACGTTGAGCAGGAACTGGTCAAACTCCGTCTGGGGCGCCATGTCGCGCGTCGCGGTGAACGTGCCCGCCCACGGCGCGAACTTCACCCGCACCTTCATCGCGTCATTGCCCGCGAGCATGCCGTTCCAGACGCGCTCCGCCTCTTCGATCTGCTCTGGCGTTAGCGCCAGATTGCCTGACGGCGCGAAGATGCCTTCCGGCACGCTGCCGTCGGTATAGCGCGCCAGATCGAGCAACTGCTTGCGCAGCGCCTGATTGACCCGCGTGATGACATACTCGACCCGCGAAACGGGATACGGTGAGTCGGTACGCGCCGTCTCGCGAATCCACTCCACCTCATCGGCGCGCAGGTAGTACGCGGCCACACCGTAGAGGTACTGCTCAAATGCGGGATAGGGTGGCAATGGCATGCGTCCACGCTCATCGAGCAGCGGTTTGAGCGTCGCCGCGTCCACGAAATCCAGCGCCATCACCCGGCCCGCGCGATCACGCCTGCGGTAGAGATACGAGCAGCCCACCTCCAGCACATCACGCATACCGGCCGTCAGCCAGACATTGAGCGGCGTCACGCCGTCGGGGCGCTGGAAGAACGCCTCGGCGGGCGCGGCGATGGCGCGCCACTTGGGGTCCTGCTCTGACTCCCCGTCGGGAATGGTGTTGGGCTTGAAGCCGACCTTGAGTTCCAGCCCACTCAGGATGTCGAAGTACACCTGCTCGCACAGGCGGATGCCCTCATAGGCGAAGGCCAGCGCCCGCAGTTGCGCGAAGGACGTGAGCTCCGTCGTGCGCGGCTGCGGCGTGACGTTGTAGCCAATTGGGTACTCGAACTGGCGGGGGCCAGATGGCGGCACGAGACCAGGCGAGACGGGCAGTGGTGAACCAGGCGCGTACATCGTGGCAGGCGTCGGCTGCGGGGCCTGGTTCGTCTGCATCGCCGTATCGAGCGCGCCCGCGTTGAGACCATCAGCGGACTGGTTCACCATGCCCTGTGGCTGCGGCTGCTGGCCTGATTGGCCTGACGCGCCGCGTCTGCGCGCCTTGCCCACGCTACTGTACCACGCCTCCCGCTGGCGCGCGGCGAGCCGGGCGTTGACGGCGGATTGCTGCTGTTGCGCGCCGGTGACGTGTTCCGGCAAAGCGTAGCTGTGCGCCGCCTGTTGCGGCGAGATGCGCCGCGCCAGCGTGTCGAGCGCGCCCGCGATGGCTTGCCGCCAGCTACCACGCGCCGTCTCTTCAGTTGTCGGAGGCTGCATGGCCATCGCGGTGAGCTCCTATCCCCACGGCCAGGAAAAGCCATCGGGCGCGCCGGATTGCGGCGCGGATTCTGTCTCAGGATGCGCCGGGCCAGCCGTATGGGCGCCTCCTGCCGTAGCGATCGCTTGCTGGCGCAACGCGGCGCGGCGCTGGAGGTCTGCCAAGGAAACACCGCGATTGACCAGATCACTGTACGCGCCCGCTGTGGCGTCTACGGCGTCGTCATGAATACTGGCGCTCGGGAAGGCGCACAACTGATTCAGCCACGCCTCGTTCCACGCGCCTCGGACCATGCGCACATTGCCCACTTCCGCTTGCGCGGCGAAGGGCAGCGCGCGCGTCAGTTTGTCGCCAGTCGAACGCACCCCACGCGCATCCCAGCCTGCCAGCAGACGCGCGTACATCTGGCTGACGGTCTTGCCCGCGCTGCCGGGCTCAACTTCCCAGCGCATCGCGACGCCGCGTCCATCCAGTTCGGCGGTCTGTTTTACCAACGCCTGCACATCGGCGGGTGAGAGCCGTTTGAGGACGCAATCGAGGACGTAGACCACGCCCCCGTCTGTCAGCGCCAGTTTGACGCCCGCGGTATAGTCGGGGTCGCTGTAGCCCTGGCGCGGCTCGGTCGCGGCGAAGTCCCAGCGCCGCACGATGGCGCGTATTCCGGCGGTAGGCGCGGCGTCCACAACGGGGAACCAGGGCCGCTTGAACGTGTTGCCATCCTGTCTGAGGGTCCAGGCGAGCGGGCCACCCAGGAGGCGCTCGCGCTCAATGGCTGGCAGCGCCATCAGGTTCGCATAGTAGTCGGGATTGACCCGCAAGAGCGCCGGGTTATCGGAGAGGTGGGCCGGGATGTACGCGCAGGTCTTGATGCGCTCCGCCTCAATCCCCAGCGGCAGCGGCTCACCCACACGCAGCCAGTGCGTCACGTCGCTATCACGGTAAAAGCGCAGCGTTTCGCCAGAGCGCGCGCGCCAGCCACGTTCGGCTTCCCAGTCCGGGTCAACCCACGGCGCGAGAAACCGCTTCACCCAACTGTCAGGATCAGGATTGACCGTCGCGCGAACATGTGGTTTGACCCCGCAGGTGGAGCGGTTGCGGGAAAGCAGGTAGAAGAACGCGGTCTCGCCAAAGTGGGTCAACTCATCGAAGTCAAGCAGGGCGATCTGGCTGCCCTGCCAGTTATACATGTCCTGATCGTATTGCAGATGGGCGAAGCGGATGCGCGTATGATAGCGTGGCCACTCCCAGCTCAGCATCGTTTTGTTGGGTTTGCCACCCGCCAGGGGATAGAGCTTGCTGGATTCATCCCACAGACCGCCTTGCGCCGTGATCTGTGGCGCGGTACGGCGGAAAATGACCGCACCAAAACCGTCTACCGGCTCCAGCGCAGCGTAACGCAGCGCGTCCAGCAAAAGGGCCCAGGTTTTGCTTTAGTCAGCCTCCGCCAGCCGCGCCACCGTAGACCACGACATCCGCCGAATTGGCCAAGAATGCGGTTTGTGGTCCCGGTTGGGGAGCGACGATTCGCTCACCCTGAGCGGCTGGCGGAAGCGGAATCCTCACGTGTGTTGTCATCGCGTTCTTCCGTGACCTGAGGCAGCACAAACACCGTACGCACCGTTTCGCCATTACTGGTCATGTCCACCTTATTGGTGCGCTGGCCCAGTTCCTTGGCGATGTCATCCAGCGCGACCCGGAAGGCGGCGTGGGCGTCGCGGTTGAATGACTCATTGGTCATCATCAACGGCTCGCCAGATTCAGGGTCACGCCCGATCTGGCGTTCCTCTTTCAGCCAGGGTCGGGCCTCATACTCACGCCTGGCGCTCTCGGCCATTTGCGCCAGTCCGATGATGCGCTGGGCCTTATCGGCGTAGGCTACATCACGAATGCTGGCGGCGAAGTCCGCGCGCATCGCTTCAAGACGCGCCTGGAAGTCGGGATGCTCACGCCAGTAGCGATACGTGCGCGTGGCGATGTGGCATTTTTCGGCAATCTCTGCCTGCGTCCAGCGCCCTTCGAACGTGAGTCTCAGCGCTTCCTCAGCGCCCTTGTGTTCCCAATCAAAGGGTTTATCAAGACTTTTCGCCATAGGGCATCACCGCGTCACTCACAAGACACACCGGCGATTCATTCGCGACCGTCGCGCTTGTCACCGTCACGACCGCGCCGCTCTCAGGAAACCCATACAGCGTGCAAAGCCGCCGCGCGTATTCGTCTTCGCTCATCCCTATCACATCACGCGCCTGTGCTATCCCTGGCTCGCGCGCCAACTCCACCGCATACCGGTAGAGACGCACATAGACCTCCGTCAGGGGAATGGCGCCATCCAGACAGCAGATGAACCCATCCAGCGATTCCGGCATGACGTTTTCTCACCAATTCCCCAATTTCGCCGGGTGTTGCCCGGTTTCGCTAAGCAAAGCGGATCCGCTTTGCTTATTGCTGCTTGATTGCTATAGTAGGCCGAATGAGAGGCGTGCGAGACGAGATATACCGTTATCGGTACAGAAACATCAGAGACACGAGACGAAAGAGGCGAGACAGATGGCAAACGTCGAATTCAATCCGGTGGGCCAGCGCGGCACGCTGCGCCAGTGGACGATGGACGATGGCGCGGCGCTACGCGCGCCAGCCGATTTTGACGCGGTGTTTGGGCGGGTAGATGATACGGACTTCGACAACCTGTGCAAGGTACAAGACCATCTCGGTCAGTCATGTGTGTGTGTCGCGTGGTATCCCGACGACAGCCCGCGCGCGACGTTTGAAGTCCGCTTCGATGACGGCGTTGAGTTGTACATCTGGTCTTGCGACGTCTGGTTTGATTAGCCTGGCTAGCCGCCGCGCTGGCCCACCGGATGGGGCGGCGGCTTTTCCCCCATCACCGCTGGGTGCGCATGTGGCCGTAATCACGGTCCAGCCGCCACAGCAGGAACGCCCAGCGCCGCTGCGCCTCATTGACGGTGTCCAACTCCCCGCGCCACGCGCCCGCCTGGGCTTGCGCCCGCAGACGCTCCAGCTGGGCCAGCGCCGCCGGGTCTGCCGTCAGCAGCGATGACGCCTCACAGGCGCAATGCGTCAGCGGGCGCCAGCAGCGGGTGCAGGGTCGTGGGATGGGCAGCGGTAGAGGCGCGGCCATAGCGCATCACCATCAGGAAGGGGAGCCGCCCGGAATAACGCCCTGTCTCAGGCTTCCCCGCGCGCCATGCCGCCGGGTTGCAGAGAGGGACGACGCGGCTGGAGACAGGTTTGGATGCGCCAGAGCCGGGCAGGCTGGCATGTGTGGATGAATCGAAGCGTATCGAAGCGAAACGAGAGGAACAGAGCACGCGTCGCCATCTGGCCGGGCTAGCGCGTCTCATCCGCGCGCCGGTTGGCGACCCGTAGCGAACCTGGTTGTCCCGATCACTGTTCAGCGGCTAGGCGTTCACCTTCGTGTTTCCCCGGGTACCCGTCCGGCCCGCGACCTTCCGCGCGAGCTCCGCCATCGCTACGACCCAGCGCGCCGGTTTGCCGGCCTGGAGCGCGATGCTGGCCGGGTCCTGATCGCCAGTCGCATAGGCCAGCGCCGCCAGATAGGCCAGTTTGCCAGCCTGCGCTCCGTAGCGCGCGACAAACGCCGCGTAGACACGCCCGCGCCCGTAGGCGGTACGGTGCCAGATCACATCGTCGGCGCGCTGTTCCCGGCGCTGATTGTCGAGGCCGCTTTGCAGGAAGTCGCGCATTCCCCGGGAATATCGCGGCGCGCCCAATGCGCCACGGCCATCCGGAGTCGTGGCGCCATCGGCTGGCGTCGCGGTCTCGACATCGGCGCTATGCACGCGCAGCGGCGGCGGAGTCGTCTCCGCGCGCCAGCCATCTTCATACGCCACGCGCGTTGGGCGGCTATCTACCCGATCAGTCGGCATACGCAGTTTCAGCGTATCGCGGCGCAGCGGCTCCCCTGTCAGCGGGTCGCAATCAACGCTGCGCTTGCCAGGGACGAAGCCAGGGCGCACGGAGACGCTTTTACGCGCTTTGCGCGATGCCTGCGACTGCGTTCCCATGCTGCCGCTCGCCTTCCTATCCGGGATACACGCTGGAGAGAGACACCGTCATGTATACATTATACGAGCGGCGTACAGGAAAAGCCACAGCGCGTGTCAACCATCTGTCAACCATCTGTCAACCAGTCGTCAACTATTCCGAAGCTTGCTCCCCAATACCTATAACGCCTCCTGGCGACTCACCAGAAACGCCAGCACGCGCTCGTACTGATTGCGCGGGATGGAACGTTCGCGGTGGCTCTCCCACTTCCAGATCGCCTGACGGGTATAGCCGAGTTGGCGCGCGAGCTCCGCCTTGCTGATGCCGAGCCTCTCGCGCTGCGCTTTCACCATTGCGCCGGTCAACGTAAACGGCATGGACGCGATCACCTTTCTCGCAAGGCGCAGGGTGTTTGTGCCGCTAGCGGGATGGCGAAAAGCAGCGGCTTGCGCCTGTGGATAACTGGAGGATAACCGACAGAAAATAAAGTAACGACATGAGCGCACCCCCGGACTACCAAACCATGCGTATCTGGACGCGCACGCTGCGGGCGCTGCGCCTGATTGCCGCGCTTACTGGTGAGCGCATGGTGCAGGCGCTTGATCGGCTTGTCGCCGAGGAACTGCGCCGCGTGCAGGAGCGGGAGAAGCGATAACGTGGGCTATGCAATTCTTCATCCCTCATGCCGTCATCTCCTGATCTTTCAGGATGACGGGCCAGCGCAAGACGCTCGCCCCACGCAAACCGCCGCGATAGTAGATCTCATTCGCCAGGACCGCCGCCACGCTGGAGGCGTACCAGCGCCGTCCCTGCGGACTGGACACGCCGCGCTTGTTGAGTCGCGCGGCGATCTCCATCAACGTCACGCCCTCCGCGCGCTGGGCGAAAACACGCCGAACCACGCGCGCCTGTTCCCGGTCAATTTTCACGCCATCCTCAGCGCGAACGTAGCCATAGGGAAGCCGCCCGCCGGATTCGCCATCCCGGCGGCTGTGCTCCGCCAGCGCCGCCTTGGTTCGGTCGCTAATCATATCGCGTTCGAGTTGCGCCATGCCGGCAATCACCGTCACGAAGAACTGGCCCTGCGGCGTCGTGGTGTCCAGCGCTTCTTTGCATGACACCAGCGTCACGCCGTAGCGGTTCAACTCGTCCACGAGGTCCAGCGTCAGGCGGGTATTGCGCGCCAGCCTATCCAATGAGTTGATGATGATGGCGTCCACCTCACCCGCCGCCGCCAGCGTCATCAGGCGCGCAAGCGCTGGACGCTTGCGCGTGTCCTTCGTGCCGCTGATCCCCTCATCTATGAACAGTTCCGGCGCGGGCCAGCCTTTAACGGTCGCCATCGCCACGACGCGCGCCTGTTGCGCGCCCAAGCCCAGGCCGGAGCGCGCCTGTTCCTCAGTGCTCACGCGCAGGTAGGCGCAAACGCGCGCGATCTGGCGGTGTTGCTCGCTTGCCACAAAGCCGGATTTCCTGCGCGTTTTCGCCACGTGCGCACCCCCCAGAATGTCTTACAGCAACCTCATTTTACAGCAACCGCTCAATTGCTGTAAAGGCGCATGGCCCGCAAGTCCCGATTTCATGGGGCTTTAGGCCATGCGCACGCAGACGCGCCTACCTCACTCTTTGTTGGCGTCTGAACGAGCGGATCGCTTGACCCCTTGGCGGGAGCGTCCCGAACGCTGCGAGACGGCGCTCCGTACCTGTGCGGCTTCAACGCTATAGTATCCAGCGGCGATTCGCGCCGCCTCGTTAGGATGCTTCCCTTTGCGGATGAGAGACCCGGCAAAGTTGGCCGCCTGCCACACGTCGCGAGGTAGTCGTTGCTGAATCACGACGCCGCGCTTGTTGCGCGTGCCCTGGTCCGGATGCGCCTTCGCCCAACAATTAGGACAGAGTTTGCTGTTAGGCCAGCGAAGCGCGTCGCATTCCTCACAATGGAGTGTTCCATGAGCGCCGCCGAGCTTGATTGTTACAGAATAGCCCGTAAAGCCGCTGTGCCTTTCAGCGGCGCTTATGCTCGTCGTCATGCTTCCGTCCTTTCTCATCTGCGAGACGTCTCGCAGATGATCGGCTCCCGTCCATCGCTACACTTGAGCGGCAAGCAGATCGACGCAGACCGCGCGCAGCACGCGCTCAATCCGCGCTGAGTAGTCGCTGCGTTCCTCCGCCCGCAGGGACATCAGCGCCGTCTCCGCCATAACCGGCGTGTAGAACACGGGCCGCTCATAGACCCGCTCACTGACGGCGCGCAGCACGCCATGCGCGTCCAGCGCGCGCGTGTCGGGATGCGTGGCACGGTCCATGATGCCGATGAGGCATCCTGTTTGACGCGCGTCATCGTAGTACATGCCACCCAGACGGTGGCCCTCAATATGCGCGATGACCGCGTTCAGCGCCATCCGCCGCCGCGTGACGTCCGCGCCGCAGAGCGTGTCGAGCGTCGCGAGCACGTCCACGCTGAACAGCGCGCAGAGCGCGGCGTCGCTCAACTGCTCCACGCGCGCGCGACACCAGTCATGCGTGATAAGGTCCGCGAGCGCGGTGGTGAAGGACACGCCCTTATCTGGGATCAGCGGGTTCACCCGCTGCCGGAGATAGCGGTCGAGCGCCGCGCGGTCAACGTCGGTATACGCCGGTTGGGCCGCCTGCCGCGTGTCCTGTTGTGATGATCCGTTGTAGTCTCGCATCCTGTCTGCTCCTCTCATCGTTTGTCGCGCGGGCGCTCACAGCGCCCTTACGCCTGACCAGCAGGCGCGCCCTCCTGCGTCCGGGGCCACGCCTCCGCGTCCGTGCGCCGCCACCAGCGCAGGACGCTGTCCCCAAGCGTTAGGTCCGCGCCCGTTACGCGGTCCTCCTGTTTGGCGCGCGCCAGGACGCGGGACGCCTGCGCGATGGTATGTCCCCGGTGCCGCGCGTCCAGGCGCTGATGCCCCACACAGCCCGCATGACACCCAGCGGCGGCGCACGCCGCGTAATAGACCGTGACCGCATAGGGCAGGCGCGGCGTAGGCATGTTCGGGGTGTAGCGCATACGTTCTCATCCTCCCCCGCTACGGTTCCCGCTGTTCACGCGCCTCACGCGCGAGCTTCCGGTTCATCTGCCAGACCCGGCTGGCCACCCGGTGCGACGCGCGGGACTGCTCTGGGTGCGCCTTGCGCCACGCTTCCGCCTTCGCCTTCGCCTGCGCCTTGTTGCGCTCGTACCACGCGCGGTCTTTTCTCGCCTGGCAGGCTTTGCAGTAGCGGTACAGCCCACCCGGCGCATGTGGTCCTCCTTTGTTGAAGAGCTCTGGCGCCATGTAGGTCTCGCATCCCGCGCAGCGTCGCTCACCCGCCGCGTTGACCCACTCGATACGCTTGCTCATGCCTCTCCACCGCGCCACAGCACCGACGGGCGTTCCACCAATTGCCAGTTGAAGACGCGCTCCCCGGCCCTCACGCGCCGGGCAATGATCTCGCGCGCTTCCCGCTCCGCGTCAGCCCGGACATGCGCGGTCAGGACCAGCGCCTCTTCGCGCGCGGTTGGTGTTGACGCCCCACGCGAACCATCCAGCGACCGCAGGAAGAGCGTGAAACGCGCGGGCTCCAGGTGTGGTGGTTTGTTTCCTGTTCGCGTCATGCCTCTGGCTCCTCCCCGTTTTCCCGCGCGTCATTCGCCAGTTCTGAGCGCGCGTAGAGCGCGGCCATCAGCGTGATGCCCCATGCGGCGATGCGCGCCACGATCTCGCCACCCGCGTCCAGCGTCGCCGCGTCGCGCGGGTAGTCCTCCAGGTGGGCGGCGTCTATTGCGGTGAAGAGGTCGGCAAGCGTCGCCTGCATCCCATCGAGCGCCCGTGTCGGCGCAGGCAGCTTGTCGCCTCCCATCCCTGTCGCAGGCTCTGGCCCCAGCACGGTATCGAGCGCCTTGCGCAGGTCAGCGGTGAACGCCTCAGCCACGCTATCCCGGCGATTGAGCGGCGGCGTGGCGCCAGATGTGTCAGTGGGATCACCGGCCCCAGTGGCCAGCGCCGCTCCAAGTGAGCCAAATGAGCCAAAGGCGCCAGGAAGTCCGAGGTAGGGGATGCTGGCGGGCATGGGCGCCATTGGGTCGTAGCCACAGGACACACATGGCCCTACGCCAGGCATCCCGCAGGATGGACAATAGCTGACCGCCTTCGCCGACTGGACGCGCTGCGCTCTGGGCGAGCGCGCCGTCGCATGGCAGCGAGGGCATTCGTCGTAGCCCGCGACGGCGCTGTCCACCATGCGAATACCGCAGAAGTGGCAGAGCGCATGCGGGTCGGCAGGGTAGCCGCCTCCAAGCGTGCTGGAAACAGACATTCAGGCGTTCCTTTCCGACTTCGAGGAAACGGAGATCACCCGGCCATCGCGGGCGCCGCGGATGTGGTACTGACCCAACGGGCCGGGCGCGTCGAGGATCTCATTGCCCCAGGCGTCGTAGCGGGGCGTTTCAGGTGTATCCTTTTGCGCGTCCCACGTAGCGGGTATGTTTTTCATCGCGCCGCCGTTCCTTCCCACAGCGTCTTGTCCGTCCCTTGCGCGGCTGAACGCTTCACCCGTGACACGAGCCGCCTGTAGCATTTGGGGCAGTAGTGCGCGGCCGTTACCTTGCGCGTCACGCCGTGTGGCAACTTGACGTCTGCCTCATAGGCATAGTCATGGAGGCTACACAGATCGAGCTTGCAGGCGTCACACTTCGCAAAGGCGCGACTGTCATCATCGCCTGACTCTTGCTCGCAGACATCGCAAATGGTGATGCGGCTATGCCGCGCGATCGCACGCCCCAACTCCTCGCCAAACGCCGCAACTCCAGGCGGGATAGGCTTGATGAAGAAGCCCGCTGGGTAGTGGGTCAGCGTGGCGAGCAGTTGCGCTTCTGCGATGGTAGGCGCGGCCTTGGGCTCCTCTTCGTAGAGCCGCAGATGAAAGACATTGAGCGTCTTCACGCCGTTGGCCGCGCACAGTTGCGCCAGATCGCGCTTCGTAAAGCCACAACTCTCACGCGCCAGACGTAGCCTCGCGCCCTGCCACCCCTTCACCACAACACGTCCACTGGTTGTGCGCGCCTCTGGGAACGTGTCACTCGTTTCCGTCGCGGGCGCATCCCCGCGCGCGATCGCTTGACGCACCGCCGCTAGACGAGCGCGTTTCTCACAGAGTTGGTGTTCAAGCTGGGCAATCTCGCTGACAAGTCGTGTCGCTGTCATCGCCACTTCCTCTTCCCGCTCAGGCGTTTACGCCAAGCGCCGATCACGCCCGCGCATCACGATCACACGCGAGAGCCGCCGATCTTGCAGCCGTGAGGCGATACGCGCCTCGAGCTCATCTGGCCGCAGGTTCGTGGCGACCGCCAACGGTAGCTTGAGCCGGTAGCGATAGTCGAGCAGCGCGTACAGCGTCTCATCTGTCCAGGCTGTGCGCTTCTCCGCGCCCAGGTCATCGAGAATCAATACCGGACATTCCATCACCGCTTCCAGCCGCGCGCTGTACTCGCCGTTCCCTTCGTCAATGCCCTTGCGGATGTACTTCAGCAGCAGCGGTGTGACGGTGTAAATGGGGGACTGCCCCGCATCTATGAGCGCGTAGAACGTCGCGCCCATCAGGTGTGTCTTGCCAGTGCCATAGCCGCCACAGAAGAACAGCCACGGCATGCCATCGCCACGCGCCCAGGCTCGCGCCGCCGCCAGCGCATCCACGTTGTCGCTGGTGTCATAACTGGCGAAGGCGCATTCACTGCGATCTGGCGCGGCGTCACTGGCGGCTTGCGCGCGCTGCGCCCGGCGCTGATTGTCCGCTTCCCGCTGGCATGCGCACCGAACAGCCTGCCCAAAGCGCGGGTCACTCACCGGCACGTCCAGACGCACCCAACCGATACCGTCACAGGTGGAGCAGGGCGAGCAGGCCTTAATAGCCGTGGTCGCGCGCCCAACTCTCCCACTTGTTGAGTCCGTCACCGCTGGCGCTCGCCATGCCTGGCGCATGGCCGCGATCTGCACCCGCAGCGATTCCGCGTTGCTGATGAGTTTTTGCATGGCCGTTCCCTCCGTTGTTTCCACTGTCTCGTCTCTCGTCTCTCGTCTCTCGTTGGTCGCGTGGTTGGTCGTACATGCCGTCCGCAGCGGCGCGGGCGCGCTCGATCGCGCGGGCATAGCCTGCGGGGTTGCGCAGGTAGGGGTCGAAGTGGCTGAGCAGCGCCGTCAGGCTGAGGTACTCGCTGTCCCACTTGGGTCGCTGGCGCTCAGTGGTATAGCAAGCGACGACTTGCTCGATGGGCGCCGCGCCCGCCGGCCGGTGGAAGAACTTTCCGGCGGCGGCCCATTCCCGGTCACGATTGGGTGACTTCATCCCGCCGTTGGCCTGCTCGATAGCGGCCAGCAGGTCTACCCGGTACTGGTGATCGGGTGAGAGCTCGCGTGGTGGCTTGGGCTTAGGCGCTTTCGCCGCTTTGGCTGGCTCCTTGGCTGGCGCTGTGGATGTGGCTGGCGTTTCATTCGCCGTAACCCCATCCACTTCATCATTTGGCGCGAGAGGCGCGGGTGTGTCCTGCGCGAGCGGTGAGGGCGCAGCCGGAACCGCCGCGCTGTGGATACTCGATAGAGTATCCAGTGAAGATAGTGTTAATGTGTTTAGTGTTAAAGGGGCGGTTCGCGAATCCGCAATAGCAGCGGCCTCAGAGGTATCGTCCGTAATCTCCTGAGATGACGAAAGTAATCCACTGAGATTACGCTCCGTAATCTCTTGAGATGACGCGGTGTAGTCTGCTGAGATTACGAATGTCTTACCTTGCGCCTCGCCTGTCGCGTACTGGGATGTGCTGCGTAATCTTGCGAGATTACGGCGGCTAGTGGGTTTGGCGTCTCGCGCTGTGTCTCGCGCGGGGAGGCGTCCACTGCCGCGATGCGCCTCATGCGCCTCGAAGATTGCGGCGTCCCAGGTCTCCCATACCGGATTGATCGCGACCCGCATCGGGTCATTTTCGACGTAGGAGATGACGCGCCAGGTGTGCAGTTCCTCGCGGATGCGATAGATATTCTGCTTGCTGACGCCACGCAGCCACCGGCTCCAATCCGTCAGGCTAGGCGGCGTCGCGTCATTGTAGTCGGCGGTGACGTAGCCACAGGGACGGTGGCTACGCGCGATGACCGCCAGCAAGTAATGCAGATGCGCGCTGGAGAGGCGTCGCGTCTGCGCCAGCGCGTCATGGAGCGCATCCAGGCGCATCCAGGGAGATGCGCCCTGCAACTCGGTAGAGGGCACACGCTCGCCCTCGCGCATGGCGCAGTAGAAGCCTTTCCGCTCGCGCAGCTCACGTTGCTCACGCGCGGCGGTCAGGTCAGTCACGCCAGAACTTGCAGAACTCAGCGCCGCGCTCATAGTGGCCACACTTTCCGCATCATCCTCGTCGTCAGAACTGTCATCGGGATCGCTCGTTTCCGTCATCGTGGGTGTCCATCTATCCGCCTGCCGGGCGGTGATCGAGGGGTACACGAGAGGTACCGTGGGGAGGAAGGTCAGAGGAGGAGTTGCTGGATGGCGCTCCAATCAGCGGGTTTCCAAACATGGACTTCCACGCCGGGAACATGCCGTAGGGTTTCGAGCCATAAGGATTGCTCAACGCGCAGCCTGCCGCCGGTCGCTTTCACTTCGGCGAAGATCAGGCGCGCGCAGCTGTCCTGAGGACTTTTACGAGGCCCGCGCGTGAGGATGAGATCAGGCAGCCCTCGCTCGTTCCACAGGCTGCGCTCATCATGGAAAACCAGCCAGCCGCGCAGTTGGACGTACTGGATGATGCGCCGCATGAAGCCGGCCTCAGTCTCTCGCAAGGCGACGTCAGGGGAAACGGCTGGTATGGCAGGTTTCGCCGCCGGCTTTCGTGCGCGGCGAGGCGCTTGTGGCGTGGCGTGTAGGGGGTCGCTACCCGCCTGGAAAAACGGGACACGGGAAGCCCGCATGAGACCGCCTCCAAACTGGCGTGTTCCATACGGGCTGGCGTGTTCCCTCATGTTGTCACTGTAGGCGCACCAAGCATCTCCTACAATGTTAATATGAGCGTGCGAAGCCCAATGGAAGCGCCAAAACTGAAAGAACAACAACAAAAACAACGACGTCTCGAATGCGCTATTGCGCCACCCGCTCCTTTCCGTCTGCGCCCAGCATGTCTAGCAGTCGCGCGAAGTCAGGCCGGAGCCGGACGCCAGCGATCAGATCCACCAGCGACGCCTCTGGCCCCACGACCGCGCGCACATGCGCCAGACGGTCAGGGGTGTGCGCGCCCTGCCGTCCACGTGGCGGCACGCGCACCTGGAGACCGAGCGGGGACAGCATGAGCGCGGCGGCGCGGCGGCGCTCATCACGGGTCATGTCTGGCCACACCTCGATCAGCCCTTGCGCCTGATGCGCGGTGAGCAGAAGCGCCCGCAGGTCGTCACGCCCAGCCGCTCCGCCAGCGTCCAGCCGCTCCAACGCCACCCGGATGCGCGCCAGTTCGCGATCAGCCTCCGCGACCCGCTCTCTGGCCTCACTGGCCTCAATCCAGCCATCCAGCCGGGCGTCAATCGCCGCCTGCCGCCGTTCACGCCAGTGTTTCAGATCCACCGTCAGCCGCTGCCGTTCAGCGCCGTTCCCGCTGTTTCCGTCGCCGTCCGCAGGCGCTCCCTGGCTTGCCTGACTCCGTAGCCGCGCCTCATACTCCGCGGTTATGCGCGCTTCCCAATCAGATGGGAAGATGAACCGCGCGCGGAGCCATTCCAGCCATGCCCCGGTCACATCACGCGCGCGCACCCGTCCGCCCGCCACAGGGCAGTCAGCGTGCCAGCGATAGGCGGGGCATTCCAGCTGTTCGTAGACCACACGCTGGCCATCCGCGTCGCGCGTCCTGCCGTAGCTATGGATGACGTAGAGACGCTCGCCGCAGACCGCGCATGAAGCCAGCCCCAGGAACTCGGTATAGCCAGAACGCGCCGCCTCACCCGTACGGGTCGCGCCGCCTCCATACCAGCCGTGTGTGGTGTGAAAGATGGTCTGCATCGTCTGCCACTCGTCCCACGTGGCGGCGGCGACATGCTGACCGCGATAGCGTTCACCGTTCACGTGGATTGCGCCCCGATCATCACCTGGCTCGAACGCGCCATAGAACGGGTTGGTGCGAATCTTTCGCACCGCCCAGAATGTCCAGGGGCGCCAGTCGGTTCCGGCGCGTTCCGCTTCTTTCCAGCGTGGGGATGATGAGGGCCGGTTTGGGCGCCAGCGACCATCCGCGTTCAACTCACGCGCAATCGCGGAATCAGAGTAGCCCGCGAGCACGAGCCGCTTGATTTCCTGGTAACCGTCCCAATCCCGCTCGTCAGGCACAGGGGGCCCTTTCAGATCGCCATCATCTCCCGTGCGCGGCCGGTAGCCGAACGGTGGCGGCCCCCACGCCAGCCCAGCCTTCGCCCGCTCGTCCAGGCCCTTCTTGACCTCCTGGCCGAGATTATCCGAGTAGAACTGCGCCAGCGCGCCGAACATGTGCGCGATCAAACGGCCCTGTGGCGACGTGAAGTCGGGTTTCTCCACGACGCTGTAGAACCCGGCGCTGTGCCGCGCCAGTTCGTTGATGAACTGGAGTTGGTGCGCCAGCGAGCGCGCGAACCGGTCCAGCTTATGGACGACGACCAGATCAATCTGGCCTGCCGCCGCCGCCTCCATCATCTGCCGGAACACCACCCGCTTGGCGAGCTTTTCTGCCCGCGCGCTGCGCTCCGGCTCTTCGTACCAGGTGATGCGCCAGCCTTGCCCGGTGTTCCCGTCACGCGCCTCCCACGCCCGCGCCTCAGCCTCGATGGCGGCGCGCTGCGCCTCAATCGAGTACCCGTCGCGCTGGGTGCGCGACGAGTAGCGCACGTAGGCCGCGACTCGCAACGGGGTTGAGGTGGTTGACCCGGTTGACCCGGTAGCTGGCATGCAGGCGCCCTTCCCTACGACCATGTGAACACCAAGCGGCACCAGGAACGCTACGCTACGCGACTTGTGTGGACTGGAGACGCGCGGCTTTCTCGCGCGCCAGCCGGCAATTGACCTCGATCAGCAGATCGAGCAGCATCCGGGCCTCAGGTGGAAACTGCGCGACCCAGGCGCGCCAGGTGAGCGTCGCGCCTGGCATACCCACCAGCGCGGGCGCGAGCATGGATGCGGGAGAACCGGAACCGTGGACCTCTGACGTAGGCGTCCCTGATCGCGTGCGCATTCGCGACGCCGTTCGTGCTGCGCGCATCTCTGCCCCCTTCTTTCCTTCCTGGTTCGATTTCTCTCTCTGGGGTTAACTGGCCCGCGTGCCGGGTGTGAGCTCATGCAGATCGTAGGAGATGGGCGCCCCGCCACTCGTGTCACCGTCTTGTTTGCGCGCGAGCAGGTAGTCGTGGCACACCCGGCGGTCATCATCCGTCCATTGCGCCCCAGGGCCAGATTTGTGCGTGAGCGCGCGCACGGTATCACGCCAGTCCTGCTCCCCGATGCCGAGTTCCCGCGCCATCGTCAGGAGCGCGGCCCAGTCGGGAACGGTCTCGCCCAGGCTTGCTGGAGCCTGGGGAGCTTTCGGCGCTGGGGAAGCGGCCACCCTTTTGTGATTTCCCTGATGGTCTGTTCCTGTTTCGCCTGAGTCGCTCGCAAAGGGCGCCGTGGGCTGCGCCTGGGCCTCACGCGCCAACGCGGCGCGCAGCCGCTTCACGTCCTCTGCGGGGATGCACTCGCTCTTGCCGCGTGTCTCGACGCCGGTTATCATCGTGTCCAGCGCGTAGATGTAGCGCCCGATGCCCCACATCACCCCCGCGCGCTTGAGCGCATCGGACACGCTCGCCTTGGTGGGTTCGGTCTTGCCCGCGTCGCCAACGTCGCTCTTGCTGACGCCGCAAATCGTGAGCGTGCCCTTGGCGACGGTCACGGTCCCATTGGCGGTCATCAGCGGCTCCCAGTTGAACGACCAGTTTTCCGGGCCAACGACGTCATCCAGCCGGTCCTGCACTGCCCGCGCGTCAATGTAGGGCACGACGATCGCCTGTTTCTTCCCATTCCGCTCAAAGACGGACTGAATGCGAAACTCCACGTCTTGGGGAGGAAAGGGCTCGCGGAGTTTCTGCCAGTTGATCTCACACGGATCCATGTGATTGCTCTCCGTTCCACCAGGTTTCGCTGGTTTCCGCCCGCGCGTCACTGGTCTCGTTAGAATTTTTGTGCTAAACTGATGAGTAACAGCGCGGGCTCTTCGCTTCGCTCGTTCGCTTCGCTCGTGGCCTTTCAATCCGCAGCGCCGCTGGTGTGTCTCGTCCGCACGCTAGCGGCGCTGTTGTGTCTGGAAGGATGGCGGCGGCGTTTCCAGATCGTCGCCGCCGTCTTCGCCTGTATCCCCTGGCTCGATCACCCCGTCATCCGCTTCGCACCCTGTCTCCGCCCACGCGCAGACATCGAGGCTGTCGGGGTCGAGCCACCGCGCCGAGCGCGCCGCCGGAACGGCTGCTGTCGCTGGCGTCGCTGGCGGCGTGGCGCCACTGGCCGGGCCATTAGATGTGCTGGAGTACATGCCCATGATCGTCGCGTCTCCTCTGGTCTCTTGTGGTTTTCCGTGTTTCCGTGGTCCTTTTCCAAGGTTCCGTCGCGCTACCGCTGGCGGTCGAATCGCTGGCCGGCTCGCGCCACGGCGGTCAGGAACACCGCCGCGATCAGCAGCGCCACTGCCGCCGTCACCGCCAGGATGGCGGTCGCATCATTCATCGGCATGGCTCTCGCATCACCTCCTTTCACCGCATGTGCTCTAGTCGGCGCCTGCGTAGGACATCTGAAACGGCGCCTGGCTGGTACATTCGCGCTACTGAAGCCGGACTTTCCGGCCAATTTTGCTGAGAAAAATCTCAGTTTCCGCCATCGCCGCATGTCTGGTTGTATCGGCAAATCCATCTGTCACTACCGATAACGGTACAGCGGCGAGCGAAAAAGATGCGGCGCAGAGGCCGCATGGGTGGTACTACACGAACGCGCTACAGAGTCATTCTACGCCGCTGGGGTCGTCTCGGGCTGGCGCTCACTAGCCGTGAACGCGCCAGAAACGACTTCCCGCAAAACCTCGGATACCGTCCGTTGTTCACGCTTCGCGCGTTCAGTGACGCGCTCGTAGACCGGCATATCTACCATGAACGCCATTGTCACCCGTGGCGGCGAGCCAGCCGGGCGCTTTGGCCGCGCCGTTGTTCGCGCCTTCGCTCGTGGCATAGACAACCTCCTGTACAAGTCGCCACGGTCTTGATTGCTCTTCATATTTATAAACCGTGTATGCCGCTGTGTCAAGTGCAACGTACCGATAACGGGGTGTCCGGCGTCTGGCGTTCCCCGTCTGAATCGGTGTAGAACGTGATGGAGTTCTATACCGTCCTGGAGACGCGACTGCGCGCGTGTTCCCCCCATCCTGTTCTGCCAAACCGTTATGAGCGTCTGACGGCGCGCCGCAGGGAAGCGGAACGTGAAAAACGTGAACGACATGAAAAAATCGTACATCTGAGCGCGGAATCCCGGTATAACCAGGTTTCGCGCTCGTTCGACGGGGTGATCTGAGCCGGGTGTATCCCGCTGGCGGTTGGCGATGGTACTTTTGGTGACGTATAGTCTCATGCGGAACGAGACGCGCGACGGAACACGAGACGAGCGACGTGAGCGCGCGGAAGAAAGGGCGAGGCGAGCGACAATGGCGAAATATCGGGCCGGGAGTAGCCCTGGTAGTCCAGGGGGCGCCCTGAACAGATCTGACCGGGTGACGCCTGTGGATGGCGTCATGCGCCCGCAGCGGCGCTGGATGACGGCGCAGTGGGGCGCGCGGCGCGAGGTGTACCTCCAGCGGTTGGGCGCGTGGATGTGGATGACACGCACGCGGTTGGGTCTCTCGCTCGCTGATCTGGCGAAGATGGCGCGCGACCAGGGCGAGTTCGTCTCCACCTCACAGCTCAACCGGATGGAGCTGCTGCGTGAGCCAGGCCGCGCGGCTGACCGCCAGCACGTCTCGATCACCGCCGTGGCGTACCTGGCGGCGCTGGCCGGCCAGACGCTGGCGGATGTGGACGCCTACCTGCGCGCTGGGGACACCGCGGCGATGGACGCCAACCTTTCTTCGCGCGCTGAGACGGTGCGCACGGCGTTCCTGACGCTCTCACCCGCCCGACAGCGGGCGCTCGAAGACTTCACCCAGTACCTCTACGAACTCGACCTCGCCGAGCAGGGGCAGTCGCCATCAGCAGCGCCAGACGCGCCAGACGCGCGCGTGCCTCTAGCGCCCATTCCGCATGACGGCGACACCCAACGCGCGCTCGCTGAGTTGCACGCGACTGTGGATAGCGCGCTCGCTGATCTCAGTGTTGAGCCACATGGCGCTGGTGGCGAGGACGCTAACGACAGGCAGCGAAAGTCGCGGTGACGCTTGTGACCATCACTGGCGCGCTCTGACGGTGATTGGCGCCACCACGGCATATTCCACAGATGAGTTATACTGGAGCGAGTCACGCAACTTTCAGCATGACTCGCTCGTTTTACTTCACGATGGAACCATACGCATTCTCGCGTAGCCTTACGTATCTTCGCGCCTCTCCAGAATGTGTGGTTTCACACCTCGCGCACGCCTTCAAGCAGGTCTTCGTAGGTCTCTAGGCAAGTCTTCGTAGGTCTTCGTAGGAATTGCCCACCAGCTCATCACAGCAGTTACCGCAGGCGCGGTGACTCCGCATTGTGTGTATTATGTAATGCGGGGGGGGGGCGAAATGATGGGATGATGGACGGAGGTGGCATACCACGCTGCGCCCGTGGAGAGATGTCGGCATGATGAGGATTGGGGCTAATGTGCAGGATGGAGGACAGGGGAGTGAGAACACAGGAAGGAAGCGCGCCAGCGCGGGTCGCTCAGAACGTTCAGTCCGTTCGAGGCGCGCCGCCCGAAGCGCCCGTGATTCCAGTGATTCCAGTGATTCCGGCGACGCGAGTAGTGTGAGCGACATGAAGCGCGCGAGATCAGGGAAACCGGAAAAGCGGGGAACGCAGGGAACGCAGGATGATGGACGCCTCATTCCGTTCCCTGCGGAGCGCACCGAAGCGGCGCTCCAGGCGCAGCGCCTCGACGCCAGCCGCGACGCGCTCGCCAGCGCCATCACCATCGCCGAATCGGTCTATGGCGTCTCTGTCGTCTGGACGACCCCGCGCGATGATGACCTGGACAACGCGAACAATGTGACTATCGGAGCCATTGGGAATGCTGGGAATGCGCACAGCGCCGCGCTCCTGACCATCGCGACCGGCGATCCATCTGCGCGACGTCTGTTCCTCTCCCGCGCGGGGCTCAACCGTCTCAAGGATCTGAAACGACTGAAGCGCCAGGGCGCAGATGCGTTGGACGCAGCGGCGCGGTTCCTGGCGGCGCAGGCGAACGCGACGCTCTCGATTGCGGCGCGCATGGGCACGATGGGGGCGATGGGAATCGGCGCGGCGGCGCTGACGGCTTCAGCTACCGCGCCGCACGGGCCACGCGGGACAGTGGAACTGGTGGTCGCGCTCCTTGCGGCCAGTGGATTGTGTCACATCATCACGCTGCCCAGCGCGCCAGACAGGCCCGGCATCGTGCATACAGTGAGCGCGGCGGACGCGCCGAACGCCCCAGGTGAGGCCGCGGGCGCGGGCCAGTAGCGAACCAACCAGGACGGGCTAGCTCGCGCCGCGCAGGAGTCGCTCGACATCCGCGCGGGCGATCATCTTGACACGCCCATCCAGGGGATGCCGGCGGTAGGCAAGGCCGCCCCCCTCCGCCCCCAATGCCAGCAGTTTTGCGATCTTGTTCTTGCCCACCGGATAGCCATGCTCCGCGAGCAACTCGCGTGTTTCCTCCACCGATAACCACTCGCGGACCGTCGCGTCCATCGCGTGGCGCGCCCCGCTCACGCCCTTGCCTCGTGGCATGGCTTTTCTGACCGTCTTCGGCGCCTGATGTGCCATTCATTCTTCCTCTACCGCGTCGCGTCGCGTTGCCGCGACTGATATACACCCCCCCTAGTATAGCGCATTTTCGCTAATTCCGTCTAGTTTTGTGCCAGTTGTGTCCTTTTCAGTGCATATAGGTTGACATGCCGCTAGCGGTATGCTACACTCGATTGTGACGATGGCGATACACTGTTAGTGATTCAGCGATACGGCGAGACGGAGGATCTAGATGAAGGCGAGCAAGACAGCCAAGGCATCAGGGAACGGGGTCGCGCGCTGCCGTGTATGTCACCGGGAGATGAAGAACCCGGCGCACATCGCGGCGGGCGTCGGCCCGATTTGCGCGATGAAAGCGGGCCGCGGTGGCGCGCGGTCAGTGGCGAAGGCTGTGTACTCTGCGGCGAAGCTGGCTCGCGTCGCGCGCAACGTGCGGCTCTGCGCAACCGCTGTGGAGCAAGCTCAGGAGTATCGTGCGGCGGCATATCGTATTGGTACGCCAGAGCAGCAGAAGCGTGGCGAGTGGATGGTGTGGCTGACCGTTCGCTGGCTCAATCGCTGGCGAGCCATTCAGGCGGACGTGGCCCGGTAGTTTTTTTATGGCCTGGTTCATACCGATAACGGCGTAACAGGCGAGAAACAACGGTATGAATCAGGCGGCGCGAGAGAAGCGAGGCGAAGCGAGAGGAGCATACGGCGATGGTGGCGATAGCTTCTGATTCGAGTGGCATGGATGGCCTCAATGGCTACAGCGATGGCTATGGCGCGGACGCGGCGGCCACCACACCGCTGCCTTTGGAGGGCGCACAGATCAGGCGCGCGGTCAAGGCCGCGAAGGCGCCGGAGCCGCTGACGCGGGAAGCCCAGTCAGTGACCCCGGTGGCGCCTCATGCCACGTGGCGGCACGCGCGGCTCTCCGCACAGGGACGCCAGACGCGCAACACTGCGCTACGCGTTGAGCGACGGCTGGCTTCTCACCACGCGCCGCGCTGGTACGAGCGGCTGGCGTTGTGGCTGCTGCGGGCGCCCCTGACCATGCGGCGCGACTGGTGGGACACCCCAACGATCATGGCGGCGCGCCTGCTTGACCGGTCGGTGTTGCGGCAGGCGCTGGCGCGTGAGAAGGCGCGGGTGTGGAAGCTGACCCGCCAGATCATGCGGCGCGACGCGCGGGCGGCAGGCTGGCCCCAGGATGCGAACTTGTGGCGGCTCCAGGTGGCGGAGCTGCTGGCGGCGGCAGGCGTGCGGGTTGAGGTCGAGACCGACAGGTGGGGCGGCAGAAACTACGAGACGCGCCCGCTCACGGCGCCGCTGGGCGATGCGACCAACCCCACACTGGACGCGGTGCTTGATGGGCATGTGGCCCGCGACCGCGACCAGGCCACCTGGCCTGTGACGCCCGCTAGGTGGTTCCAGCAAGAGTTCCAGAGCCACAGCGCCACATCCGCGACCCACCTCATTCCCCAGCCAGTCACACCGCCGTTCCTGGCGTTCTTCTCCAGCTATTTCCGCTCTCTACGGTCGCTGGACGTGACGCCGCCGCGTCTGCCGCGCATCCACAAAACGCATGACGAGACCGATACCCCTGACCCCTGGGATTAGCGGGACAGGCTGAGCAGAGAGGAGCGAGACGAGACGTGGCGCGTATCACAGTACAACCAGGCAGATATCAGGAAGCCGCGATCATCCTGCTGCGGGATGGCGTGGCGGTCGGCGAGATCGTCGTGCTGGCGGTCTACGAGCGGCGGCGCGGTGAGATGTGCGTGACGCTGGGACTCGAATTGCCCGATGGCTTGCAGGCCGCACGGCTGGACAGCGCGCCATTGCCGGAGGAGTGGGACGGTTGGATCGCCGAGCGCGAAGTGAAGTACGCCGCGCAGTATCAGCCCTTCACTCTGGCCGCTCAGCGCAGCGCTGGCAATGGCGGCATGGGTGGCGATCCAGGGAGCGCGAGTAGCGGACGCTGGCCTAAGCCACCCCGGAATGGCGGTGGAAGTCCAGCGAAGTCAAGCGGACGCTGGCGCAAACCGGATGGCGGCAAACAGCCCAGCCACGGGCGCGGTCACTGGTAGGCGAAATCGAGATCGAGGGTGATGGATCTTCGAAGATCCATCACCCAACGGAGGAAGACGGCATGGCGACAGCGATGAAGGCGGCAAAGAACGCAGCGCGGACGACGCAACGGGCGCGGCGTATCCGCGCGGGCCAAGAGGGCAACATCCTGGCGCTGAACGCCAGCGAGCGGGCGCTGGTGATTGACCTGATCGAGCGTATCGAGCGGTACGAAGCCGGCCAGACACAGGAAGGCGAGTAGGGCAATGTCGCGTGTCGGGGTGGCGCCTACGCAGTTTTTTGGCGGCAAGGCGATGCTCGCGAGCCGGATCGCAACGTTGCTTCCGCCCCACCGTGTCTATGTCGAGCCATACGCCGGTTCAGCGGCCGTGTTCTTCACCAAAGCGCCCGCGCCCCTCGAAGTTATCTCGGATGCCGATGGATTGCTCGTCAATTTCTTCCGAGTGTTGCGCGACCCCGTGAAAGGCGCGCGGCTGAAAGAAGCTCTCTCCATGACGCTGTACGCCCGTGAGGAATGGGCTGATGCGCGTCTGGGTGTCAAAGCGTGGGCGCGTGGGTGGGACACGGCAGCGGATGATGTCGAGCTCGCGCGGCGCTGGTTCGTGCTGACGCAGATGTCGTTCGCCGGCCGCATCGCGAACGCGCCTGCAGGTGAGGCACCGGGCTGGCGCTACGCCACGAAGCCCAGCCACAATCCGGCGCAATCATTCCGGTCAGCCATCGATCGCCTGCCCTCGTTCATGGCCAGGCTGGCGAACGCGCAGATCGAGCATGACGACGCGCTCAGCATCATCAGCCGCTATGACAGGCCAGGCGTCGTCCAATACCTCGACCCGCCTTATCTCCCTGACACCAGGCGTGGTGGCGGCTACGCGCATGAAATGACCGTGGAAGACCATCTGGCGCTCTTAGACCGCATCACCGCGCCGACATTCAAAAGCGCGATCGTGCTCTCTGGCTACGACTCGCACCTCTATCGCGAGCGGCTGGAAGAGTGGCATGGCTGGCAGCGCATCGAGATCACCGTGGCCTGTCGCGCGGCGGGTCGCACACGCGCGGGCAGGCTCCAGGGTAAGGGCGCGGTCTACGCGGCGGCTCAGACGCGCACCGAGATCCTCTGGCTCAATCCAGCGGCGCAGGCCGGGCACGGCTTATGGGCTGGGCTGGAAGGAGAGGACGCGACAGAAATGGGGACAGAAACCGGGACACGCGATGCGCGGGAAGAGGCCGCGAAGCCGGCGCTCAAGCGCACGCGCACGCGACAAACCTCAGGACACCAACCAACCAGAGGAGGGAACAGGCGGCATGCCAGATCATGACTGGGACCAGGAGCGGTGGGAGCGCCTCATCCGCGACGCCGTTGACAGGGCATTTTGCGACGTCCCGTTCGATACGACGTCCGGCGCTATCCCTGCCTACCAGCCGGCCCACGCGGACACGCTGGACACCGTGATCGTGATGGAGCGCGCGGGGCTGCTGACCCCACAGGCGGCGGGTCTCATCGCTCGCTTTAGCGCCTTGTCAGATCGCGTGGTGGATTGTGGCTGGCACAGCGCGACCCAGCATGGTTGGGTGACGTATCGCGGCGTCACCTACACCCCGGCGGCGTTCAACGCGCTGGTCGCGAGCGACATGCCAGTGGATATGCTCGGTGACGCCTCAGCGGATGCGGTGGAAGCGTCGCCGCCGCTGCCCGATGCGCCAGGCATACCAGACACGCTGGTCAATTCAACGAGAATGACGTGGGGCGTGCAAGTCTATGCTGCGCTGGAACTGGCGGCAGGCGTGGCGATCTTCGCGGGGGCGCTGATCGTGACGGCGGCGCTCGTCGTCTGGGCTGGCATCGTGTGGCTGGGTCAGCTTGCAGCGTTGTTGGTGAGCGGGCTGCTGGGCTGCCTCACGGGGCTGCTCGGGCGGTAATGGAGTATTGGGAGCAATAGAACAGAAGGGAAGCAAACCATTGGACACGCTCACATTAAGTCACTCGCAACTGGAATCATTCGAGCAATGTCCCTCCAAATGGTATCTCCAGAAGATCGCGCGCATGCCCCAGGCGCCATCAGACGCGCTTATTTTGGGGGACGCGGTTCATCAGTCCATTGAAGCGGACGGCAGACGCCGTGTGTTCACGCAATCGGGACTCACGATGGAAGCGATGGGCGCTATCTTCACCCGCACACTGGAAACACGGCTGGCGAAAGATGACCAGTGGGGCCTGTTGCAAGGCAAGCGTGTCGAGATGCGCTCGCGTGGACTGGCGATGCTTCGCGCCTATCACAGTGGCTTCGCGTCAGACTACTACCCCGCCGCTGTTGAGGCGACGTTTCCCGATGTGCTCCTGGAACCGGAAGATGGTAACAGTTCGGAGACGCCGCGTATCCGCTTCACGGGCCGGATTGACGCGCGCACAACGGCGCCGAGGGGCCGCAATTCCTTCATTGTGGACTTCAAGACGGCGGCCAAGCCGTGGGAACGCGGTATCGAGCACAGAAAGCCGCAGGCTGACGCCTATCTCTGGGCAGACACGCGCGGGTATGAGCGGCCAGCCAGTGGCGTGACCTTCGTGGTGATGTCCACGTGCCAGACGGGGCCGGATGGCTGGGTTTCGACCGTCGAGACACGCACGACGACGCGCACGCCAGAGCAGCTCGTGGCGTATGAGCGGCGGGTACGCGCGGTGGCGGGAGAGATCGTCGCGACGAAGGCGGCTGGACAGTCCGCTTTCGCGCACAATACCGGGCCGCTCTGTGGCTGGTGTGGGTATTGGTCGCACTGTGAGGCGGGCAAAGCGTGGCTCCGCGCGAAGGGCCGCACGCCAGCCGTTCCGGGTGTCAATGACCGGGGCGAGCCGGTGGAATGGGAATAGGATAGCAGGCGAGTGGTGTGAGAGACGAGAGGATAGCGAGATGGGCAAATGGAGTCACTACCAGATCGTGTCAGTCGAGAAGGCCGAGGATGGGAATTATCCGCTGTGGCGTCTACGGGTAGCGGAAGTACCAGGCATGAATATTCGCATTGACCGTCGCAAACTACCCAACGCGCCACAACCCGGCGAGCGCGTCAGTGTGAATTGGGAGCAAGGGCCAAACTTCACTGACATCGCGTATGGTGAGCGTGTCTACACGTTTGATGAGGAAAGCGAGGCGGCGCGATGACCACACTACTTGAACACTGGCAGGCGTTGCAGGCGCTGCCGCCTGAGAAGCGGGAAGCGGCGGAACGCGCCATCCGCGAAGAGAGCCGCCGTGAGGCGCTCGCCATTCTGGAGCCGATGACCGAGCAAGAAGCGGCACGGTATTTGGCGAAATGGCTGATCTGGCGCTATGTGGCGCGTGGCGACTCCGAAGATGATCTGGCTGGCGGTCACATGGGTGTCTGGTGTGACCTGGGCAGCGTTGGTATCATCGGCGGGCGGCGTATCGAGGTGCGGCGTATCGGGCCATATGGCGAGAGCGGCCACGACTGCGACATCACGTTCAGCTTGCATGCGATCTACGAGGAGGTCAAGCGCAAGCTGCACGCCGCCGCCACGCAGCCGAGCTTGTGGGAGAGTGGGCAGGGAACGGCGTGAGCGAACGTGAACACATCCGCCGCTGGTGCAAGCGGGTCTACACGCGCATCCAGTTCACCATCGGGCTGATTCTGCTGGCCCGCATGTGGCTCACCTGGCTACCCGCGCTGTGGGAGTCGAACATCAGTCGCGGCGTGGCGATGGACTTCACGGTGCTGTTTATCGGTGTTGAGGTGTGGACGCTACGCGCGCTGTGGCGCTGGCTCAGTCCGTATTGGCGATTAGCGCCAGAGCAGGAAGGAACAACCGACCATGATGCGTGATGATGCGACCCAACCCGGCCACCTGAGCCAGCCGGAACCGCCAACGAGCGCGACAGGCGAGCATCCCGCTATGCGCCAGCGATGCGACGCGCCCGGCTGTGTGACGCCAACCACGTGGTTCATCCGCTCAATTGATCGGCGCGCCATCATCCACTTCTGTGAGGCGCACAAGGAGTGGGCGATCAAACAATCCGTGAAGGCGGTGCGGTGATGCGTGAGTGGGAAGCGCGGGAAGCGCGCGAGAAAGGCGAGGTGTCATGACAGGCTTATTGCTCGCCGTGGCGCTGCTTGGAGTCTTGATTGTGTTGCTCGCCTGGGCAATGGCGCGTGTTGAGCGCCACGTTTATATGCGCCGTGAGCATGACAGGCAGATTGACCACTATCTTCGTGAGACAGGTCACGAGCCAACGCCGTCGGGGCCGCTCTTTAGTTTCGACTGGAGGGAACACGATGCCAGCAGGTGATCTGCGGTTCTACCGCTCCAGCGGCGACCTGCCTGACACGATCATCGCCGATGTGAGCGGGCCGTTTGTGCATGTGGACGTGGACATGGGCGACGGCACGGCCATTGGCGAGCTGAGCGCCGGACTGAAACGCTACCCGGTCTCGCCCCCTGCGCCGCCACTCGTGACCATCTGGTCCATCGCCGGGCATAGCTCACCGCTCGCCATCAAGGCGGCGCTGCTGTGGGCGGAGCATGAGACATGGGCGCATCCTGAGTACGGCTGGCTGGACGTGCTCGACGCGGGGCTGCGGGCGATAGACCCACACGCGCCGTACATCGGCGATCCGGGCGAGTGGGACTGTAGCGACTTCGTGACGCGCTTTCTCATCCAGGCGGGCGTGATGCTGCCGCTGGCGCTGGAGAACGAGCCACATCTCGTGACGCCAAGCGCGTTGGCGACGGCGTTGGGGGTGCGGTGAGTTTTCGCGAGTTTCCCTGATAGCCTTCGATTTCGGTACTGTCCTGTTGACGTCTCTTGGTGATTATGCTATCATAATCACCAAGAGACGTCAACAATCGGAGTGAGCCGCAGAGAAGATGACGCCTCACAGGGAGAACAGGAGCGATCGCCGTGACACAAATAACAGCGCGTTACCATGGCTCGTGCGCGACGTGCGGCAAAGCGATCCGCGCGGGTGACACGATTGAGTACGACCGCGCGCGCCGCGAGACGCGACATCTTGATTGCCCGCGTTTTGAGCCGCCTGTTGATGCGATCTGGATTAGTCGCGGGCAGGGCTATGGCGGCTATCCCTACCGGGTCGGCGAGGTCGTCGCCAATCCAAATTTAAATGCCGCAGGATGGGATGCGGCCGCCTATCTCTACGTGCTCCAGGTCTCTCAGCGCTACTGGAGCGAGGATGGCTATTCGTTCGGCGTCGGCGATGAAGAGGGCTATGTTTACAGCGCTTGCTGCCGTGCGGCGACGGATGAGGAGAGCGCGGCGTTACGCGCCGAGGAAGAGCGGGGGCGGCAGCGCCAAACGGCACGCGAGCGGCTCACAGCGCTCGCCAAGCATGTGCGAACTGATGGAGACTATCCAAAAGACGCGACGCTTGATCCGGACGGACGTTGGATTCTCTCTACGCGCACCATCTATGGCGGCGGCGACGCCTGGTACGTGGCGCCCGGCTCGATCTGGTATCTCCTCGGCAATGGCGGCGACGGCGATGACTGGAGCCGTAATAATCATGGCAGCGAGATCGCCTGGCGGCTCGCCGATCCGGATGGCGCGCTGGCCACTGAACTGGAAGCCATCGCGCAGGTCCTCACTCCAACAACCGAAGGAACTGGCGCATGACACCGCAAGAGATACAGAAAATTCATACGATCATCACCGATGCGCTGGGCGCCTATCTCGTGACCGGGAAGCGCTATCCGACTGCGTTACCCGCCGATCTGGCGCCCTGGTATTGCTACACGAGCGATGGCGGCCACAGCATCGTCGTCGTGCTGATGAACCAGGTCCAACCCGGCGCCACAGTGACCGATTTCCTGGTCCCCGCGCCCGTCAAGGCGGTCCTGCGCGCGGGCTACACGCTACGCGATGGTTTCGTCTGGTGTGATCTCCATTATGATGCGACGCTTGGCCTGGTCACTGAGCCAGGCGACGACGAGTATTAGCGAGGAGTAGCGAGTTTCAGGAGGAGACAGGGACATGATGACCGCCAAATATTGCCTGCGTGGCGAGGGCTGTGAATTGACCATCGTTGAGGAGACGACGCACGCGCGTGGCCATGTCATCATCTACAGCCTGCGTGGCGCGGGGCTGAGTGAGCAGGTTTGGATGGATAACCGAACACCCGCTCAGGTGGCGGAGATGTTACTCGCGCCGCTGGGCCTGGTGGCGGATTTCGTGACCTCACGCCTTGCGCCAGACGTCTGCGGAGAGGTTGATCGCGGGGTTGACAGGATGGAGGGCTCACATGGCGCACTATGATGTCACCTACACCTGCGGGCATAGCGCGCGGGTCAACCTCATTGGACCGCATCGCGTGCGTGAGCGTCGCCTAGAGCGCCTGCGCCAGGATTGCTGCCGCGACTGCTGGCTGGCGCGAGAACATGCGGCGGCGCAGGCGCGGACCGCCGCCGAGAACTGGCCCGCATGGACCGCTGGCACGCCCGCGCAACAGCGCTGGGCGGAGAGCATTCGCGCACACCTGCTCGATAGCCTCGACACGGTCTATCAAGATAAACGCCAGCGCATCGAGAGCGATGCGCGTGCGGAGCAAGAAGATCCATCAGTGACGAGCGCCAATCTGGAACGGCTGGCGGCGGTCTATGCGGCGGGGCGCGCTAGTCTTATTGAGGAGCGCACAGACGCGAAATGGTGGATTGACCACCGCGACGACGGCATTGGGGCTCGGTTTTTCGAGATCACGCTGCGACAAGGTCTGTCCGCGCGGCCTGAGCTCGCGCCGCAGGCTGCGGCGCCAGTGTCGCCGCAGGCTTCGACGCCGCCGCCCCCACCGCCGCCATCCCTGATTCTGCGCCCGGATCAGCCGCTGACAGAGACCATCGCCACGGTAGTTTATGAGCCGGACAAGCAGCGGTTGGCCGTACGTTTCTCCGAATACAGCGAGCCGTTGCGCCAGCTCATGCGCGAATTGGAGTTCAGTTGGATAGATTGCGCCTGGGTTCGCAACCTCGCGGCGCTGGCGCAGAGCGAGCGCACCATCCCCGATCGTCTGGCGGAAACCGCGACGCGATTAGTCGCGGCGGGATTCGTCGCGCGGCTGCGCGACGCCGCCGCCTATGAGCTGGCGCAGGCTGGCACATTCAAACCGGAGCGCCGCCGCTGGGTGCGCGCTATCACCGATACGACCTCGCAGTATGCCGGATGGTTGACGCTAGCCTGGCCTCAGAGCGACGATCTTTATACAGCGGCGAACCGGCTGCGCGGCGCGCGCTGGCGCGCTGGCCGAATGCTCGTACCGCCAGGTAGTGTCGATGAGATCGAGGAGTTCGCGCGGACCTATGATTTCGCGATTTCGGAGAAGGCGCAGGCGGTGCTCGATGAGGTCCATGAGAGTCAGGCGCACGGAATGGTGCTAACGCCGAGTAAGAGCGCCGCCAGGGCCAAGCGTCGCAAGTCAGGCGACGGCGCGGTCCCCGCTGGCCAGGTCCCACCTGTATTACCAGTCCCAGATGATCTGGAGGTTGCGGATGCGCTTCGTGACGACGACTGAGTTACTGCGCCACCAAGAAGCGGCGGTGGCGAAACTGCTCCCTGCCCGCGTCGGCGCGTTGTTCATGGATATGGGAACCGGCAAGAGCCGCACGACGCTCGAACTGGCGCGGCTGCGCGCCGGGAAATGGGACCGTTTGATTTGGGTGTGTCCTGTCTCAGCGAAAGAAACCATTTTTCAAGAGGCGCTCAAACACACGTCACTGCGAGAGGCAGACATCTACATCTTTGACGACAAGACGCGCGCACGGACACTGCCACTCGACCGTGCGCTCTACATCGTCGGCGTCGAGAGCTTGTCATCCAGTATGCGCGTGACGGCGGCGCTGGACGCGCTCATCAGCGAGCGCAGCTTCGTGGTCGCCGATGAGTCCAGCTATATCAAAGGCCACCTGGCGGCGCGCACGCAACGCCTGACGAACATCGCCGCGCGGGCGCGCTACCGGCTGCTGTTGACCGGCACGCCGATTACGCAGGGCGCGGTGGATCTGTTCGCGCAGATGCGCTTCCTCTCACCACAGATTCTCGGCTACAGTTCATTTTGGTCATTCGCCGCCAACCATCTGGAGTACGAAATAGATCGCGCGACAGGACGGCGCACCGGGCGCATCCTGCGCGCGCACAATGAGGAGCTGCTGGCGGCGCGCATGCAACCCTACGTCTATCAGGTCAAAAAAGATGAGTGCCTGACGCTGCCAGATAAACTCCATGAGCGGCGCTGGTGCGAACTGACCTGGCAGCAGCGCCAGCTCTACGAGCAAGCCAAAGATGAATGGCTGACGCTCGATCTTGCGGATTGGGACGGCAAAGCCATCTACCGTCTGTTTACGGCGCTGCAAACCATCGTCTGCGGCTGGTGGAATCGCACCGACCCACACACAGGCAAGCGGGAATTGTTGGTGGCTCACCACCGGCGACTCGATCTGCTACTGGATACGCTGGCGGCGATTCCCGCTGGTGAAAAGGTGATTATTTGGGCGAAATACCACCGCGCCATTGAGGAGATCGCGACTGCGCTCCACACAGAGTATGGCGTGGAATCGGTGGCGCGCTTTCATGGCGGCTTTTCGGAGCGCCAACGCGACGCCCAACTCGCCCAGTGGCGCGCGCAGCCTGCGATGCGCTTCCTGCTGGCGACGCAGAGCGCGGGCAGTCACGCCTTGACCCTCAATGAGGCGGCGTACTCCATTTTCTATGCTGACTCGTTCAAATACGCCGAGCGAATCCAGGCCGAAGATCGCAATCACCGTATCGGGCAACTGCGGCGTCCGGTCTATATCACGCTTGGCAGCGCCAGCACGATTGACCAGCGCATCGCGTCAGCGCTGGCCCGCAAAGAGAATGCGTTACAAGTTTTCCGCCACCGTATCGAGGAGTGCCGCGCGCGTGGATTAAAGGCCCGTGCCATGAACCTGGTGAAGGCGCTATGAGTGTCAATAATACCAAGAGCCGCATCATTGGCCATTCTGGCCGGCAAGGGCGTATCCGCATTGGCTGGACGCGCGCGCAGCAGCACGATGAGATCACACGTTACGTCGCTAAGTATGGGATCACCCGCGTTTACGTCTTCGCGCCCCCGCGCTTTCCGCTGGAATTGCCGCCGCTGCCCCTTGGTGTTCACGCTGAGGCCATCGCCTACGCCGACATCATCATGTACAAGGTCTTCTACTCGCTGCTCGAAGCCATCGACGAGCGCACGCTGCTGGTGTTCCATTCCTGCCTGCGAACCCAGAAGCGCAGCGACCTGACGTATAACTGCGCGCACCACTACGCGAACCAGACGCCGCATGTCCTTGTCTACGAACCGTTTCCGTTCATTGAAGACGCGCAAGATTTCTCGATTCTACTTGATTACCAAGCGCCAGGTAAATACAAAGGGCGCTCGTTCAATACAGCCTATCTGGCGGACGAGGATGTGCAGGTGACGCCACGCCACTTTACGGTGGAGGTGACGCAACTGACGCCGACGGCGGACGAGCTCGCGCGCTATGAGGCGAAGAAAGAGCACCTCTTCGTTGCGCTGGGCCAGGGTGATCCCGATACCATCCCACGCAACCTGCATGTGTTCGCTGGCGGCGTGAAGAAGGCGGCGTTCCAGTCCGACCGTCAGTACGTGGCGCGCAATTGCCGCTTCAATCGGGCGAACGTTGTGGTCTATGGCGATGTCCAACCCGGCGTGACCTACACCGTGCTGGACTTTCCGCACCGGCGCATTGACTTCAATGATTTCCTGGCGACAACGGGCCAGACCACTATTCCTTTCATCCATTCCGGCCTGAAAGTGGATGATGTCTATCTCGACGCGCTGCGCGCCTGGATTGACCGCTTGGAGGCGTTCTATGCCGATTGCTGAGTCTGTAGAGCGCCGCCAGGTCTATACCGATGAGTCGGTGCTGGATGCGGCGCGGCGGCGGATCGCCACCATTTTTGATGAGTTCGCGCAAATCATCGTCTCGATCAGTGGAGGCAAAGATTCGACTGTCCTGACGCACCTGGCGCTGATGGAGGCGCATCGCCGCAACCGCCGCATCGGGATCTTCTTCCTGGATGAAGAGGTCGTCTACGATTCCACCATTAAGCAGGTGGAATACCTCATGTCGCTCTACCCAGAGAACACCATCCCGCTCTGGCTCCAGATCGAGTTCCACTTGACCAATGCGTCAAGCCTGATGGAAGGGCAATTGATCTGCTGGGAAGCGGGCAAACACAAACTGTGGATGCGCCCGAAACGCGCCGATTCGATCCAACACGCGCCCTGGCCGCGCGAGACGCAGACCGTGCGTGACAAAAATAAGGGCTTTGGGTTCTATGACGCGCTGGATAACTTCCAGCACTCGCGGCGCGAGACCGCTTTCCTCGTGGGATTACGCGCGACGGAGAGTCCGAATCGCTGGCGCGCGGTCGCGAAAAATCCGGGCTATCAAGATCTCTATTGGACAACAGGCATGCCGAACGGCTGCATTTCAGCCTATCCGCTCTACGATTGGAACTTCCATGACATCTGGAAGTACATCTGCGACACCGGACTGCGCTACTCAGCGATCTATGACTATCAGTGGCGCAAGGGGCTCGGGCTGCAAGAGATACGGGTGTCCAGCCTGATCCATGAGAAGTCCTTCAAGTCACTCGTAGACTTGCCAGAGTTTGAGCCAAAGACCTATGATCGCCTGGTCAAGCGTATCGGTGGCATCACCATCGGCAATCTCTACGGCAAAGACGCCAAGCTGCTGCGTGCACGCGCGCTGCCACCTCAGCACGCGAGTTGGCGCGCCTATCGTGACTTTCTGCTGGCGACCTACCCCGACGCGAGCAAGAAATGGATATTTGAGCAGCGGTTCGCCCGTCAACTCGACAACGAGTATGTGGCGCGTCAGCAATGCCGCCAACTCCTGCTCAACGACTATGAGAACAACCTGAGCATAGACAATGGCCCTGACCCGCGTGAAGCGACGATTCAGAAATGGAGAGACCTGCTATGAGCGCAGCACGCCGTAAAGCGGCATCGGTTGAAGTCAAGCAACCGACGCTATTGACGCCGTCACCTGACTGGCCCGCCTGGCTCGGCCCACGTCCACAGCCACAGATTGTTCAGACGGCGCGTGGGCCAGTCGCGTTGCCATTACTTGATGTGCGTCTCGTTCCTATCGAAAAAGTGCGGGCGAACAGTTACAACCCGAACCATGTCGCGCAGCATAACATGGACCTGCTGGAAGAATCCATTCGTTCCAATGGGTTCCTGTATGCCGTCTCGGTCATCTACGACCCCGCTGACGATATGCTAGACATCATAGATGGTTTTCACCGCTACCTCATCTGGCGTGATCGTCTTCAGGCGGATGTTGTGCCTGTGACGTTCCCAACAGCTTATGACATCGCGCAGCGTATGGAAGCGACCGTCCAACTCAACCGCGCGCGCGGCGTGCATCAGGTAGAGCTGATGGCTGATCTGGTGCAGGCGCTCGTCAAGCAGGGCGTTGAGGATGAAGAGATCGCCACCAAACTGGGCATGGAGGCGGAAGAGGTCTATCGCTTGAAACAGATCACCGGCATCGCCGAACTATTCAAGAATCAAATCTATTCTCGCGCCTGGGAGATGGCGGAGATAACGGAGGTGTCAGATGGCGAGAGCGACTAAGGCGAGAGCGACGAAAACGAGTGGGCGCACGGCTGTCTCAGTGACGGCCAGCGACCCAGAGAGCGTCTCGAAACTCTGGCGCTATGGCGACGCCTGGGAGCGTTACCCTATTCGTGCTGGCGAGACCTGGCGCGCGGGGACGGGTCTGGTCGCGGCGCACGATCTGCGCTACCCGCTGCCCGACTTTCTCAAAACGGCGGACTGCCTCTTCATTGACCCCCCGTGGAATATTGGCAACCTCAAGACGTTCTATACCAAGGCGGCCAACCCCGACTATCCCGCAGACTTCCTGCACTTCGCCGATCAACTCTTCGCCCGCGTACGCGAGATCGCGCCACGTTCCTGCTACATCGAGATTGGCAATCAGCATGTCACGGAGTTTAGGATGCGCCTGTATGATGCTGGGTACGGCTACATACACGGCTGGCCTGTGACCTATTATGGCAAGCATCCCTGCTGGCTACTCAAGGGAGCCAGGACGCCGCATACCGGGCGCGACTTTGAGGGTGTTGATGAGGCGCGCTGCATTGAGTTGATCGCGCAGGAAGAGGAATACTCAGTAATTGGCGACCTGTGCATGGGGCGCGGGCTCGTGGGCTATCATGCCTACCGCGCCGGACGCCAGTTCGTCGGCAGCGAACTCAACCCACGCCGATTGGCCGTTCTGCTGGCGCAAGTAGCGCAGGCGGGTGGAACCGTCGAGCGGGTCAGTCGAGACAGTTCATCGGGAAACCAAACGTCATGACACCCGAGCACGATCGTTCCAATTGTTCAGATGTCACACCCCAGCCAGCGCGCGTGCGCGCTGGCTGGGGTGGACGCCGCGCGAACACCGGCGGCGCGCGCCCCGGCGCCGGGCGTCCACGTACGGTTATCCACCTGAGGTTGCCACCCTATGTGCGCCAGCAGTACGAGGAGGTCGCAGCGGCGCAAGGCGTCAGTGTCGAAGCTGTAATCCATGATGTCCTACTGGATTGGCAAGAGCAGTGGCAAGATGAGCATGACGCCGCTGACGCAGCCATTGCCAAGTCTGCGGAATGAGGCAGCATCGCCCGGCATGGTATCGCCCATCCGGGCTCTTTCTTTGCCCACAAAGCCGCCCTGGTATCTCATCTGTACTACGAGTACACGGGAAATACCAGGGCGGCTTGTTTGGAATCAGTCTCATTATTGGCGAAAGTCGCACATATTATGTGCCGGTTTCGCCATCACTTACCAACGGCTGGATGATGACGCCGCCCAGCGCCAGGATGCGTTGATCGAGAGACGCCAGCCAGGTGAGCGCATCGGCGCGCATCGCGTAGAGGTGCTGAAGATCTGATGAGGCAGCGGCGGGAACTACAGGGGACAAACTACGGAGACGTGAGTGGGGCGTTTTCGTGGGTATCCGCTGACGCTGCGCTGCCATGATGTCACTCCTCACTTGATACATCCGGCGTGAGACGCGCGTCCGTCTCGTCTGTGATAGCATTCCGCATCAGCTGAAAGCGCGCCTTGTCGAAATGCAAACCTGCCTCATCCTCATGCGTGCAAATCACGCGAGCGGCGTTTTGTGCTGCGCGCCGCCGCATCGCTTCTTTGTGGAGATCCTTTCCTGACTTGGTTAGCGCCGTGTTGTAGGCTGGTTGTTTCTCCATGATGATGGCGGATTCCTGCACAGCAAGTTCCGCTGCGCCGTCAACGACCGCAAGGATGCGAAATGTGAACGCGGTAGGACCATAGGCATTCCAATCCCGCTGCATTGGAATACTGACATGCCTACCGCGTTGCAATTCGCGTAGATGGGTGCTCCAGCGAACCTCTATGTTGAGGCATCTGCCGATGTATCTGGCGCCAGTCATGGTGTTCTGTATTTCGTACAGGAATCCTTGCTCACTGGGCATGTCGTCTACTCCACTTCTACGCCAGGAACGACGTGAGCGCCTGCGATCACCAGGCAGAGTGGTGTGTTGCAGACAGGGCATCGCGTGAGCACCTCACCGTCTGCTGTTGAGCGAACGTCGTTGGAGACAAGCGCCTGTCGCGCGCGCTCCACCTCAGCATCGCTCTTATCCACGAGACTTTCGGCAAGGTCGCTGATGGCTCGCTGGCGAATCAGCAACTTGTCGCGCACCTCTTGTGAGGCGGTCTTGCTCGGTTCCACGATGGCGAGCCACCATCCAAACTCACGCTTGGGAAGGCATTGCGTCTGCTGCGCTTTTATCCATGTCCCATCCTTGCGCTGTTCGGTTGGAACGGGAATGATCTGGAGCGCGGGCGCGAGCTTCCAACTGTGCTTTATCACCTCAATCTGCGATGGGGAGTCAACCTGCATCGCCTTGCAAATGGGGCGGATAGGAAACCAGAACACACCTGTCTCTTCATCTTCCGCGACCGTGATCCAGGTATCACAGACAGGAATGTGTCGCCGGTAGTAATGGAATCGTGTGAACGCCATACCCTCACCTTTTGAGCCTATGGCAAACGCCATACCCTCTCACGCTGGCGCCGCCTACCCCGCGTTCTGCTGGCTATCGCGCACACGCTGGGCAAAGAACACCAGCAACCCTGATCGCGGCATACGCCAGCCTACCTGCTGCTGATACAGCGTCGCATGCTTGATCTGGCCGCTCTCGCACCAGCCACGCACCGTCTCTTTACTGACCCCCATCTGCGGAGCGACCTCTGCGACGGTAAACCACGGCTGGCTGCTGCGCGTCAGCCAGTCATATTCAGGGATTGCCACGAGCGCCTGCTGCGCCGCCTGGATCTCTTCATTCTCCACAGTCTCATCCGGCATGTTTCGCTACTCCTCTCGTCAACCGCTCGTCTCAATTGTTGACATGCGCCGCAAGCGCCGCGTATAGTGCCGTTGAGATATACGCATCGTTTGCCGCAAGCGCAGCATAGCACGCGAGTCAAGCGCCGCGCTAGAAGCGAGCGGCGAAAAGGCGGAATCGAGACGAGAGGAGCGATCACCCGTGGCGACACAGAAGCGCAAACATGTGTTCAATATGCCGAGCCATTACATGGTGGAGGCGGCGTACCAGACCGAGCAGGCCGAGCGGGCGAAGGAGTTGGTGAGCGCTATCCCGCTGGAAGAGTTACCCGACGCCAGCGACCGCGACGCGCTGATACAGGCGATCTGCGCTGGCGAAGTCGAGGACGTGTACCGGCCATGCGCCGCCAGCTATCACAACGCCACCATTCCGGCCCTACCCGCGTGGGTAGACCCGCGCATCAAAGTCGCGGACTGGGCGGCGCTGCGCCGGATAGGGCAGGATGCGCGATCGGCGTTGATGGAGCGAGACAAGACGCGCGGGGGCGTGTAGGCAACATCGTAGCGAGCATAGCAAGACGACCCAAAACGAGAGAAGGAGGCGTGATCGGCGATGGAACAGAGAAACACGGGAGCGCAGCGCCGGGCGCGACAGCTCATCCAGAACGCCACGAAGGGGCATGGCGCGTTCATGGCGAAGTCGGGGCAGGTCTGGGCGTTCCCATCCTTGCTGGCCTTTTCAGTTGGCGCGTTCATCAAGCTGGGCGGCGATGGGCTGATACCCGGCAATATCGCGACCGCCAGCCGCATCGGCGCGACGATCATCCTGCTCATCTCTGGCGTCCTGGCGCTCGAGATCGCGCTGTTCAGCATCGGCGATGCGATCGCGCGGCGGCGTGTCTCGTGGCGCATCGCCTGGGACATCGCGCTGGTGATGGTGGTGGCGCCGCTCGAAACGTGGACGCTCTATCTGCTCATCACGGGCCAGCCCGCCAATGGCCCGGTGGATCTGATGCGCGCGGCTGAGGCGGTGATGGCGACGGCGTATCTGGCGACATTGGTGATTCAGCCGCCGTCCGATCGTGAGTTCGTGCGGCTCATCGGCTCACGCGCGGGCGAACTGACCGCGACCAAGCTGGAGCTGATTCCGCTGGATGAGGTCGGCATGGGGCGGCTGTATCAGGTCCAGGCCGTGGCGAATGATGAATCGCTGACGTGGAGCCAGCGCGCCGATAAGCTGGTGAGCGTCATGGAGGAACTGGCGCCCGGCGAGCAGGAACGCGCGCATCAGGAGCAGGTTGCGGCTTTGGAGCGTGAACGCGACGCCGCCCGCGCCGACGCTACACGCCAGATCGAGGCCGAGCGCGAGCGGGTGCGCCAACTGACGGAGACCGTCCAGCGGCAGATCGCCGAGGCCAACGCCGCCAGCGTGACACGCGCCAGCGACGCGCTACTCTCCCTGTTCACCACGGGCGTGCTGCCTGACTGGCTCACGCAGCGGCGCCCTGACCTGGCGGGCGTCACGCTGGAAAGCCTCGTCGAGCGATATAGCGGCGGCAAACGGTCACGTGGGAATGGCGCCACACGCGAGCCAGCCACCAAAGCGGCACGGCAGCGGTCGTTCCTGATCGAGCAGGGTATCGAGCCGTCATCGGCTCCAGATGGCAAGCGCGGTGTGTGGCTGCGGGCGTCGGATGTGACCGCGCTATGTGGGAGCAAGACCGGCTCCGAGAAGCCACAAGACCTCGTGCGACGGCTGGGCAATAGCGCGACCGTGGGACGCAATCTCGTGGCGCCATTCGAACTCGTGATGCGCGAGTTGGCCGAGCGGCATCTGCTGAGCGACGCCGCACGCATCTGGTGGAACGGGCAGACATCAGGTAGTGATACTGGCGAAGATGCGGGCGAGGATTCAGGTGAGATGCCCGCGATCATCAGGCCGTTGCGGGCGTGAAGGGAATATCGAAAGAAGCAAGAATAGCGACCTGATAGTGGCTCAAAACGACCTTCGAAGATCCATCCAATGATCCATCAAAAGCGCGGGCGATGTGGGGAGCAATCCCAGCCACATCGCCCGCGCTTTCTCGTGCGATTCACCGCGTTATACGCGCCTGTATTCACGTTTATACGCGCGCGTATAGGCCCGTCAATCACCACGTATAACCGCGCGCATATCTCGCCTCATGATAGGTACCTATCATCCCCGAACACCTAATGATAGTTTCGTGGTTCAAACTATCATTAGGTGAACTATCCCGCTCACTATCGCGCTGGTATTGCTGTTGATACATGACGCATATCTACCACAATATCTTCGAAGATTCACGCCACATATCTGTGTAGATAGTGGCTGCATATCAACGCATATATGCGACACATATTCTTGTAGATACTTGCCACATATCAACACCTATTCATCACGCATTGTTGGGAAGATCGAAGCTCCATACCAGCCAACAACGGAACGCGCAAACACAGGAATAGCCCGCGCTTGCGTGTCGCATTGTTGGCTGGTATGGAGCGTCATTGTTGGTCGGAAAGCGCGATGAATGTTTTATCCATCCGCGTGAAATAGGCCGGTGATTGTGGCGAGGTATCGCGGCTCGTTCAGATAGTGTCCAATTGAGTGTGGGGATTTGAGGTCGGTTGACGAGATCGGCCAGCAGGTGATTCTCATCGGGTAGATGAAGAACCCGTTCGAGGAGGATCACGGCATGGCCGACGAGACTAGCATGGC